>Ga0315277_10005716_pt1 | contig 16356 bp, 6 predicted proteins | sample YL17G05_15_MG_FD_203695 | JGI IMG/M metagenome (GOLD analysis project Ga0315277, IMG submission 203695) | Sediment microbial communities from Yellowstone Lake, YNP, Wyoming, USA - YL17G05_15 | ecosystem: Environmental > Aquatic > Freshwater > Lake > Sediment | place: USA: Wyoming | collected... | reverse complement strand
CGGCCCAGTACCGCGCCTTGGCCTCCCGAACGCCCGCGGCGTACTTCTCCCACCAGATGGGGATGTTCAAGGAGACCATCAGGGCCAGCGGGGGGTTCATCTCGTCGTTGGTCATGCCCGAGCCCCTGCTCATCTGGTCGATCTCGAACCCCACCATCACGTCCGGGAGATAGTCCTTCCTGGCCAGTTCCACCGCCAGCTTCTCCCTGGCAACGTCGAAATCCATCCCCTTCAGTTCCGGGTTGGACTCGCTGAGCCAGGCCGACAACTGCCGGTCCGTCAGGTCGGCTCTGTCCTCCGCGATCGGCCCGGGGGTCGGCACTTTCGCGTCGGCCGGGCGGTTCAGGGCGGCGTTCAGCTTGGCGACCGTTGGCCCGCGAAGGTCCTCCAGGGACCGCAGCTCGTTCTCGAGTTTGCCCAGCTCGACCTGCGCGCGGATGAGGTCGGCCTGCGAGCCGGCCGCTGCTGCGTACCGCGCCCGGGCCGCGTCCTCGATGTGCTTGAGCTGCTGGACGTTCTCTTGCGCCACAGCGATCGCCCGGCTGAGGTAATAGTGTTCGTAGTACGCCTGCTTGACTCGGTTGTAGAGCTTCAGCCTCTCCATCTCGAACCGCTGCTGCGCGGCGCGGGCTTCCCGGGTTGCGATGTCCCCGCGGAGCTCCAGCTTGCCGAACCACGGGAACATCTGGGAGATCTCGAAGGTGTTCCGCATGTCGCCGTCGCGCATGGCCTGGGCGACGATGAAGTGGCGGTAGGTGAACCGCGGGTCGTCCAGCGAGCGGGCCTGGGGGATTCTCTCCAGGGCCGCCTTCCAGCGGGCGAACGCCGCCTCCAGGCCCGGATTGTGCAGCGCCGCGAAGGACAGGTAATCCGACAGGTCGGCCTTCTCCGGCAGGTCGGTCTCGCGGGGGCCTTCTGCCGGGCGCGTGGAGGCGGCGCCGGAGGCGCGGTCCGACCGACCGAGTTCACTGAAGGCCTCCTGTTCCGCCGTGGACGCGCAGCCGCCCAGGAAGGCCATGCCTGCCGCCAGAACCGCTGCCGCGACCGAGCGTGAATTCATGTGCCGAGCCTTTCCCTTGCCGTGCAGGGGCGTCCCTGCACCATCATAGGCGCAGCAGCCCATGCAGAGGCGCCCATCGCGGCGCAAGAAAGCCGCCCCCGGGCACGGCCTGTCGGCGACAGGGCGACCGGGGGCGAAGTCATGCGATCCGGACCGCGCTTCCGCCGCGGTCATCCGCCGGGCAGCCGGGCCTGCTCGTGATACTCGTAGAAGGTGTTGTAGGTCTTCCGCAGGTACCCGCCGGCCGTGATGCGAACGCCGTTGAGCACCACGCCGACGATGTGCGCCCCGACCCGCGCGAGGATGTCCCGCGTGCGGTGGACGATCCCGTAGGTGTTCGCACCGGCCCGGACCACCAGCACCACGCCGTCCACCAGGCTGCTGAGGATCGCCGAGTCGGTGACGACCAGGCAGGGCGCCCCGTCGAAGATGACCTGGTCGTACTGCCCGATCATCTCGGAGATGATCTGGCGCATCGGTTCGGAGCCGACGAGCTCCGCCGGGTTCGGCGGCAGAGGACCGGAGGACATGACCCAGAAATTCGGTTCGATCTCGCGGACCAGGTCGCGCCAGCTCGCCTGGCCGACCAGGGCGCTGCTGAGCCCGGCCTCGGGGCACTGCGGGAACAGCCCGCGGATCATCGGCTGGCGGAAGTTGGTGTCCACGACGAGCACCTTCCGCCCGGAGCGGGCGACGGAGGCGGCCAGGTTCAGCGCCGTGGTCCCGCGTCCGTCTCCCGGCAGCGCACTGGTGACCAGCAGGCTCCTGCGCCGCTCGGCCGGACCGCTGAACAGGAGACACGTGCGGATCTGCCGGAACGCCTCGCCGATCAGGGAGTTGGGGTGGGACTGGAATGCCAGGCGCATGTCGGGGATGTCCTCCTCCAGGTCGTCGCTGTGCGGGACCATGCCCAGCAGGGGCAGGTCCGTCTTGCGGGAGATGTCCGAGGGTCCCTTGATGGAGGTGTCGATCAGCTCCAGGAGGAAGGTCAGTCCCAGGCCCACCAGCAGCCCCAGCACCACGCCGATCGGCATCATGATGATCCACCGGGGCATGGTGCGCTCGCGGGGGACCGTCGCCTGGCGCCGCAGATAGACCGGGGGCTCCTGCTTGGCCTCGTTGCGCTTATCCTCCAGGCGATCGTCGATCCGCGAGATCCGCTTGACCACGGCGGACTCGTCGTCCGTCAGGCGCTGGAGCTGCGTCAGCACCGCCTGGATGTCCCTGGCCTTGGTATCGGTCTCGTTGAACTTCCGCTGGACGTCCAGCAGTTGGGCCTGGACGGCGATGAGCCTGTTGTTCCGAGTGTCCCGAACCGCCTTGCGGACGTCCTCCCTGATCCTGGCCTCGGTGTCGGTGACCTGCTTGTCGATGGTCTCCAGGCGGGACCGCAGGGCCCGAACCTGGATGTGGTTGATGCCGAACTTGCGTTCGGCCTGCTCCAGGTCGTTCACCGCGTTGGCCCGGGCGAACTGAAGGGACCGCAGCATGGGGTCCTCGTTCAGCCGCTGCATCGCCTCGGGGGTCGTGTCCAGGCGGTTCTCCCTCTCCAGTTGCGCCAGGTCGTCCACGGCGGCCTGGGCCTGCTGCTTGACCATGTCCAGCTCGATAAGCTGGGCCGTGTAGGAATTGAGCCTCAGTCCCAGCACGTTGCGCCGCTCCTGGAGCGTGGACATGTCGGACTCACTCCGGAGGACCGAGATGTCGTTGCGGATTCGTGCCAGCTCGGTGGAGCTCGTCTTCCGCTGGTCCTCCATGCGGTCGATCGCACGCTGGTGCTCGCCGCCGGTGGTGAGCCGGCTGTCCTCCTGGGCCGCGCCGGCGACGGCGTTGACAATCGTCGCAAGCTCCCTCCGGTCTTCCTCGGTCTTCCCGATCCCGGTCATCGCAATGCGTATGACGTTGGCGTTGGCGACGGGCGTGACGTCGATGACGTCGTTCAGTTCAGTGATCAACTTGTCCGGGGGGGTGCGCCGGAACCAGTCGGTCCGCTTCAACTCCGGGTTCTCCGTGGCGCGCAGGAGAACCGCCTCGGACTTGATCATGCGGATCTGCGTCGTGATGATCCGCTCCATGATGTCCTTGGAGTACAGCGGCGCCGGGCCCTGCAAATCGCTGGGCCGGGGCGCGTTGACCCCCAGGTAGGCCTCGGCCGTGTACAGCGGAGCGAACATGCTCCACAGAACCGTCGTCACCGCCGCAAGGGCCGTGATGCCCAGTGCGATCAGGATGATCATCCACTTCCGCTTGCGCAGGATCCGGACGAAGTCCCGTCCTGTCAGGCCCGCACCGGCCGGGACGGGGATCGCGCGATGCCTCGATGCGACCGGGGCACGGATGATCTGCGGGACTTCCTCACGCGTCGGGATCACGCTCATGTGCCGCTCCTCGTGCTGCTAAGCTTGCCATCCACCCGCTTCACCGATTCCGAAAGCAGCCCATAGACAGGGTTGCTCTCTTTGCCCTTGAGCATTTCCAGGCCCTGGCGGTAGTGCCGGAGGGCCTCGTCCAGGCGTCCTGTCTCTTCGTAAACGTATCCCAGGTGGTAGTGGAGTGTCTCCGAGGCCTCGCGAACCTGGGCCGCCCGGAGGAAGGTCCTCTCGGCTTCCCTGTAGTTCCTTGCCTTGGTCAGCACCCACCCATAGGTATCCAGGATATCCTGTTCCTCGTCAAGCTGCTCCATGGCGCGCCTGATGTACGGCATGGCGCTGTTGGGGTCCTCGCGGTCGTTGGCCAGAAGGTACGCCAGGTTGTTCAGTGCCCTGATGTCATTGGGTTCTGCCGCCAGAACGGCGCGGTAGGCCTCCTCCGCCTCCTTGATCATGTGCATCGAGTAGCACGTCACGCCCAGGAGGTTGTTGGCCAGTGCCTTCTCGAGCGACTCGGAGGTCAGGTCCCGGGCCTTCGTCAGCCGCGAAACCCCCTTGGACAGCTCAGCCTTGTCGCTATCCCCGGCCCGCAGATGCAGAAGCCCCAGCGCGTAGTGCAGTCGCCAGTCTTCCTGTCGCGCAGCAACCCATTCGCTCAGCTTCGCAATCGCCGTTTCCAGGCCGTAGGCCTGTTCCAGTATCCCCGTCATCGGCTCCAACTGGAGCCGCCCGGCGTCCTTCAACGCGGACTTGAACAGCTCGTCCGCACGGGGAATGTCCTTGAGCTTCGCCGCCGCCGCCGCCCGGATCGCGATCACCCACGGCCCGATGCCGATCGGGTTGGCGTTCTCCTCGCTCACCTTCAGGAGCAGGTCGTACTGCTCGCCATCCAGCAAGGCCCGATAGTACCGATCCATGACGAGCTCCGCCTTGGGCGCGAGCTTGTAGGCCTCGGCGAAGGCAGCGATCCCCTTGGCCTTCTCCCCCCGGCGCTGCCACATCGCCGCCTCCGCCATCCACACCCCCGCGCTCTTCGGGAAGGCCCGCTTGGCTTCCTCCAGGAGCGGCTGGAGACGATCCCACTTCCGCAGGCTCATGTATAGATCCATGAGTTGGGAGTACGCGGGCTCGTAGTCCTTCCTGCCGGCCAGAATGCCCCTATAGACGGCCTCCGCCTGCTCCGGCTCGCCCACCTGCCGGTGGATCTCCGCCAACTGCATCAGGATCTCCGGGCTGCTGGTCAGTTGCCTGGCAGCCTGAAGGTCCCTCTTGGCCATCACCGGGTTGCCCTGGGCGATATGGACCTGCGCTCGAAGCTGGAGCGGTTCGTAACCGTTGGGGTTGATGCTGATCGCCTGGTCGAACAGGTCCTGTGCCTTCCTGTAATCGGGGTCTTTCTGCCTCATCGCGATGAGGCCCTTGAGGGTAAGGGCTTCCGCGTCGCCGGGGTTGGCCTCCAAGAGCTTCTCCAACTGAGACGCCGCCGGGACGAGTTCCTTGCCGTAGATGCGGTACCGCACTATCGCCTTCTTGATGGACAGGTTCGCGGGCTTCAGGGCCGAGGCCTTCTCAAAGTAGTTGGCGGATTCCTGCCACCGGCGGGACCGGGCGAGGAAATCGGCCATCCCCAGGTATCCTCGCTCGTCCTTGGGGTTGGCGTCGATGGCCTCCTTGAAGGCGTTCTCCGCCTGGCGGGGGGCATACTGGGAGAGGAACCCGCCGTAGATCGTCCAGGCGCGGACCTTGTCCTTGCTGCCCTTGATCAGCGCGTCCATCTGCTTGTCCACCTCGCCGGTCTGATTCAGGCTGAGGAGGTACTCGCACAGGACGCTTGTGGCGAACTCCCTGTCGGGACTGACCTTGTGGATGTACATGATGGTGGCCTGGTACGTGGCCATCTCCCCCTTGCGGCGGTACAGGTCCGCCAGGCGCTGGCAGTTCCGCAGATCCATGGGGTTGTCTTGGCGCTTCGCCTCGCGCCTCTTGATGACCTCATCGATGTTGGAGCCTTCCTCCATGTACTCCGTGTACCAGTTCCGGACGTAGGGGTCCTGCGGGACCAGCTTGTTCAGCCGGCGGATCATCTCGGGGTGCTCCGCCATCTCGCCCTTGGCCTCCTTCAACTGCGCCATGAGGATCAGGGCGCGGATGTTGCCCGGGTCCTTGCCGGTCACCTCCTTCAGCAGCTCCTCGGCTTTGGCGAGGTCGGCGTCGCTCTTGCTGGTGGTCAGGTAGCACATGGCGAGCATCACCTGCGCCTGCTTCATCTCCGGGTTCTGCTTCAGGACCTCGGTCAGGTCGGCCTTGGCCTGGTCCCACTTCTCGCGGGCCATGGCCAGTTGGGCCGAGAACAGCTTGCCGCCCACCTTGTCCAGATCGCCCTGGCGCGCCAGGTTCAGACAGTGCTCGGCCAGCGGCCAGTCCTTTGTGGCGACCGCCACTGAGACCAACTGCTCCACCGCGAAGGGCTGGTTGGGATCGACCTCGACCGCCTTCTTGAGGTGCACGACGTACTGCTGCCCGTCGCCCACCCGCGCGTGGAGCCCGGCCAGCTCCATCTCCTTGCGGAACTCGTTCAGTTCCGGATCGGTTTCGATCAGTTTCACGCGCATGGCGAACTGCCGGTTCGGGTCGGTCTCGGTCAGCATCTCCAGTTCGTTTTTCAGCCTCTTGTTCTCCGGGTGCTTGTCGGTGACCCGCTTCACCAGCTCCCTGGCGCTGTTCTTGTCGCCGCCCATCAGGTACAGGTTGTACAGGCGGGAGACGACCGCGAGGTTCTCCGGATCCCTATCGTGAAGGGCTTTGACCAGGGCGAAGGCTTTGGGGAACTGCCGGTCCGCCAGCAGCGTCTCGGCGCGGTCCATGAACATGCGCGAGATCTCCGGCGTTATCTCCAGTCCCGGGGGCACGGTAGGACTGGGCGAGCGGATCGCGTTGAACGCCTCTCGCAGCCTCAGAGCGTCCGGGTTGCCGGGCTCGGCGCCCAGGGCCTGGGCTACGTTGCGAGCGGCCTCGTCGTAGTCGCGGTAGTACTGACTGGCAATCCGGGCCTTGATGAGCCAGACCGACGCGGTGAGGGGCGGCCGCTTCTCCAGGATCTTGCTGAGGACCTTCTGTGCGTCTCCAGGCGAGCCCTGCCCCAGGTACAAGTCCGCCAGCAGGATGGAAGTCTGCAAGTCGCCGCCCGGGAAGCGCTTGTTCGCCTCCTCCAGCAGTTTCATCGCCTCGGCGGTCCTGCCCTCAATAAGGGCGATGCGGCCCTGCAACTTGAGCTTCACCTCCTGCCTCATGGCGGCAGGCTGGCCGATGCAGCCCTTCGCCTCGGTCACGAGCTTGGTGCGATCTTCGCCCTTGGCGGTGTCGGCCATGTCCAGCAGCACGTTGCCCAGCAGGGAGTTCAGCATCTCCTTCGCCTGGGCGACGCGGTGGCGTTCCACGGCCTCCTGCGACGTCGGCGCGCTGGCCACCCGGCCGGCAATCGCCTCCAGGCCCGCGCGGTACACGTCGGCAACCTTGCGCCGGTCGCTCTGCCGCTGCTGCTGACACAAGTCCGCCTCGAGGAGGTAGATGCGAATGTCGGCCCTGTCGATCGCCTTGGCCGCGTCCAGGGCCTTCTGTGCCTCTTCCCACTTCTTCTCACGGAGGGACAGCCTCGCCAGGCCCAGGCGCCCCACGGTGCTGGTCGGCTGCCTGTCAACCGCATCCTGTAACTGCTTGCGGGCATCGTCCAGCCGCGGAGGCGTTCGCTCCACCAGGAAGCCCGCATACGCCGCGCGGAGGTTCGCGCTGTCGGGGTTGGCCGTGATGCCTTGCTCGAAGACCTTCTCCGCATCCGCCGGCCTGTTCCTGTCCCCGTAGAACGAGGCCAGGTCGGCCCAATACTTGAACTCATCCTTCTTCAGTTCCACGGCCTTCTTCAGGTCGGATTCGGCGCGGACGATGTTATTGGGGTCCTGGAAGGTCTTGGCCAGCACGGCGTGGGCGAAGCCCCTCCGCGAATACAGGCTGTGGTCGTTCGGCTCCAGCTCGATCAGCTTGTCCGCCTCGGCGATGCAGAGGTCCCACCGGGGGCTGATCGGCAGGTCGGGGCGCAGATGCACGCTGTAGCTGCTCTCCCAGGCGACCTCGAAGAGGCGGCGCTGCGCTTCGACGCACCGGGGGTTGTACCTGATGGCGTTCCGGAGATCATCCAGGGCCTTGCGGTACTTGTCGTCCCACTCCGCGCGGGAGAGGCCCGGCAGCTTGATCCAATCCAGCAGCAGCTCCCCCCGTTTGTAGTAGAACAGGTACGTGTCGGCGTGCGGGGGCTTGGCCTTCTTGGCGTTGTCAACGGCCAGGCCATAGGAGTTGTACGCAGCCGCGTAGTTGCCCGCTTCGCGGGCCTTGTCCCCGGCCTCGGCATGAGCCCACGGGTCCTGGGGCAGCCCCTGGATGAACACGATGACCGCGCCGATCACCACGATCCCCCCCATGACCGCCAACAGGATCACCGCTCGTTTGTTCAGCCTCTTTCGCTTTGCCATGATCTGACCTCCTCCGTCCGAGCCTCTCCTCTAACCTCCGGTGTCTGCCTTTCCCGCGGCCTTCAACCTCTCGATGTCGGCGGGAGTCGGCAGCAGCTTGAGCACTTCAGGCAAACAGTCTCTGAGGAACTCCTCAGCCTTCTTATCGGCTTGTCTCACGTCGGTGACGCCGCGGGCGGGCGAGAACTGAATCTTCGCGAAATAGCAGTACTTCTGCCAGGGCAGCGAGAGCTCGAAACGCACCTGCTTCCAGGAATTCTCCGGCCGACCATTGAGGCTGAAGATGTAGTACTCGACGCCCTGGTACCGGTCGGTGGCGAATCCCCCTTCCTTTTCGTACCTCACGCGGCAGAGCTCGATCTCCGCGGGCCACGTGGAACCTGAGTCGCCCACGGCGAATGGAACGTTCTCGGAGACGACGTTCATGGCCCCGCCCGCCACCTGGCACCGCTCGGGCACGTGCGGGACCTTGTCGCCGACGCCGGTGTAGTAGTACACGGCCAGGTGCCAGTCGCGGTACGGGCTCTGCTCCTCGGCGCGGGTGTCGCGGTACACGCCGACCGCGTACCAGTTGCTCCTGCGCTGGGACCGCCGCTCCTTGTCAAGGCTCGTGCCGATCTTCAGGCTCCGCAGATCGTAGTCCGACACCTCCAGGTCGCGGTCCGACGCCAGGACGTAATGCCCCCCGCCCAACTCCGTCGGGAGGCTCGTCATGCGGAACTTCTCATCGACCTGCACCTTGTCCGGCCAGGGGACCGGCTCCGGCTGGGGCCATTCCCGCAGGGCGAACGCTGCCGTCACGATCACCATGAGCACGGCGATCATGAAGTGGGGGTTCGCCAGGGCCCATCCCAGGACGCCCCTCAGCGCCGGGCTTGCCGATATGCCTGCGCTGCGGCTCATGTCGTCGCCTCCGACCGGCCGGATTGCCCGCCGGTCCCTTCTTCCTCGACCTCGACGAAGATGTTCTGCATGAACCACCCGGCAACCCACAGGAGCCCGAACGCCGGGACCAGCATGAGCATGCCGGTGAACTCGTGCATGAAGTCCTTGCCCATCTCCGGCCGGTCCAGGACGTACATCCCGCACGTGATCGCCACGCGGATCACGTTGCACGCGATCGCCACTGGAATGCCCAGCAGCACCAGGACGACTCGCTGCCAGAGCGGGCGGTCCTCCAGGTAGGCCATCGCCACGCCCAGCGCCAGGAACGCCATCAGCAGCCTCATCCCGCTGCACGCGTCGGCCACGGTGGGTGTGTAGAGCTTTCCGCTGCGGCTGATGATCTGCAAGCTGCTCTCGGTGGCGCGGATCATCACGCCGAAGACTTTCAGGATTGCCGCGGATCCGTGCGCGGCAAGTTTTTGCAGCGGATACGCGATTTCGCGATAGACGATCTCCGGGATGGGCATGGCGAAGACCAGGAAGAAGATGGGCAGCCACGTCACCTTCGCCAGTTCCCCCCCGCCCAGGTACAGCACCAGCCCGAACAGCAGCACGGTCATGCCGACCTGGCAGGACCAGGGGTTGTGGACCCAGTAGCCCAAAATCTGGAACACGCAGGCGAGGATCAGCAGAGGCAGGCCCCACAGGCACGTTCGGCGCCGGGCGCTCAGCAGTTCGTGCCGTCGGCTGTACAACAGGTACACGCTAAACAGCGGGATGAGGAACCCGTGCGACCAGTTGGGATCGTCGATCCACTCGCGGACCATCATCGGGAACTGCCGCCAGTTCATCCCCAGCACCAGGCCGCCCAGGACCAGGACCTTCACCAGCGTTGACGGCGGGAAGCTCAGGCGAAACGACGCCCCTTCCGGCACGGAGACCATGTCGGCCAGTGATGCCGGGCGCTGCTGCGCCGTTCCGCCGTCTTGCTGAGGATTTTCCGTCATGCAGCACAAAAGATGGCTCTGGTTTTACCATCGTGTAAAGCGTCTGGGGGAAAGGCCCGCGTCGCCAATTGCCGGATCGGAGAAGTTGCGGTCATAGATGAACCCGAAGCCATAGGTCAGCCGGAAGGCATTCCTCATCACGGCCATGAAGGTTGCCCTCACGTGGGTCCCCACGGCCAGCACGTCGTCGGCCTTGAGGAATATGTCGGGTTCCTCGCCCCGGTAGATCGCCTCCAGGTTCAGTGGGATCATCTGTTCCTCGCTGTCGCCGATGCGGCGGATGAGCATGGCGTTCTCCGGCCAGGCCAGCGGGGTCATGTTCCCCGCGGCCGCCACCGCCATCTTCGCCGTCACTCGCCGCCCGGTGAGCGAATAGACCCCCGGGCGAGCCACCTCGCCCATCACGTAGAACTCGCCGATCTCCACCGGCGGGATCTGGATGATGTCGTTGTCGCGGACCACGATGTTCATCCTCGGATCGCCGTTCTGGAGTTTCGGCAGGTTGATCGCGATGATCCTGGCCAGGTCGGACTTGTCCAGCTTGCCCCACCCCCAGGGGTCGCCTTCCTTCACCGGGGGCTTTCCCACGCGCGGCCTCTCGGTGGCCACCGCCGCCGGCTGCGTGGGGGGTTCCTGGGTCACGGGAATGAACCGTCCGCCGCTGTAGATGAACTTGATGTCCCGCCGGGGCTCGGCCATCTCCGTCTCGGCCGTGGCGGAGCTGGAGGTCGGGGGAGGAACGTCAGCCGTCTCGCTCAGGTGCGGCAGGACCGACGGGGAGGGCCGAGTGGTCGGCGAGGTCGCCGGGACGGGAACCGTAAGCAGCTTGCCGAACTCGCTCTTGAGCTTCTCCATGTCCGTGGCGGGTCCCGTCGTCGTGGGGATCGGCCCGGTCGTGGTCGGGCCAGTACTGGGGGGAGCGTTGGCCTCGCCGGGGATCGCCGGGAGCTCCGGCCGCGTGGTCGGCGCTCCCCCGCCTGCCGGACGGGTCGTCGTGTCAGGCTTGCGGATCGCCGGCACGGGCCGGATCACGTAGAGATACTTGATGTTGGTCTGCGACACGCCCCCCGCCGTCGCCAGCGCCTCCAGAAGGCGCATGTCCTTCCGCATGATGTTGTACGTGCCGGGGTGGGAGATCGCCCCGAGGATCGAGAACACGTTCTGCCGGCGTGCCGCGACGCTCACCGACACGGTCGGGTCCCGCAGAATCTGCTGAGCCCGGTAGGCCTCGGCGACCGCCTCCTTCAGCTCGTCCCTAGTCATGCCCTCGGCCTTGATGAGGTTGGTCAGCAGAGGCAGGTCGATAAAGCCCCCGGCGGTAACCTCGCGGCGAAGCACCGACTCCGCCCCTTGCGTGAACAGGTCCAGAATGCCCACGTCCACGATGTCCGTCGGGCCGATCATGTAGTCCCTCTCGGTGTACACGTAATCGTCTTCCTGGGGCAGCGTCGCGTTGGGCGGCATCTCCTGCGTCTGGTCGGCCATGCCGATGGTGGGCAGGATCGGGTTAATCATGGACCGCTCCGGCTTGCGGACTACCGCCTCGGGAGACAGAAACCGGTACGTGTCGGTCTTCCAGAAATCCTGAGTGAGTCTGTCGCACCCGCTCAAGCCCGCCAAGACCGCGAAGGTCCACACCGACACGAGGCTGGTGCAGCGCATTGGTCCTGTCACGATAATCCTTTCCTCTCTAGGCGCGCACGCCATACGCCGGCGGACGCCCCTGCCGCACAGACGTGCAATCGCTGCTTCCGTCTGCCCGACAAGACGTGCCCACAGGGACTGGTAAACAGTCGTCACGCTCGAAGGCTCGAGCCCAGCGGCCAAAGCAGGCTCACCTGCCCGGTCCTACACGCGTCATTGTCCGGAACCTGTGTGGTCAAGTCAAGCGCAAGCGGTCCTGGTTCCCAGGCCATCCCTACCGGGGGGAACCATAGAGAAAATATCGACCATCAATTCCGCCATCTTGATGGAATTCAAGGGTTTGCCGACGCGCACGAGGCCCAAAGTCGCTCCGATCCGTCCTCCGGTATCCGACAAGAGTAAATACGAACGACGCGCCCCCGAGGGTCGCCGCGAAGAGGGAAAATCCGAAAATCCGCCCCGCCTGTTCCCTCCGGCACCACGGGCGCTACTGCCCCGCGCCCGCCGGCCCGCCGATCACCTCCACCAAGGTGCGGAAGGGCACAAACCCCGGCAGCATGAAGAGGACCGAGCCGTCGTCCAGGCGGACCAGGTTCCGAATCGCCATGCCGGTGCTGCTGGCCGTCACCGGCCCGTCCCATTTCCCAGCAACGCGGAACACCGGGTTCAGAAGCCCCGCGCCTGGCGCGGGCGGAGCCAGGACGAACCGGCACTGCCCGCCCCTGGAGGGAAGGAAATAGCAGCCCTGAGACTCGTCAAATCCGTCCTTGTTCACGTCGCCGGAGGCAAAGACCCGTTCCGTCTCCCTCGGCAACTGCATCGTCACACTGCCCGGGTTCACGTAGTTCCACGTCCTGGACCTCTCGTCGCCCTTGGGCGGGTAGCAGAGGTAGCTCCACTTGCCCACCGTCCCGGGGAAGTCTTTCACAGCCAGCTCCGGCCTGGGCCCCACGGCAGGGGGAAGCGACGACCAGAACGCCTCGTGCGCCGGACGGATGCGCAGAGAGCCGATCTCCTGTCCGCCGGCGTTGTTCAACTCCAGGTGCGTGACCCACCGCCCGTCACCGTAGAAGGTGTACTCCCAGCGGATTTGCCGCACGGCCAGGGACGCCCACTCCCCTGCCCGCGTGGGGAAGAACCAGGTGCTGGCGAGGCGCACGCGAACGGGGTTGTTCTCCAGGACTTCCACCTGGCCCACCCGGCGCGGGCCCATCAGCTCCAGGCGTTCCTCGCCGCCGTCCAGTGAGCCGCCGCGGGGCGCGAGCTGCACCACCGCCTGGTCCAGCCCCAGCCGCCACAGGCCGTCGGGGCTTTGGGACAACGTCAGCGGCGTCTCGCGCCCCGGCAAGGTCAGCGTGTAGTTGAGCCCTTCCTTGGTCAGTTGGATGCCCGGGGGCGCCGGCTCGATGAGACGCCGGTTGTTGATCAGCATGATGTCGTCGAGGTAGAAGGTCACCGGTCCGGCCGCGTCGGCAAAGGCCAACCGCAGCGTCCGGACCTTCCTGCTGTCGAAGTCCTCCAGGCTCTTCAGCCGCTGGATGTCGATGAGCACGTAGTTCCATCCCGGCCGCACGAGCGTGCGGTGGGAGGTCCAGGAGGCCCGGTCCGTCGTCAGCGTCACTTGCAGGTCGTCCCGCAGCGTCTCGCTGTACAGCGCCATCGACAGCAGCGTGTAGGGCGTGAAGTCGTGGACGTGGGAAATCCGGAAGACCAGTTCGGCCCCGCCGGCCAGGTCCACCTGCATCGCCCCTGCGCCGGTCCGCGTGATGTTAAGGACGAACCTCCGGGAGCCCTCCCCCCCGGACGGGTCGGTCGAGAACAGCCCCACTTGGTCCACCCCGCGCCGGGCGGGCGAATCCTCGAAGTCCGCCAGAGACACGAACAGGCCCGTCACGGTCTCGGGATACGCCCTGGCCTGCTGGACCGGCAGGGGTTCCACCCGCGAGCCGCCACCGGAGGGCGCCGGCCGCTCAAACCAGCCGACGAGCCCGGTGCAACCGGTCAGCGGCACGAGCGCCGCCAACATGACGACTGGAAGTCTCCTCACGTTCCGCCCGGTACAACGGCCCCCTCCGCAGGGGAGGGGGCCGGGGTCTTGCTTCACGGCCTGCCTCGTCTTACGGCTCAGTGGTGACCGGAGCGCCAACGGCACGCGAGACCAGGGCCTGCTTGAAGCCCATCAGCAGCGGGGCCGACACGGCAATAGAGGAATACGTGCCCTCGATTACGCCGATCAGCATCGCGTAGCTGAAGGGATGCACTCCCGGTCCGCCCCAGATGTACATGATAATGAGCACCAGCACCACCGCGCTGGAGGTCAGCAGCGTCCGGCTCAAGGTCTGGTTGATGGACGAGTTGATCAGCGACGAGCTGATCGTCGTCAGCTTGCCGCGGTTCTCGCGGATGCGGTCGAAGACAACGATCGTGTCGTTCACCGAGTAGCCGACCATCGTCAGGATGGCCGTCACCATCATCAGGTCCATCCTGAAGGAATCGACCATGAGCCACCGTCCGACGGCCGTTCGGTGCAGCCAGTCGCTCAGCCCCACCATGCCGCACATGATGATGGCGTCGTGGACCAGCGTTATCACCGCGGCCAGCCCCCACTGGGCCGATCCGAACCGGACCCACAGGTAGGCGATCATGGCGATCCAGGCGAGGATCAGCGCCATGACGGCCGACTGCGCCGTCTCCCCGGCGATCGCCGGGTCGAAGTTGGTCGCCACCATGGCTTCTTCGCGGTGCAGGGCCTCTTCCATGAGCTTGCCCTCCCCGGCCATGAACGTGGACCAAGCCCTGGGGTCGGCCGACAGGACTTCCGCCGGTTTGACCAGCACCGCCACCTCGCTGTAGGAGTCCTCCCCGACCGGGACCAGGCCGATGACGTCGAAGGGATTCAGCGCGTAGGTGGCGAAGTCCGGCTGCAACCGCATCTCGCGGATGCGCTGGACCAGTTCCGTGGTGGTGATCGGCGTCTTGGGCAGGCGGACGACGAACAGCGCGCCGCCCTCGCGCTCGTAGTCCAGGAACTGGTAGCGGTAGCTGGGGTCCACGGCGTCCAGCAGCGCCTGGTCGATCTTCGTCGCGCCGTCGGCGGAGAGGTTGATCTTCAGGTTCTCCTGCCTCTCGCCCTTGACCAGGACGAAATCGACGCGCTGGCGCTGCACCATGGCTTGGCCGAACGCCTGGGTAGCGACCTCGCGGATGACCGGCACGTTGTACTCGGTGGTGGAGATCTCATAGGCGTTGGAGGGAAGGTATCTCTCCAGCAGTTCGGCGCTCAGCACGCCCCCGCCGTTTCCGAGCTTGTCCAGCGTGTCGAAGAAGTCCTTGTTGCCCTTGCGGTCCAGCCACTCCTGGCGGGTGATCTTGCCGTCCTGGTCGGGGTCGTGGTCGCGCAGGAAGTTGCGGACGCGCTCCGAGTCAAGCACCGTCGTGACCGAGGCGGTGGACCGGAGCTTCTCGTAGCCGCCCTGCCTGGCCTTCTCGTCGAACAGCGTGCGGACCACGCCGTCGTTGGGCAGGACCGTCTTGCCCGGGCTGCCCGGGTCGGGGAGCAGGGCGTCGTCCTTGAACTTGACCACCGCCCGCGTCCCGGAGGAGAACTCGATGCCCCAGATGTTGCCGCCCTGGGCGAACAGCGCGGCCACTCCCAGCACCCCCAGCGCGATGGACAGCCCGTAGAAGTAGTACCGCTTGGCCATCCAGTCGAACTTGGGCGTCTTGATGAGGTGGAACATGGACAGGGGCTTGGTCACCACGCGCGATTCCAGGAGGAACTGGAATATCCAGCGGGTCATGGTCACGGCGGTGAAGAGGTTGAACACGACACCCAAGCCCAGCGTGATCGCGAAGCCGCGGATTTCCTCCGTGCCCACCCACGCCAGGATCAGGCAGGTCAGCAGCGTGGTTATGTTGGAGTCGAAGATCGCGCTGAACGCGCGTTCGTAGGCGTTCTTCAGGGCCATGCGGATGGACTGCCCCTTGGCCTGCTCCTCGCGGAGGCGCTCGTAGATCAGCACGTTGGCGTCCACGGCCATGCCCAGGCCCAGGATCACGCCCGCGATGCCGGGCAAGGTGAACGTCGCCTTCAATATGTACATCGCGCCGACGACCAGCAGCGTGTTGACCAGCATTGCCACGACGGCGATGACGCCGGGGATGTGGTAGTACACGATCATGAAGGCGGTCACGGCCAGGAGGCTCCACGCGCCGACCTTAATGGCCAGCCGCAGGTTCTCCTCGCCCATCCCGGGTCCGAAAGTGCTCTCCGCGATGGGATTGGGGTTCAGCCGCGCGGGGAGCGAACCGGCCTGAAGAGTGCGGACCAGGTCGGCGACCTCCGCCCGCGTGAACTTCCCTGTGATCTGGCCGCGTTCGGAAATGGCCGACCGGATGTTCGGTGCCGAGTACACCTCGTCGTCCAGGAGGATGGCCATCGCGTGGTCGATGTGATTGCTGGTCAGCCCCGAGAACAGCCGGGCGCCACGGGAGTCGAACTTGAAGTCCACCGCGGGACGGTTGTACTGGTCCGCCCCGGCATAGGCGTCGTCGAGTCGCCAGGAGTCCTCCGGCCGGGTCCCGCGGACCAACTGGTACCCGGGCTGGTCGTAAAGGAGCATGTAAGACCGCCCATCGACGTAGTCATGGACGATGAGGCTGCCGTATCCGGCCCGCTCGCCGCGGATGGGGAACCAGCCAAAGCCCTCGCCTCGCTTCCGCAGGGCTTCGGGGCCCTCCTCCTGGAGAATCCTGACGAACTGGTCGCGCTTCTCGGAGGAGATGCGGAACTCCTCGTTGCTCTCCGGGGAGAACGGGGCGATGCGGAACTCCAGGACGCCCGCCTTGGCGATCAGGCGCTTCAGGTC
>Ga0315277_10005715_pt1 | contig 16358 bp, 18 predicted proteins | sample YL17G05_15_MG_FD_203695 | JGI IMG/M metagenome (GOLD analysis project Ga0315277, IMG submission 203695) | Sediment microbial communities from Yellowstone Lake, YNP, Wyoming, USA - YL17G05_15 | ecosystem: Environmental > Aquatic > Freshwater > Lake > Sediment | place: USA: Wyoming | collected... | reverse complement strand
CGCGGCATTGATCGGCATGGTCACGACAAACCGCACCGTCCTGTCTTTGGCCGCCTCCGCAACCGCCGTCGCCTTCGCGGTCCGCAGCCATTCGTGGTTCGCATCCCTGCGATCCCAGGCCTGGCCGCAGGTCGAGCACCAGGCATCCCGCTCTCGTTGCAACTCGGCCTCGGCCACCGCCTCCATGCAGCAATGCTCCGCCGCACGCGGGGGAATCCTCGGCTCTGCCATCAGTACCTCCCATTCTTGGCCACCCACCGCAAGTCGCTCTCAACTAACTGCGACAGGGTAGCGAATGAAATGGACACTGCGAACCATGCCCACCACGCTCGCACCATCCAACGCGACCGGAACCAGCCCGCTCGCCACTGAAATGGCGGGCAGATCTCCAGAGAGAAGGTCATGTCCGCTCCCTCCCCACCGCCTCCGCCTCCTTCTCCAGTGCCAGCATCGTCAGGTCGTCGAGCTTCGCGCCCTGGTCGGGCTGGCTCACCACAATTACCTTCCCCTGCTTGAGCATCGCCACGTCCAGGACCGCGCCGTCTGGCAACTCTTCCAATTCCTCGAGGACCCGGAACTCCCCCGGATCGCGCGGCCACCACTTCACCCACGCAGTGTGTAGCGTCGGCGGGTTGCCGCGCCAGAGTGGCAGGTATACGCGGGCGCCGTCTCCGAAATGGCGCAACTCGCCGAGTTCAGGCATTGACGTTCTCTCCATGCTGGCGCTGCACATAATCGCGCAGCCGCCTCCACCGCCGAACAGTCAGAGGCCGCGTCGCCACATAGATGGCTTTCCCTCCGATCTCCCGCTTCTCCCACCCCCGCCACATCCTCAGTAGCCATCGCCATGCTCGTTTCATCCTCGTTCCTTTCGTCCTGAGTCACGCGTCGCACAGCCTCCTCTTCGTCGAAGTACACATAGGCTCCCCACTGATCGCGCGAGCGCGGGCGGCGTTGCAGATTGTCGCTGTAGAGTGCCCCCGCATGTTTTTGCCCATATAGCTTCTGCCCGATACGGCGCAGGGCGCCCAGACAGTCCGCACACACGCCCTCCGGCGCCAACAGATCACCCTCAGTAGGATGGCACCCCATGCAGACAGCTAGCCCGCAGTGCGTCAGGTGCGGTTTGGCCGACTGCAGCACATGCCACAGTGTATCGCCGTCTAGCCGAACGAACCCGCGCAGGATGTCTGCGGGATCGTGGCCCGCGGCAGTGGCCGATTGCTCGATGCTGAGATCAGCGGTGTGCGTCATCGGGCAGATTCCTCGGCTCCATCAAGGCCCCGCACTTCCGGCACGCCTGTGTCTCGTGCGCGGGGTCCGCCCACGGCTGGAGCTCCTTGCACGCCCCGCACAGCACCCAGCCGGGGCGACAGCGCCAGGCGATGGCGGGCTTGGGTGCAGGCGGATAGAAGCGGATGGAGACATGGCCCGGGCCGCGGAAGAGAGTCTCGGTGCAGCCATCCCTGAATGCCTCGACAATTTCGCCCCGTTCCAGCGTGATGAAGACCCCATCTTGCACCTGCCAAGGACCGCGTTCGATCTCCTCGCGGTCGCGCTGCAATCGGGCCTCGCCGCGCGGGAATCTGAGCACGTCTTCGATCAGGCCTGAGATACTGTCACCCTGCGCTGGTGCTCCGCTGCTCGCGCCGTCAAGCCAGCTCAGCACCCGCTCCCGAGCTTCCTTAGCGCGAGCCATCCTCGCGGCCAGCGCCACGTCTGATGCGCGGCGGCCTTCGTCGGACTCAAACCATGCACAGACCTCGTCGGAGAAGGTGGCAAGCATCACGGCAATGCCCACGTGCTCTTTGCGGGCCGCGCTGATCAGCCGCTCAGTCTCCGACCACCACTGCTCGCGCCGAAAGTACTCGCCCGCACCGGTCAGCAGCATATCGGGCCGGTTCGTCCGCAGATGCTTGCACAGCGCCTCCACCGCGTCTTCAGCCATCCTCACTCCTTTCGGTCAGTCGCTCAGCCTTTCCGTCCTGTGGTTTGGTTTGGCGCGCCATGCAGCGCAGGGCCAGGCCGCGCCGCGACAACCTTCCCCATCCCATTCCCGAAGCGACCTGTGCTTTGGTTTGCCATGCAGAGCCCGGCCGGGCCCCGCCCGGCTGCGTCGGCAATCATCCCCGCCCCGCTCCACCACCGCTGTGCTGTGCCCGGCTAGGCTATGGCTCGCCAGGCCTGGCGTAGATCGACCTCCTTTCTCACCCCGTGCTCACTGCGACCTGTGCTGTGCGGTGCTTTGCCTCGCCCCGCCTCGCCACGCCTTGCCGCGCGAAGCGGTGCCCCGAGTCATCATCCTCTCACCCCACCTCCCACCGCAAGAGCCGACCATTCAGCCCACGCATCATCGTAGCGTCCCTGTCCGAATAGGTATTGCGGGCCCCTTAGCTGCAGGCCATGCACCCAAGCTAATGGCCTTGAGGTGCTTCGCCCATATGCGCTTGAGCGCTCGCCTCTGCCGTTCTGTGAGAATGATCTGCAATCTGCCCACTCGCAGCATTCCTATCATGCAACCTCCCACCGGACTCTGCTTCCTTCACAATACAGCCCGAGGAACGGACTCGGCTGCCCCGTCACGAAGCTGCCGATGTGGCCCGCCAGCCCGTCTATCGCCACGCGGTCCTCGTGGTAGCTGATGCTGCACGCGTACAAGCCGGCCCCGTCCTTGCTGTAGACGGCCGCCGTCACCGTCGCGATGATCCGCTGGTCTGCCGGCGCCGGCCCCAGCACCTTTCCGAACTCGACGAAGCCCCGCTCGTCCAGCCTGAGATAGGAGCAGGGATGCACGCGCTCGGGCAGGCAGCCGAACAGCAGCCAGGGCCCGCGCCAACTCTCCTGCCCGCCCAGGCGCTCAAGCAGCGTCGCCTGCACCCGCGCTACCTGCGAGGCCCATGGCATGAGCGCAAGCGCCGAGCCGATGCCGTCGGCCGGGTTCGGCTCGGGTTCGAGTATCACAGCGTCGCCCTCGGCATTCAGTTTGCCCCAGACAGGTATCATCGCTTCACCCCTTTATCACCACAGGCCGGCCGCCCATCGTAAGGCCGGTCTCGCGGGTGCGATCCCGTCTAGTCCCCGACCTGCTGATACGTGCAATCCGGAACGGCGGCTCCTCGGCTATAGGCTCCGTCCAGAACGCCTGCACCACCGCGTCGCCGGTATCGGTGGAGCGCCCGAGCCGCTTGCGGATCTCGTCCTTGCTCTCAACCTGGATGCGCCCGCCGCTCGAGGGCCGCCAGTGCGGGGCGGTCAGGTCGCCGGTGAGCAGATCGTCGGGCGGCAGCGCTATCGGGTGCCCGTTCGCCGGGTCCAGCAGCTCCCGCAGATTCCACCAGGCGGCCGCGCGTTTGTTCGCGAACAGCATCTCACCTGAGCGGTCCTTCCAGTCCGTCGCCCCGCCGGCATTGAAGGCCTCGACGCCCTGCTTGTCCTCCCTCAGCTTGTCCACCACGCCGGCGCCGACGCCGATTACGTCCACCACCGCATGACCGCCGTGCCCGCGCAGCACGCCCGCCACATAGCCTGTCACCGTCATGGTATCGGCCACGCCGTACCGGCGCAGCTCCCGGATCGCCTCACCGTGGCGTAGCGCCAGCACTGACGCGTCACCGCCTCTGCCAACGTCCACACCGACGCAGGTGAACTCGCCCCACTGATCGGCCTTCTCCAGGTCCAGCCAGCGCTCGTTCGCGTCCTCGATCCACGCCAGTGGTATCATGCCATCCGCCTCGCTTGATGCGAACTCCCCGAGCACGCGGTTGCTGAATAGGGCGGTCGTCTTGAGCAATCGCACTCCGAGCAACCGTTCCAGCTCGGTCTGCATCTCATTCTCGCCTATCTCTTCATACGAGCAGTAAAAGGCTTTCACTCGCTGCCTCGCCCAGTCAATACTGACCCTGCCTGCCGCGATGCACTCCTCGATCCTGACATGCCGCGTCCACCAGTCCTCGTATCCTGGCTTGCGCTGGTGGATCTCGTAGAATCGCCCTTGCGGTTCGCCTGGCGTGCTGATCGCCAAGGCGTAGCAGTCCCCGGAGGCCAGCGCGCCCTCTGCCGCATCCCAGGTCGCCTGTGGGATGGCCTTCGCCTCGTCGAACACGTACAGCAGATGGTCGGCATGTGCGCCTTCGATGGACTGCGGGTTATCTGATGCCACTGCGAAGGCCTGGCCGTGCTTCAACTTGAGTATCAGGTCGAGCAGTTCGGTTCGGTCGTTGAAAGGACCTGAGCGCCCGATCATGCCCCACTTCAGCCGTCGCGCCCACTTGTGGATCTCGGGCCAGAGAAAGAGCGAGAGTTGCCGCCACACAGACGCGGTGGTGACGACTTTCCAGTCGCCGGGCGTCTGATCGCGTGTCAGCGCGAAATGCAAGGCCAGCCACGCCGCGATGCTCGTCTTCCCAAGCGCATGAGGCCCGCGCACCGCCACTCTGCGCTGCCCCGCGTCGAACTTGGCGAGTACCTCGTTCTGATAGGGAGTCGGCCCCCCGCCCTCACCCCACTCGATGCAGTCGCGCACCCAGGCGACGCGGTTGTTGGTGTAGTCGACGAGCACGCCCACGGGCGCTGGCGCGGGCGGCGCGTTGAGCACTCGCTCGCGCAGGTGTTGAATGGCGATCTCGGTTGGATCGACTCTACTCGCGCTCTGCAACACCCTCGCCTCTCAGTACCCTTGCGATTTCCGCCAGCACGGCCTCCCGTTCGCTCTCCGGCACCTTCGCGATGATGATGTCGGCCAGCCGATCTATGTTGCCCAGGTCAACCATGACCTGCCGCTTCTCCGTCACCTGCTCCTGGGCGATGCGCTGGATGCGCTGGCCTTCGATGATCGCAGTGAGAGCGGCCTGCAGGTGCTCCGTGACAGCCTTCGTCTCTTTTTCTAGCCGGCTACCCTTCTGTTCGCCCTCGACGATCAGCTTGACGCGCTCCAGCGTCATCTTGTCGAGCGCACCCTGTTCCACCAATCGCATGAACCTGCGCACGACGGCGGTTCCCGCCTCAACGGCATTGCGCCCCGCCTCGATCTGTCGGACGCGCTCAGCGATGATCTCCTCCGCCTCTCGGTCCGCCGCCTCGATGGCTTTGGCATCTACCTTGCGCTGGGCGAGTTCTGTTTGCCAGTCATCCCAGGCATGCGCCCTGTCCCGCCAATGGTTTCTGGCGGCCAGCGTCCGGCGATAGGACAGAATGCCCTCCTGCGCCCTCTTGGGCATGTCCGCCCATGCCGGGCCGCACGTTCCGCGCATATTCCGCGCATCTCCCATCGCCTTCCTGATGGTCCTGCCCGGGCCAACATCGCGGTACGCTAGGAACCAGCGGAAGTGTTTACGATCCTCGCCTGGCTGCCGGTCCCAGGGGCGGTGCTCCCTGCCCTCGCGCGGCGGCTCCTCATCGCCCTGAATGGGCCGCTGCGCCTCCCTCTCGCCCTTCAGCGCGGCGACAACCTGGAGCAGACTCAACAGGTTGGCGATGGCCTCGCGCTCAGGCATCAAGGCGCTCCGCTGTCAGGCCCGTCAACTTCTCCCACCTGGCGAGGATCACATCGCAGTAGCGCGCGTCCAGATCGAAACCATAGCACCGCCGGCCGGTCTTCTCCGCGGCGATGATGGCCGTACCCGATCCCAAGAACGCGTCGACCACCAGCTCGCCCGGCCGAGTCGCGTTCTCGATGGTCCGCTCGATCAGCGCCAGCGGCTTCATCGTCGGGTGCAGGTCGTTGACCACTGGCTTATCGTGCTCCCAGACAGTGCGTTCATTGGTCGGCCCATGCCAGCGGGGAGCCTTCCCCAGTTTGTGGGCGTAAAAGCATGGCTCATACCAGTGCTTGTACTGGGCGAAGAGCGCGCCAGCGCCATTGTTCTTCACCCAGACGATGAGATTCCGTTCTGCCCAACCTGTGCCAGCCATGCAGTCAAGCACACTGCGCAGATGGGTGCTGGCAAACCACAGATAGAGCGGTGCCTTCTCGTCAGAGTGCTGGTGACCCAAGGCCAGCGCGCCCTTCAGCAATGCTCGGTACTGCTCGGGCGTCAGGTCATCCCAGTAGGCGTCCCCTTTGCTGACTTGGCTACCCCGACGTCGTGTCGAGACTCTCTCGACCTGGGCTGCCCGGCCGCCCACATAGTTGATTCCGTACGGCGGGTCCGTGATCACCGCCTGCGCCTTCTCTCCACCCATCAACCGTTCCCAGTTCGCCGGATCCGTCGCGTCCCCGCACAGCAGTCGGTGTTTGCCCAGTTCCCAAAGCTCCCCGAGTTGCACGCGGGTTGGCCCCGATCGCTTCTCTGCCTCTGCCATGGCCTTGTCGGCATCGAAGGTCTCTTCTTTGCCCCGGTTCGTCTCTGCCTCGAGCCGGGCGAGCAGTTCTCCCAAGTCCTCCTCGTTGAATGCCGACGCCAGCAAACAGGCCTGTGCCTGGAGTTCCTTGAGTTGCTCCGCCAGTGCCGCCTCATCCCAGACCGCGAACTCATGCGTCTTGTTGTCGGCGATCGAGAAAGCCATCGCCTCCGCCTCTTCGTCATCCACCCAGATGACTGGAACCTGCTTGAGTCCGAGCAGTTGAGCCGCCTTATACCGCGTGTTCCCCGCCTCGATCACGCCCGTACGCCGGTTCGCCACACGATCGGCTGCCGGAACCCAAATCGCTCGATAGAGGCCTTGACGGGCTCTATGGCGGCCTCGTTCAGCCTTGGGTTCCTCGGATTCAGTTTCACTGCGTCAATTGCCACCATCTCGATTTGCGGCCTCATTTCAGATTCACCCCTGACCTGCGGAATGACCCGTGGCGAGCAACGCTCGCCGGTCACTCCCCTGGTCTGTCAGGGGGTGTCCGGGGAGGCCGTGCTGGCTACACGGCCTCCCGTCTCCCGTACGTCATGCGGCTATGACTCTACGCTCCACCTCCTCCCCCTCTAGCAGATACGGTCGGAGCGATCTCTTCACCAGATAATCCCGCCCACTCGCCTGCAACGCCGCCAAGATCCGCGGCGCCCACTTCGCCCAGTCCACTTCGGCGGCGGTCGGGTGGTAATTGAGCTTGCCCGCCCTGAACTCGTCCACCCAGGGAGACAACTCGCCGATCAGCTGGATTGCTTGTTCTGGCACGATGACCGGCTCCACGCTCACCCAGGTGCGGATACGGAGGTTATGCGCCAGTTTGATGGCCAGGATGCGATCAGCGACCGGCGCCGCCCCGGGTTCCCAATGCAGGCGGTCCGCGTCATCCGTCCAGCACAAAGTCGTGCCGAAGGCATTCTGGGGACGGGAACGCTCATAAGCATTGACCTGAATATCACTCGCGAGCAACGGGAAATCCCTTGATGCCCGCATTCCGCCCTTGGTCAGTATGTGGACGGGTACATCGTGCTCGCGTAGGATGGAGATGGCCTCGCGGGTCGTCTCGTCTTTGGCTTCGCTGGGCGAGTAGGGATCGGATGTGAAACTGAGCAATACCGGAATCTCACTGCCTCTATAGGCTGGCGCCTCTTTCCTGAGAGCCTCCAGGATGCCCGGGCGCGGGCGGCTGCTGGCGTGGAAATCCTCGGCGCTCATTCGCAGGACCGAGGGCGACCAGCAGTAGGTGCACCCATGCTCGCAACCCCGCCGCAGGTTGCAAGCGAGCGCCGCGTACTCGAGCGCCTTGCCGCAGGGGCGGTAGATCGCCTTCATCGGCCCCCCCCAAGCGCCCGCTTCCCCCTCACAGGTAACGGCAGATCAACTGACGCCTTCCACTCCCCCACATGTGGGATTGTCAAGAACGACCGAATCCTGCCCCCGCTACCAACCCGATTCGAACACCCGTCTCTGCGGAGGCGGGTGTCTTCTTGTCGCCCCCTCGCGACACCGGCACGGGGGGCCGGCTGAACAAGTGCATCAGAACATTGCCAGTGCCCGGGTCCACCTCGATCTTCTGCACAAACAGCCGGGCGAAGGCCCGCTTCTCCTCGTTGGTGCCGCGAGCGAAGACCTCCGCGAAGCGCCTGCGGCATTCCTCCACCTGGGTGAGATCGAATCGGGGCACTTCCGGTTCCGTCCCGACGCGCGCCTGGCGGGTCAGCAGGTCGTCGCGTTGCGCCTTCAGGCGGGCCAGTTCGGAGTTGGCCCACTCCAGGTCATCCAGGCCGCCCTTGACGGCCCGCCGGATGTTGGCCAGCTCCTCTTCGACCTTGACCAGTTCCCGTGCAGTCTCGACCGATTCGGAGGCCTGCTGCTGGCCCAGTGCCCGGGCCTCCTCGTTGGCCATCTCCATCAGCTTCTTCGTGTCAGTCCACGACGCGAAGAGCAGACCGATCTCCTCCACGACCGCGTCTTCGATCTGCTCCTTGCGAACCTGCAGAGCCGGCCCGCACCCCAGCCCCTTGCGGTAGACCTTCGCCCCGCACACGTAGTAGAGCCGGTTCCGGTTCCGGTAGCCCACCAGGTTGGCCCCGCACCGCTTGCAGACCAACAGCCCGCCGGCGAGGAGATTCCGACTTCCCTGCGCTCGGACGGTAGCCATGCGCCCTTTTGACTTATCCCGGCCGAGACGGCTCTGCCGCTGGTTCGCCGCCATGATCGCCTCGGCCTGCTCCAGCGTGATGATTGCTGGATGGGCATTCTCCACGATCTTCCACTCCGAGGCGGGCCGGTGCCGGCCCCGCTTGGCGTGGACATTCCAGACCCCGTAGCCGGCGTACTGGAGCAGGGCGGGAGCTTGCAGCAACTCGTGCCAGCTGCTCGTCCCCCAGTAGCCCTTCCGGGGAGAAGGTATGCCGCGTTCGTTCAGGAAGTCACGGATCTGATCCAGGGAGGCCTTCTGCTTCAGGCGCAGCTCGACCAGCGCGTGGCGGGCCCATTCCCACACCGGCCTCCCCGCGGCGATGGCCTCATTCTGCCCCCACAGCGTCTTCATGATCGGCGCGCCCCGCCGGTCAGTCCCTCGCTGCACCTTGTAGGCCTTGAATCCCCACAGCGGCGCGCCGCCGTTCTTGTAGCAGTAGCCGATCTCGGAGTCGCGCCGGGCGACGTTCTCCTTCATGCCCTTGCGGGTGTGGAAGGCGACGTCGATGGAGTACGACGCGTTCTTGAATTCGGTCATCTTCTCGATGGCGAGCCCTGCGATGGTGCGCGGATCGTATTCCGGCTCCGTCGCCGAGTAGACACGGACCCCGTGGGCGAGGAGTTCTCCTTTCACCTGGGGGCCGGCGTAGGGGTCGCGGTAGAACCGGGAGTGGTCATGCACCAGAATGCCGGTGATCTGCGGGTCGCTCTTCGCCCGCTCGATCATCCGCCAGAATTCGGGGCGGCGGCTTTCGTCGGAGAAGGCGCTCTCCGCCTCCTGGAAGGTCTCGACCACGACGATGCCCCTGGCCTGCGCGCACTCGTGCATCTCCCGCAACTGCGCCGGGATCGAAAGGCCGGCCCGCTCCTGGTCGTCCGTGGACACGCGGGCGTAGGCCAGGAAGTAGCGAACGCCCTGGTCTTCGGCCGGGAGCTCGACGGCCTCGCCGCGCAGGATGTCAGCGAGTCGCATCGGTCTCTACCTGTAGCTCTCGGATGTCGGTGCAGCCAGCGTCACGGCCGTCTTCTCCTCGGTTTGGGGTGCATTCATCACTTCAAGGCCGCCAGCAAGTCAAGTGGGATTTGTGCGCCCCGTGCGGCCTGTACGGCCCACGTGGCGCACAGGCGCGGCTCCGTCCGAATCCTCTCTCCCCGGGCCTGATGCCAGGCCCAGCGCCGGGTCGAGCGCTTCGCGGTTACGCGCGGCGAAACCGCGGGCAACCCAGCGGGCGAACAATCTTTCGGCCGACTCCAGGTCAGCCACGGTGAGCACGTTCTCCGTGAACACAGCCCGAAAACGCAGCTTCCCAGGGCCTGGCTTATCTGACCTCCGTTCAGGCATCGAACGCGGCTCCTACGGCTGTACTCGCCTTCTGTTCACGCCTCTGGGAGCGCTGGATCAGCGGGCTACGCTCTCTGGCCGCGGCGATCTGCGCAAGTCGCTTCTCGCTTAGCGCCCTCCGCGCCACCTTGCCCGGGCCATCCCAGGGTCGGCAGGGATACAGAGCGCAGTCCTCCGACATGCAGTCAGTGGTGTCGCCCGGCTGGCACTGGTGGCACTGGGCGTGGATGAGCTTCCGGCTGGGTCGGCGCTTAGTCACCGGGGGCGGTTCGCCAGGGTAGCTCGGTCCCCGGAAGCTCTGCGGCATGGGCCTGCCCAGGAATGGGCTCGCGGGTCGCAGCGGACAGACAGTTGAGCCGCAGTCGAAGGCCGCTCGCCCGCTGCTGGCCCCCAGGCAGTCCAGGCAGAAGCGCTTGACAGAGGCTGCGACCGGCGGCAGTGAAGCCCCGGGGTGCGCCGACGCTTGCCGCGCCCTTTGCCCGGAGGGGTTCGAGTACTCCCGCGCCACGTGGCGACAAGCGTCAGAAATGCTGGGGCTACTAGCTGGCATCGCCCACCTCCTGAGCGGCCGACGATACGTGCGCGCCGCTTCCCCCAGCGCCCTGCACCAACTCTACAGACTCTACAGTCTCGTCAGGAGAGGGGACCAGCCCAGGGGCTATCCCTGTCGAGTCTGTAGAGTCTGTCGTTTCCTGCAGGCCGTAGGACACCATTGCGCGCGCCAATGTCCCCTCGTCCCACTGGATGGTGGCGCCTGCCTCCTCCCGCCGCCCCTTCTTAAATCCCAGGCTGCGCAGCCGACGTCCGACCTTCTGATCGGAGATCTTGTCCCTGTCGAGGCGGTCCTCGTTCAGCTTCTGCGTCACCAGCCTGACTGGCAGCAGGCCGTCGGTCACTTCTTCTCGTAGACCATCGAGGATGCGGAGCACCTCGCTTTCGAGCGTGTCCGCCTTCTCCTGCAGGCGCGCTTGCTGCAGGCCGGCTACGAAGGCGAGAAAGGCCTCCTCACGGTCTGGCCGCACCAGGCACACCACCTGACGCAACGGCCTCAGGATGTCACCCAGCCGACCGGAAACGGGCTTGCTCACCCCGGGCAGCGGTTGCCCAAGGTAGCGGGCGCGGAAGGCCACCAGCCGCTCTCGCAGAGGCTGGGCTGCCTCTGGAGTCACATCGGCGTCGAAGCGGCGCCTCGCCTCTGGCATGATGACGGTGACCGCACGGGTGTCCAGGATGTGGTGGATCGGCTCGTTGGTGCCGATCACCGTCGGACCGAAGATGGAGAAGTACACCGTGTCCTGGTGCGGCCCGCGATCAGGATAAAGCACCCGCGGCACCTTGAGGCCGCGCTCGAAGCGTCCCAGGATGACGTCCTGGCTCCCCTCTCGCTCTGCTTTCCGCCACAAGCTCATCACGTCGAAGAAGATGGTGCCGCCGAAGTGCTCCGCGAACCGCACGATGTATGCATCGCGGAGCGACTCCACATGGATGCCTCGGTAGGCGATATAGATGATCCCCTTGCCAGTCCGGCTCTTGCCTCGCTCTGGCACGGCGAGGAGACAGAGTTCCGGTGAGTACTGCATCCCCTCCAAGAGGTAGGTGTGCATATCCCAGATGGCGAGGAACTCGTACCAGGCCTCATCAGGCAGTTCTGAGATGTCACGGTGATAGGCAGCTAACGCGTCATACAGTTTGGCGTCACTGTCAGCTTCGTAGTAACGTAGCACCTCCTCCGCACGCGGCAGCAGCCAGGGGATCTGCTCTCTCGGAGGCGGCACGAGCATGGTCCCGTCCCCTTCTACGGTCCTCATCACTTGGAGGCTACCGTCGGCCATGACCAGGAACGCGGGCTCGCCCTCGTCGTCCACCACATCCACGAGGCCGTCGAAGCGGGCCGTGTAGACGACATTCCCCGGTGCCGACTGGCCTGCGCTGCCGCGAGACGTCGGGTGCATCTCCTTGACCGTCTGTCGGTAGCCAGACAGCTCCTCGCGGGTGAGGCGGAAGCGCGTCTTCAGCACGCTGAGGTAAGCCTCCGCGCTCGCCGCGTCCCCGGCCGCGATCTGCCTGAGAACGTCGCCAAGCAGACGAGGCAGATCCGTCCTTGGCGCGTCCGCAGGGATCTGGTTGATGCGGAACGTCAGCAGGTCAACGGCCTGGCGCATGCAGGCCTCGAACTCCTCGCGTCGTCCCTCCACGAGCATATCGTTCGGATCTTTGCCTGCCGGCAGTGAAGCGATCCGCGCCCGGTTGCCCAAGAGTTCCGCGACCCTGAGGGAACCACTGCTACCGGCCGCGTCGCCATCCAAGGTGACGATGATGCGGTTCTGGTCAGGCACCCGCCCGACCCATTCCGGCTTGGCGTGGGTCCCGAGGCCGGCAGCCGCGTTCATGTCCCAGCACGCGAGACTCAACACATCCAAGATGCCTTCAACCCAGGGGCAGTCCGGCTGCCGGAGCGCATCGGCGTTGAATGGGTAAGCGATCTCGCCGGGCAGATGCATCCATTTGGGCTCTCCGTCTGCACCCAGCACGCGACCGGATAGATGAACCACGCGCCCGCCAACGGTGTTCGGGAAGATGATGCGGCGATAGAAGAAGTCACGCACTCCTCGCTCGTCCTGCTTGAGGACCCCTGCTGCCAGACACGCGTCTGCGGGGAAGCCCTTCTCTTCGAGCAGATGCCTCCGCAGGCCCCCGTCTGCCCACCCCACCTGGAAGCGATCCAGCACCTCAGACGATAGCTTGCGGTCTTCGATGAGGTAGCGCCGCGCCTCCCCGGTCAGCCGGCCATGGTAGTATGCCGCGGTCGCCGCCAGAATGTCGTGGCGCAGCACCTCCTCTGGAGGGATGAGAGGCGACTCGCCGCAGAGGGCCCACAGGTTCGTCCGCAATCCGCACCTGTGGCAGAATGCCGCACCGGTCACCGCGTTGACATAAAGATGGCCGTCGGGATCGGGATGCTCGGGGCAGCAGCAGCGGATCTCCGTGCCGTCACCGGTGCGTTCTCTGAGGATGGTGATGCCGGCGGCGCGGAGACTTGCCACTGCCTCGCCAGGCGTGAGCGTGCGGTCACTCATCTTGCCACTCACCTTCCGCCGAACCGTGTTGGGCTGTCTCGTCCCCGCATGCGCCCGCTGCCCGGAGAGCTTCCGGCTCACCTCGTTTGGCGTGGCAGTCCCCGCGCTCTCTGCGCAGGCCCTCGATCGTCTGCGCGTCGAACAGCCGCCATCCCCCCACCTTGAAGTGAGGGATCGCGCCCTGTGCTGCCAACCGGCGCACGCTCGCCGGATGGAGGCCGAGGCGCTCTGCCGCTTCCTGCGTTCGCAATAGCCGCATCTGGCTTTCCTCCCTTGGGTTGCTCGCCCCCGCTCATAGTGCTAGACTCACGGCGCGCGGAGGCGCGCATCTAACCTTTAACCTTGGGGCAGATGGCAGATAAACGGCCAAACGAGGGTCCGGGGCAGCAGGAAGGGCAGACACAGTTGGCCGACTTCGACTTGCACCTGTGTCTAGGGCTGGCGCTGCAAGTCGTGGTCACCTACGGGGAGGCAGTCCTCCGAGAGGACAATGAAGAGGGAAAGCGCACTCTGTGGGCCTGGCTCCGCAGAGGCTTTCCTGCTGACCGGTTCTCGCGCTGGAAGAAGAAGGAGATCCGCGACATGCCCTGGTGCGAGGAACAGGCGCTCCTTTCCGCGCTGCGAGAGCTAGTGCAAGGGCAGTTTCGGCGGGTGCGCACGTCAGGCCATATCGCGGATGACCCTCTGCGGCTGTTCATGCGCCTCTATCGAAAGGAGTTGCAGCTTTCTTTGTTGAGCGCGGAAGGGCAGACTGAGGGGAAGCGAATGCCGCGCAGACCTATCCCAGAACAACGGCCAGCTGACTCCCCAGAAGAGGAAGGCCTGCCCCGTCAGCGTAGAGGACGGGTTGAAGCGACAAGCCATGATCTCGAGGACGAGGTTCTGGACAGGCTGTTCCCCAGCCAAGAGACTGACGATGACAAGGAAGCCCTTGGGCCGTGGAATCCGGCCTTCGCTCTGCTCAGCAAGAAGCTCTCGTCTTGGGGATTGGACCCAGACTCTGACCTCGCAAGGTCACTCCTGGCTGCTTGGAGCGAGAAGCCAGCAGAATGGGTGAAAACCTCTTTCTTAGGCCCGTTTGAGCGGCCCTTAGCCCTACTGGATGAGGAGTTAGTATCCTTCCTGGAACCCAGCGTGATGCGGATGCTCAGCGGAGCGGGACTTCGCGCGTTCCGGGCTGCAGTAGAGGCAATCATGTGCCGGGGAGCTTCCTGGCACTCCCGCCGGGGGAAGCCCCTGTCGGCCTACCTGACGCCAGCCCAGATGCATGCCCTTCGAAGAGAATGCCAGCAGCACGCTCGGATAGGGGCATTCCTCAGAGACCTGTCGCGTCGGGTGACCGGAATCAGGGAGAGAGCGGCCAGGAGCCGAATCGGAGAGGAGCCCTACCACCGGGAGAAGATCCCAAGACGGCGGGTAGGGAATGCGTTCCTGGACCTGGCGAAGGAGGCCGAAGAGCGTGGGCTGTCTGACGTCGCCGCAGGCTTCCGAGCGGCGAACAAGCGAGCCTGGGGGCAAGAGCTGACCGCACAGGAGCGCGAGTTCGAGCGTGTTGCGACGAGATGGTTCAAGGACGAGGAGAGAAGCCGGCAAATGAGCCGCCAGCCCGACCCCGTCAGCTTCGCGGCTGCCGTCGTTAGGGATGGATCGGCTCAAGCCGCCATGAGCTTCTGTCAGTGGTCCCTTCGCCTGGCCCTCTACTGGTGGCCCGAAGGCATTCTTCAGTCCCCGTCGCCAACACCACCGCCGCCAGAGTAGCAGACATCGCGCCTCCATGCGCGCTGAGCCTGTCCCGCCTCTAGCGACCCACGGACCAACATGGGCGCGCGAATGTTTGCAACTCATCCCTTGCTGTGGTATAATGCGATTGTTGGCGAAGACAATCGGGCCCCTGGCCCACGGGGTGGGGGAAGCCAGTCGGCAGCACGTGAGCCGGCTTCTGAGCTGAGGTAGGGTCTAGCTAACCCGAACCTGAGCCCGGGGGCCGGTTTGTCTTTGGCCGAGGAGACCGGACATGAACCAGGCACCAGGACGCATCACCGCTGGCATCGCCACAGAGCCGCGCGAGATCGCCGCGCTGCGGCCTCACCCGCGAAACTACCGCCGTCACCCCGAGCACCAGCTTGCCATCCTGCGCGAATCGCTACGCGTGCACGGACAGCAGAAGCCGGTGGTGATCACTCCCGATGGCACCATCCTCGCGGGCCACGGATTGGTGGAGGCAGCGCGGGCGGAGGGATGGTCGGAGATCGCGTGTCACGTCTACGACGGGCCGTATCCAGAAGCTTTCCTGGCGGTAGACAACCGCGCCTCGGACCTGGCGGTAGATGACGAGACGGCCTTGGCTGAGTTGCTGCGCGACCTGGAGGCGCAGGATCAGCTCACCGCGGCAGGGTGGGAGCAGGATGACCTCCATGAGTTGTTGCTGCGCCTCGATGCTGAGGAGAAGCAGGGCCGGGAAGAGACCTTCGACGCCGAGCAGGCGATGGCGGAGGCGGAGTCCGCCTCCGGCGGACCGACCCGCGTCCAGCCAGGCGAGCTGTGGCAGTTGGGCCGCCACCGGCTCATGTGTGGTGACAGCACTGATCCGGCGAACTGGGCCCGGCTTATGCAGGGAGAAGTCGCGCATGCCGTCATCACCGATCCTCCCTATGCCATCAATTACCTCGGCGGTCGCGCCGCGCAGGAGGAACGCATCGGAGCCAAGCGCCGAGGCGTGGAGGGACAAGAAGGTGACGCCTACTGGGACGATCTGACCGACAATGAGTACCGCACACTGCTCATCGGCAGCCTAAGCCTCGCGCACGAGCACTCCGATGAGAAGGCGCCGCTCTATCTGTGGTTCGCGAGTTCCCACCTGCGCGATGTGCTGGACTGCCTGGCCGAGTGCGGCTGGCAGGAGCGCAATTTGCTGGTCTGGGTGAAGAACAACGGCGCGGGCGCGCTCTTCGCCCAATACAAGCACTGGTATGAGCCGTGCTTCTATGCGTTCAAGAAAGGCCAGGCCCCACGCTGGCACGGCCCCACCAATGAGCGCACGGTGTGGGAGCATGACAAGCCCACGGTGAACGACCTCCATCCCACCATGAAGCCCCTCGCCTTGATCGAGCGCAGCATCACCAATGCCACCGAGCTGGGCCATCTCGTCGTTGACGCCTTCCTCGGATCGGGCACGGCCATCATCGCGGCCGAGCGCACGGGGAGGAAGTGCTACGGCTTCGACCTGGACGCGCGCTACTGTGACGTGATCCTCGCGCGGTGGGAGGAGTTTACGGGTGAGAAGGCGGTGAGAGCCGATGGCTAGACCTGCAAGACCCATTGACCTGAAGTTGCTGGAAGACCTGGCTCGCATCCAATGCACGGACGGCGAGATGGCCGCCATCTTGGGCTTCACCCGC
>Ga0315277_10005714_pt1 | contig 16359 bp, 11 predicted proteins | sample YL17G05_15_MG_FD_203695 | JGI IMG/M metagenome (GOLD analysis project Ga0315277, IMG submission 203695) | Sediment microbial communities from Yellowstone Lake, YNP, Wyoming, USA - YL17G05_15 | ecosystem: Environmental > Aquatic > Freshwater > Lake > Sediment | place: USA: Wyoming | collected... | reverse complement strand
CTGGAAGCTCCCCAGATTGCAGTCTTAAAACGCCATAGAAATGGGGAATATTCTTTTTTGGACAATCTTTATGCCAATGGGGAATAAACCGATTATCCGAAGACATCAATCGATAATCATCAAAATCTAATGAAGTTATAACAACATTCGGGGAATATTTTTTATCATTAAGCCCTTGAATAGCTACCTCTATTTGACTAATAATACTGTCTGCCGTCACTTGTTTCGGAACAAGTTGCCCACATAATTGTTCAAAAAGATGGTTGTTTTCAGATGTAGCTATACCGCTCCCATATTGTTCACCCCAGCGCGAGTAATGCACGTACCAGCCTTCAACAAATGCGCCTTTTTCATCAAGTCGATTATAACCCATACTTTTTTGCGTCCCTTTATATGCTGGCTTTGTTTTATCCTCATATTCTCCAAACTTCTCAAATAATGTATGCACGCCACAATTTCCCCTATAGTCATCTAAAAAACCTTTAACAAATTCGGCAAGCTTTGCTTGACTTAGCTTAGAATTAATTAAAAAGTCTTCTTCCTCTCTAACTTGCTTTTCTTTCGCTAGGTCAAATACTTTAAACAAGGCATTTTTCTTTGCAACTTCAATTGAAGGAACAATACCGCCCCACTGCTCAAATTCTTTTATAAGTTCAGCTATAGTCTTTCTAATGATACTGTCATCGTTCTCAATCATGTGTACAAAATCACGATTGTGAGGAAGGCCAATTTTTTCAAGTGCCTGATCATTAATTGTGTTCACTATCTGTAATGATTTAACACAATACAAAAAGATTATCTTCCCGAGGAAATCAATTGAATGCACCTCACCATCATTTTGAAGAATCCACCAATCCCATCCCCAGAAATGTTCAATGTCGAAATTATGACAAGCAAGAAAGATCGAAGTTAGCTCTTTAAAATCCGAAGGTAATCCAGCGCTAATTACACGAAAATACTCTAAAGTATCTTTATTTTGTTTATTATTGCGATACTCATCAAGAACAAAGCTTGCTAACCCAAAGAACATTTCTTTTTTCTTCTGCTGTATTTCTTTTTCAATTCCCTCCAGGAATTCTCTCTTCTTTAATTGGTTTTCTACTTTTTTCTTTTCATCTGCACTTAGATCGGGTAATTTTAACTGCCACCTGTAATGGTCGGCATCAAGATGATCTTCAGACGGATGGAAATGGGAAAATAGCTTATTGCCAATCAAGACAAAATCCCTAAATACTTCTAAATCCTTCGCGTCATACGACTGTTTCAACAAGTGGAGTAACTGCAAAAATATCTCTACTGCAAAATCTCTAAATTGGCGAACTCTATCTTCCCCTAACTCTATCTTATCAAGCTCATACTGCACAGCGTAGTCCGCAGTTTCCTTAAGGTAGCTACCACATCGTTCTTTCATAAAAGACTGTAAATCTTTGTCCTTTTCTCGTAAAGCATGCATATAGAATATGCTCAGAAAACCAAAAGTTTTTTCAAAAATATAGTGATCGAGTCTTTTTATGGCTCTATGGGCAATTGCAAAAGGCAAATAACCGATTTCCCGAATAATATTTCTATCGTGGCTTTCCATTGCAACTTCATAAATATCACGTAAATCATCTGTCAACCATTGAACTTCTACCCACTCGCCAACAATATTGCTCCGCTCCTTCCGTGCCATTTCCATTGAGTAATTACTCGAATATGATTTCATTATGTCGAGAAAAAGTTCAGCCAAAGCGATATATACTTCCTTAAGATTACTTATCCTCCCGAGGTGCTTGTTCCGAATATCATCAATAAGCTGATCCTTTAGATTACGCAACTCTATTCTCAGCTTATCTTCATCTTCTTTCTCTTTTCGCACAACAAATGTCTTACCAACAAGGTCCTTAATTTCATCAAATACGGATTGTTCACTAAACAACTCTTTTTTAAAACTTAAAACATACGGATTTTCATCTGTTACCAAATCCATGAATTGTTTTCTCAAATAACGATTTTTGTCTTCTTTGAAAGTCTGAGCTTCCACTCCACCGCTTTGCAAGGTTATAATATCTTTATTTGCGTCTGAAGATAGATCCAGTACGTTTTTATAGAAACTAAATCCGCTCCTGCGTGATGCGCTTTCAATAATCTTTGCAATTCTATCGAGATTGGCTAAGTTGATGTTAATTATCTTTCCTCTCTGCTTTATACCATACTGGACGTATTCCTCGCTATTTCGTACAGAATCGAAAAAGGAATATTGAAGTTCTATCTTATTTTCGCCTAATTCTTTCATGAGAATATTATTACCAAGGCGCTCTTCGATAGTCTTCTCTATGGACCTTTTTAATTTATCCTTTAATAGAGTCTTGCTTTTTTCAAGCAATCGCTTGTCATTTAAAAGAAGGCGGACAACACGAAAAAGGACACACGCATACATTAATGCACTGAATAAAATCTGCGCGATGACAACATAAGATGATCGAGCCCAAATCAGGTTGACCAAAAATAAAAGCCCAGCAATCCCAACAGGAAATAAATAGCTTTCTTTTAACAACACTTCGGAAAGGCTCGCTCCTGATGCCATTTTATTCCCTGAAAATCCTATGATAAAAATCATTACGGGAAATATTAGTGTCACAATTCCAATCTGAATAGGCACTAATGAGCGATAAAATTCTGCTTTTTCATATGGTATCCAAAAACACTTGTTACAAAAACTAAAGACTATAGCCATGGTTAAGACTATAAATACAAGATTTGATAATGTCGGATAATACAATTGCAATTGCGAGATATAACGTAATGGTTTCTTATGCCACGAGATCAATAATCTTTTACCTTTAAGCTCATTTTTAGCTCTCTCCACCCTTGAAAATAACCAGCAATCTTTTCTGTGCCTAATCTCTCGCTTAATCAAAGAAGCAATCAACAATAATAGCAAAGAGGCTAAAATAAAATATGTTGGTAACCATTGTCCTAAAAAATCACCTAAACGTAAAAAGAGATTGAATATGCTTTCAGAACACTGGATTACTGTGTGCGAACTATTATTCCTCATTAAAATGCCCCAACATTAGTGCCCATTGTTCTCCATGATTTAAAAATATTGAATCGAATTCAACGGGATACTACCTTCCTGAGGAGCCCCGCCATTAACATAAACTTTCCACTGCACTTCGTATCTAAATCTCTTCTCCCAACGGTCGTGATCCATTTCATAATGAAGCCTGGTTATGGCGGGTTCTTCTCCAAATACTTTCAGTTTGTTGCCTGGCAATAGTCCATTAATAAATAAGTTCTTAGCTGCCTCCGACAGACCAGAAAAGGAAAATATCAAACATATATATCCAGGTTTATCGGCCGAATCTTGCGACCTTAAATGTGGATATTCCCATTTCTTCTTTTCAATATAATCCACAGGGAAATATAGCTCTACCATTACATCATCGAATTTCCTTTTGCTCCTATTTTCTATCTCAAGCACAAACGAATATTCGTGGAGGTCTTGCGTCATCTCAAGTTTCTTATAACCAGCAAATATTTTTGCCGATGTTTCTGGTTTAGAATATTCATCTCGCAACTTATCGTATTGTGCAATCTCCTCCTCTGTAAAGTCACCATCCTTAAAATCAATCGCTAGTTCTCTACAAACTACTACCAACGTATCCGTGAATTCATTTTTAGTAAAATATTCCTTCCCCTGACAAACTAACGTCAAAGGCGCTCCGAAATCGTTTGCCGAAATATTCGTAAATAAGGGATATATTTTATGACCCTGCGACCAAACCGCTGCCGATTCCCACCAAACCCAAGAGGATATTTTTGATTTTATTGAACAAACGGGGATGATGGCTTTTGCATGTTTCAATTTTCCTTCCATCATGACTTTTAACGGGTTATCCCCGGGTGGAATATCTCGCTTTGCCACAAATGCCTCAACTTTATTCTCGGCCCATCTAAGCAGAATATCACGCACAAAATCTGCCAATGCAAGCTCATCACCTGCATAGCTTATAAATACAATTGGCTTTTCAAAATCAACTTTTCGCAAAGCTTCTACCATCTTTTCCATAGACGACATAATATTCCCTGGGCTATGCTTTTATACTATTAAAGTACTTTCTTTATACTGCACCTTATCATCTTTGTGTTTAGGCTTTCTAAAAACAAATAAATGCTCATGCATAATTAAATAAAAATCATATTTTTTTACAGCAGCGCTCCAGCGAGGAGTAGCTTGGCAATTATGCTGAATTTTTATGATATCTTCTTTAAGAATAAACCCGTTTTTCAAGAACAAGCTCATTACATTAAATGCTAAAGGAACGTAATGTCTATGCCTTCTTGTATCTCCAATTAAAATTGCACAATAATGATCGGGTTTTAAAACTCGATAAAACTCTTTTACTACTGGCTCAAATTCAGAAAGGAACTTTGAAAGACTACCAATATTTGACAAGTCACTTGCGAGTGGAGTTTCTGAATATTTGATAATATTTAAATACGGTGGATGCGTTGCTATAAGATCGATGGAATCGCTAGTAATCTTTTCTAGCTTTCTGGCATCTCCTACATAGCATTCTTGCTTAGATTTATTCTCTACTTCAAACTTCAACGATTCTTTTGAGAACTTTATAGCCTGCGAATTAATATCGATGCCTATTGCATCGCGATTTAGTAATCTGGCTTCGATTAAAGTAGTACCAGCTCCTACCATTGGGTCTAAGACTAAATCGCCTTCTTTGGTATACTTCAGAATAAGATTACGGGGAATTTGTGGGGCCCAGTTTCCGCGATAGGTTGGTTTATGCGTTACCCATGCGCCTCGTTCCGGGAAAGACCAAACGGTAGTTGTTTCTTCATTAAATTTGATTTCTTTATCCATTACCTAAAATTATTCTTTCCAATAAACATTTCTCAACCATATCCAAGTTAAGTAGATAATCATTGTGCTCGAATGTCTCTCGTAAAGGTCTTGCTGTAACTTTCCAACCGTCTCCATCGGTTATCCAAATAAACTTATGCTTACCCTTAAGAATGTTGTACAGATCGCGATATTCTCCAGCCGTAGCTTTTAATTTTGAACCGCCACCGCTATAGAAATTTACCTCGAGAATAAAAATTTCGTTTTTGTTACCAATAACGAAATCGTATCTTCTCGAAGACTTATCTACGGGAACCTCAACTCCGAACTTATCCTTGATTCTATCTGCAGATGCCTCCTTTAAGTACTCGAGCTTATTCCTACGACATATGTCTTGAATAAAACACTCGACAATGTCTTCCATTATTGTACCACCGCGATTTTTTCGACCATTACTATCTAGCCCAGCTTCTACCCCTACCATATAATCAACAAGATTTTTAATTTTCTTGCCAACCAGCAGGTTCTTAAGCCCTGTTTCTTTAACAAAGGTCAAACATTTCTTTATATCCTCCTCAGTAAGCTTATCTAAGTCAAAATTGTAATCTTCGTAAACTAGCTTCTTATGCTTATAATCAACTAGGATTTTGAATTTCTTGGTATTATTTCCATCTCGCACAACAAGGGCTGGTATTATTTTAGAAATTCCGGGCTGCTTTCTCAGCAACACCTTGAATTCTTCATCAAAATCATCCTTTCCTACAAGATAATTGAGAATATTGAGTCCAATTTCTATGTCTTTAACATTATCAAAAACCTTCTCCCAATTAACAAAATACGACCAAACTATTGTTGAAGGCTTCAATGTTCTAATAAAATAATCAAAGGTTTCATCATTGTCCTTACAATCCAGTAGCTCTTTATAATCTTTAAAATATTTCATATCACTCCTTTGAAAAAGATATTAATAATTCATTACCAGAATTTCGTTAATTTCTCCTCGTTTTGAAGCATCGCAATTAATCATACGCCTTGCTTTTAAACGCTCCATTCTAAATCCACCATATAGGGTTTCGAAAAAGTTATCATTCTTATTCTCATTCTTAGGGTCAGAATTACTTAGCATAATTTTGACGCCACTAATTTGATTTAACTGCTTAAAAACATTACAAAGCCTTCCCTGCTCTTTATCATTGAACTCATTACTAGAGTAAGAAGTGAAGCTAGAAGTTTTATTAAGAGGACGATATGGCGGATCGAAGTAAACAAAAGAATTATTTTTAATTTGCTTTTGAATAACGGAAAAATCTTCGTTTGTTATCTTGACATCTTTTAAGACCTTACTAACCGCTCTGAGGTTTTGACTATTGCAAATAGTAGGATTTTTGTATCTACCGAATGGCACATTAAATTTATCCTTAGAATTAACCCGATATAACCCGTTAAAACAAGTACGATTCAAAAATATTGTCATTCCAGCCCGGTCTGAGTATTCCTCCGCACTATATTTTTTAAAATTAACGCTTTGTCGCGTTTGGTTATATTTATTTCTAACCCGATAATAAAGCGCTTCTTGGCTTGCTAGATCTAGTCCATGGTATTTTTTCTCCAGAGCCTTTAAATAACCAATAACACTCTCGACGTTTTTCTGAATTGCAACATAGCAAAGGTATATTTCAGGATTAAACTCATTAATGTAAGCCTTCTCAATCTTGCAGTTCTGCATCACCCAAAAGAAAACTGCACCACTACCTAAAAAAGGCTCATAATACCGTTTAATGATACCTTTGCCATTCAATTCTTGCGGAAAGCGGAGCTGAAATTGCTCCAGCAATTGCCCTTTGCCTCCGGCCCATTTTAGAAATGGTCTAGCTTGGATTTTATTTTCTCTCATAGTATTTGTGTTTGAAATAAACAAAAAACCTCCGCCTTTTAAGCGAAGGTTTGAATTATTTTAACGTGGCAGTTCCCCCTTCAAACGTACCACTGTTTTATTTGTAATTCCTTTATACATCAAAAAATAGGTATAGTCAAGGTTTTTTATTCGATTCCTCCATTCATTTATCTCTTCTGCTAAGTCACAAGTTGATTATACCCCTTTTTTACCTCTTTAACAATCGAAAAATACCTCTCTTATTCCCTTGACTTATGGCAAGACGTATGGCCCTATGTGTCCTGAGGAAAGGATGCCCATTATGGATGAAGACATTACCTCTCAGATTACGGCGCTTAAGAATGCGCCTCTCGCAGAGCTACAAAACAAATATAAAGAGCTGCTCGATACAAGAGAAACACCCTGTGATAATAAGGTATTTCTATTAAGGCGAATTGCCTATAAACTCCAAGAGATTAAGCATGGTGGATTATCCGAAGCTGCTAAAAGTAAAATCGAAGAACTTATGGTTAAATATGATCCGGTAAATAATAAAGCTTTGAGGCCACAGGTAATCACAGCCGGTAAAGAATCTAGCTCACTACCCTTATTAAGGGATAAACGACTGCCAATTCCCGGAACGGTAATTACAAAGAAATATAAAGGCCAGATTATCCAGGTAAAAGTGCTGGAAAAAGGCTTTGAGTATAACAATACGTATTATAAGAGCCTATCGGCAATAGCCCATGAAATCACCGGAGCAAACTGGAATGGATATGGGTTCTTTACTTTATAGGAGTTGGGATGGAAAATAACACACCTAAAGAGAAAAAACAGCTTAATTGCGCTATTTATACGCGCGTTTCGACAAGTGATGGCTTAGAGCAGGATTTCACCTCTCTTGACTCCCAGCGCGAGTCTGCTGAAAGCTACATTACCAGCCAGAAAAATGAAGGCTGGCTTATTTTTCCGGAACGTTACGATGATGCCGGCTTTACAGGAGCCAATACTGATCGTCCTGCCCTGCAAAAGCTTATTGCGGATGGCAGGGAAAAGAAAATAGACTGCGTGGTAGTCTATAAGGTAGACAGGTTATCACGTTCATTGCTTGATTTCAGCAAACTGCTGGAATTTTTTGATCAAAGTAACGTAACATTTGTCTCCATAACCCAGCATTTTAATACGCAAAACTCGATGGGCAGGCTTACGCTTAATATCCTTCTCTCTTTTGCCCAGTTTGAGCGCGAAATAATCAGCGAACGCACGCGCGATAAGATGGGCGCAGCCAAGAAAAAAGGCAAATGGATCGGTGGTTGCGTGCCCTTAGGCTATGATCTTAATAAAGAAAGCCATAAGCTGGTTATAAATCCCGAGGAAGCGAAACTCGTACGCGAAATATTCGAGACCTACCTTAAAGAAAAATCCCTAATCAAGGTTACAGAAATTATTAACGATAAAGGCCACGTCTCCAAAAGGCACGAAAGCTATAAAGGCAAGAAACGCGGTGGGATTAAATTCAAAAGTACGACCGTTAACCAGATAATAAGGAATGTATACTATATAGGCAAGGTCAAATACCACGGAACAATATATCCCGGAGAGCAGGAACGGATCGTTTCCGACGACACTTTCACAAAAGCGCAAGAGCTGTTGGTCACAAACAGGCGTGTGCCTGATAATACGCCAAAGGGCAAAAAGATAGCCTTACTTAGTCAAATTCTCCGTTGCAAGGCCTGCGATTCGGCAATGCGCATCGCCTATAACATCAAAAACAAGAAAATGCGGTACTACCATTACGTATGTATTAACGCTAGCAAACGAGGTTATAAGGCGTGCCCTACAAAACTGCTTAACGCCAACCTTATGGATAATAAGGTCATAACCTGTTTAAGGACTATTGTTGACGATCCCAGAATAAACAGCAACGAGTGGAATATCATGCCTCTTGAGCAGAAAAGCTCGATCATTAAGACGATAATCAAAGAGATACGCTACGATGGGGCCACAGGAGCTCTTGAAATCCAGTTACACGACGATAAGGTCTACGCCTTCAGGGCACCAAAAGAAGAATTGAAACATCTCCCTGTCCTACCAAAAGACAGGTTAATAAGGACTGAGCCACAGCTAAGGCAGAACCTTCTACTCGCTCATCAAATTCAGGAGCTTCTTTCAGATGGCAGATCAGACAGTTTAAAGCAGATAGCCGGATGGTTAAATTTAAGCCAACAAAGGATCAATCAAATCAGAAATTTCATCCTTCTCTGCCCCAAAATCCAGGAAGACATATTCCTACTGGACAACAAGGCTATCTCGGATATCCCGGAGTATAAGCTGCGCAGAATAGTCGATACCATCGACTGGCAGGAACAGTACCAAATCTGGCAAGAGCTGCTCGTTAATCCCCCCAAATAAGACAAACCTCTCTAGTTTATCCTCGAGAAACTGGCCTAATTCCTAGTTTATGGCATATTTAGACTAGCCGATATTCGGCATTATCGCAAAATAGGCATAAACTAGCGACCATAAACTACGAGAGGATTTGGCCAATTTCTTCAATATTCTCCTGCCTAAATCCTCTCTTTCCCGACGGAGATCTTGTTTTTAAATATTGTAGCATTCTCCGACGGAAATAATGCCCTAAGTCCTAGGGGTGTCGCCAGATAAAAAATCCCCGACAGATATTCTCCGTCGGGGATATGTCGTAACTCATTGCCTCTCAATGAGTTACAATCAATGGGGTCCCTATAAATTTGCCGTAGGTAAACCCTCTAACTATTCGCAGGTTTATTATAGGTTGAATGGGCCGAAATGGCAAGAATTTTCCAATTACGAGAGGCTAGTATTATCGCATTAGTGGCGGATAGTAAGACGATTTGTGCTTAAGATTTGTCTTATTTGTCCAGTTTTTCTTGTCTCTATATTGCATAACTCTTTTATCTCCAAAGAGATAAAAATGTCCGCACGAAAATGGCGGACATTCAAATTTGATACTCTATATTTACCTGCTTAACGCCTATGGATAATCAATGCAGGTATCAGTATTATCATTCCTGCATCTTTTGACTCTCCAAAAAGCCAGTGACCATCCTTTTAAAAAACCATGCTTTTCTAATGCTGCTATGGCATAGTGGGAGCATGATGGGTAAAACCTGCAGAATACCTTACGACCCTTCTTATATTTTTCTCCTAAATACCCATGCCATATTTTTTTGATACTAAATATAGACAGAGAAACTATCGGGCTAAATCTTTTTCTCATAAGATATTATCGTTTCTTCATAATTACTAGATCCACATTCGGGACATTTCTTAAGTTTATCTAATACATCTTTTTGGGCATCTGCATTTCTTCCTGCCTGTGCCGCTGTACCCATATTCCCGCAGCAGCTCATTGCCTCACCTGCCGATAAACAAGTATTACTGTTAACAGAGCTTTTTATTTCTTTTTCTCTGCCTACTAACGAGTGCCAAACCTTACCGCATTCTTTACATTTCCTCTTATATTCTTTAACTTGTCCCATAAGCCCCCCCTCTCTCTTTTCTTACATATTACAATACGTCTTTTAAAGGTGCAAGGGATATTACGGTATTGTAGCACCGTGGTGCTTTAGGCCGTATTGCTTATAATAAGGGTATGTTGACCCCTGAAATAAGACTTCAATTTGCACGGCGCCTCAAAGCCCTTAGAAAACGATTCCATCTAACCCAAGAACAAATGGCTGAACGCCTGGATATGGATATTCGCAACTACCAACGCCTTGAATCCAATAAACCTGGCGCAGTAAAAATAGACACCATTGATAAAATAGCTAAGGCGTTAAAGTTAACCCCCTCAAAGCTTCTTGATTTTAAGTAAACCCATCACGTTATATCTAAGGGTTAAAGAATTATAAACCTTGGCCCGTCACCTTCACGCACAAATCTATCTTTTACCTCCCTATGGACTTTCGGACCTGTGGTATACCGCAAATCATCAATATCCCTAAGCACATCACTGGTTCTGCAATTCATCGGAAAGCCTTGTGGATAACCGACGTGTCTACCAGTAGATTTCATACAAAGCTCAAATACTTGCCGTAGCGCGTCGAGACCATCGTCAAACCTTCCCCGAGGGAAACGCCACATCTCTTCAAGCAGATTGTAGTGTTTCCTTGAAAACAATATCTTGCCGCTTTTTACCGGCTGCTGTAATTCCTGAATCCTTACAATTTTATTGACCATTGGTCTATACTCTTGAACGTTAAGCAATAAACCTGCATTGCTTACATAATCCCGTAGCTGCATCGCCATAGCCTCTTGGGCTTGAGTTACTTCAAAGGAAAACTCGTCATAATTACGACGACGATGATACATCAATATATCTTCGTATATCTTACTGGGAAGTCTTTTTGAAATATCGGCATCGAGAATATATATTTTATCATCGGTATAATCCTTTACGACCGTAATAATGGCTGAACGGTCACCGCGCACACCCTCCTTTCCCATGGAAGAATCGCAACCACCCAGAACCCCTATATCGTGCGATTGCAAGAAGGGCCATAACTCCTCTTCCGTCTTATACATATCATCCCAGTAATGTACGTCTTCTGGGATAAAATAACAATCCCGCAGGTTTACCGGCTCATTCTGCATCTCAGAATCAAATGAATAAGCTCCTTCTTCTTCACGCTGCACCATAAGGTCAAGATAGTTCTTTCGCTCCGGCCAGAGGACTTTCGTGCCTTTTAACATTTCCTCTGCGTTTGCCTTGAAATATTTAATAGCAGCATCCTTGCCGGTTTCTCCTTCATGCGGTTCCTTACGGTTAAAAATTCTCTTCCAAGTTTCCCAAAGATCTAAGCGCTCCGAATCGGATATTATCGACCTGTATATTCGTTTTTCCCAGCCTGCGTATTCATTCTCGCCGGTGAACTTAGCAAGAAGCGAGTCGTAATGGTGTATCGTACCGACATAAACAACATTAGTGGTGTTGGTGCCTGCTTTTAAGACTGACTTTGTTATCCAGTCTTCAAGCTTGTTGAAACTATCCGGATTCTGTACTGTCACGCTTGGCTCGATGTCATCTAAGATTATCAGCGACGGCCTATCCTTTGCGTTACGCCTGCTGCGAGGTTCCTGATCAGTGCCAAGGGCAGTGACTTTCACCTTGTTAGGCGTGATAATTTCGTGTTCTTTCCATGGGGAAGGCTTGGGCTTTATCTGCCAGCAGGCTTCCGGAAAGTCATGCATCAGGAGCTCGTTACTTTCAAGCTCTTGCTTGATGTCGCGCAAAAAACCTATGGCCTGCTCTCTTGTATTTGAGATAATCAAAATGTAACGTTCAAGCTTGTAACAAATACAGAAGACAACAAACTCAAGGGTCACTATCGTGCTTTTTGCGCTATCCCGAGGCGCCGCGATAGCTACCTTGGAGCCTCTTTTAGTGGTCATCGCCATAAGAAGTGCCGTTAACTCCCTATGGAAATCTGCATCTGGAAATTTATGATACTCCTTAAAATAATATTTTCGAAATTTAAGAAAATCTTTAAATAATCTTCGCGCTGTTTCAGTAAGTTTATTTTTCACTATTTCAACACCAATTATTCTCTTTTCTTCTGGTATTTTCATTTTTCTTCTCCTTTTTTGTTATCGCTTTCTTCCGAAGACCGTATCTTCTCCAGGACGGTCTTCATCTGGGTTAAGTCCTTCTTTATACCCTCATCAATTTGAACGTCTCCATCTGCAATTTTTTCAATATCAATAATTTGTCTGGTAAGTTCATCTAAATCTGAAATTTTTCCATCTACATGAAAAACGGCCCCGACTACACCTTGCGGAACCCTGGGAAGGTAACCTAAATCTTGAAGTTTACTCACCATGTCCAAAAATACCCTAGCAGCACTAAGCTCTGCCTGTGACCTTTCAGAAACCGCTGCTTCTTTTGAGCGGGCAAGCTTCATAAGTAGATCCCTGTGGATACGCGCATACATAACCATTTCGCTTGTGATTTTTTCGCGCAGATTCGTATCCGGTGAAAGACGATTACGGTCAATGATCTCTGAAATATCCCTTTTCAAGGTTTTTTCGCTTCTTTTTAGCAGTTGCGCCATCGCAGGTACGGACGTACCTTCGCCAAGTAAAAATTCTACACAGCATTGCCTTGCGTCTATGGTCAAAGTCTTGGGATCAAGGGCGCTGTCTTTGATCTTCTGGATCATCCCTATGATAGGTTGATCGTCTTTTTCTTTAAGGGCATTATTTTCTGTCATCGGAATCCTCGCGCATATATTTTTGCAACAGTTCTTGAGAAACCTTATTTTTTCCCACAAAATTTATGTACCGTTTTGACAACGCCTGGCAATATCGTGGGTCTATTTCTATACCAAAACAGCGCCTCCCCAGGCTCTCTGCCGCGATTAAAGTAGAACCTGAGCCCAAGAACGTATCTAAAACTAGATCTCCTCGCTTTGAACTGTTCCTAATGGCACGCTGCGCTAAAGCAATAGGCTTTTGCGTTGGGTGTATATAAGTCTTTGTGGGATCACGATGGACTTCCCAGATTGTGCTCTCGTTAGTGGGACCATACCATGCGTGCCCACCATTGTCTTTTTTCCAGCCGTATAGGCAAAATTCTCCAGCCTGGTTATAATCACTAAAGCCCGGACAAAATTGCTCTTTCTTCCAGGTCAGAACACATGACACATGGAATCCTAACTCTGTAAGCATTAAATACATCGGCCCAAACTGCCTGTGGCCATTCCAAACGTATATCGGTGCGCCTTTAGCAAAGAAAGGATTTATATTGGAAAAAATATTCTTGAGCCATTTTTCATAATCTTCCTGGGAAAAACTATCCGCATAAATCCTATCCCAAAGTTTATGTTTCTTGGGGCGGGCATGTGCGTGGGGACGGTTTCCACCGTAGTACGACACATTGTAAGGCGGGTCACAATTCAGGAGATTTACCTTTTCATCTCCTACGAGCAGCTTAATGTGTTCCGGGTTACTCGAATCGCCGCAAAGGATACGATGCGGGCCGAGCTCAACCAGATCTCCGGTTTTAACAAGGGGCTCTTTGATCGATTCGACCGCGGCCTCGAAATTAAAATCATCTTCTTCCTTCGCTTCATGATAACTATCGAGAAGCTGGCTTATCTCCGAAGAATCAAAACCTGTAAGGCCAACATCAAGATCAGGCATTTTTTGTAATTCTTCAATGAGCACGGCAAGTTTATCATCGTCCCAATCACCTCTAATCTTATTTAAAGCGAGATTGAGTGATTTTTCTTGCTCAAGAGATAAATCAACAACACTAACTTCGACTTCAGTTAGACACTGATCGATGAGAATTTTTAGGCGCTGGTGGCCTGAGATAAGAGTTTTGGTACGTTCATTCCAAACAAGCGGCTCAACATAGCCAAAGGTAGCTATGCTTTTCTTGAGTTTTTGATATTCGGGGTCATCTGGCTGGAGATCTACGCGCGGGTTATATGGTGCGGGGTTTATTTCTGATACCGGTACCTTTTTTATTACCATTTTGTCCTCCTTGGCTAAAGAAACGGTTAATGAGATTTGGATTTTTCATCTGTCCATCATCCATCTTCATCTCAATAACCGCCCAAGGCGGACAAAAAAATTGCCTAACGGACGTCAATATTTCATCATCAATCCTGTTAGGCTCAATCAAAAATCTTAAATATTCAATCGGTAAATTACTTCGCTTACCAACAATTAATGTACCACAAAATACTAAAAAGTCAATATATTTCTCACTACTAAAACTTATTTTGCCTTTGAAGCAGAAACTTTATTATCACGACGCGCATCAATAAAAACTACGTATTTTTCGCTGCCGAGGCCAACATCTTTAACAATCTTCTTTGCCCTTGATTCTTCTTCAGCAGAGAAGAATAGAATAACTTTTATCGCCTTGTCTGTATCATGAGCCTTTTTGTAAATTTCAACCTGTTTTCTTAAATTTCGTGCAAGCTGAGTACTTGAAGCCAGCTTAAACTCAACTAAGGTCTTATCATTCGCGCTTCTAGATATCTTGAAGTCAACGGGACCACGCCCTTCATTTGCTTCTCTTGTGACATCAGAATATGTTGCGAACCATGTCAATCTAAACATAATCTGAATATCGGCTTCACGCTTAATTGGTTCGCCTTTAAAATAAAAAAGACGATAACCATCTTTATTCTCGATCACATTCTTTAAAAACATTACTCGTTTATAGCTTTCACTTAGGGTGTCGCCTTTATTTTCATAAAACTTTGTCTTTTTAGACAATCTCTCAATAAAAGCTGAAAGTTCCGTTACAAAAAGTTGATGCACTTCTTGCACACGCTCTTCGCTCACGGATTTTGCTTGATCACCACGATCTTCCTTATACTTAATGTAGTAATCTAAGAATTGGGGATGTTTCCGTATAACAGCATTTACAGCTTCAACAATGTCACTCTGTCGCGGCTTCTTTTCCTTCCCCTTCTTTGTATACTCGGGCTTTGGTAAGCTTGAAGAAAAATAAAAATTAAGTTGAGAACGCAGCTGATCATTGGGTACAGATGAAACGATATCGTGAAATTGCTTAACTATATCGGGCTTGTTAATCCACGTATCATCTTTAGTCAACAAATCTTTCGGAGTAAGTAAAACATAATCATCATTGAAAAAGGGTAGCTGAAAACTACAAGAAGTCCAAGAAGACGTTTGATAATTAAAATCAACATGCGCAACTGTAATTTTCTTAACCCTAGAAGAAGCGATGCATTTCTGCGCAAATGTCTGAGTATATCTAAGCAAATATCCTTTGATCAGATTTGTTACAAAATCGCTTATGTTGTCCCGACCAATATTGTCCTTGATTAAGCAAAGCTTCTCTAAATGAGCACTGCGAGAGATTGCCTGCTTATCAAAATCAGAAAAAACACCATTCAAGTTGCTATTCAGCGCTCTCGCGAATTCAATCCCGGGACCACGACCACGATTACCGATTTCACTATATCCTAGCCAAGTTTGCTTGATTTCTGGAAAACAGTACCAACTTCTTAGTAACCCACTATTGATACTTTTAGCAAGAGATTGATCTCGCAGAAAAGCCACATACCGCAATATTTCTTTATGCAAACCCTGATATTCTGATTTAGTGCTATTAAACAATAGAAACGGATCAATGAATAACGGCAAATCGTTAATGAGGGAAATATTAAAAGCTCCATATTGCTCAATGTCATCCGGATTAACATCGAAAATATCAGAAAAATAGACCTTCATTTTAAAAACATTTTTCTTTAATCTATTCATTATCCTGGCCTTCTGCTTCCTCTTCCTTTTCGTCATTGGTTGTTTTAAGAATTACTCCGGCTTCTTTATCCTTTATACAAAGCTCTTGTCTCATAAAGGTCTTTACAATAACCTTTGTTTTTAAATAACGTTCCTTATCCGAATATTTATTTAACCATTCGGGAGCTGCTAAAATAATGTTATTCCTGTTCTCATTGTCTTCATTCAAATCTAAGACTCGTATATAAAATTGTTCCTGAAGATACTGGCTTTCTTTTTCCTCATCAATAGGATTTAGCTGAATAAGTGTAGCAAATCTTTTTAAATCAAAGATTCCAATAACACCTTTTATCTTTTCTCTATATAGCCGAATGAC
>Ga0315277_10005713_pt1 | contig 16359 bp, 14 predicted proteins | sample YL17G05_15_MG_FD_203695 | JGI IMG/M metagenome (GOLD analysis project Ga0315277, IMG submission 203695) | Sediment microbial communities from Yellowstone Lake, YNP, Wyoming, USA - YL17G05_15 | ecosystem: Environmental > Aquatic > Freshwater > Lake > Sediment | place: USA: Wyoming | collected... | reverse complement strand
AATGAATAACGTTTGCACTTTGGCGCGAGCGCCGGGCGGGCAGATGCGAGGCGCCGCGACGCAGGCGATGTCAGTGTGCATCGTCGAGGAGCGGTAACGAAGCAGATGCCCGCCCGCTGCCGCGCCCCTTCGGGCTGCGGCCCGCAGGCCCGCTGGCTTTGTTGCTCGCTCCTTACATACCACCCCGGGTATGCTCGTCGCTGGCGCCTCGCCAGCGGGCCTGGGGGCCAGCAGCAAAGTGTAAACGTTATTCATTGACAGGCCCTAAGGGTTCCCAATGGCTATGGACTTGCTGTTTCAGGATGTAAAATTCGGGGCGAGACTTCTCTGGAAAGACAAAGGCTTTACGGTGACCGCAGTCGCTACCCTGGCAATCTGCATCGCCGCCAACGCCGCCATTTTCGGCGTCATTGACTCGGTGGTGCTGAAACCTCTGCCGGTGGCGGAATCCGATCGTATCCTCTTGATGTACAACAGCTATCCCAACGCCGGCGTCGACAGGGCCAGCAACGGAGTGCCGGATTATTATGATCGTCTCCGAGATCTCACCGTGTTTGAAGAGCAGGCCATGTATCAGGATCAGGGGCTCACCATTGGGGAAAAGGGTTCCGTAGAGCGAGTGCTAGGGTATGGGGTGACGCCCTCTTTCTTTCGCCTACTGCGAGCCCAGCCGGTGCTAGGCCGAATTTTTACCCAGGAAGAAGGAGAGCGGGGAAACGAGCGCAAAGTCATCCTCAGCTACCCGCTCTGGCAGAGACTCTATGGAGGGGATAAGTCGATCTTCGGCAAGGATCTTCGAATCTACGGGAATCCATTCACGATCGTTGGCGTTATGCCGAAGGACTTCCTGTATCTCGATCCCGAAGTGCGTCTCTGGAGGCCGCTGGCGTTCAGCCCGGAGCAGAAGCAGGCCCGCCATAGCAACAGCTGGGAAATGATCGGGCGTCTCAAGCCCGGCGCAACACTTCAGCAGGCACAGGCCCAGCTCAATGCTCTCAATGCCGCCAATCTCGACCGTTTCCCGGAGATGAAGGGCATCCTCATCAACGCGGGTTTTCGTACCAAGGTGTTCCGCCTGCAAGATGAATTTGTCCGCGACATCAAAGGTGTTCTCTATCTGTTGTGGGGTGGTGTCCTGTTTGTTCTTCTGATCGGCGCGGTAAACATTGCCAACCTCATGCTGGCGCGCTCGAGCGCGCGCACTAAAGAGCTGGCCACACGCTTTGCTCTCGGAGCGGGGCGCTGGCGCGTGACACGCCAGATGATGACCGAGAGCATACTCCTCACGGTGTGCGGCGCCGTTATTGGATTGCTTCTAGGAAACTGGGGGCTGCGAGTTCTTAATACCGTCGGACTAAATCGGATACCGAGGGGGAGCGAAATCGCGCTTAACGGTCACGTTGTACTCTTTATTCTCGGGCTGGGACTCGCTGTCGGCATTGCCATTGGAATGATTCCGATGGCCCATGCACTCAAGGTCAACATGACCTCGGTTCTTCGCGAGGAAATGCGCAGCGGCGCAAGCAGCCGCGGCAGCAGAGCGTGGCGCGACGCTTTGGTGGTGGCGCAGGTGGCTTTGGCTCTCGTCCTGCTCATCGGCGCAGGCCTGCTTCTTGCCAGCTTCCGTCAGGTGCTCGCCGTCAATCCCGGCTTTGCAACCCGGCAGGTGCTGACCGGATCCGTAGCCATGCCTTCGGTGCGTTACAAAGGCGACACCGAGCTGCGCTCTTTCATGACCCGCGCCCTCGAGAAGATCCGCGCGCTTCCCGGTGTTCTCGCCGCGGGGGCCACAGACTCCATTCCCATGGGAGGCAATAGCAGCGACAGCGTGATCTTGGCCGAGGGCTATGTCATGCAGACGGGCGAATCCCTCGTGTCGCCCAACCAGATCGTAGCGACTCCGGGGTACTTCGAGGCCATGCAGATTCCGCTTATTGAGGGGCGCTCCTTCGACGAGCGGGATAACAGGGACGCGCCGCGGGTAGTTATAGTCGATCAGCGGCTTGCGCGAAAGTTCTGGCCGCACAGCAGTCCGATAGGCAAGCGAATGTGGCGGCCCGGAAGCGCGGAAGGCCTCACCCATCCCGACAAGAATGCTGAGTGGTTCACGGCCGTTGGCGTCGTGGGCAGCACGAAGGTTCGGGCCCTCGTGGACCCGGACGAGCGCGTGGGTATTTACTATTTCCCATACCACCAGAGTCCTCGCGACCTGATTACGTTTGCGGTGAGGGCCGCAATGGAGCCGAGCAGCCTTATCGGCGCGGCCAGGAATGCCATCACAGAACTGGACGCCGAGCTGCCACTCTACGACATTCACACGATGGAAGAGCGCATCGACGAGTCTCTGATTACGCGCAGATCGCCCATGTTGCTTGCGATGGGCTTTGGCCTGGTTGCACTCTTTCTGGCGGCGTTGGGCATCTATGGCGTGCTGGCTTACATGGTGGCTCAGCGCACCAAGGAAATCGGTATCCGCATGGCCTTGGGCTGCAGTGCGGAGGCGATCTTCAAGCTGATTCTCAGAGAAGGCGTGCTCATAGTAGGCATTGGATTCACACTCGGATTGGCCGGGGCAATTGCCCTTGGAAAGTATGTGAAGAGCGTGCTCTACGGCGTCCGCCCAATGGAACCTTCCGTCCTGGGCTGGGTCGCCGGAATTCTTGCCTTTGCCGCTCTGGTGGCGTGTATCCTGCCTGCCCGGCGGGCAACGAAGGTGGATCCGATCATCGCGCTTCGCCAGGAATAAGCTCCTTGCTAACTCACTGCGAGTCTGACCATCTGGGGTCAGACGCTCGAAGTTGCCAGGAGAACGCCTGCGGGCTTCACGTCCGGGGAAATTGGACTGGAATTCCTTACTTGCAGGCTGGTCCGGGAGAAAATCTGATTGTCCGCCTGCCCCTCAGGATTAGCATTCTTCAGGGATCACTCTGCAATCCACAGCTCACAGGAGGATGTCAACTCGTCGTGGCGGCGGGAGTGAGCTTCTTCACCAACGCGCCCAAGATAAAGGAACTGCGCCTCACCTTCAGTATCTGGTCGCTTTCAGGCGTGATGTGTGATATGGGTGATTGTGCAATCCGGCAGCATCTGCATTCGTCCCGCCGACCTGTTTGCTGGGATGTTTTTCCTGTGGTGCGTCGTTGCAATTTTTTGAGCGGCTAAGCAAGAGCCTGATATTTCTTGGCGTTCCCGGTTTGTTTCTTATCGCCCTGCTTGATTCGGCGGCCATTCCGATGGTTGGCGGACCGGATGCGGTAGTAGTCTTGCTTTCCTGGCAGAAGCCGGCGAACGCATGGCTGATTGCGATCGCAGCTGCGCTCGGTTCCACAGTGGGGTGCTTCATCCTTTATAGGATTGGCAGAGCCGGCGGAGAACTGGCTTTGGCCCGGCTCGCACCGGAGAGGCGAGATTGGATCAAGCGGAAAATCGAAGCCAACGCGGTCTGGGCCGTTTTCGTGGCTGTAACGGCTCCTCCGCCCTTTCCGACTAAACCTGTGGTGGTGGCGGCTGGTGTGTTTCGCACACCGCTGGCATCATTTACCGTTGCCGTTCTCGGCGGCCGCCTGATTCGCTACTCACTGATGGCATTTTTGGGCTCTCGATTTGGCGATGAGGCGGCTCAATTGATCAAGGCTCGTTATCCGGTCATATTAGCGGCCCTGGCCGGAATTGTCCTCCTCATACTGCTTGTTCGTCATTACCGGGAAAATCGGAGACAAACCCCTTCTTAGGGCTCGCGCAAGAATTACTTGGCATTTTGCTGCAGGCCTGCGGGCCGCAGCCCAACGGGGCGCGGCGGCGGGCGGGCATCTGCTTCGTCGCCGCTCCTCGACGATGTGCACCGACATCGCCTGCGTCTCGAAGGACTCGTCGGACAGATAGATCGGTTCCCGTTTGAAATTGAGCAGAATGAGTGCGCGATTCAATCGCTGGATTGCGGATTCGAGGGCGGCAGGGGCCCTTGTAGGATCCAGAAGCTGCCCGGCCTGGTCCTGCAGGAGAATGCGGAAGAAGTAGGTGGCACGTCCGGACCGCGAGGTGGACTCCCAGGCAACCAGATCAGCGGGCGCTTTTGCTTCGGGCGCGGCTCTTAGAGGAAAGAAGAACCAGTGAAGCACCGGTTCCTGTTCAATGGTTACGCGGCAGGAGCCGCTTTGTGCAGCGGCTCCCGTCTCTTCCAGGTATTGAAACCTGCCGGAAAAGTAAGGCATAGACTCAGATCAGTTTGTTGCCGCATTCCGGGCAGAACCTGGTGCCGGCTTCCGCTTTGGTGCCGCAGCGAGGACACTCGTTCTTGGGATGAAGCGGCTTGCCGCATTCCGGGCAGAACTTGGCACCCTGAGTGCGTGCGCCACAGCTCGGACAAAGCGCCGCCGCTTCGCTGGTGAGGTCGATGTCCCTGGTCAAGTCCTGCTGTTGGACCTTTTCGCGGATCTGCTCCACCGTGCTCTGCGCTTGGGCCGCTGCCAGCTCGGTCTCGACATTGGGAGCGCATTCGTAACAGAGGCCACGCTTTTGGTTCCAGCACATGTCCAGGCAAACCCATTTCGCGCACTTGGGGCACTGACGGAAGTTCGGCTTGGTCTGCTCCACAGCATCGCGGAAGGCTTTGTCGTGTCCTGGACCCTGAACTGCCCGTTCGATTTCGTAGCTTCCGGCGCTCGCCTGGCCAAAGACGCCTCCGAAGATGTTGCCGGCTGCTCGAAGAGCGCTCGTAGCGAAGCCGGTTACGGAGGGTTTGAATTCGCTCATGAAACCGTTGCCGCAGCGGTCGCAGAAGAATTCGAATTGATAGCCTTTGTCAGTCGAGTGGTCCGTGTGGTTTCGGGTGAATTGAATCAACGCCATGCTCGTCTCCTGCAAAAAGAAATAGAATTCTAACAGGGAGAAATTTTAAAAATCCAGGTATTACTCTGGGCCCGATCCCTTCTACAGCAGCCGGAGCTTCGGATGAAGCGCGTTGCGAGAATTCTCCGGGATCAAATCTTGGATCTACGCCTCGCTGATGCCGGCATTTTGGAGGGCGGGCAGGAGGTCCATGCAAAAAGGTGCATAGCTGTGGAACTGGCCTCCCCCTGACTCCCCAACATGATACCAGCCGGCATCGAGAGAAACCAGGATGCGGCCGGCGCGACCCTGATCCATGAGTGACCTTCGACGTCAAGCATGGGTCACGAATTGTCGGCGGGTAAGCGACTCCCGGCCGATCTGAAAAACAAGCGGGCAAGCGGGTTCCAACGGGTGTATACTTATATTTGAAAATCGAGCCTCCTGGATCTGACCTCTCATCCGCACACAAGAGTTTCGATTTAGTCAACCTTGCTTTCCTCAGGAAGGATAGATTTCATGACGAAGGATCTGGTTCTACAACTAAGGTACCTCGGAGTTTTCCCGCAAATCGGGCATCGCGAATACGGTTTCCGCATAGAGGACAAGGACAAGAACATTCGCCAAGTCATCCTGACGATAGACGACGGACTCTTCCTGAAGAATCAGTTGATGTTCCAGGAGGCGCCCGACCTGTGCTACCAAAAGGTGTTGATGGATCTCAGCACCGAAACGGTTGACAAACCGATCCGCAGCCGCGTATCTGTTACTACGGAAGATATTGCGCACTACAGAGATTCTCACCCGAACACGAAAGTGCGAAACAAGCCGGGAATGAGACGCTCAGCGTAGCCGGGGCGGTACGGCCACAGAAGCAGAGAGATCTCTCCGTGAATTCTGTGCCTCTGTGGTGCTATATTCGCTCCATGCCACTCACACGACGAGAATTCATCCGCAGCAGCACCGCAGGCCCTGTTTTCGCAATTCTGTCCCCAGCGCTTGCGCAATCAGCAGATACCCGCCCAGTCTACATCGTTCCCAACTTCCATCCGGCGAGCTGTGGCTGGCTGACCGATTTCTCCAGAGAAAGGGTCTACTGCGCAAACAGCTACCTGGATCACCTCGACCGGGTGCGCGACGACCCTTGCTACGCCTTCGCCCTTTCCGAGGTGAACAACATCATCGCGATCATGAATTTTCAGCCGCGGCGCATTGAAGAACTGCGGAGAAGGATCAAAGAAGGCAGGGTAGAACTCGTCAACGGCTCCTTCCTGGAATCCACGATCAATCTCTCGGGCGGGGAGGCTTTGGTCCGCCTGGGGATTGAAGGGCTGCGCTGGCAGAAGCAGGTCTTTGGCGTGCGTCCCCGATTCGCCTGGACCATCGATGTCTGCGGTACTCACGACCAAATGGCACAGATCGCCGCCGGTCTGGGATCGGAGGCGATGGTTTACACTCGGGCCAACCCCACGGGTAGCACGATCCATTGGATGGAATCGCCAGACGGCACGCGTATCCTGGCGCTGTCGCCCGGCCACTATAGCGAGCTGGGTCAGGTGTTCTCCACGCAGGATCCGCTCACGGAAAAGCAGCTTGGCGAGATCGAGAAGTACTTTGAGCAGAAGGCCAGGATCACTCCCGAGGGGGCGCCGATCCTTGTCCTGGCCGGACACGGAGACTATGCTCTTTCGCCCAAGAGAAAGGAATATCCGTCCGAACTGCTTCGGCAGTGGAGGGATTTCAAGCCGCAAAGACAGGTTCGCTTCATGACAGCCGGAAGCTATCTGGACGCCATTCTCCCTGGAATTAAGTCAGGCAGCATCCAGATCCCGACGCTGCGAGGAGGAACTGCCTATGATTTCCACGCTTTCTGGATTCAAAATCCCAAAGTGAAGACCTGGTATAGGCGCTGCGAGCATAAGCTGCAGGCCGCGGAGATGTTGGCTACGATTGCCAGTCTGAACAGCAGGCAGCCGTATCCGACAAAATCCCTTTATGAAGCGTGGCTGGAAATGTGCCTCAATCTGGACCGCAACACGCTTTGGGGTGCCGCGGGCGGCATGGTGTTCGAGCACGATAAATCATGGGATGCGCGGGACCGATTCGAGTCAGTGGAGAGAATTGCGGCCGAGACGCTCCGCAGTGCTATGGCCTTTCTGTTGCCCGTTGGGCAGGGGGTTGCCCTGTTCAATCCTCTCAGCTGGAAAAGGAGCGATCCGGTGCTGTTGAGGTTGCCTGATGGGGTTCCTCTCGAGGGCATTGCCTGCCAGACCATGCCCGACGGCGCTTCGCTGTGCCGCGTTGAATTGCCGGCTGTGGGATTCGCCGGCTTCAGGCAGGCCGCCACGAGGGCAGCGGATTTAAAAAAGACGGGACTTCCGATGTCGATCGACACACAGCATTACCAGGCGCGCTTCGATCCGAAGATCGGAGCCCTGGTCAGCCTGAAGCTCAAGCCGTCCGGCCGCGAAGTGCTGGCTGTGCCAGGAAACGTGATCGTCGCGGAGAAACCCACCAAACAGCGCGGTGACCCAGGCGACCAGATGCAGTTTCGTCCCGAGCGGATGCGGCTGGCTTCATCGAGCGACTCTGGGCAGCAGATTGCGGTCACCGAGGGCCCGCTTGCCGTGGTTGTCGAAGCGATGGGCGAGTTTTTTGGCGGAAAGCAATGCCGGCGGACGGTCATTTTCCATCGAGACCACCCGCGAATCGATTTTGTAACCGAGCTTGAAGACATCCCTGATCGGACCGTCGTCATAGCGGAGTTTCCGCTGGCGGAGGACATCCTGGAAGTGCGGCGTGGGATTCCTTACGGCTTTTCGCACGGTGCCTGGGCAAGAGCTAATCCGGATCTGCACGGGTGGACCAAAGGCATTGTCCCCGCGGTGCGCTGGTCTCATTACACGCTGGCAAGCGGAGGCGGCGTGGCAATTCTCGACCGGGGCTTGACCGGCCGGGAGCTGAACGAACGGACGCCGATTATTTATCTGCTCAACGCCGTCGACAAGTACTACGGCTATCCGAACCCCTGGCTGAGCGGACAGGGCAAGCATCGGCTCGAGTATGCACTCGTAGCCCACGAGGGAGAGTGGAAGCTGGCGCGAATTCCTCAAATGGCCTGGGAGTACAACTGTCCGCCCATCGTTTATCCGAAACAAGAGGCCATGCCGCCAAAGTCATTCCTGCGGACATCCGACAACGTAATTGCCGAGGCAATGCGCCGAACGGGTCAAGACATCGAGTTGCGCCTCGTAGAATGCTACGGATATGCGGGGAACGCGGAAGTGAATCTGATGCTTCCCCACACACGGGCGTTCTTGACCGACTTAATAGGCGGAAATCCCGTGGAGTTGAAGGGTGGACCAAGCTACCGCTTCCCGGTTCGTCCGCAGCAAATCGTTACCCTGCGCTTCCGCACGAAAGCCGCCGTCGAGGAACCCGCGCCTCTGGTTAGGTGGGACGACTTGGTTCCTGCATCGAAGCGCGAAGCACTGCATGCCTATTCCCCGGACAAGGGGCATCCGCCGCGCGGAAGTTAGCCGCATGGACAGACTGCTGGCCAGTGTCCCTATGAACTACCTGGCCGGTTCGAAAAGCGCAGCAACAGCGCCGGCTGGATCCTGGATTACACAGAAGCAACCCATATCTCCAAGTCCTTTGGAGCTGGCCAGCACTCTCCCACCCAGTTCAACGCAGCGTGCGGCACTTTTGTCGAGGTCCTGAACGGTGATGTAAACAAGCCACTGGGGCGGAAGATCGGCGTTCTCGCCGCGGGCGTGGCAAATTCCCGCAACCGTCTTTCCGTTGTGAGGCGAGACCATGCAAAAATCGCTGTAGCCACCCATGTCGACTTCAGAGGTGTCCCATCCGACGACGCTTTGATAGAAGTCGCGTATTTCCTGTGCGTTCTCAACCGCCAAATCTGACCAACCGATTGTTCCGACTTCGATTTTATTTATGCGATTACTCTAGCACCACGGAGACGCGGAGATCACTGAGCTTTTTTAAATCGCGGGAGTTCGCGGCCTCTACGACGTTGGTTTGGGCTTGAATCCGGCAGGGTGATAAATTAAAATCGGGCTCGCAATAGATGCTGGGAGATCGTCTAATGGTAAGACGGGTGGCTCTGGCCCACCTGATCGGGGTTCGAATCCCTGTCTCCCAGCCACTCTCTCCATCCTTTTTAGGGCCAAGTTACAGGAGATAATCCCTCCGCAGCTGAACCGCACGATTTTCTTCAATGGGGGTATGCACATGACTCCAGTAACTACTGATTTTACGATCCCAACCTAGGCTGAAAGGAATCCTTGGTGATTCTTGGCGTCTTTGCGCCTTTGCGGTGGCTTTTTATAACCCCACCGCAAAGACGCAAAGGCGCGAAGATTCACAAAGGCTCGTCTGGCGCAGACCGGGCCGTTCAGGCGGTCCTTACAGGAGTCAAGTGCATAGCCCCATTCTTCAATACCGGCAATGAAGCGGTAGAATTGGCCCTCTTGCTTATTAGTGTAATGCGTGTGGCGGATGCATATCAGCCCGCCCATTTCTGTTTTCCGGTCTCTCCAGGGCTCATATTAAAAACGAAACAGATAGCTGAGCTTGATGAAGAATTGCCGTCCTGTTGAAGTGCCGGGCGATTGGGTGCGACCTAATCTGGGAGGCACGGCTGCGACGAGAGCCAGGTTCTCACGAACGTCGCTGTAGCCGACGTAGAGCGCTGTTCCCGGATTTATTAAGTAGGTAAATCCGCCGTGAGACGTTTCGTAGGCTCCAGGGCAATCAAGCTGAAGTTTGGTAAAACGGCGTTGTAATCAACAATCATGCGTACAGAAAGTTCCCGGGTGAACTGATAGTTCAGCTTTGAGCGGAGGATGTGATTATTGAAGATGCTGACGGCCGGGGGAATGCCGCCCGGGCCTGAACCATCGCGCGTTCCCAGCCGGTCATAGAGATATGCTTCGTTGAGGCGGAGCCTCGGGCTGGGACGCCACGTGAGGCCGAACGTCGCGGACCTTTCGCCGCCTAGGAAGGGCGCCAGTCCGGATCCGGGAAAGTAATTGACGGCTGATCCCCATCCGTAGTCACCGCTCACCTCCAGCCATTTGAGCCACGCTGCGTTAATCCCACAATCGGTCTTGTGCTTCCGAAATCCGATGCTCTGAAAAAGCTCGTATGCATTTACATGGCGGCATCCCATTCCGGTCGGGCCCTTGAGGTCCGCTCCAAAGCTTGCATCCACCATCCAGTCCTGCACCTGTCCGCGGCGGTCCCAGTTGACCGAAACGGTAACATCAGGACCAACCTGAAGCACTCGGCTGTGCTCGGGTTTCCAATAGTACCGGCCGTAGTGCTCCATCTTGCGGATATCCACGCGCGGAATGAATCCGAGTTCCGAGCGGAAGTTTGGGCTGTGATCCAGGTAGCGCGAAGCATAAAGGAAATGCCGGCCCGTGTGGCTCAATTCGGCCCAGTAGGATGGACCGATCAGTCTCGTGCCATCGAGTTGCCGGGTGTCGCTCCGCGCGAGTTGTCCCGAAAAAACCCAATTGGGATTCAGCTTGAGACGAGTATCAAGGGAGAAGACGCGGTTTGAGCTGGAGGCAAAATCACGGCTGGTGACCAAAAGGCCCACGGTCGATTGATTGCTGAATTCACGTTGGATGCGGGCAACGCCTATACCAGCACGCTCCTCATGCAGCGGGTCAGATGACACCATACGCTCTCCCGGCGCCCGGTCGTCCATGCCTAACGCGCCAATAGCCCAGCGACCTGCCTTGCCGGTGAGTCGAAGGCCGTATTGCGGATCGGCAATGCGTCGGGAGAAGAACAGGTTGATAGGCGTTTGGAAAAAGCCGGCGTTTTCGATGAAGAAGGGACGCTTTTCCGGAAAGAAGACCTCGAAGCGCTGGTTGACCGTCACCTGCGGCTCGTCTGACTCAACCTGGCTAAAGTCGGGATTAAGCGCAATGTCGAGCGTAATCGCGTCGCGCATGACGATCTTCGCGTCCAGGCCCGCGCGGCCATCCGTAGTGTTAGTAAACGCGGGAACTTGCGAATCGAGATAACGCGACCGGGTAAGGATGCCGTATGGGATGAATTGCAGGTTATGCCCAGGCGAAATACGCTCCATTCCATCCAGAGTGGCGAACTGCTGGAGAGTACTCTCGATACGTTGAGTGATGTAGGGCCAATGGGCGGATTCATTTTGCCGTTTGATGACCCGGCCGAGCGCGATCCCCCAGTCTTGGACGGGAGCGCGCGGAAAACGGAGGCTCTTGAAAGGGATGGCGATCCAGACTACGTACCCATCCGCAGTCAGTACACCGTTTGAGTGCCAAAGCGTATCAAAGCTGTTGTCGAGGCCCTGCCCCGCCGTAAAGATGCCGTCGGCTTGAATTCCCAGCGGATTTGCAGCAAAACTGTACGCGCGACGGCGATCGTGGAAGGTATCGAGGGTGACAGACACCCTGTCATCGCTGTCAATATCCTCGCGCTTTGCCATCCGTGCGCGGATCTTGCCTGGCTCATCCTTGCAGGCAAAGACAACATATAGGTTTTGGCTGTCGTATGAGAGATAGGCAGTAGTAGGCTGGCTGACAGGGATGCCATCGCCAGGTTCATACTGGAAGAAATCCGTGATCACGGCCTCGGCGTCGCGTCGCGTGCCGTTCAGAAAGTCCTCGATTTTCGGCGGACGAGAGATGCGCGGAATGCGCACCTTGGGCGAGTCTGCGAGCGCATACTGCTGGGCCAGGCAGGATGCCACCAGGAATGTTTTAAGAAACGCAACGCGATACCACCGATGCAAAGCGCTTCTCATCATTTGGTCCGTTTCCGACAGCATCCGGTGGTCTGATTGAACTCCCTATCGACTCCAAAACAGCCTTGCGTTTTTTCGAGGGGATGTAATCCAGCACTCTTCCGAAATAGCTGTTGTAGAGTTGCTCGATTTCGTCGTACACCTTGCGACCCTGGCCGGTTAGCGAAATCGTCACAAAACGCCGGCCACGGTCATCTATGGTCCTGTTGACGAGCCCGATCACGACGAGGCCCTGAATCGTCCGGCTCAGCGTACTTGTATCGAGCCCGAGGGAAGCCGCGAGGTCCGCGAGGGACACTTCGGGTTTATCTCCTATCTCGAGCAGGGTGTGGCATTGAGGGAGCGTCAGCCCGCAGCAACCCTCCTGGTTGACGAAGGAGTTCCAATTTTGCCTTTCGAGCTGCCTGAGTTTTTTCCGTAAAAATCGTATTCGTTCGATATCCATGGGATTATTATGTGCAGCCGTAACTTTTGTGAAGGCCCATCCCGGCGCGATAACTTACTGGCTCTATGAGGGGAGCGAGTTCATCACCTCTTTGAGTTCCTTCACAAATAACTTCATTTCGTCTCCCGTGCCGAGCGTCACTCGCACATGGTGTGGCATTGAGGGGAATAAGCGACCCACCAACACCCGGCGCTTCTTGAGCGCATCGATCACAGGTTGTGCAGGCCGGCCGAGATGGACCATGACAAAGTTCGCTTGGGATGGAATGAAATCCAAGCCCATCGCACGCAGCTCGCCACACAGATAGCTTCGTACCTGGGCGTTGAGCTTGCGAACACGAGTCACGAAGTCCTCTTCTTTGAGCGCAGCTAAGGCTGCTGCGGTGGCCAGTTGATTCAGACTACTGACCAATCGCCGTTCTGCCATCTGCTTGATCAAGTCCTCATGTCCTACCGCGTAACCGACTCTGAGGCCGGCCATGCCATAGACTTTCGAGAAGGTGCGTGTGACCAGCATCGGAAGCCCCTCCTTGACATACCGCAAACAGGATTCGTATTCGGGGGTATCGACGTAATCGAAGTAAGCCTCGTCGACCAGTAACACAACACCGCTTGGAAAATTGCGCACGAACTTTTCGACCTCTTGTTTGTCTATGAAGGTACCCGCTGGATTTGACGGGTTGCAGAAGAAAACAAATCCGCCGACAAGATTCGCCGCGTCGAGCATCTTTGCGAGGTCGTGTTTGTAGCCTTGAGAAAGGGGGATTTTTACTGCTCGCGCATGGGCAAGCGGGCAGTATGAGACGACTGCCTCGAAGGTTGGCTCAGCCACAACCGCAGCGCCCGAGGGTGAACAAAAGGTCTCGGTTGCCATCTTAAGGATCTCTACGGAGCCGCAGCCGAGCAGCACTTGCTCTTTCGCTACTCCCAGACGCTGAGCGATCGCCTCGGCAAGAACCGTCGGCTCTTCTATGGGGTACCGGGGCGAGCTGCTTTCGGCTACGCTGTGTATTGTCTGGGCGGAAGCGGGGGGCAGTCCATATGGACTCTCGTTCCGGTGCAGCCGCAGGGTAACCGGTTCAACCTCCTTTGCATCACGAGCGGGAACGATTGAGGGCAGCCCGGAACCCATTGAAGCAACCCCGAGCGCTCCAATAAAACCACGTCTGGTAATTGCAGAACTCTTTTGCATGTTGAGATCCTCTCGCTGTCGAAACACACAAGAGAATGCCACGTGTTAGTTTCAGGAGGTATCAAAAAAAGTGCACGCGGATTTACGCGGATCTTCTCTCGGGCTGAAATCCACGTTATTCGAGTGCAGCCCTCTTACTGAGCCTCGCGTAATATGGTGACAATCCTGGACAGTGTAGGAGCACGGCGCGCCGTGCCCTTACATTCCTGAGATGTCACCGTATTTTGCGAAGCTCTGTAAGAGCCACCGCGCCCCCGCTCCTTCCTTGTCGAAGCAACCGTTTTTTCCTGTTGCTGCTCCTGCACTGCCGGTTCGCTCCCGGCCAGACAAAAGCCCGGCAGGCCGGCCGATGCGAAAACGGCGAGCAATCCGACATACGAAGTGAGGAAACGACGATAGGCACTTGAATGTCCCGCCCAGATCTTCATGTAATCTTTCTCCCGAGAAATGTTGGGTGAAAGAGTATCGGGACTTCCTGTAAATTACCAGTGCGCTATTAGTTCCAGCGGTGGGGAAACTGCGGGGGCCCGGCTGGCGCAGATTCCTGTAGACCGGAGAGGAAGCGTGCGAGAGACTCCATTGGAGGATTAATTCATATGTTCACAGCAATGTTGCTTCGAATGTTGGGATTTGCCTTCGTGGTCACCAGCTCTTTGGCAGCGCAGGCGCAGGAGACCCAGCGCCAATACCTTTCCGGCCATGACAAGGACGATGCAATCCCGTGGCAATTCTATTGCAGCACAGGCAGGAACTCCGGCAAGTGGACCACGATTCCAGTGCCTTCCAACTGGGAACTCCAGGGCTTTGGAACATTCACCTACGGTGTCGAGCTGGGAAGAGTGCCGATGCTGGCCAACGCCGTGCAGGGGCAATACAAACGCACCTTCCAGGTTCCGGCAAATTGGTCGCCACGGCGGGTGTTTTTGGTCTTCGAAGGGGTGATGACGGACACAGAGGCCAGGGTCAATGGGCAACCGGCGGGACCCAGACACCAGGGAGGCTACTACCGCTTCAAATACGAAGTTACCCGGCTGCTGAAGTATGGGCAGGACAACCGGCTCGAGGTAACTGTGGATGAGGAATCGAGTGACAAATCTGTCAACGCGGCCGAGCGAAGAGGGGACTATTGGAACTACGCGGGTATTTTCCGGCCGGTTTATCTGGAGGCCGTGCCGGCCGAGTTCATCGATCGCATCGCGGTCGACGCGCGGGCCGATGGGAATCTCTCGATCGATGTGTTCGGCGACGGAGTAACCCGGGCGGATGGTGTGGAGGCGCAGATTCTGGATCTTGAGGGGCGCGCTGTAGGAAAGGCATTTTCGCAGAAGATCGGTGCGGAGAAACCGGAGGCGAGGCTGCGGACGCGGACCGAGACCCCGCGGCTATGGACGGCGGAAACGCCGAACCTGTACCAGGTCGAGGTGCGTCTGAAGCAGGGGGCGACTGTTCTACATCAGATCCGCCAGCGCTTTGGGTTTCGGACCATCGAGGTTCGGCCGGGGGATGGGATCTACGTCAACGGCACCCGGGTGATGCTCAAAGGCGTGAACCGGCACACCTTTTGGCCGGATTCGGGACGCACCAGCAGTGAGAAACTAAGCCGGGAAGATATCCTGCTGATGAAAGACATGAACCTGAACGCGGTGCGCATGTCGCACTATCCGCCCGACCAGCACTTTCTGGACGCGTGTGACGAGATGGGGTTGTATGTTCTCGATGAATTGGCTGGCTGGCAACATCGCTACGACACACCTGTGGGGCGAAAGCTGGTGGAAGAGATGGTGAAACGGGATGTAAACCACCCCTCAATTCTCTTCTGGGACAATGGGAATGAAGGGGGCTGGAACACAGCCCTGGACGGCGAATTCGCCAACTGGGACCCGCAGCAGCGTCATGTGCTGCACCCATGGGGGAAGTCAGGCGACGTTGACACCAAGCACTATCCGGATTATGCCGGATTTCAGGCCCTTTGTGCCGGGAATATGGTCTTCATGCCCACCGAGTTTATGCACGGGCTATACGATGGCGGAGCTGGGGCAGGTTTTGAGGATTATTGGAATGTGATGCGGAAAAGCAAGGTCGGCGCCGGCGGCTTCATCTGGACCTTTGTCGATGAGGCGGTTAAACGGATAGACCTGGACGGCCGTCTCGATGCGCGCGGCAACCTGGCGCCGGACGGTGTTTTGGGCCCTTACCGCGAGAAGGAGGGCAGCTACTACACCATCAAGGATATCTGGTCGCCCGTGATTGTAGAGGAACGCCATTTGCCGGCGGATTTCAACGGCACGCTCATCATCGAAAACCGATACAACTTCACCGACGCGCAGCAGTGCGGCTTCAGCTGGCAACTGCGGAAGTTCCGCCGCCCAAATGAGGCGGGCGACGGATTTGCGGCCGTCTCGAAAGGCACCGCGAGACCTGAAGCCTCCATTGCCCCGGGCGCCAAGGGGACACTGAAGCTCCTCCTGCCCAAGAACTGGCAGCGGGCTGATGCGCTAACGCTGCGTGTTGATGATCCGAATGGCCGCGAGTTGTGGACATGGGTCTGGCCGCTGCCCCATGCCGGGGACTTTCGCGCGATCCCCATTGCTCCCGGAAAGCAAAAGGTAACAGCCACGGAGACCGACGATGTGATCATCGTTCGCGCCGGCGATCTAGCGGTTGTCTTCAGCAAGCAGACCGGATTGCTCAAATCTGCAGAACGCGCGGGGAAATTGCTTTCGCTGGCTAACGGGCCACGCCTTGCCGTCGGGCAAGCAACGCTTACGGGGATGGAACACCGCGCGGACGGCACCGATTACCTCGTCACGGCCACCTACAGCGGGAATATGAAGTCCGTTCGTTGGCTGGTCCGGAGCAACGGCTGGCTGCAACTCGACTACAGCTACAGCCTCAGTGGCCCGCAGGATTTCTTTGGCGTCAGCTTCGACTACCCCGAGGCCAACGTCAAAAGCATGAGGTGGCTTGGCAATGGTCCCTACCGTGTGTGGAAGAACCGTTTGATGGGCGGGACGCTCAACGTCTGGGAGAACGAGTACAACAACACCGTCACCGGCGCCGGTCCGTGGAAGTACCCTGA
>Ga0315277_10005712_pt1 | contig 16362 bp, 11 predicted proteins | sample YL17G05_15_MG_FD_203695 | JGI IMG/M metagenome (GOLD analysis project Ga0315277, IMG submission 203695) | Sediment microbial communities from Yellowstone Lake, YNP, Wyoming, USA - YL17G05_15 | ecosystem: Environmental > Aquatic > Freshwater > Lake > Sediment | place: USA: Wyoming | collected... | reverse complement strand
CACTTTGGATGTAGGCGACGCACTTCCCGTCGGGCGAGATCGCGGGGAAACTGTGGGCGCATGGGAGGATCGCGGTGGGCTGAGCGTCTGTGCCTTCCACGGGGATCGAGCAGAACATCTTATCTATGCGGGATTGATAATAGAGGCGATTTGAATCCCGGCTCCAGGAGGGCCAGCCGCCATACGCCAGGCGCCTGGGCTCTGTGCCGTCGGGCCTTATGATCCAGACTTCCTCATTCACCATTGGGCGAGACTGCACCTGGCGTGCGGCCACCGCGAGCTCGGGGAGGGGAAGAACCTCGCAATCTCGAACGAAGGCGATGTACTTCCCGTCGGGCGACCATCTGGGGTCCTTGCCGGGAACGATCAGCAGATCGGTTTCCTTGGTGGCGGGATCGAAGATCGCCACGCCGCTGTTACCGACGTACCCCAAACTGAACGCCAGCTTCGTCCCGTCCGGCGACCAACTGCCGGTGAAGCAATCAGTGACCACTCGCCGGCCCTTGGCCGAGAGGTCGCGATACGTCTCCTCCGCTTCCACCATCGGCAGGAATGCCGGTCCTACAGGCTCACGGCCCGCCGGATGCCAGGAACGGCCGGCCTCCAGGGTGTCGAAGACGTATTTCATGCACCAGTTCTGGAATTTGCTGCGGGCGTCATAGCCGGGACTGATGATCTGGCGGAACAGGTCAGTTGCCTTCTCGTATTCGCCGAGGGCCGTCAGGGCACAGAAGATGCGGTACTGGAAGGCCGGAGCATTTTTCGCCCCTGCCCATGACAAGCAAGCCTGGGCATCCGCAATGACGCGCTCGTGCTCGCCCATCCGCAGAAGGGTCTCACACCGTTGGGTGGACAGATCGATGGACTGCGGGTCGTCTTTCGACGTGAGCGCTATCGCCTTGTCATACTCCGTGATCGCCTCGGCGTATTTGCCCAACTCGCGCAGTGCCACTGCCCGCAGGGAGTGGCCCAGCGGGTCCCGCGGCCGCAAGATGGTCATGCCCAGGGCATCTTCCTTCATCCTGTCGTACTTCCTGGACGCGTAGCACGTGAAGGCCCGCAGCCGGCGAGACTCGTAATGGCCACCCTCAAGCTCCAGAGCCCTGTCAAGCGAGGCAAGCTGCCCTTTGACGGTGAGCGCCGTCATGGCTCGCAGGAAATAGGCTTCGGCGGTTTCCGGAAGCAAGGATTCGGCTTTGCGGCGGTGCTCCTCGACCTGCTTGAGCTTCTCGACATACGGCGACTGACTCTCCCAGAGGATGCGGGCCAGAAGCGAATGAGCCGCGCCGGCAATCTCGGGCCGGTCGTTGAGCAGATTGCCCAGCATGGCCGCGGCCTTGTCGGATTGACGGTCGTCCACGAGAATGCCCGCATAGAGAAGCTGAGCTTCGGGTCCCACGTGCCTGCTGTCAAGGATGGATTTGACCGTCTCCACGGCCGCTTTGCGATCGGCCCTTGCATACTGCCCCTGGGCCTGGGACAGGATTGCCTTATGCCGGAAGCCCTCCGCCTCCACAAGTCGTAGCCGGTCCCGATTCCACAGGGACAGAACGACCACCGCAGCACCAGCAAGAACTGCCATTATCAGAGCGGCAAGGACCTGGGACCGGTGCCTGCGGAGGAATTTCCCCAGGCGGTACGCTGTGCCGGGGCCTCGCGCCAGGACCGGCTCAGATTCCAGATGCCGGCGGATGTCCTCGGCCAGCCCGCTGGCCGTCTCGTACCGCCGGACACGGTCCTTCTCCAGCGACTTCATCACAATCCAGTCTAGATCGCCCCGGATGGCTTTCCAGAGCAGATCGGGAGTGGAGTCCCGGCACTTGGCTATGTCAGTCAAGGTGTCGCCGAGAGTAGCGAGTCTCGTCGACGGTCTGGCAGGCTCCTGTTCCCGGATGATACGCTGCATTTCGATATAGCTAGCTTTGCGAAGCTCCTCTTCACTGAAAGGCGTGGTGCCGGTGAGGAGTTGATAGAGGAGGACACCCAGGGAATAGATATCCGTGCGGGTGTCTATGTCCAGATCGCTCAATTCCGCCTGCTCGGGACTCATGTAGGCGGGGGTGCCGATGATGTGGGCGTAACGCGTAAAGAGCGTCTTTTCCGTCAGCTTTTGGTTCGTGGCCTTGGCAATGCCGAAGTCGATCACTTTGGGCACAGGTTTGCCGTCATGGTGGGTGACCATGACATTGGAGGGCTTGATATCCCGGTGGATGATGCCCTTTTGATGGGCGTGCTGGACCGCGTTGCAGACCTGGAGGAACAATACCAGCCGCTCTTTTGTGCTCAGGTTGTTCTTATCGCAGTATTGGGTGATGGAGACACCCTGGACCAGCTCCATGACAAAGTACGGCCGGCCGGTCTCTGTGGCTCCCGCATCGAGGACCTTTGCAATACTGGGATGGTCCATGAGAGCCAGGGCCTGCCGCTCGGCCTCGAATCGGGCGATGACCTGGCGGGTATCCATGCCCAATTTGATGATCTTAAGAGCCACTTTGCGGCGGATCGGCTCCTGCTGCTCGGCCATATAGACCACCGCCATGCCCCCCTCGCCGATCTTCTCCAGCAGCTTGAACCGCCCGATGACCGTGCCGGGGCCCTCGGTTGGCTCTGTTGAGCCGATTGCGCCGATCCGTACTGCATCCGGGTCGTCGAGCAATCTGTCCTTTCCCCGATGGGCGGCCAGTAAAGCCTCGACGCGTCGCCGTACCTCGGCGTCACCCCGGCAGGCCTCATCCAGATAGGCACTCCACTGCTCGGGGGTGTGGTCCTCGACGGCTGATAGAAAGATTGACTTGGCCCGGTTCGGATCGACACTCATTGTGCACCTCACTGCCGTATAATGCGGAAATTCGGTTGCGATTGTCTCAGCAGTCTTGCGGAAATTTTTGGGTTGTCCGGCACTACTGGCCGGCCTGGATCTCGGACCGCAGCCACGCCCGCGCATAAGTCCATTGCCGGTAAGCGGTTGCACGGGATACTCCGATCGCCTTGGCGGCCTGGTCTATGGAAAGGCCGGCGAAAAGGTGGAGCTTGGCGATTTCTGCGGCCTGGGGGTCCTCCGTCACAAGTCTTGCAAGAGCATCGTCAAGTACTATGATCTCTTCCGGCGTGTCACGGTCCGTGACATCGACGAGATCGAGAGGCACGCGCCTCTGCCCCCCGCCTGATTTCCGGGCCTGCTTGCGTCTGGCGTTATCGACAAGAATCCGCCTCATCGCCTCGGCGGCCGCGGCAAAGAAATGGCCGCGGTTCTCCCAGCTTTGCGGCTCGTCCCCCACCAGTCGGAGATACACTTCATGCACCAGTGCCGTCGCCTGCAGGGTCTGGCCGGGCGGCTCATGGGACAGCTTCTGAGCGGCAAGCAGACGCAGTTCCTCGTACACCAGCGGCAAGAGTTCCTCTGTAGCCCTGGCGTCCCCCCGTTCAATCGCGTTCAAGATGCGTGTGACGTCACTCATGCCAACTCCCCACCGTTTCCGGCGTCTGATCCGTGTATTCTCTCAAAGAGGAGGCGGATTTTCAAGCATCTTCACGCGACATCGCAGGCAATCGGCAACGTTCTATCACGAGTTTCGGTGCCATCACAGGGGTGGGGATCTGGTTTACCATCGGAACGCTGGCGCCACGGGCCGCCTCTTCCATGCTTCGCGTGTTCTTCTGGCCGCTCAACGAGACGCAGGGCCATCTCTTGTGCGCCCGTCAGCTTCGAGGGGTCGATGGCCGCCTGCGGCTCGGCTGTCATGTTGAGGTATTCGGTGTAGTAGACCCAAACGTTGCTTCGGCGCTTGGGACACCCCGCCGGATTGCCTGACGTGCCCTTGGGCCATTGATGTTCGACCGGGGGTTTGCCATAACCAAGTTCATGTTGGCCCTCGTTTCCCTGCCGGACAGCGTTTTGTTCGTCTGCCATTGGCTCCATTGAACAGGTGGTGAATCGCGCATGTCTTCGCGAGGTAGACACGGCACCCAAGCTGATCCCAATCACTCCTGATCGAGCATCTGCACGCCGGCTTCGTGATATTCTTCGTCCGCGTTTACCGCCCAGATGTTGTCTTTTGATTTCACGCCGTGAATGATGTTGTCCACCGCCGCCATGGCGGACAGCATCGAGTGATCCGCGTTGTTGTACCGGTGCATCCCGTTTCGGCCGATGAGAAACAGGTTCTCAAAACGGTCGGTATAGTCGCGGATTCGGTCGAGGCTCTTATAGGCGCCGGTGTAGGCGGGATAGGCTTTCGGCATTCGGATCACCGTGCTGTCAAGCACGTCGGCCCTGTCGATGAATCCCATCCTTGCCATCTCTTCGATCGCCAGCTCCGCCAGCTCGCGGTCGCTCATATTCCACAGCCGGTCGCCCTCGGTGCAAAAATATTCCAGGCCGACCCAGACCTTCGTTTCATCCCGGACCATGTACGGACTCCAGTTGTTGAACACCTGGATTCGTCCCATTTTGACGCAGGGCTCGTGAATGTAGAGCCAGCAGTCTGGAATCAGTCCGCCGGCGCCTCGCTCCGTCTTCTTTGACCCTGTGCGAAGTCTCTCCAGGAGCAGGCCCGCCGTGATAAAGTCCCGATAAACGAGCTCTTGCGCGACGTCCCGGACGTCATCGGGCGCTGACGCACCAAGGCCGGCGATGAGATCCTTGATAGGCATGGTCGAGACGAAATAATCGCCTTTCACTTCAGCCGTGTGCCCCGTCGCTTCATCTCTCACGATCACATTCGTGATCCTGGAGTCCTCAGACGTCAAGCGAATGATTCTGTGCCTGAGGTGAATCTCGCCGCCCTTTTCCTCGACGATGCGGGCGACCTGCGACCACAACTGTCCCGGCCCGAGCTTCGGGTACATGAAGTGCCTGATGAGACTGGCCTCTCCCGAAGTCCCGGAGGCGCCGCCCGGCAAAATGTGTCTGCACACATCCAGCAGTGCCTTCGATACCGACAGGCCCTTGATCCGCTGGACGCCCCATTCCGGACTGAGCTGCTCGCAGGGCACACCCCACAATTTTTCCGTATAGTCCCTGAAGAACGTGCCGTATAGGGCGCGTCCAAAGCGGTTGATGAAGAAATCCTCAAGCGACCTTTCGTTCCTGATCGGGAAGGCACGAGCCCTGAGGTAGCTCGCCAGTATGGCGGCGGTGCGCCGGCCGCCCAGTTTGATGACCGTATCGAGATTGGCGGCCAGAGGGTACTCGAAGAGCTTGCCCGCGTAGAGGATTCGAGATCGGCGTTTGCGAACGAGCATGACACGGTCCGTCTTCTCAGGATCGGGGCCGTTGACATCGAGCAGCGAAAGCGGGACAGTATCGCGATCACCGGCATCCCGCGAAGAGCTGCCCTGCAGAGGCAGGATGTCCAGCCACCACTGCACGACTTTGTGCGACTTGGAAAAGAACCGGTGTCCGCCGATGTCGATTCGATTGCCCTTGTAGTTGATGGTCCTGGAGATGCCGCCGACAAGATCGTCCATTTCGTAGACGATGGGCTTTATGTTGCCACATTTGAGCAGCTCATAGGCGGCGGTGAGTCCCGCCGGCCCGGCGCCGACGATGATCGCGGTCTCAGGCTGCATCACAACATCCCGCCCGAATTACCCGGCTGACAGAATCCACAATCGTCACTTGCCAAACGCATACCACACGACTCCTTCATATTTCCAGACGTGGGCGTACTCGCGGACCAGTTTGTCCTTCTCCGCCCCGTCGATTGTATAAAAGTGGCTGCCCAGGGCGTCCGACCAGAACCTGTGGACCGGCAAGGTCTCAGCAGGCTGCCGGCCTTCCGGGTACGCATGCCAGGCGATGCCCTCATACGTCCAGGCGCCCGAGGGATCCTGCATGAGCTTGTCCTTCTCGGCTTCGTTCATTGTGTAAAAGCGGGTCCGCAGGACATTCGACCACAGCCGATGCACGGGCAGCGCATCGGCGGGCTGCTGGCCCTCGCGATAGACATAGAAGACGGCGCCTTCGTCCTTCCACTGCCGTGTGTGCCTGATACTCAGATCATCCCGTTCCCGTTTGTCCGCCGTGTAGAAATGTCTCCCTGTGTCCGGGGACCAGAACCGGTACACGCCGGATACGCCGGGGCCGCGATTACCCAGGAAGTGATAGACCGTTCCGTCGGGCAGCGTCGCGACGGGCGCCATCTGCCACCGCGAAGCGAGCTCCCGGGCATCGTACAGGAAGTCGCGACGCAGACTGTGAGACCAGACGATGTAATTTGCCTGCGCCGGCGACATCGTGCCTGCGAATTTCGCGGCATCCTCATGGTACTGAGGCGTCGATCTTGCGGAAGTCCCCGTCAGAACGTACAGCGCGTCGGGAACGTTGCTGTAGATGGCGCCCTGGAGCGGATTGGCGCGCAGCCAGGCGATCAGGGATGATTCCTGCCACAGTCGCGTGGCGTACCCGCCGGCGCCCTCGTCCATATAGCGCCTTGCATCGGACGACAGTTGACTGAGAGGGTACAGCAACCAGAGAGCACACAGTGCAAGGCCGGCCAGCGTCCCTAGCGGCCTGATAACCAGGAGCCGGCCCAGCAGCGCGGACGCATCTTCGAGCCCGGCAAACACCAGCAGCATGATGAAGACGTACGCCGGCGCCATGTGCCGCGATTCGAGATTCCAGAAGAGCCCGGCGCCGGAGACAATCATGAAACCGATGTACACCAGTCCGAACACAATGGCCGACCAGATCTGCAGCAATCGGATATCGGTGTGGCGCTTGAGGGCATAATGGGCGACGGTAATTGCCGCGCCGGATAAGAACAGAACCAGGCCCGCACCGATCCATCCGGCGGTCGCGGAGAACGTCCCGGGGAAGAACCAGGCGGCGATCAGATCCATCGCAGACGCAAAAGGCCGGCCCAGATCGAGACTGGACGCCAAGGAGAAGTGGTGGCCGCCCGCCGTCTGGCCCGCCAGGAGCCGATTGCGCAGGCACCAGGCCGCCAGCGGCAAGCCTGAGAGCAAACAGAAAGCACCAACGGACCGAATTCTTCGCGCCATGGAGGCCCCCGCGGCGCCCAGCATGATCAGAATGCAACCTGCAAGAATCAACGTCACACCTGCGTACCGTTGGAGGCAGGCGAGAGCCGCCAGGAGAGAAATCGAGACAAGCGATGTGCGACTCTGCGTCCGCAGGAAACCCGGCATCGCCAGAACGAACAGAGCCGCAAGCGCTATGAACACCGGCTCGGACCAAACCATGATGGACACACCCACAAGCGGGGCCGACAATACAATGGACAGCGTGCCCAGGAGCGCAAATGCGGCGGAGGTCGTGCACCTCACAAAGAGCCGTCCCGCGACGTAGACGATCAGCCCGAAGGCGAATGCATTGAGACATCCGGCCCCGGCGACAGGCTCAGGACCCGCGGCGCTCAGCGCCGCCAGCAAGGTGGGAAACAGCGGCGGCCACTGGGTGTAGATGCCGCCGTCGAAGTAGCGGTACCCCTCTCCCCGGAGCAGACTTTGCGAGGCGGACAGGTAGCCGGCGGAATCAGGCGAGATGCCTGCCCCGTATCGCGACGTGCACAGTATTACAAGAACGACACCGGCGGCGCCGAGCACAACCAGGACGACGTGCATGCCAACATTGTGTCCGAGCTTGCTGGTTAGAAGACGTTGCATGTCGCGTTTCTCTGCCGGGTTCCATTGCCCCTCCCGCATGCCCAGCCACGCCGCTGAGCCTTGCGGCCGACAGCATAACAGGGCTCTGCTGGAAACTCAAGAACGCGAGATGATAATGAGGCTGGGTGGAGAACACCCGCAGCACCAGCGGATTCCCGTAAAGCGCGCACGCAAGGCGCGACGGGTGGAGGCGATCTATGCCTGGCGTTGCGCGGTGCGGGCGGCTGTCATTCGCCGCTGCTCGTCGATGCGACGTTCAGCATGTCCATCGCGCGAAAGGCACCAACGATTCGCAGCTCGGCCCGGACGACGCCCTCCTGCCGGCCGAACGAGTAGGCGAACGGCCACGTCTCGTTGGGCTTGATGTTCCTGTACGAGGCGGGGTGGAACAGTCCCACGGCCACGACTCGCAGGTCCGCGTCGCGAAGCGTGGCCTGCAGTTCCACTCCCCGCTCCAGGAAGCCGGTATTCTTGACCTCGCCAACGACGCATACCCGGTCAAACACGTCCCGCCGGGCGCGAAAGTCGAGAATCGCGAAGCCCTGTGCCTCCAGCAAGGGATGGGGTCCCGCCGGCAAAGGTTCGGTCTGTTTCGGCTGTTGCTCTGAGCTGCCGACGACATCCACCGCACCCGTGAGCGGCGAGGCGGCACAGCCGCAGGAAAGCAACATCAGCGCTCCGGCAAGCAGGATCGCATGTATCCGCTTCATCACCCTTCCTTTCCCCAAGGCCAGGCCCGGGCCGCTCAAACCTCAAATACTGGCCCCCCTCCCAGACGCCTCCATGTCTCATTGGTACCGGCCCAACCTGTCAACTCGTGCTTGCGATACTTGCCTCATTATCCATTTTCATGGGTCGATTGTCAATATCCCTTCGCTGGATTCGCCAAACAAGCGAGTTTACCGAGTCGGCCGAAAATTTCATCCGCAGGGCCCGCCGACGTAAGTCATTGTCATTATTGAGCTTACATGCCTCCATTGGGGAAATCTTGTGCCGTGTCCGAAAATCTACGTTTGGTCCGTGTTTGTGCTTGACAATTTCGTCGCGACATATCAAAATGGACAATAATCCTCATGGAGGAGGTTCACATGGTGTACAGGCTTGTGCAGTACGGGTGATTTTTGTACGCCTCCCAGGGATGTTGAAATAGGCAAGGTGGTGAACTCGGAGATTAAGGCTAAGGCAGACAAACAGACAAGACTAGGAAATCGATCGTAAAACACTTGGCCGTAGGCTGGGCATCGAAATAGTAGTGTTGTGGGCTTTCACGGTCACGGCAGGGAAGAAGAACAAAGGCGCCGATTTTGGAGGAGAACGAATGATGAAAAGATTTGTAGTGAGTTTGGTGGTATGTGCCCTTATGGGCACGGCAGCACAGGCACTGCCCGTGCTGAGTCTCGGTGGTTGGGAAGAGGGCGCTGATCGCAGCACTCACCAGTACTGGGATTTCACTCCCGGTTCTGTCACTGGCATCGAGGGCGGGTGGGAAGCGATTCCGGAGAGCGTAAACAACCCGAATCCCGGTGGTATCGTCGGCCAGATCAACGACCCCGCAGTGTGGGATCAGGAGGACGCATTTTATGGTCCCGTCATCGCCTTTGACATGAAGATCCCGAACTATAGCGGCGGGGCCTACAAGGAAATCTGGGTCGATCTGGGCGTGGTCGGGTCTTACTCCGCTTCGGTGGTGGCTGGCGATGGTACCTTCAGGTACATCGGGTTGCAGCCTCCCGCCGGCTCGGATGCTGACTTCGGTTTCCGGATCTATCCGAACCCGGAGTGGGAGGACATCCTCCTGCTCGTCTGGGGGGCGACCGCTCAGCCCTCGCTGGACTATGTCCATGTCGACACACTTTGTGTCATTCCCGCACCGGGCGCTCTGCTGCTGGCTGGTCTTGGTACCGGCCTTGTTGGGTGGCTGCGGAAACGCTACGCCCTGTAAGCAAGAGTGTCTAGTACTGCCTTTTGGGGCTGCGGACGATCGATCTCCGCAGCCCTTTTCTTTTCCCACCTCGCATAGGCAATCGGAGAGCAAGCAACGGGGGAAAAACCTCATTGAAGATGCCGTAAAGATCGGGTCTTTGGAGCATGACAATGGTGCGCTTCAGGCAACGATGGCCTTGTCATAGCTCAGAATCTCTTCGTGGAGTTCTGCAAAACTCCACCTCTGATACAAGGGCGCGAGGGACGACCCATGGAAGCGCGGCAAATGGGCGGAAGGAACCGGGCGGGATTCAGCTCGTTCACATATCACGTCCTGGTGGTCGTGGTCGTGCTGGCCCTGGCCTTGTTCGTGTGGAGGATCGCCAGGGCGCTGCTCCTGGCCTTCATCGGCATTCTGCTTGCGAGTCCGCTTCGAGGGCTTGTGAATCTGATTATACGATATGTGCCGATTCCGGCGCCGCTGGCCCTCGTGTTCGTCCTGCTGATGTTGCTCGCATTGGTGGCCCTCTTTATCTGGATTGCCGGTCCTCAACTCAACGACCAATTGAGTCAGTTCATAGAAACCCTGCCGAACTCTATCGGCCAAGTGGAGAAATGGCTCAAGCAATATGAATGGGGGCAGTATGTCCTTTCGCAACTGGCGCCGTCGAAGCTGGGAGAAAGCCAGGGTTTCCGTCTGTTCTCGCGGGTTTCCGGGTTCGCCTCCGTCACGTTCGGCATCCTGGCCGATATGATCATCGTCATCTTCACGGCCATTTATTTCGCCGCCAATCCCGGCATGTACAAGAGGGGGATTGTTGCCCTGGTCCCCAGGAACAAGTCTCAGCGGATGACCGAAGTGCTGGAAGCGACCGGCTACACGCTGCAGCATTGGCTGCTGGGACAAGGCATCACGATGGTCACGGTGGGCATTCTGACGGCCGTGGGATTATGGATCGTGGGGATTCCACTGGCCCCCCTGCTCGGCGTGATCGCCGCCCTGCTGGAATTCATCCCGTTCATCGGCCCGATCGTCGCCGCCATTCCCGGCGTGCTGATCGCCCTGACGCTGGGATGGAACAAGGCCCTGTATGCGGTCATCGTCTATATCATCGTGCAGCAATCGGAAGGACACATCATCATACCGCTGATCCAGAAGAAGGTCGTGGAGCTGCCGCCGGCCTTAATCGTGTTGGCGGTGATCGCGATGGGGTTGGTATTTGGCTTCCTCGGCGCGCTGGTCGCCACGCCTCTGACGGCCGTGCTCATGGTCTGGATCAAGATGCTCTATGTCCAGGATGTGCTTGGCAAGCCCGTCACCATCAAGGAGTGATTACGTTACCAGATCGGGCCCGGCGAACCGCCTAAAAGACGGGGACCTTGCCACCGGCGGGCCAGCTCAGGACGAAGCTGTTGTAGGGGGGCGTATCGGCCGGATAGGCGGAGACAATCTCGACGTGACCATCCACCATGCTCGCATTGACGACCCCCTGGTTGAGGTCTCCGCGGGGGGCCTTGTGGAAAGTCCCGAGACTGTCGGCCACATTGGTCGGCCTGGCACGCGTGTTGTTGTCATTGATCCCGGCAACGTTCAGAGCTGGGATCACCCAAGGGTTCTCCTCGGAAAAGTAGAACACCCTGGAGGGATTCTTCACCATGGTCTCTTTCCTGAAGTTGCTGAAGCCCCCCTTGAACTGGGCCGGCACAGAGTCCCAGGCGTCCCCGTTGAGATGAGAGTTCATGGTGTAGCTGTACTGCGGTTTAAGAGGAATGTTGCACTTGGTACCCTGCTCCCAAGTACCGCCGCAACCATGCGACCTGGCTATGACGTCGAAGTCGGAACACAGGTGGATGCCCAGTCCCCTGAGATACGGCCACATGCAGCCTGCCAGTTCCGGGTGTGAGTCCAGATTGGTGGATGGATCGTGCCAGTTGTGGTTGACGCCCCCCCTGTTGTAGAGCCACGTAAAGGAATAGGGAAAATCGAAGTCATTGTCGTTGGAATACATCTTGGCCGCCAGAGAGTACTGGCCCAGATTGGACTGACATCGGATCATACGCGCCTGTGTTTTGGCCTTGCTCAGCGCGGGCATTAAGATCGCCATCAACAGCGCGATGATCGCGATGACCACAAGCAACTCGATCAGTGTAAACCCACGTCTTTGAGCCATAATGTCACCCCTTTCCAGGTTTCTCGGCACCTTAACTCACCCCTATAAGATACCCGAAAACCCATTCGTGTTCCACAATTTTCTGCCATTTTTCACGCGCGGGCATGCGAGACGGCGTCGAGCCAGGCCTGGGCCATCCGCCAGGCGCCGGCCATCGTGGGATGGACCCCGTCCGCCGCCCAGTGGGCCGGCGGGGCCTTTTTGCCGGCCTCGTCGAACATCGCCTGGAATGGCAGGAACAGAGCCCCGGAGGCAGTCGCTACCCGCCTGGCCGCCGCCCGGTACCCGTCGAAATCCGGGAACCACTTGTTGTTGACGGCCCCGCAGCGAAGCACGAAAGGCTCGCAAACCACCAGTTTCACCTGCGGCAGTGCCTTGCGGGTACGCTCCAGGAGGGCCACATAGTCCTTTTCATATACTTCCACGGTCCCGTTGTACTGGCCGTTGAGCCGGTGCCAGATGTCGTTGACGCCGATAAGAACGCTGACGACGTCGGGCTTCAAGGAGATACAGTCGGCGTCCCACCGCTCAGCAAGCTGGAAGACCTTGTTTCCGCTGATGCCGCGATTGTAGATTTTCAGGCCTGCGGCCGGGTGTTCGGCCAGAAGTTGCGAGGTGGCGAGAAACGCATACCCGCTGCCCAAGGCCCGCACATCGTTGGGAGTCTTCTCACGGGCCCTGTCGCGACCTGCGTCGGTGATCGAGTCGCCCTGGAACAGGATGACGCTGTTAGGTCGGATCAGTCCGCCGGATGCCCGCCGGGAGGAAGCCCCGGTCATGCTCGAACAGCCTGACGCGGGCAAAATGGAGGCGGCCCCCAGGGCGGCGGCCCCGGCACAAGCGGCCCTCTGGAGGAATATCCTGCGTGTGCTGCGGTGTTGCGTCAAGTGCGGGTCTGTCATTGCCGTTCTCCTTGTAGATAAGTGCTGAAATCCGGGTAACCACACGGCCACTCTCACGTTGCCAAAGGAGTATGATAGCAGGCAAGCCGTACATGTTCCAGCCGGTTTCGGCGATTGCACTCTTCTCGGAAGCCCTGGCATCGTGTATAATATGCTTGTCTGGTTGCCATCGTGGATGACAGCAGGCTCATTCGCGGATGCCGGACGGGTCCGACCTTGTGCGAAGGAGGTGAGAGCATGGCAGGCAAACGCAATGCGTTCACGCTGATCGAGCTGCTCGTCGTCATCGCGATCATCGCACTGCTCATGTCCATTCTGATGCCCAGTCTCAACAAGGCCCGCAAGCAGGCCCGGGCGGTCGCGTGCATGTCGAATCTGCGCCAATGGAGTTATATCTGGCACATGTACACCGAGGACAGCGGCGGCAAGTTCAACACCGGCGAGAGTACCGGAGGTGCGGCGGCAAACGACTGGCCGGTCCTGCTGCTGCCCTACTACAAGGACCGCGGTGCGTTGACAATGTGCCCGGCCGCCACGCTGCTTCTGGCCCAGGGCGGGCGATTCGCGCTCCGCGCCTGGGCGTGGGACCAGCAGGGCTGGACAAACATCGCCAGCAAGCAGACGCCGGACCGCGGCAGCTATGGCGAAAATGAATGGATCTGCTACCGCACTGGTGCGGAGTACTGGAGAACCCGCAACAACATCAAAAAGCCGGACAACGTGCCCCTGTTCTTCGACTGTGCGTACCTCGACGTATTCCCCAGCGCAAACGCGGCACCGCCCGCCCAGGAGGGCGACATCACCGGATACAATGAGTGGGCTCTTATCTGCATGGACCGCCACACGGGCCACGTAAACTACCTCTTCGCAGATATGAGCGTCCGCCGGGTGGGACTCAAGGAACTATGGACCTTCAAATGGAACCAGCAGTTCAACACATTCAACGTATGGACCCGAGCCGGCGGCGTCAGGCCCGAGGACTGGCCCGACTGGCTCAAGCCGTTCAAGGATTATTAAGGCTTGCTTGAGAAAAAATGTCACTTTTTCTGGTGACAAGCCCGCAGGCACGTGCTATGATTCTCCAGGCGCAGGCGACGGAGTATGGTTGAGTAGCAGTTCTCCGGAGATAATGAATCATCAATGGCTGATGTTTGCCTGCCGCGATCGATAAGCGGCCGGCGATGGACTTGTTGACATTCGCCTTCAAGCCCCCGCGTAGTCTCGCTTCCTCTCCCTCATCAAATCGCGGGGGCTTCCCTTTTGCGCTGATTACGACCGGGGATTTCGCATCCCCGGGTGGCAGCGGCAAGGCCGAAGGCTTTGCCGATAGCCAATGGGCAGACCATCCGCAAGCGGGTCCTTGCCGCTGCCACGCAAGGCTTGTCAGCAGGCTACGGAGGATTCAGCGTAATGAGCGTCACTTCTCGTCTGGCGCCGTCACAAGTTTCGCCGAGGCATCGGCGAAGGCGTAGATTTGTGTCACTTTTCTCAGGGCCTCGCCGCTGTAACCCTGCAGAGTCAAAGGCCGCGGAGCCAACATGCCGAACACGTCGGGGATGTCGCACACTCGCAGGACATTGAGGAACTGCGGGGCATTGGAATCCATGTGAGATGCAGGCGGATTGACGGCAATTACCCCGGCAATCTGCGGCTCCCACAGGGCGGCATAAGCCGCCAGCACAGCAGCGGGACCTTCACCAGCGACATAGACAGGAATGGTCTCACGGCGTTCGGAAAGCAGATTCCGAGCGATCGCGATGATGTCCCAGACGCGACCCGCATCCACGGTGCGCCCCAGCAGAACGTGGGACCGCTCGACGTAGTTCGGCGGGTTCTTGCGGGTCCAGCGGGTCTGGTCCACGCCACGGGGAGCACACACATATACACTGTCGCCGGGCTTGCTTATCCGGCGCACGAAACCTGGGACATCCTCGTTGGGGTCCGGATTTCGCACGACTATGAGGATGCGAGCCGTACCCTCGACAACTCGGCCCACGTGGACTCTGATCCCCTCCTCGGAGATAAGCCTCTGCGGGTCCGAATCGGGGCGTGCCGGTGGGATTTGCTCAGGGAAGCATCCGAGAGTGACACGGTGAAGCTCCGCCAGGATTGCCACTCGCCACGGCTCGTACTGTCCCTTCTGCGGCGGCTCGACCTTTGCCATCGGCACGAAATGGCGGTCGATAGTCGTGTTCAACTCGTCTTTCGGAATATCGGAGTCGTTGGGGAAGACACGCAGTTTCTCGGGAGCGATCGGGTATTGGCGTTTATCCTCGGGGCCGGTCACGAGATCGACCTCGCTGTCCTCGACCACGCGTGGGTCGTTCTTGAGGTGCGTGTTGATGAAGCGATACGCGGCTTGGCGGATGTCCTGGCGGTAGGCGTGGCCGCCGATGCTGACAACGCTGTCGACGAAGTCACCCGCGCCGTAGAGGCTGTAGAGGCGTTCGAGGCGGTTGATCACGCGCTGGTTGGCGTCCGTGGGGAAGATCGAGTCCTGGTCGCTGTTGGTGAACAGCATCGGCCGAGGGGCGATGAGGGCCGCGATACGCGTCCATGGCCATTGGAACGTGTTGTAGAGGAACATGCAATCGCAGTGGCCGTTGATGACGCGGTTGGAGACATAGGACGGCAGATCCGCCATGCCGCTGACGGGGACGGCGACCTTGACCCGCTCGTCGGCGGCCGCGATCCAGAAGGTCGCCGCCCCGCCGCCGCTGATTCCGGTGACCGCGATCCGCTGCGGGTCCACGTCGGGGCGGCTGATCAGGTAGTCGATGCCCCGGATGCCGTTGAGGCACTCGACGCCCGCGGGCGTGTAGCCGCGCGAATGCCACCACCAGCGGCCCTCGCGGTACGTGCCGTGATGAATGCCGGCGATCTCGCCCAGTTGCAGTGTGTCGAGCACCAGGCAGATGTAGCCGTGCCGGGCGAACCAGATGCCGTGGGCCTGGTAGGCGGTCTTATTGCCGTTACACCCGCAGAAGGAGTGGCCGCAGACGTAGAGCACCGCCGGCAGCCGCCGGCCCGCCTCCACGCGCGACGGCCGATACAGATTTCCGGTGACATAGAGTCCCGGCATGCTCTGGTAGTGCAGCATGTCGACAACGTAGCCGTCGCCTTCAAGCGTCCCCGTGACGGTCGCCTGTAACGGCGACTTCTCCGGCATCGGCCACAAACCGAGCATATAAAGGTACTCCTGCCTGTATGTCGGCCGGAGCTTGTCCCACTTCTCGCGGGACTCGATATCCTGCGCGAACTTTTCATGGATACGCTGCGCCTCGCGCGCCAGATAAGTCTGGATCATCTCGTCGCCGGGCTCGCCCCGGTCGGGCTTGCCGTATTCCTGGCCCAATCCAAGGGAGGCGATCATGAACGATGCGACACATGCTGAGAAGGTCAAGCGGGATAGCTGCATGATTTTGCCCTTTCATATTTTTCGCCGGTTGAAGGCTCTGCTGGCGACGATTGTAAAGGCTCCGCGCCACGCCTGCAACAAGCCTCCCGCGACTATTGAACCAGCAGCCTCGCGGTGATATCGTATGAGAAATCGCTGTCATGACTTTCGGAGCCCAAGACGATGAATCCAATTGCGTTATTCGCCCTCACTTCTGCCACGGCCCTGCTCATGGGGAATACGACAGATGCGCAGCAATCCAGTCCCGTGCTCAAGCCCGAGGCATTTCAGCACTACATCGATCAATTCAACAAGGATGACGAAGACCTGTACGCCCAGC
>Ga0315277_10005709_pt1 | contig 16365 bp, 16 predicted proteins | sample YL17G05_15_MG_FD_203695 | JGI IMG/M metagenome (GOLD analysis project Ga0315277, IMG submission 203695) | Sediment microbial communities from Yellowstone Lake, YNP, Wyoming, USA - YL17G05_15 | ecosystem: Environmental > Aquatic > Freshwater > Lake > Sediment | place: USA: Wyoming | collected... | reverse complement strand
GGATCCGTCTGCTCAAGCGGCACGTGAAGAAGACGCCGTTGCAGATGCTTCTGCGTGGGCAGAATATTGTGGGTTATCACAATTACCCAGATGACGTGCTCGTCAGATTCGTGGAAAAGGCTGCGGAGAACGGCGTCGACATCTTCCGTGTTTTTGACGCGTTGAATGATATCCGGAACATGGAAGTCGCCATCAAAACCGTCAAGAAAACGGGTAAGCATGCTCAGGGAACGATTAGCTACACGATCAGTCCTGTGCATACAGTGGAGCATTTTGTCGAATTTGCCCTGAAACTGGCAGAGCTGGATTGCGATTCTATTTGTGTCAAGGACATGGCCGGTATGCTTGCACCCGAGCCGGCGTTTGAGTTGATCAGTGCGTTGAAGAGGGAGGTCGGGTTACCCGTGCATCTGCACTCGCACAGTACGAGCGGTATGGTTATGATGACTTATCTGCGCTCTTGCCAGGCGGGTGTGGATATTTTAGACACGGCTTTTTCGCCTTTAGCTTGGGGTACGAGTCAGCCGCCCGTTGAGTCGGTGGTTGCGGCGTTGAAGGGCACGACGTTTGACACGGGTTTGGATTTGGAGTTGTTGAACGAGATCGCGGCGTATTTCCGTGAGTTGAGGGAGAAGTACTATGACCCGTTGAAGCTGGTGGACCCGAAGTCCGAGAGGGTTGATGCTTCCATCGTTGTGCATCAGATTCCTGGCGGCATGTTTAGCAATTTGCTGGAGCAGTTGCGTGAGCAGAAAGCGATTGACAGGCTGAAGGAGGTGCTAGAAGAAGTTCCAAAAGTGCGTAAGGAGCTGGGGTATCCGCCGCTAGTGACGCCGACGAGCCAACTTGTTGGCACACAAGCAGTTTTGAACGTCATCTCTGGTAAGAGATACAGCATCGTGCCCAAGGAAGTCAAGGATTATGTTCGGGGTTTGTACGGCAAATCTCCTGCGCCTATAGACCCCCAGATCAAGAAGAAGATTATCGGCGATGAAGAGCCGATCACCGGGCGGCCGGCTGACCTGTTGGAGCCTGCACTGGAAAAGGTTCCTGATGACGTGAAGCCGCTTATCGAGAGTGAGGAGGACAAGATAACGTATGCGTTGTTTCCGAAGCAGGCTGGGGATTTCTTCAAGAAGAGGAAGCTGAAGCGTGAAGAAGCAAAAACAGGGATTGCGCCGGAAAGGCTTGCTGAGCTTGAAGAGGTTGCTGCTGTTTCAGTGGCCGTTGCTGCTTACGTTTCGAGTACGTCTCAGACAAAAGCGTTGACGCAGGTGAGGCCCAAAGGGGTCACTTCGTCTTGGGTCTTGGCAGGTAGACAGGCATTGATAGAGCGGGGTGCTTAGCCGTGCCGACTTATGAGGTTTTCATAGACGGTAAACCGCGAAAAATAGAAGTCACGCGTCACAGCCAGAACACGTTCACGGCTAAGGTTGATGGGAAGCCTGTGAAGATAGAATTGCCGGACGCCAAGTTCGAGGCGGGGAAAATTTTTTCGATCAAACTTGACAGCAAGAAGTACACGGTTGAGTTACCCAAGATCGAGTGGGAAAAACCGTTATCATTGAAGGCAGAGGAAGCCACGTTCAGGGCTGAACTGAAGACTCAAACAAGGAAGACTCTTTTCACAACGTTTGAGCCTGCTGCGGCGGCGCCGACGAAACGCAACAGGCTGACCAAGCAGACCGTGCAGGGCGCGATAGTTGCTCCCATGACGGGCAAAGTTGTTTCAGTCAGGGTTAAGCACGGCGACCAGGTGAAGGCCGGCCAAGCGTTATGCGTGATTGAGGCGATGAAAATGGAGAACGAGATAGCCTCTGTCAAGACAGGGGTGGTGAAGGAAGTCTTGGTTTCTGAGGGTTCACCCGTGAGTGAAGGTGAAACCTTGTTCGTTGTGTGCTAGAACACTGAAGACGGCTTGTACTCTCCGTAGACTTCGCGCAGTGTGCCGCATATTTCGCCGAGCGTGGCGTATTCTTTCACTGCTTCGATTATGTAGGGCATGAGGCTGACGTCTTCCTTCTCTGCGGCTCTGCGCATTTTACTCAGAGATTCATGTACCCTTGTCTTGCTTCGCTGGGCCTTGATGTGGTCGAGTTGTTGGACAAGTTTTCTCTCGACAGCCGGGTTTATCTGCAACGTTTTTATGGGTGTTTCCTCTTCGCTTCTGAATTCATTCACGCCTACGACAACCTGTTTTTTTGCTTCAATCTTCTTCTGGAAACGGTAGGCGCTGTCAGTAATCTCACGCTGCATGAAGCCTTTTTCCACGGCGGCAACGGCTCCGCCTATTCTGTCGATTTGTTCGATGTAGCATGTGGCTTTTTCTTCGATCTCGTTCGTCAAAGATTCTATGTAGTAAGAGCCTGCGAGCGGATCGACGGTGTCGACCACGCCGCTTTCGTACGCTATTATCTGCTGGGTTCTCAATGCAATGGTTACGGCTTGTTCGCTGGGCAATGCATAGGCTTCGTCGAAGCTGTTTGTGTGCAAGGATTGGGTTCCGCCGAAGACGGCTGACAGGGCCTGCAGGGCCACGCGAACGACGTTATTGTACGGTTGCTGAGCCGTGAGTGCAACGCCTGAAGTCTGTGTGTGGAAGCGGAGCATCATCGAAGCGAGGCTTTTGGCGTGGAAACGGTCTCGCATAATCTTGGCCCACAAACGTCGTGCAGCGCGGAACTTGGCAACTTCCTCAAGGAAGTTGTTGTGGGCTGCGAAGAAGAACGAAAGCCTTCCTGCGAACTTGTCCAAGTCCAATCCGCGGTCAATGGCTGTTTGCACGTAGGCGATAGCATTAGCGAACGTGAAGGCCACTTCTTGCACGGCTGTGGCTCCAGCTTCGCGGATATGGTAGCCGCTGATGCTTATCGTGTTCCACTGGGACATGTTCTTGCTACAGTATTCGAAGATGTCCGTCACTATGCGCATAGAAGGCTTAGGCGGGAAAATGTACATCCCTCTGGCCACGTACTCTTTCAGTATGTCATTCTGCACTGTTCCGCCGAGCTTCGCTAAGTCCACGCCTTGCTTCTGGCCGACCGCAATGTACATAGCCAAAAGCACGTTGGCAGGCGCGTTAATCGTCAAGGAAGTAGTGACATTGTCCAGCGGGATGCCGTCGAACAGAACTTCCATGTCCTTTAGCGTGGTGACGCTGACGCCGACTTTGCCGACTTCGCCTAGAGCCAGTGGGTGGTCGCAGTCGTAGCCGACCTGTGTTGGAAAATCGAAAGCGACGCTTAGGCCTGTTTGGCCGTGACCGAGCAGATACCTGAAGCGTTGGTTGGTCTGCTCGGCTGTTCCAAATCCCGCGTACTGCCGCATAGTCCACAGGCGCGCTCTATACATTGTTGGGTAGACGCCGCGGATGAGCGGGTACTCGCCAGGAAAGCCAAGGTCACGCAGATAATCGAGACCTTCGAGTTCTAATGGAGTGTAGATTCGCTCGACTTTCAAGTCCGAGCTTGTGGCGTATTCGCCTTTTTCGGGAAGTCTGTCGAAGCTCTTGAGAACTGTTTCTTTATCCCATTTGTCCTTCCTTTGACGAATCTCATGCAGTTTCTCTTCTCTTGACACCATCATGAGCACCGTGAAAACTAGACTGCCTAAGAAGCATAAAAGAATTAACCCTGACTATGCAGGTTATTCTGCGTAAGCCTGTTGAATGGCGCCTTTGGCCAATCATTTCGCTGTGGTCGCGCGCGCCCATATGCCACTCAGAACGTGTGTGTCTTTTCTTTGCAGAATTCTCTTGCTGCAAATACTACCATTGATCTGGATGTTGATATTTGATGACAGGCGTATTTTCTTTTGCATGTGTGACTTCTGCAGATATCCGAAGGTACTCGTTCGTTTTCTCGGTCAGAAGCCTTGATATCATCCCCAGCAACTCTGTTACCTCAAAGGGTTTCAATACGTATCCATCGGCCCTTTCGTTGACGGCTCTCATGGCGCTTTCAATCGAGGGATGGCCCGTGATGATTATCCTGATCATTTTGGGCTGCATCTGTCTCAGTCTATTGAGCAGTTCAGTGCCTTTCATATCCGGGAGTTCGATATCGATGAGGGCAACTTCAAATGGTGATTTCTCGCAGGCTTTGACTGCTTTCTTGCCATTTTCTACGGATTCAACCAGGTATCCCGCATCATTAAGGACCAAAGACAGCATATTTCTGACTCCGGTGTCATCATCAACAATGAGGATACTAGTTAGCAGAAGGGCCACCTCATCTTTCCACGATATTCCTAGCTTGTGCTATCTCATATTCTCACGTAAACAGGATAATTCTCTTGTGGAGTGAGAATACTAACCCGACCTACATTCGTTCCCGTCAACCATAGCGCGCTTCTTGTCTCCCTAGACATGATTTGGGTATGAGGAAACGTGTCGCCTTTGCGGCAACCCTCAAGAGCCAAATAGCGCAGTGAACCGCGTTCCATCTCGTGCGTTCTCAGGGAAATAACAACTGACCTTCAGAACAGATCACAAGAAATCTTTTTCATGACCCAGCGGTAACAACTTCCAGTCTTTGAAGCACTTTTGAGCAATGTTGAAAGAATGGCAAAAGGTAACACATTGTTATGCGCGCGCTGATTTTTCTTGCTATATCAATCTTTGAGCACTTTTCCCATTAATTATCTGGGCAGTTGGAAAACAATATTGATATATAATCTCAAGAGCTAAGTTTGATTTGCAGGTTTGCCGTTTGAGAGTGAAAATCGAGTACTTAGGTCATACCAAGAAGATAGTTGGCGACAGGCGAACCGAAGAGGTTGAAATCAAATATGACGCCGTCCTGGCTGACCTTTTGACTCTGTTGGCTGAAAAACATGGAGAGCCGTTCAGAAAAGCGATTTATGAGCCGAACATGGCTGATGTGAAGTCCAACTTTATTGTTACGGTGAATGGTTATCTGCTGAATCAGTTGCATGGGGTTCAGACGCGGTTAAAGAATGGTGACTCTGTGGTTTTGATGCCAATTGTGAGCGGCGGCTGAAGAGAGCAAAGCATTTTAGTCAAGACAACCTTAACGGTTTCCTTCTGAATGGTGAACGGCATGAGCAGGGTTGAAGCATTACAGACGTTGGCTTTTGAGAAGAAAGGTTTTGACGGGTTTTTAGCCGCGAATGAGATGAACTTGTTATACCTGACGGGAGTGCCCGGGGCAGCTTGTCTTTTGATTCCGAAGAAAGGTGAGGGCACTATCTACGTTTATGGCGTTAATTATGAGATGGTTAAGGCTGAGGCGAAAGGGTTCAGGGTTGAGGTTGTGAAGCGCGGCGAGAATTTGGCTGAGAAGATGGCTCCCCAGTTTAAGGCTTCAAAGATCAAGAAGTTGGCCACGGACGGGATAAACTATGACACGTACCGTATGATTGCGAAGGGCCTGCGTGGAAAAGCGAAGGTGAAAGTACAGAGTGGTCTGATGTCTGAGTTGCGGAAGGTAAAAGAGGAGCAGGAGCTTGAGCTTATGCGCAAGGCTGGAAACCTCACAAGTCTGGGTATGAAAGTTGCATATGAAACCGTTCGGCCGGGTTTGACGGAGATTGAGGTCGCAGCCGAGATCGAGTATGCGATGCGGAAGAAGGGCGGGTGGGGTGTGGCTTTTGAAACGATCGTTGCTTCCGGCGTTCGCTCGGCCTATCCGCACGGGGGCTGCGAGAGCCGCAAGATCCGCAGCGGCGACGTTGTTGTCGTGGACATGGGGGCAATGTACGAGTACTACCGTTCAGACATTACCCGGACGATTGTGGCTGGAAAGCCGACGGAGAAGCAGAAAAAGCATTACGCTGTTGTGAAGGAGGCTCAGGAGAAAGCATATCAAGCGATTAAACCGAAGGCTAAGGGCAAGGATGTGGACATGGTAGCTCGCAAGGTGATTGAAGCTGCCGGCTATGGCGAATTGTTTAACCATGGACTGGGACACGGCGTCGGCTTGGAGGTTCATGAGGCTCCTGTGTTGGGTCCGACCAGCAAGGACAGGCTGGGGGTTGGCAACGTTGTGACTGATGAGCCGGGCATATATTTTGTGGGCTACGGCGGTTTCCGCATAGAAGACACGGTTCTCGTGCAGAAGGGGCAGGGAGAAAAGTTCACCAAAGCGCCGTATACGCTGGAAGCTGAAGCTTAAGAACCGCAAAGCATTTCCTACGTTGCCCATTCAGAGTCTGCTAGGAGCGCGCGCCACTAGCTCGTCGGTTCGTGCCCCTTCATGCGAGTTCACATTTTCTTTTAAAAACTGAAATTTCAGAGAAAAATAGGGCCGAGAATGGTCTAAAGGCACTTTTGCCTTGACATTTTTGAGAATTCAATTCAGAAATCTGAGAAAAACTTAAAAGCAACATCTGCCTGCATTATGGGAAGTGAATGAGGGAAATGGTAGTTTCTCTTTCTTCCCTTCTCTCCTTTCTCCCCTCGTAAGTGAGGCTACCATTCTCCCTCATTACAAGTTCCTGTGCAGAGTTCAGCACTTATGGTTTATGGAACAATGTTCTATTCCGCTTTTTCTCCTTTACGCTAGCAGTTTCTAGCTTGAACGAAATCTAAAATAGTGCCCCTGCCCAATGCTTGAAGCAACAAGGAGGGGCTGAAATGGCCAAAGTTTTAATAGTCTACGACAGCAGGTCAGGAAACACTGAGAAAATGGCATTTGCTGTGGCAGAGGGCGTCAAAGCAAAGAAAGTGGAAGCCATAGTCAAGAAGGTAGAAGATACAAGAGTCGAGGACCTTACCGACCACGATGCGATTATTATGGGATCTCCCACGTACTACGGCCAAATGTCGGGCAAGCTGAAGGAACTGGTTGACAAATCAGTTGAGGTGCATGGAAAGCTTGAAGGCAAAGTCGGCGGGGCGTTCACCAGCTCAGGCGGAACAGCAACAGGCGCAGAAACGACGTTGCTGTCTATTCTGCAAGCGATGCTCGTGCACGGCATGATCGTGCCGGGCACATCAAACTTTAAACACTATGGATCTGCCGCCGTCGGCGCGCCAAACAAGGACGACATGGAAGACTGCCGAGACCTTGGAAAGAGAGTAGCCGTGCTTGTTCTGAAACTCACGGCGTAACTAACGCATACTGATGGAGATGTCCCTACATGGTTTCTTCGAAAGTGCAATGTTGGAGATGCAGCAATCCAGAACTGAACACTGAGCAATGTCAAGGCAGTGCCTATGTCTGACCAGAAGGTTCAGAACAAAGACAAGATTCTGGAGAGGCTTCCCACTGTTCCCTGGGCTAGGTCTCCTCGGCCTTTTGTTAAATGGGCAGGTGGAAAAGGTCAGTTGCTCCAACAACTGGAGCAGCATTTTCCGCGGAGTTTCTCGACTTTTTATGAGCCTTTTCTAGGAGGAGGCGCCGTTTTCTTCCGTCTTGTCGAAAGTCAGCCGCGTTTCAACGCAGTTCTTTCCGACGTGAATGCTGGGCTGGTCAATGCTTATGATGTTGTGAAGAAGCGGGCGCAAGAACTCATCAAAGAACTCATGCTTCATGAAGCCAAATTCAAGCTAGCGCCAAAGAAGTACTACTACCAAGTGCGAGATGAAGAGCCTTCGGATAACGTAGGAAGAGCGGCTCGTCTGGTCTTTTTGAACAGAACATGTTACAATGGTCTGTACCGCGTTAACAAGGCAGGCAAGTTTAACGTTCCTTTTGGCAGGTACAAGAATCCGACCATCTGTGACCAGGAGAATTTGCTAACAGTAAGCCAGGTGCTGCAATGGTCAAACGCGAAGCTTCTTGCGGTTGACTACAAGAAAGCCACGAAAGAAGCTGGGAAGGAAGATTTTGTCTATTTTGACCCGCCTTATCAGCCGGTGAGTGCCACGGCAAACTTCACAGGCTACACTAATTCAGGCTTTTCCTTTCATGACCAAGTGCATCTAGGCGAATGGTTCAGGGAACTCGACAAGCGCGGCTGCAGGGTCCTGCTTAGCAACTCTGACGTGGAAAAAGTTCGAGAAATATACGCCGGGTATGGTCTTCAGGAAGTTGAGGCTCTCCGAGCGATAAGCTGCAAAGCAGACCGCCGGAAAGGTCACACTGAGCTCATTATCAGCAACCAAATGCGGAATCGGCGATGACTCCGTTTCTGGAGGCTCAAGCTTTTCCTTGGGTCTGTGGAAGCCTTCGACAAATTCCCATGCTCGTTTCAACAGATCATTTCCTTTAGCTTTCACTTATCTTGTTAGAACAGCTTTTGACAGGTTTGTTCCGAGCACGTTTGCCATAGTGCGCACAAGCGAGGGAGAATACTCGATGACTAGAGAATTGGTGGTGGTGCCGCCGAAAGGACTGGAACAATCGGGACGTGGACACATCTCCAGATGTTCCCATTCTGCGTGTGGAGTGTTCTAGCCGAAGAAGACGCTTGCTATGTCGTAGAGTTCTAGGTCTACGGTTTTGCGTTTGCCTGTGACGTCTTTCAGTAGGACGGACTTGATTTTGTTGCCTTTGAGGGCTACCATGCGCCCGAATTTTCTTTCGTGAACCAAGTCGATGGCTGCTATGCCGAACCTTGTGGACAGTATTCGGTCGAAGGCTGTTGGTGTTCCTCCGCGTTGAAGGTGGCCTAGGACGACCACGCGAGTTTCTGTTTTTATGCTTTTTTCGATTTCTTTGCCGATGAAATAGCCCACACCGCCTAATCGTATGTGGCCGAATTCATCTAGACTTTCGCTGTACACTATTTCAACCCCGCCCTTCTGTTTTGCACCTTCTGCTACGACGATGATGCTGAAGTTTCTACCTCTCTGTTGCCTTTGTTTGATGTATTCGCAGACTTTCTCTATGTCAAAGGGCTTTTCTGGAATAAGAATAATGTCCGCACCTCCTGCAAGCCCCGCTTCCAACGCGATCCAGCCCGTATATCTGCCCATGACCTCAAGAATGATCACTCTATGATGGGTCTCGGCCGTCGTGTGAAGCCTATCAAGCGCCTCAGTAGCAATAGCGACAGCAGTGTTGAAGCCAAACGTGTAATCAGTCCCAGCCAAATCATTATCAATAGTTTTCGGCACACCAACGGACTTCAATCCCAACTCTCCCAACTTATGCGCGATACTCAGCGTATCATCGCCGCCTATAGCGATAACAGCCTCTATTCCAGCTTTCTTGGCATTCTCCAGGATCTTGCCCGGTCCTCTTTCATCCTTGAACGGGTTCGTTCTCGACGTTCCAAGAATCGAGCCCCCGCGTGGAAGAATCCCTGAAACACTGTTCAAGTCCAACTGCATGTATTCGTCCTTGAGCAATCCGTTCCAGCCGTCTTTGATGCCCACAACCTCGTAGCCATAGTTGTGGATGCCCTTTCTGACGACTGCACGAATCACTGCGTTTATGCCCGGCGCGTCGCCGCCTCCGCTTAGAACTCCAACTTTCATTCTATTCCTCCTTCATGCTTTTCCTGAGCTGCCAAAAAGCTGCATCTTGTCCTTAACAACCTGCTTCACAGCGTCCTTTGCTGGCCCCAAAATTCTGCGAGGATCAAACTCCTTCGGCGAACTCGTCAAAACTTCCCGAATCGTTGCCGTAAACGCCAACCGTAGGTCTGTGTCAATGTTTATCTTAGCAATGCCTAGCTCGATGGCCTTCTTAATATGCTCTTCTGGAATGCCCTTTGCTCCTTCAAGCTGCGCGCCATACTTCGACGCCTTCTCAATAATCCATTTTGGAACGCTTGAGGCGCCATGCAACACAAGTGGGACACTCACCTTCTTGCTGATAATCTTCAGGCGGTCAAAATCCAGTTTCGCTTCAGCCTTAAACTTGTACGCACCATGCGAAGTGCCCACAGCCACGGCCAATGAATCCACGCCCGTCTGTTCCACAAACTCCTTCGCATTCGCCGGGTCAGTCAGTATCGCCTCTTTCTCTTCAACCGTCTTCTCCTCAACACCCGCCAGCCTGCCCAGTTCAGCTTCGACAGAAACGCCTTTTGAATGTGCCAAATTAGCAACCTGTTTAGTCAACGCAATATTATCCTCGAACTTCAGGTGAGACCCGTCAATCATCACAGATGAGAAACCCGCCGCCACGCACTTGGACACAGTGTCGAAATCCTCGCCATGATCAAGATGCAGCGACATCGGCACAGAAGCAGACTCCGCCGCCGTCCTCGCAATTTTAGAAATGTACGAAAGACCCGCATATTTTATCGCACTCGGAGTCGCAGCGATTATGGCAGGGGACCTCTCCTCGACAGCCGCTTCATAGACAGCCAAAACGGCCTCAAGGTTGTTAACGTTGAACGCGCCTACCGCGTATGCTTTCCTCCTAGCAGGCGCCAGCAAGTCCATGTTCGTGACGAGCATTGCACCACAACGGACACATATTCGCTGCACGAATTATAAATCATTTGCAGCATGTCGCACGCTCCTGCCGATACGCGCGCGCCGAGACTTCGGGCATAAGAGAAATATGTAGCAGAAGCAAGGGGCATTTATGGAATTCTCAAATTCCTATGAGGACGCCAAACGTGCAGAAGCCTATTCCAGACTGGAGTTTCCGGGAACGTACTATTTGGCTTACAGGGATCTGCCTGAAATCATACTTGAACATGTAAAAGGAAGAAAGGCACTAGATTTCGGATGTGGCACAGGTCGTTCCACAAGGTTTCTCCAGAACCTCGGGTTCAATACAGTCGGAGTCGACATATCTGAGGATATGTTGAAGAAAGCAAGAGAACTAGACCCTGAAGGCGATTACCGTCTTATTGAAGACGGCGATTTCAACCAATTCAAGCGCAACGCCTATGACCTTATGCTTTCCGTATTCACGTTTGATAACATACCTACGCTGGAAAAGAAAGTCGAGATATTCACAGAACTGAGAAACCTGATGAAAAGTGAAGGAAGACTGGTTAGCCTAGACTCAACACCTGAAATATACACGCATGAATGGGCATCCTTCACAACTAAGGACTTTCCCGAGAATAGACACGCAAAGAGCGGAGACAAAGTCAGAATAGTCCAAACCGACACGGAGGACAAAAGACCAGTGGAGGACATCGTCTGGACGCATGAATGTTACCAAGAAGTCTTTAAGAAGGCCAGACTAGAACTAGTCAGAGCGTATAAGCCGTTGGGAAAAGAAAACGAACGGTATGAATGGGTCAATGAAGCAAGAATTGCACCATGGGTTATTTACGTGCTGAAAAAAGAAAAAAAACTTTCTCACGCAAAAAACCGCCAAGTAGTTGGTGCTCAACCACAAATACCTTAATATGTGACCAAGCGCATTGTGTATCTGCGTAGAATTCTCCTTGAGAAAAAGCATGGACAAAAGGGTTTCAAACGAATTTTGTTGTTTTTTCCTGACAAATTCTACTTAAGAAATATGAGGTGAAAACTATGGAAATGATGAACAAGCATACAAGCAGACCTGCACAATCGTGTACCAGCAAGGCGGAAAAGCAGAATCCCCGCCGAGTGGATTATCACTCTGAACTGAGAAGCTGGGTACAGCAGGTCATACTAGAAGCAGAGAAGAACAAGGACGCGAGCAAGAAAGGCCAGTTCATGAACCTTTTGGCCGAATTGTAGGACGCGCGCGTCCAACAACACTCTCCATGAAAGGACCACACGACAAGAAGATAGATGAGCTTCTGGGAACGGAGGGCTCACCGAATCAACACGCCCGCTAGATTGGAGAGTGCAACGCCTTCAGGATCCACACGATTCACAGTTCCCCCTAACTCAAACCATAATAGGCTGTACACAAACATTTAGTCTATTGTTGTCCGCTGGGCAGAGAGGGATTTCTGTTGTTCATTGAACAGAGACATTTCAGGATCAGAAAAAAGAGACCGCAAGAGAGAAAGAAAAGGAAACGCAAGAAAGAAAGCATGTTTGACCGATTCCCAAATGCTGCCCCTGTCAGCATGGGTTGACATAAGCGCAACCTTACGTCGTGTCTCCGTCGGTTGGATGCAAGATGTTCTGGGTATCCGTCCTGTGAAACATGTTGCAGATAGCTTCCGAATTCTTGCCGATAAGAAGAATTGTTGTGCAGACATTTCGCAACTCTAACGTGAAATAGCCTTTCTGAAACTTGATTCAAAAGTGTGGCGCATCGAGGTCTCCAGGGATTCTTGAAAGCGCTAAGGCTACGTTTTTAAGTAACGTGAGTGTAGCACGTGGCATGGCATTTGATGTTCATTTCAACCCAAACTGGTACGTGCTTTTCTTCGCGTTCCTCCTAGCTTGGCTAACGTTGGCGTTCATGAGAAGAAAGCACATTGAGAGGAAAGAAGCGAAGCAACAGTTAGTGCTTGGCCTTGTTGGGTCATGTGCCCTGGTCACAATGGAGATCTTTGCAACCCTAACGAATCTATGGAACTATGTCCCTCAAAACTGGCCCATAATACTCTGGCCCACCTACTTCGTAGCCATACTTTTTGGTTACCAGTTACTCAGATTTGTGGAAAGGTTCTTCCTCTAGGAACTAACCAGCGTCATCGTTTTTTTCAAGCTTTAAAGCTTCGGGGATTACTACTCAGGAACAGGCTGGATGTGTGAAGATGAAAAGAGTGACCAAGAGCAACGTCATATACTCATACGGCATCAGGCACAAGCCGGTTGAGTGCGTCAAAACCGGCGAACCTCTGACTTTGATGACTGAAGACGCCTTCGGCGGCCAGATAAGAAATGTGGAAGACAAGGTTGAAAGACTTGACTGGTCCAAAGTAGACGGCGCAACGGGACCAGTGTATGTGGACACTGCTGAGCCAGGCGATACACTTGAAGTCGAAATTCTGGACGTGAAAACCGAGAGCAAAGGAGTGATAGTCACCATCCCAAAACATGGTGTCCTAGCTGAAAAATCCTTCAAATCCTCCACACAAACGGTTCGATTGAACAGTGGGCTCGTCCACTTTGAGGAGAATGTTACCCTCCGGGCAAGGCCTATGGTCGGCACTATTGGTGTCACACCGAAAGAGTTCGAAGTGCCTACTGGCAGTCTGGGGAAGCATGGCGGAAACATGGACGTCAAGGAAATCACTGCTGGGGTCAAGCTTTACTTGCCCGTATTCGTAGAAGGGGCCTTGTTCGCTGCGGGAGACTTGCATGCCGTCCAGGCTGACGGCGAATCATGCGTGTCGGCCGTTGAAGTTGCCGGTGAGATAACCTTGAAGTTCCAGCTCATTCGCAACAGACAGCCAGAATGGCCAGTGCTAGAAACCGAAGGTTCTTACGCTATTCTTGCGTGTGGAGACACGTTGGACGAGGCTGCCGAGCACGCGGCTGGATCAGCGGTCAAGGCGTTGATGCGTGAGCATTCATGGCCTTTTGAGAAGGCCTATATGTTCAGCAGTCTGGCAGTAGACCTGAGAATCAACCAGGTCGTGGACCCTAAAAAAGGTGTTCGAGCCGTATTGTCCAAGGATTTTGTAACACTGGAGAGTCTGCTTGCCGCTTGAGGATGAATCTCTTATGACCTGTTACTTCAGGCATTCGCAGACTCTTTTCAAGAAAGCAGAATAGAAGCCACAATATTGAACAAGCGAGAACTCGACAGAATCATCCATGAGATCGTCCGCGTCAAATAGGAGAACCGTCCAGACACGTGGAGAAAAGCAGAAAGACGGATCATCACGGATGAATAATTGTTGGCGGTGGGACTGAAGAAGAGCTGGAGCAAGCACCCCTAGGCCGTGGTGTGCGCGCGAAGGTCACGCGCTCCTGTGAGGCTTCTATTTTATTCTTCTCCATTGGCACAGATGCGTGGACCCGATTCTAAGGTTCTTGTTTTCAACTTTTCCTTGGCGTTTAGCTCTTACGAGGAAACGTGACATGGTCTGGACGCCGAGCTTCGCGGCTTTGGCCAAGCCTCGCACATCAAACCAGAGGTGCAAGGGCATCTGTTCGATCGCTTTCTCCGCCTTTTCATTGTTAGTCTTCATCGGCATCTACAACACCTCCCACGCTGCTGATGACGAATGTGATTTCACGAAACACTAAAGGTCACTCCTCATTTCTGAAAGTATCCTCCTGACTATGCTTTCCCTAAGGTTCAGGCACTCAGAGATTCTTTCTACGTTCTTGTTGTGCTCATCTAGAACGTGGTAGAGGACTTTTTTTTCATCAGAGCCTCTGTCTGCGTTCTGAATGCGCTTTGCAGCTTCTCTCATGGCGTAGTTTCTGATGTAGAGCAGGATGCTTCTTTCTTCTTGGAGTTCTCCGAGTTTGCTGTCGATGTCCGCCAGAAGCGAAGCGAACAGGTCGAACTTGCCATTTCTGCTGACATTTCCAAGTATGCCCTTCATTCTGTTCATCAGGGACGTGACATCAGAAGACATGCTGCGGGATTCTGGTATTGCGCTGAACGACAGGACTTGGGCGTTGAAGAAGTGCGGAGCAAAATCCACTGTGACAGATACGCTTCTGCTCAGAAGGTATTCTCTCCTCTTGGGTCCGCACGGGCTTTCCGCCATGGAGGACTTCACGACGCCGATCTCTTCAAGCGCTTCCAGATGTTTTGCGACTAACGCCTGGCCTATGCCCAGCTCTTTTGAGAGCTGCGACGGATAGCTTGGTTCTCGGCTTAGCCTCTTGATTATTCTTCGTCTTGTGGGGTTCCAGAACGCCATCAGAACCGCGTCAAGCTCATTTTCCGAAATGACTGTTCACCTCAAACAAAAAACGCAGAGGGAATAGAGCCTACTTCAGCTTCACCTTCGTCTTTCTTTCTTCGGGTTTCGGCTCTCTCTTCGGTATTGTCAATTCGATTATGCCGTCTTTCATTTCGCCTTCGCATTTTGCAGGTACTACTTCTTCTGGAAAAGTGATGGTTCTTTCGAAGGCCGAGTAAGCTCTTTCTCTATGCATATAATTCTTCTTTTTCTCCTCAGTCTCAACCTTCTTATGAGCTCTCATCTGCAGCTCGTCCGTGTTTATTTGAATATCCACAGATTCTTTCGAGAATCCCGGGAGCTCAGCTGTCACAGTGTAATGGTCTCCGTTGTCTGCGAGGTCAACCGCTGGGTATGTTACCGGCATTTCCGCCATAAGGGTTGAAGTCAGAGGGGCAACTGGAAGGAACGGCTCCATGAGGTCGTCGAAAGATTTTCTGAACTGGTCAAAAATAGTGTCGAGATCCCGTGCCAACAGATATGGTTTAGACCGGACTGCAAGAGAAGCGCCTGAAGGTGACACTGTTCCTTTTTTCTTCACGCGTTTTTCACTCATACTATATCACCAGAGCTTTACTACCAGAAGTAGTAGTGACATATAAGCTTGTCGCTCCCGAGAACCAAGACTCCGCGTCAACATCACGTACTCTTCAGAGGAACAAACTTAAATTCCTCGAGTCTTCACCAGATAGCAGCTATGAACGCAAAAACGGTGCTTGGTTCAGTCGCCATTGCCTTTTTCTTGTTCTTCGGCGTAATATTCGCTTGGTCTTCATCATACAGTGGATTGACGCAGGAAACAGCAAACACGAGGCTGCTCATAGCGGCCATGCTGTTTGTCGTGGCATTGGGAATCGCCTACTACATAACGCGGTCTTCAAAGACCATTGTCCAGAAGCTCGAAGTCTCGGGAGACATGAAAGCCGTCGCCATCAAATGCCCACACTGCTCTGGCTCGATCGACGCAGATGCCATCAAGGTCGTTCAAGGCGTCCCGTACGCGACGTGCCCATACTGTGGACACACCTTCGAAGTGACCGAGGAACCTAAATGGTGAGAAACCGTCTTTTGACCATCGCATTGACATTTTTGCTTGTGCAGATGATGGTGAGCAATGCTTTTGCTCAGAATTTGTCTTTCAATCTTGATCCTGAAGGAGTGCAAATCTGGATAAATCAGAATGGCTCCATTGACCTTCTGTACAACATAACCTTAAAGATGGATTCCGGAAGCAGCGACCTACATTGGCTTGAGATTGGTCAACCTGCACGGGACTTCACGATCGGGGAGGCTGTGGATCAGTATGGAAATGTGCTTCAGACTTCTGACTCGAGTTCTGGACAAGAGTACAAGGTGCGCCTACAATTACATTCGACGCTGGTCACTGGCGAGACTTTGTGGTTTTCGCTGATGACAAATGTTGCCCACATGATCTACAACGACACGATGAACCCCGGTCACGTCGGCATGCAGTTCGTTCCTGCCTGGTTGTCGATGGCACGGGTTCCTGATCTCCGAGTCAAGATCTTCTTGCCCGAGGGCGTTAACGAGAATATGGTAAACACTTCTATCAGCTGGGACAATGCCGATTTTGAGGGCGGGAGATTATTTGTCTATTGGGAAAGGAAGGATCTGGCGGCGGGGCAGCATGACTACAATTTCGGCGTTTCTTTCCCAAAAGAATACGTGCAAGACTACGAGCCAGGCCCCCCCGGTACAGGTGGTTTTTGG
>Ga0315277_10005708_pt1 | contig 16368 bp, 15 predicted proteins | sample YL17G05_15_MG_FD_203695 | JGI IMG/M metagenome (GOLD analysis project Ga0315277, IMG submission 203695) | Sediment microbial communities from Yellowstone Lake, YNP, Wyoming, USA - YL17G05_15 | ecosystem: Environmental > Aquatic > Freshwater > Lake > Sediment | place: USA: Wyoming | collected... | reverse complement strand
ATTATAAATATAAAAAGATATAATGAAGCTGAAAAATATAGAAACAGTCAAAATTTTAAAACTCGTAGAATACTAGAAGTACAATCTGATTTATTTCAGAAAGGTAGAGATAAAAGTGATTTATCTAATTCAAAAATATTTTTTGGTGTTTTAGATTATTCACAAAGATTACTAGAATTACATGATATTAATGGAGTAGAGGGTTTAAATTCTAAAGAACAAGAAGAATATGATTTTCTTTTAAATAAAGAAAGCAGAATTTTTTATGATAAAAATAAAATAAAACCTAATCAATTCCTACAACTCCTAAACAAAGATAATAATTGGGTAACATTCTTTATTAAAGCTATGATTCAAGATAGTGCTAAGAAAGGATATGAGAAAGTATTGTTTCCTAGTGGTGATACAGCTAGTAAAGTTGAAGGACATACTACTTTAGAAGAGTTTAAGAAACAGAAAGAAGATAGAATTAAAGAACTTGAAGCTAAAAAAGAAGGCTTTTTTAGTGAAGAAAATTTAAAAAATAAACACATTATAACTTTTTTAGATGAAATTACAACTAATGTTTATAAAAGGAATTCTAATAATTTATGGCAAAGAGCTTTAGGAGCTGAAAATGCTTTTTTAGCAGGAAAAGAATATACCGATAAAGAACTAGAAATTTTTATAAAAAATGATAAACCAGGATATTTACCAAGTAATGCTACTATAGATACTGAAATAAACCAACTTAAACAAGAACTTGAAAGAGTTGAAAAAGAAGGATTTGGTGCATTAGCTCCTATTTATAATTTCTATGAAAACATTGTATCTAACATCCTTACTAAACAAGGCTATAAACCTAATGTTATTACAGATGAATATGGTAATACATGGAATGAAGTTAATGTTAAACCACAAAGAGATTTAAATAAAATTTTACTACGCAATGTTGAAGAGGATGATGATATTCCTTTATCTGATCAAGAATTATATGAGCATGCTAATAAATTCTTTGGTAAACTTAATGTTCCTTTTCAAATAATATCAGAAGAAGAATTAGCTATTTGGAATAGTATGAATTCTGATAGATCAATAGGAGCAAATACTAAAGGGTTTTTTGATCCATCTACAAACAAAGTATATCTTATTAAAGGTAGAGCAGGTTTTTATACAGCATTGCACGAGTTTACACACCCATTAGTTGAATGGGTATATAGAAATAACAATGCTTTGTTTAAAACATTAGTATCTAGGTTAAAAGCAGAAAAAGGAGAACAATCTTTTTTAGATTACTTATCTCAAAATGGGTATGGTTATTTACTAAAAGATGGTAGAATGACAGATGCTGCTTGGAAAGAGGTACTAACTACTGAGATTGAAAAAGAATCTAAAAACATATTAAATGATGTTAATGTAAAACCAGGTTCATTTTTAGAAACAGTTAAATTATTTTGGAAAAAAATAATAGATGCTATTTCTAATTTTGTTGGTAAAAATATTGGTAAGTTAAATGATAAACAGATTTTAAACCTTACTATAAATGATTTAGCTGTATTTATGTTAGATGGTGATGTTAAACTAGATTTAGATGCACCATTTATGGAATCTATAGATGATGTTACTAATGAATCTAGAGGTGTAATATTCTTTAAAAATAGTACTACATCATTTCAATCAGCAGTATCAGCACAAGTAGCTGCTTATAAAGCAAGAACAGGTAAAGACATAACTAAATCGCAGTTAGATGTTTTAAATATATTATTACCATACCAAGCACTTCAAAGAACTGATGGTGCTTATGTAGATAATATAAACAGCATTGACTTTAAAAGAACTACTAAGTATATAGAAACATTACCTGGTCCTGATGGACAGGTTAATTATTTTGCTTATCATGGTGATGATGATGATATTGTTGGATTAGAAGCTGCAGAATGGGGTAACCATATAGATGAACTTGTTACATTTATTATAGAAGGGTTAGATGAAGACTCTGCAATTAATCAAGTAATTGATAATCATAATACAAGAACTGCTGGTACTAAATTAGAAGAATCTGTTGTAGATGAAAAAGTTCTTAGAGAATTATATCCTAAACTTAAAAATATTTTAAATAACAAATACAAAGACTATATTATTTTACCTCAAATTATTTTAGCAGATAATAGTAAAAAAATAGCAGGTACTGTAGATATTCTTTTAATATCTCCAAAAGGTAGAATTAAAATTGTTGATGTTAAAACTGGTAAAAGGTCTACAGAAAGTATAGCTTTTACAACAACATATCCATCAACAAACCCAGAAAACTCTTCTAAGAAACAAAAATATACTGCACAGCTATCTGTATACAAAGCACTAGCTAAAAGTATGGGATTAATATTTGAAGCTAATGATGAGCTAAGTCTTTTACCTGTATACTTTCCTAATGTTAGTGAATCAGAAATTACTGAAGCTAGATTAGAGCCAGTTGTACCTATATCTGCATTTGAGTATATAATGGATACATTTAAAACTGGTTCTTATACACCACCTGATGATACTAAAACTAATGACCCTGAAGTAGTTTTATTAAAACAAGTTAAAATTATTCTTACAAGAAGATTAAGTGAGCTTAATAAATTACCAGATAGTCTTAAAAAAGATACAGCTATTGCAGAAACTAATGAAATACTAAGTACAATTAATAATGCTGAGCCAGTTAAAAGGTTAACTGAATTTATTAATGGGCTTCATAAACAATTTCATAATCAAGTTAAAAAAAGTAAATCAGGTAAACAATATACTATATTTGGATTACCTTCTCAAATTAAATATTTGACTTTACAATTAGCATCTGGAGAAATAACTAAAGAAGAGGCATTATCTAAATTCTTGTACATTAAAAAGATTAATGATTTATATGCTCCTATATTAAAATCTGTTAGAAGTATTATTAATTCAAAAGAAAACTCTGAACTTAAATCAATTGCTAAAGATAAACTTGTTGAAATTGAAGATGGTGTATTGTTTATAACAGACACTTATGAAAAAGAAACTATTGATATAATGGCAGACATTATTTCTGGTTCTGTATCTCAAAAGGCTAATGAAAAAGCTAAAGAACTTTTAGCATTTAAAAAAGAAAGAATTGCTAAAGAGCAAAATCTTAAAAGAAAAGAAAAATTACAAAAAGAGTATGATTTAGATTTACTTAATCTTAAATCACCTGAAGGAATTACAAAGGATGTTATTAAAAAAGCATTGTTAGAGGGGAGCTCTTCAGATATTAATTGGGTAGATTTATGGTTTACTCCTGCAGTAACATCATCTTCTGAAATTGTAGCTCCATTTGCTTTATTATTAAAAGATAAACTAGAAGATGCTAGACAAGAATTAATTAAATTTGAAAGAGATGCTGGTCAAGCTTTTGAAGATTTTTCTAAAACAGGTGGTAGTAAAGATAATCCAGCTAATTTTAATAAAGGTCTTTATGAAGAAGTAGAATTCTTTGATAGTTTTGATGAAGAAGGTAAACCTGTATTTAAAAAGAAAATGGTTTTTGTATCTCCTATTGATATAAATAAATTTCAAAAAGTAAAAGCAGAGTTTCAAAGACAATTAAATAGTGCTGACTCTAAAGATAAAAGAGCAATATTTTCAAGATACTATGGAGATAACTTTATTAGAAAACCAGAAGCAGATGTTGTTATTATAAATCCTATTACAAATAAACCAGTTGTAATTGAAGAAGGTATTAATACTTTAATAGAAAGAAAAAAACTACAATTTGAAAAAGGAGTTATATCAGAAAATGAATTAGAAAGTTATATATCTGATACAGCAGGTTATGTAGAAAATGGTGTTACAAAATACAAAGCAGAATTTTTAACTATAAATCCTGTTAAGTTTAAAAACCCAGCATATGATGCAATTACAGGTAGTAAAAAGAAATATTATGATTTTTTAGTTAGTTCTTATTTTAAATCTCAAGCAAGATTACCACATAAAATGGGGTATGTATTACCTTCTATACACAAATCAGGATTTGATGCTGTTAGACAAGGTGGGTTAGTAAAATATTTAAAGTATGAGTGGTCTCAATTAAAAGATTTTAAAGCTGAAGACATTAATAAATATGGTGAAGAAGGTAAAAACATACCTTTGATATTTAACTTTGATATGGATGCTCAAGATGTATCTTTAGATTTAATTCAATCTATAGTAATGTATGAAGCTGAGTCACTAGAGTATCAAGCTAAAGCTAGAATGGCAGATACAGGAGAAGTTCTTTTATCTCTAGTTGAAAAAGCTACACCATATGAAACAGACACATTAGGTAATAAAAAATTAGATGCTTTTGCTGAAAAAGCTGGTATTAAAGATGAGTTTTTAAAATACAAAAAATTATTTAAAGGTAATAATGTAGCATCATTACTAGCATTTTATATAGATTCTCAAATCTATGGTAAGATGAATATTAAAACTGTAGGTTCAGATACTAAAGTTCTTGGTATGAACTTAGAAAAACTTGTTGATGGTATTACAGGATTTGCTTCTATGACACAAGTAGGTGGTAATCCAATAGGTTCAGTAGTTAATTATTTACAAGCAGCTATGCAAGCTGTTATAGAAGCTGCTGCTAAAAAACACATGTCAATGCAATCTTGGTTAAAGTCAAGAGTTGTATATGATTCTCATATTATGGATTACATAGGAGATTTTAATTCTCCTTATTCAAAATCATTAATAGGTCAGATTATTGATTTATATGACCCTATGCAAGGAGAGTATAAAGACTCTGCAGGTAGAAGAATATCTAAATCTATGTTTAAAAAGATGTGGTCAACTAATAGTTGGTTCTTTTTACAACATCAAGGAGAGCACTCTATTCAGATTAGAACTATGATTGCTATGATGCTAGATACTAAAGCAATTAATAAAGATGGTAAGTATATAAATCTTTATGATGCTTACACTAAAGGAGATGATGGTAAAATAAAATTGAAAGAGGGGGTAAAACTACAAGGCAAGTTATCTGAAAATGGTCTTATATCAAGAGAGTTTCAATCTACTTTACATGCTGTAAATAAAGAATTACAAGGTGTATACAATAAGCAAGATAAACCAATGATAGAAAGTTATTGGTGGGGTAGATTAATTGTAATGTATAAAAAGTTTTTAGCTCCTGGATTAAAAAGAAGATATAAAGCTTTAGGGTATAACCAAGAAATGGGTGATGTTACTGAAGGTTACTTAAGAACTTTTTATAAAAAGTTAATGGTAGACGTAGGAGAACTTTCTAAATTTATGGTTGGTATTGATAATGGTTATTTTGAAACACATGAAAAAGAAAATTTAAGAAGGGCTAGAAGAGAAATGCTAATTGTAGCTACTACAGGATTAGTTGTTATTTTACTATCTGCATTACTAGATAATACTGATGATGATGATGAAAAATTAAGAATTAAGTTTTTACTATATATGGCACTAAGAATAAATAGTGACCTTGGTATATATGGTACTCCTGGAGATCCTACAAATTTAGGAATGCCTTCACCTAGTGAAATGTTTAAAACATTTAAAAACCCAATTGCTGCTTATTCTATTTTAAACAGATTACAAAAATTAGTAAACCAAATGTTACATCCAACAGAAGTTTATGAAGTTAAATCAGGTTTTTGGGATAAAGGAGATAGTAAACTATGGGCAGCATGGTTAAAATTCTGGGGAATAAATGGTGTAAACTTTGACCCTAGTAACTCAATTAAAATTATTCAGATGACATCAAAATAAAGTTGTAAGGGGGCTAACATTAGCTCCCCTTATTTAACTCTATTTAATCTAATGAAACTCCATAGTCACTTATTAACCCACGGAGCATATCTCTAGCATCTTGATAAGCATTTGCAGAACTTTCATTTAATGTTTCATCATACTTAATTTTAGCTCTTAGTTTCTGGTCTAAATCCCATATAACAGCTTTATAATCTGAAGCATGCACTGCATTATTAAATTCTATTTGCTCGTCAGGTAAATTATATGTTATAGTTGCTTTTGCCATATTAACGTATATTAAAAAGCCATTTAACTAAACTTGGTACTTTTTTTAATTGAGCAACTACAGTTTCAGCATCAAACTTTAAATTAGTGTAAGACATTCTTAACTGACTATTTTCATACTTAAGTTCTGAAACTTGTTTAGCATAGTCTTTAATCTTAATATTAAGATCTCCTAATAATCTCTCATTAGCACTAAGACCATTCTGTAGTGAAATAATCTGAGATACTTTCTCATCCATTAATTCAGAATGATTAATAGTAGACTCTGTTGTTTCTACTTTAGGGTTACGTGATCTTCTTCTTGGTTTATTTTCCATTGGTTATTGATTTTATTGTTTGTTCAAAAGGATTACCTTCAATAGACTTAACTAAGTCTAACATTTGTTGTGCTATATTTCTTATTTCTACTTGAGCATGTTCACTATTTCTAAGTTTTAGAAAGTTAGCAAAACTCCTCATATTAAATTGTACATCAGCTTGTATTTGAGAATTGTAAGTTTTAAAATACCTAGCAGATTCTTTAGCTCTTTTTCTACCTAATACTGGAGTTAAAGCTTCAAGGCATTGGTGATAGAGATTATTACCTTCTTCTGTGTAAGATTGTAATCTTGATAACCAAGTATCATTTTCATCACCAATCCCTACCCAATCTTCAGGTAAATAAAACTTATCTTCTTGCAGTTCTTTATACCTAGCTGATTCAGCGTTAATAGAAGCCATCCTATGCTTTAATAAATGTATATGGGATGCAATATCACAATCCACTAAGAAATGCACTGTACCCTTCTCAAAAGGTGTTTCATGACCATTACTCCATAAGTAATTAATCAATGCAGGTATTCTAACTTTCTTTTCTTCTGTAAGCTCTCTTGAGGTGCTTGTCCAAGCTGAACAAGCTATAACCTCATCAGAGCCATAGAATCCTAATAATTCTACAGTATTATCCATTATTATTTAATTTTTTGTTTTCAGCAATTAATATACACATTTCTATAAAATACTGCTGGTCAAATTTGTTTTTCATAGGACAAATCCTAGAATATGTTTTAGATAATTTCACAACTTATTCCTCCACAAGCTACAGAATCATTAAAATTAATTATGTCATCTTCTTCTATAATTTGAGATAAATCTACATTAGTTAATTTATTTAGTAACTCATTATACTCTTCTTCTGTTATATTTTCGAAAGGCGCTTGGCTATAGCTACCACCATCAAATGGAAGACAGCTTAACCCATTATAGAATTCTTTATTATCCCACATCCATTCTCCTACAACTTCCCACTCATCTTTTTTAACAATGTATCTTAATAAAACATCAGGATAATCTCTATCTGTAATGTCTACATCATACATTCTATTTTTATCAATAGATATAGTAGCAGATACATTATGTGTATTATCACCATGAATATGCCCTGGTTTAATCCAGTCCATAGATACTTTCTTAACTCTTTCTAATGTATCTAGAGCAGTTTCTGTTCTTATTACAGAACCAGCAGGTGCTTTAATAGGAATTTCTACTACTGCAGAATTAGGAATTAATAAATGATCTTTAACTAGATTAGGATGATTAGTAGATAAATACTTATACAAATCTTCTGATTTAGACATTTGCATTCTTCTAATATAAAAATCATTATGCCAAGCATGAATACCTGATGCAGTACCTAATACACAGCTTGTAGTACCACTTGGCTTAACACAAGTAATTCTAGCTGCTCTATTGATACCTATAGTCTGGCATATTTCAATATTAGTTAATTCAGCTTCATTAGCTGCTTCTTTAAGGTCATATTTAAATACTTCCATACTAGCAATACCTGTCATACCAATACCAACTAAAGCATCTTTTTCTGTAGTCTTTTTCCAAATAGGTCTTAAATAATGAAAATCAGTAAACCCTGCTTGTAGAGTACCAAAGAATGTTGCTGCAGTTACTCTCTCATTTAAGTCTTGTTGTGATGTAACATCAGAAACATTAACTTCACATAGATTACAAAACTGATAAGGTCTTAGTGCAATTTCACAACAAGGGTTAGTACCCCAATCAGGATTATTAGTAAAGTAAATACCAGGTTCACCAGCATTACTTAATTCAATCTTTCTCCATAAGTCTAGAAAAAACTCTTTAGTTATTCTGTGTCTTACAAGTACAGCAGAGTTATTAGCTCTACCACGTTGTGGATTTAATTCCCACCAATTACCAAACTTACAAGTAAGCATTTGCTCATCATCAGCAGAGAATAAGCTAATTAAAGCTGCTCTCCTAATACCACCTGCAAGTACTGCATCAGCAATATGACAAACTATGTCATGAACTTCAACAGAAGATAGTTTTTCACCAATCTCTTTTCTATCAAGAATCTGTTCTAATTCAAATAAACATTTCTTAAGTGGCTCAGGTCCTGGTGCTTTACCACCAGCAGTAATTAATCTAGCACCCTTGTGTCTAATATCACTAAAGTCAAATCTAGGTTTAGTACTTCTAAAACCAAGGTAACTACCTACTAAATGTTTAACAGCATCAGCCCAACCTTCAATACTATCACCTACTAAAAACTTTTGGCTTTTAACAGGCTTATGAATTTCAGGTAATTTCTCAATGTGTTTAAATTGTACAGAGTAACCTACTCCAGTACCACCTAATAGTAAGAACATAATCTCACCAAAAGCTCTGTAATCATCAATAGGTAAATAACAACAATTGTAAATTCTAGCTTCATTTTTTTGAATAGCAGGGCCTGCAAACTGCAGTGCTCTCATTGATGGTAATACTTTTTTATCAAAAATATATTGACCATTTCTCATAATATCATTAGATAAATCAGGATACTTATCTACCATCATTTGTAGGTATCTAAATATGATTTCATCATATGTTTCTCGTCTCTTTTGTTGTGGTAAGTATTTTGCATACTTATTAAAGACTACCACGTTAGATAGTGTTTCTAATCCAATTTCCATTTTAAATTTTTTAAGGGTGGCAAATATATAAAAAATTCCAGACTTCTTACCCCTTTATATCTGGAATTAACCTGCGATCTTAATGGTTATCTCAAGGGTACAGGTATATTTTTTTATTATAAGCTCATTGGTATGTTGATAGGCAGTTTACCATCTAATACTACACAACAAGCAACTACTGGCTTTCTTGTATTTTGTTTACCATATGCAAATGCATATTTTTCATGGTCTATTCCACAACCTACTGAAACACCAAATATTAAATCTTTGTAAGATGCTAAGTATCTGACATTACATACAGTGTGTAAGTGACCAATTACTGTAGATTGTCTGTTTTCTCTAGCTGCATTAATAGCTGCTAACTCTCCAGATAACCCAGTACCATGTTGATAAATTACTCCATTAATTTCATGTGTAAAATTCCATTCCCATGTAGAAGGACTTTGTAATAACTCTTGATAAGTTTTTAACCAAGTCTTAGGTAAGCCTGCTGTAAAAGCTTTTCTAAATGGTAATGCATCATGATTTCCTATGCAAACTTTTACAGTAGGAAATGTGTAATACCATTCTTTCATTTTTAACAAAGCTAAGTTAAACTCATCTCCTGCTGACATACCTTCAGGATCTTTCTCATGATAACTAACAGCATGATTATCAACTGCATCACCAATATGTACTACAGTACCACAATCATAATCTTCTTGCACTTGTCTACAAAAAGCCATATACCCATCAAGAGTAAATGGTTCATGTGGGTCACCAATAACTAAAACATTATTTGGATTTCCATCTAAATAAGGTTCTAATCTAGTAGCTGTACTTTTAGTTGTATTACGATATAATTCTTTTGCTAACCTGATTACTTCAGAATTTGTCTCACCAGTTAATTGACTGATAATGTCATATGATTTCTTAAAGTAACCAGGTTTTGCACAAAGAAACTCATATACAACATTAATCCTTGCATTATAGTTTTTTGCCATATATTTTTATTTATACAAATATAAGAATTACATCCTTATATAACCTCTTGTTCATTATTTACCTTATACTTAAGATAATAGGTTTCTTCTTGTACATCAGGTATAGATGATAACTCTGCATCTTGAGGTAACTGCATACCAATCTGTTTCTCAATTTCTAGCCTACGCCATTCTTTTTTATAAAGAACACCAGATGGACCAAAATTGTCAGAAGATGTAGCAGAATAAAAATCAAGAATCTTCTTTTTATCTTCTACTCTAAACTTAGAATAAGAACCCTTATCAAATAAAGCTAAGGTATTTAGGCATTCAAAAGGTATTTCATAAATCAACATAACAGAAACTTTATCAAAGTCTATATAAGAATGAAAACAAGAATTGCTTTTTATTTTATTCATATAAGCTTCAAAACCTGCAATTGGACTATATTTATATAATACAAATACATGTTTAGTTAATTCAGGAAACTCTTCGCAATACCTAAAAGCATTTATAAAATTACATTTAGGAAAGAACTCTTCTTCCTTAAAATCAGTAATTTTAGCATTTCTAGGTGTTACTAGTGGCAGTAAATATGCTACTGTTTTAGTTTTAATCTTTTTAATTTCATCTAACGTCATACTACAAGATTATTTGCATCTAAGATAATAGGTTCTTCATCACCAAAATACTCCCCATCCATAATCTTTAAACACTTATAATTCTGATAGAATTTTTCAATGCCCTTGTATTCACCATATTGATTAATGTACTCTTCAAAAACTGTAGTTCTTAAAGATTCTTCATCATCAATATTAATAAGAAGTTTGTCAGCAAATGCTTTACCTTTACCTTCTAAGCCTTTTATATTATCTGTTGAATCTCCAATAATCATAGATTTCCAAAAGAATAAATCAGCTTCTTGTTTACTAGTTGTAACCCATTCATTAGTTTTGTAATTGTAGTGAGTTCCCTCTAGTTGTAGTAAATCTTTGTCTATTGCACATATAAATGAATCATCAATCTTAATTCTCATCATATTAACTACATCATCAGCTTCTATACCATGTAGTGGTATAAATTGCCAATGATCTACCATATGCTGTTTTGCCTCCTTGTAAAAAGGGAGAGGCTCCCTATCTTTTCTATTGGCTTTATATTCAGGATATGCATCATATCTAAATTGTGCTCTAGTATAACCTACATACCCTAAATACTTATTAACCTTAGTATTAATCAGTATAGAACTAATTATACTATCAATAGATTGTTTTATAACTTCTAATGGCTTATCATAGGTTTTATTATCACTGTCCCAGTGGGCTATAAAAACTATAGAGTCAGCATCAATTAGGGCTATTTTTTCTGAGTATAATTCCATGTTGTAGCAGTTTTCTTATAAGTAAATAGAAATCCTCTTTTCTAAGAGCAATAACTTCTTCACTTTCTTTTTTATGGAAAACCACATTTACATAAATATCTCTTTCTGGAACCATTTTAGGAATACATTCTTCCATATCATTTAAAACACTAAATACATTCAAGCCAGTTTTTACAGATTTACACTGTATATTATATGGTATACCATTAATATCTATCTTGGCATCATCCATAATTTTACTTGTTGCTCTTGTTGTAGATGCTGTTATAAACCCTATTTCTTTTAACTCCTTAACTATTTTCCTCTCATAATTATGACCTATTCTTCTAACATTAGGCTTAGCCTTTACTTTTTCAGAAGATAACTCATTCTTATTTTTAATCTTACGTCTGTTTGGTTCTCTCATCTTGTTTACTATTAGTAAGAAGATTGATTATTTCATCAAATGCTTCTACTTTACCTTCATAAAAACTTATAACAAGAGGGTCTTGGTCAAAAGTATCTAGTTCACTAGCTACTCTATCACAAGACTCTCTTTTTCTATAAATGACTTGAAGGATTGTTTCTGTTAACTTATCCATAAGTCGTTAAACTTATACTGTAGGCATTTCTACAACAGCATCAACAGTAGAGTCATAAACTCCTACAGCAGGTGTTGTTACATCAATATCATTAAAGCTTTCAACTCTATTGATAGTAAAGTCAAATACTGGATTAATAACATAATCAACACTATTCTTTGTTGGTTTAGCAAAACCAAATTTAATTAAAACATCACGCATTTCTTTAATGGTAATACCAAAATGGTCAGACATTGTTTTTACATCTGTTCTGTATGCTCTCATTGCTGCTACTTCTTTTTGAGAAATATTAATAGTTGTTACTTCTGTATTCATAATAAATAATTTTTAAAATTTTTTGTTAATTGTTTTGTTTGATCATATCCCTTAGTGGATATGTAATCTGAAATATCTTTAATATTATCAGGTATGATAAATGATTTTATACCAAATTGTTTAGAGAATTTCTTCATTGCATTTAAACCTACTTCATCATTATCATAGTTGATTATGATATTTGTAAATCTCATAGATAATAATTGAAATTGATTCTCATTTAAGAAAATATTCTCACTTTGTGGTGCTATACTATTATAACCTAGTAAACGCCAAATCATACAATCTTTTAAAGATTTAGTGACTATTAGCTCTTTACCTTGTTTATCTAGTTGATTATAACCACTAAATACATTTCTTGGTATATTACTTATCCATTTATTTTGCCTTTCAGCAAATGGTCTAAGTAGTTTTCTCATACCATTACCATGCTCATAACTATAAGCAGGGTCATTAGAACTCTCTGAATATACATTTAGCAACTCATTATTCTTAATGCTAATCCAGTAATCAGTTACAGGAACAACATTATAAAAATTAAGAAGGTCTAAACCTATATGATACTTATTCCAGTAAATATCATACTCTTTCCAATCTCTCTTTTTAATTCTAATAATAGTAGTTTGTCTATCTTGTTTATCAGGTAATCCTAGATAATTTAAAGATGGTATTATTTGTTTGTTTTGAACTTTCTTAATAAAACCAAAGTCATTTGCAATTACTTTTAGTACTTCGTGATAAGTTAGGTCTTCATTAAATTTTTGTCTCATGTAGAATTGTACATATGCAAAACAGTTGTAACTTTCATTAGTGCCAAAGTCTTTGTAATATAGACCATTAGAGTATGCTTTAATACTGCAAGATGGATATTTATCCATCCTTAAATCTGAGCAGAATGGTTTATTAAGATCAATAAAATTCTTACAATAAAATTTAAAGATTTGGTACTCAGAAACATTTCTGAGCACCATATCTTTAGTTAAGTGAATAACGTCTACACCTCCAAAACTAGAACTGCAGCTCATTAGTACCTCCTGTTGCAAAGAAATCAGTATCTGGTAATTTAGCCATTTTCTTGATGTCAACAGTAGGATTAAATGTCATTTTAGTTACAGGTACTACAGGGTATTCTGCACCTTCCTGAATTGCTTCTGCAAATTCTGGATAACCAATAACAGATCTAATACCTACAGAACCATCTTGTTTAAGATATTCCTCACCACGAAATTTAATTCTCAAAGAATTACCTGCAAGCTTATTGTTATAAACTTCACCTAATTCTTCAATGTTTTCTGCTTTAGCTGCAAGATAATCTGCATCTTTTACTACTTTAGTAAAGATGTGTCTGATTTTCTTGTAAGTAGATTCTGCTGCTTTCTCTGATAGATAAAAACGCATATCTGTTGTTGCATCAGCTTCACCATCTACTAAGTGTAGAGATAATGTAATAGTAGGATTACCATTAGCATTAAGCTCACCTTTAACTGATTTTATTGTTACTTCGTGAATACCTGGTCTTACATACTTAGGTTTGCTAATTTCTTGAACATCTTGTCCTCCAAAAGTCATAATTTTAATTTATTAATTGTTGTTTTTATTTAAATACTTTATCCCAATAAGCTACAAGATTCCCATCTGTAGATTCAGTTAGAATAATTTCTTGATTCTTTAAATGCTCTGGTCTTGCACCACAAGTAATTTCATCAGAAGTTTTGAAATTCAACATAACTTGATTACCTTTTCTAGTCAATAAACCAATAGCATCTGCTTTAGCACAAACTAAAGCTTTAATTTTACCTGATAAATCTAGGTCAACAGCTGAAACTTCTTTACCATTAGTCTCAATCATTTTATCTTTTAAATGACCTAGTAGAATAATACTACCATCTTCAGGTACTAATGTTTCAATGTAATCTAGAATCTTAAAGAATGCTTCTCTAAGATATAAATAACCTGCACCATTAGGTAGTTTAAGTACATTATCACCTGCAAATGACTTGCCCATTGGCGTATCTAAATAAAGGCTCTTAGCATAAGTTAAACACATTTCTTCTAATGCAGTTACAGTATCTACTGCAATATACTTATAAGGTTTACCTGCTTTAACAATCTCAGCACCAATCTCTTTTAGAGTTTGTAAGTTATCAACTTTAAGCTTCATTGCATCAACATAGTCAGAACCTTTCTCAAAGTCAAGTAATAGGCAATTATCTAATAAAGCTAAAGCTGATGTTTTACCAGCTTTAGGCTTTGAATAGACAACCAACCTTTTAGGATTAGCTCTTGTAGCTACAACCTTTTGTGTTGGTAATTGGATCATAATTTAACTGCTAATTCTAATACTCGTTCTACTAATACTGGATATAATCCAGGATACTGGCTTTTAACTAAATCAATACCAGTACCACCTACAATAATAGGTGTTCTTTGACCATCTCTAGTTTGAAGCTCTGTCTTTGGAACAACAGTAGTTAAATTTAATACTTTACAAATAGTATTAATAGCATCAATAGAATCTTGTCTTGTATCACAAGGGAATCTACCTGCTTTAATCTCATTTATATAAGCAATGTACTCTGCTTTCATTTCATCATTTGGGTCTGTAGCTGGTTTTGCTACTACCTCTTCAAAACTTACATCTTCTGTCATTTTTGTTTTTATTTATTTGTTGTTGTTAAAAGTAACTCCCATTTCTTGAGAAGTTATTTGTGTAATAAGCATCTTTTTCATCAATGTATTGAAAACATTCTAAACAATAAGTCTGTTCCATTCCTGTATCAAACATAGTATCTTTATGAGCACATGTTGCTGGTGAAGGAGTTGTAAACATATCTAATTGTTTAGGTTGACTTGCTGGTGTAAAACTTTCAGCAAATTGTTTTGCATCTTCAAGATCTGCATTTGTTTGCTCCATAAAATCTATAAGACATATCTCAATAGGAGGAAACTCATAAGAATCTGGATGTTTTTCTAAAGCTAAATCATGCTGCTCAATTAATTCTACAATATAATCTAAAGCTCTGCTATAAGCATAGTACATTTTATCAGATTTAATATAATGAGTACTTTTCTTAAAGCCTTCGTATAGCATCTCATAGAGTTCTGATTTCTTCTCTTTGACTTTACTCCCATAGGTAATTGCAGGTCTTGTATACAAAAATCTTTGGTCACAATTACTAATAATATCACAAATTGTATTATAACAATTTAGAACATCATTAATAGATACATACTCACTTGATGTATGAGCATTATAGTAACCACAAGATATGTTAAAACAAGCAATACCTATATTTCTAGCAGATAATGCACCAGCATCAGTTGCAACACCAGGACACTCTTTATAGTTGTAGTCTTTAAGAACAGGAGATACAAATGTACTAAATTCTTCTCCAAATAGTTGCACACCATTTGAATAATTTATGAAATCTGCATTACCTTTTCTGTCAGCCTGACCTATAAACATACAGTCATTGAAAAATGATAAATCACAAGCACGTGAACCTACACAGCCTACTTCTTCTGATACAAAGAATGCAACTTTAATAAAGTTATAATCTTCTAAAAGTTGTAAGCACATAAATACACCTACTAAATCATCACCACCAGTACCTACTTGTTTTGGTCCATCAAAAGCTAATAGATAATCTCCATTTTGAAATATGGTTTTATCTTTAGCGTACTTATGAACTTGATCTAGATGACTTACTATACATGGGAAAAGACTAGCTTTACCTTTAGTAACAAATATATTACCATGTTTGTCAGGCTCTATTGTTAGACTACCTTTCATCCTAAGATTCAAAGCTTCCAAATAAGCATTTAAAGTAGGAACTATTTGTTCCTGTTCTTTGTTAGATTCAGATTGCCAACCTAAAACTTCTATTAATAATTTTTCGTTAAACATTTTTTTAAATTAAATTTTGTTCTGGTCTTGGATTGTTTATACTTACATCTTCTATCATTTGCATAATAGATTGTGTTGTTATTTGATTATATATTCCTAAAGGAGTATTACCACTAATCATACTTGCTATACCTACACCTTGTGCTGATATAGTATAAGGATTATCTACTACTTCTTCTTCTAAATCATCCCAATCATTGTCATTATCCCAATAATCATCATCTTCATCAAC
>Ga0315277_10005707_pt1 | contig 16369 bp, 14 predicted proteins | sample YL17G05_15_MG_FD_203695 | JGI IMG/M metagenome (GOLD analysis project Ga0315277, IMG submission 203695) | Sediment microbial communities from Yellowstone Lake, YNP, Wyoming, USA - YL17G05_15 | ecosystem: Environmental > Aquatic > Freshwater > Lake > Sediment | place: USA: Wyoming | collected... | reverse complement strand
TCATTCGGGTCAGAATATAGTTGGTAGTACCGTTGAGGATGGCATGGATGGCTGAGATTTTATTGGCTGCTAGGTCTTGTTGGAAAGGGGAGATGAGTGGTATGCCGCTACCCACGCTTGCCTCATAGTGGAGGTCAACATTGTGCTTCCCGGCCAGAGATAATAACTCGTATCCGTGTTTAGATATTACCTCCTTGTTGGCCGTAACTACGTGCTTTCCGCTGGTGATAGCTCGTTCTATATATTCTGTTGCCGGATGTTCGCCGCCAATGAGTTCGATTACTATATCTACCTTGGGATGAGCGAGGACTTCCTCAGGATGGGTAGTCAACAGGCTGGAACTGACTTTCACCGAGCGTTGTTTATTTACATTGTGCACCAGCACCTTTTTCAAAATTAGGGGAAGTCCTGCTTGCTCAGCCAGGCTGTCTGCCCTGGTGGCCAGGACTTCAACTACACCGCTGCCTACAGTTCCCAAGCCCAGTAAACCGATGCCAATATCCTTTTTCATTGTGGTGTTACCTTCACTCCAAAACCTTGTTTACAGCCCATGATATCTTGTCTGCCTCTAGGTGAGTTTCAATTGTGCTTTCATTTGTCCATTCTGCAAGCCAGGCGTTATAGTAATTGTCTATCAGCTCTCCCTTGACTTTCTCTTCAAGCTCGTGGTCACCCCTGTCTATAACCTTAACCAGCCAATAGCCGCCAGTGGTTTGGGCCGACGTATCTTTAACTGGCTCACTTACCTCATTGAGGGTAAGATTAAATGCGACTTTGTCGAAAGCTGCGCTGCCCATATCCCCTGGTTTTAATCCGTCAAGCTTACCACCTTTGGTTTTGCTTGCGTGCTGGGAATAATTCCCAGCCAGAGCACTGAAGTTGCCGCCAGTTGCCAATTGGGCTTTAACCCACTCTGCCTCCGCCTCGCTGCCCAGCAACATAGCACTGGCGTTTATCGCCTCATCTTGCTTATCGGTAACCTCTATAAGCCAATAGCCAACATCCTTAATCGCCGTTTTATCATAAATAGGCTGGCTTATATTGCCGGGGGTAAGGTTAAAAGCGGGATCGGCAATCAAGCTATTGGGCATTAGCTCCTCAGGCAACCAACCCAAATCGCCTTCAACCGAGGAGTTACAGGAAAACTCCTCAGCTAAAGCGGTGAAGTTGCCCCCAGCCTCGATTTCGGCTATTAGCTCAGTAGCTACTTCTTGACTCTCTACAAGCATTACTTGCACATGAGTCTGATTCATTGTGACAGGCAGCTGGGGACCAAAGTATTCCTTATTAAGCTTTTCATGCAACAAAACAGCCCTGATCCAATCTCGATATGCCTCATCATACCCAGATTCTTTTAACCTCGCATCTACCTCCGCAGTAGTAACTGTAATGCCCAGACTCGTAGCTTCTTGTCTTACCAATTCAGCATTGATAATATTATCGGCAACCGCATTAGCAATATAATGGGCATAAGAAGAGATGAACGTGGAATTCATGCCTCCAGCAACAGCCATATCGACAACAGCATTGAGCATCTTTACGTAGTATTCCATAGTAAAGTTGACGCCGTTTACCTCAATCATAACCTCATGCAAGGGCCCAACTCTGGCCTTATAGTCCTTATAGTACCCATAGCCCACCCAGCTCGAAATGCCAGCCAGGAAAACAACGGCAGCGATTATCACAATTCGGCGTATTTTCATCTGGCGCTGCCATTTGGAGAGTTGGTGCTTAGTGGGGGCTCGCTCAGATGTAGCTTTCTTCTGTTTCTTAGCCATGAATCACACCTGCCAATCTATATTTTCTTTGTTGCGGTGACTATGATAACATATCAAGGCAAGTCATGGCGACGGGGTGTAGCGCAGCCTGGTAGCGCACCTGAATGGGGTTCAGGTGGTCGGAGGTTCAAATCCTCTCACCCCGATTTTGAATTGGAAGTAAAGTGGTCAGGCCACCTGAGTAGTCCAAAAAAGCCAAAGGTGGCTGAATTTAGTCTAGACCACTCAGAAGGTTATGTCATTGCGCCTGAGAGTACTTTAGTCTTCATGACTACGCCCGAAGGAAGAAGTGAATTAACCTGATTTCTTAAAGACCTATAAATGATATGACAACGAGGTGACTTCAATAATAATAAGATTCCTGGGGACACATAATGCGGAGTCCAAAAATACGAGGCTCGTATCCTTCCTCATTGATGGTGTCCTCGCTGTAGATGCCGGGAGCCTGGTTTCAGAACTGACCTTCCCCGAGCAGAGGAAGATAAGGGCGGTATTGCTTTCTCACGGTCATTACGACCATATCAGGGCGGTCCCCGCTTTTGCCTTCAATAATTCTGACCGCACTACTAAAGTCATCGCCACTCCGAAGACCCTTGAAATTCTCTCGTCTCATTTAATTGATGGCGTAGTCTATCCCAAATTCACCAGCGAGGCTTCATTTTTGCGAAAGGCGACACTTCAATTAGTCCCAGCGGAACTTTTTAATCGGCAGAACATAGAAGGCTATGAGGTCATGGCAGTGCCTATGCGACATCCTCTTGACGGCGTGGGCTTCCAAATAACTTCTGGAGATGGAAAGACCTTATTCTATACGGGCGATACCGGTCCCGAGCTTTCCTCTGTGTGGGGTAACATCTCTCCGCAATTGATAATAGTTGATGTAACTTGGCCTAATAGTCTCGCCAATGCAGCTAAAGATGCAGGTCACCTTTGTCCGGAGATGCTCAAGGAGGAGTTGATTGAGCTCCGTAAAGTAAATGGTTATCTGCCAAAGGTGGCTGTAATTCACATGAGCCCTCAACATGAACCCGAGATAGAGAGAGAAGTCAGAGAAGTAGCCAAATTGCTGGGGACCTCGATTGATATTGCCCACGAGGGTGATGAGCTTATCCTGTAGTAGAAATATGCAGCTATCCGTAGGCCATGGGCTGTTGGAGAATAAAAAGGCGACCTTTAGTAGCGGCTATTTCTCTTAATCCTGGGCCTCTGTCCAGTAACCAAATGCCGATCCAAGCTTGTCCTGCAATTTTCTGGTCTTGATGAAAGCTTCAAAAAAAGTCTTGCAGTCATCAAGCATTGTCTGGGCATACACTATGGCCTTGGGCAAGTCCTCATCGGGTGTACTGGATACTCTACCATGACCGGGGTAAATCTGCTTAATCTTCAGATTACTCAAACGCCGGACCGAATTCACATAGTCGCTGACGTTACCGCCCACAGCTATCTCGGACAGAGTGCCTCCAGCAAACACTGTATCTCCAGTGAAGAGCAATCCCGCTCTTGGCTCATATAGGCAGATGCAACCCGAGGTGTGCCCCGGCGTATGTATTACCTGAAGTTCATAATTTCCAAGGTCAATTATAGAACCGTCCTCCAGCCAGACATCTACCCAGAAGGGCTTACAAGGTTGGTCGCGGTTGAGGAAGGTGACAAATTCATCCTGCAACTCCAGTTTGTTTGCCGCTAAACGGTGTGCTGCTACTACAGCAGTCCGGTGGAAGAAGGCGGTAGCACCAATATGGTCGTAATGTTCATGTGTTAATATAATCAGATTTACATCCCTCACACGCAGGCCTAATTCAGTAAGCCGACGCTTTAAAGCGGGGAATTTGCCGGCAACCCCTGTATCAATAAGAACATTCTTGGTATCGCCCTTGATAAGATAGACATGACTTCCGGGCTTTTCGCCACGAAGTTGGTAGATTCCCGGCGCCAGCTCAATCACTTTGGATGGCTCTGGTTGCACTTCAGCCTTAGTCTGCATCCGAGGGTTGAATGGCTTCTCTTTCACGGTGGGCTCCTTCAGGGGGTAATCGTTTATCCATATCTCGCAGTCTCTGACACAAAGTGTGCATGAGACTGAGGGCGAATTCCGGCTGTTGTCGCACCATAAACAGGAATCTAGCCCTATCCATGACAATTAACACGGTGTCGTCCTCAACAGCCGAGGCAGTAGCTGACCGTGGGGAGTCATCCACTAGCGCCATCTCACCGAAAAAATCACCGGGATTCAGAACAACCAGCGGGATCTCTTGAGTTTCGTTCTGCCGAACCGAGAGCAGTACCCTCCCGCTATGAATGAGATACATTTCACTGCCGGTGCTTCCTTCTTCAAAGATGACCTCGGATTTCCGGTACCTTTGCCGGAATTTGGGTAAGGCTGCAGTCTCGTCTACTCTGTCCTTTGCCACAGTCATATCCTGTCTAACACTATTAAGAAAGGTTATTTCTGCTGCGCTAGATCCCTTCCGCTCCCAAGATAAAACCCTATTGACATGCGGATTGTACCAGAATATAATACCATATAATATGGTACTTTAGTCCACTGGTATCAATATACCACTTAACGCCAGTAGAATTATCACATTAGTAGCTAAAAAAGTCAAAAACTAGCTGAGAGAAATTATAAGTTGTGTACCAGAAGAAGTAAAGCATTGCAGATAAATAGTAGATACCCTCAAAAGCCTATGTTGCTGGTAAAACACTCTCGGCACTTACAGGAGACCTACCATGCGTAAAGAACTGCTGTCAATACTTGTTCTGACTATTCTAATGGCCTCAGCTTTAGTTGGTTGCAGCCAGGGGTCGTCAACTCCTTCTACGCTCACTACACTTTCAACGGCCGCGGGAAATGTATCCGTAATGAAGACAGGTACGGACAGTTGGACAGGAGCGCAGGTCGGAATGTCTTTAGAAGTCGGAGATGGTATAAAGACCGGCGATAATTCTAGCGCCGAAATCACTTTCTTTGACGGCAGCACCATCGAATTAGAGGCTGGCACCCAGATCGAAATTGTTTCACTCGATATTTCCACGGATACTGGCTCCACAACCATTACTCTTCAACAGACAATAGGGACTACCATAAGCCGCGTGACGAAGCTGCTTGACCCAGCATCTAGCTACAAAGTTGAAACACCTACTGGTGTGGCGGCGGTGAGGGGTAGTATCCTGATAGTTCAGGTCATCGAAGGCGGCACAACCTGGCTAACTAATCTGGAAGGGCATATATCGGCCAGTGCGCAGGGTGTGGAACTGCAGATCCCTGAGGGCCAAACATGCATTATTATACCCGATCAGCCACCTAATCTCATGCCGCTGGCAGAAAATGATGCCGCCACTACTGATGAGGATACCCCGGTAACTGTTGCTGCTCCGGGAGTCCTGAACAATGATTCCGACCCCGATGTTGGTGATACCTTAACTGTAACCTCAGTGAATACAAGCGGGACTGTAGGTGCAGTTACCGCTTGGAATGCGAATGGCTCCTTCACCTATGACCCTAATGGACAATTCGAGTATCTGCAGGCTGGCGGCTCAACCACCGATAGCTTCACCTACACGGTATCCGACGGCAATGGCGGCACCGATACTGCCACTGTCACCGTTACCATTAATGGTATCAACGACCCGCCTACGGGCATCAGTTTGAATAACAGCAGTGTAGCTGAGAACCAGCCTTCCGGCACGGCGGTGGGCAACTTCTCAACCACCGACCCAGACACTGGCGACACCTTTACCTACAGTCTGGTGAGCGGTGAGGGTGATGATGACAACGCCTCGTTCAACATCACCGACAGTCAGCTGCAGACCGTTGCCAGCTTCGACTATGAGACCAAGAATTCCTACTCAATCCGTGTCCGGACTACCGACTCAGGTACGCTCTACTATGAGGAGGCTTTCAACATCACTGTCACCAACGTCAACGACCCACCAGTGGCAGTAGCCGATAATGCTACCACACCAGAGAATACCCCGGTCACCATTGATGTCCTGAATAACGACTCCGATATCGACGGTGATACACTGACTGTGGACTCAGTAACTCAAGGGACTAATGGCTCAGTCACCAATAATGGTAGCAATGTCACCTACTCCCCAACCCTTGGCTTCAACGGTACCGATAGCTTTACCTACACCATCAGCGATGGTAACGGTGGTACTGATACAGCTACCGTCACTGTCACTGTCATTAAAACGCTTGCCAGTATTAATATTCAAATAGATAGGGGGCCGACGGCTCCAATATTTATTTGGGATAATACCACTAATCAATGGGCCACAGACGAGAATACTCAAGAGCCAGTAGATGGGACGAATCACGTAACATCTGATACCATTACTGTTGCTGGAGGACACTATTATTACGTCTGGGTAGAAGCGGCAGGCGTCATATACTATGTAAAGCACTGTCCTAACGATTGGATCATCATATCTGCTCCTGAAGGTGATAATGAGGCTGCCTATGGATATGCGGCCGCAAACTCTACCTACCCAGTTCATTTTACTACCAAATAGAAGCGGTTAGCTGGATTGCTAGACTATTATTAATACCTTTCCCAGCTTGGTTGCACCAAGATAAGAACAGTATATTATGATGGCGAGGCCGTCTTAAAAGTCCACGGCGAGATACAGATACCTAGAGGCGAATCAAGATTACAGTTAATCCGTTATCCAAGCGTAGAATAACTAGACGCCAACGCAAGCGCCTTTATCATACTTTAGTACTAGTAGGGGTGGGCTGCCTCTTTACGCTTGTGGCTTTACTGGTTCAACCATTCTACAGCATTAATCTGTGGTTTTCAGACCAGCTTTTCATCTCTCAACCCCCTTCTCCTAATATCGTTATCGCTGGTATCGATGACAATACCCTTGAAACTTATGGTCGGTGGGCAGATTGGCCACGCAGTCTCCATGCCCAAGCTATCGATAACTTAAGCCGAGCCGGAGCCAAGGTAATCGGCTTTGATGTCATCTTCGCTGATAATTCCTCTGATGATGAAATGCTGGCGACAGCAATGGCCAAAGCAGGCAATGTTGTCCTGGCCGCCGTTGGCACTCAAGTTATCTCCCAAGCCGGTGCTGAGATCACCTATGATAATTTCCTGTTACCGACAGCTTCTCTGGAACAGGCTGCCAGTAATATTGGACATGTCAATGTAATTCCCGATGGCGATGGCACGGTGAGGCGACTACCGTTGATTGTCAAGTCAAGCTCAGGACAAGTCTATCCCTCATTGACCCTGGCTGTACTTTACAGACTATTCTCCATACCTCTGCCACAGGAATATCTGCTCGAAAATGGCAACATTAACTTATTGGCTCGTGATATTCCGGTTGATACCTCATACTGCCTACGCATCAACTTTTCCGCCGATAATGAAAGACGGCCGTACCTCTCCTACGGTGATGTTATCAGTGGCAACTTTGACCCGTCACTAGTCAAAAACAAGATAGTACTGATCGGGATGACCGCTACCGGTGAGCCCGACACCTGGGCAATCCCCACCTCAGCCAGCAAGATTCCGGGAGTTTTTATACATGCTGCTGCCATGGATACCATTCTCACAGCGCATTTCTTGACAGGGCCTAGCACCATCATCACGCTAATGATTATGCTGCTGCTAGTTGGCATCACCGCCTTCGCCTTGCCCCGGTGTGGGACCTGGTACTGGACGGATATAGCTAAGGGGGCGGGAATAACCGGAGGCTTATTTGTTGCTTACTTAGTAACCGGCTTCTTTGCTTTCGACAGAGGATATAGCCTGGATCTACTTTATCCCCTGTTGCTACTACCAGTAGTCTATGTCGGTAACGTTCTTTACATGGTCGTTGTTGAGCAGTCGGATAAACGGTTTGTCAAGGAGCTTTTCGGTCGATATATTTCGCCCCAAATAGCCAAGGAGATAGTTAGCCGAGCGGATGCTGGGGACCTTCGCCTCGGAGGCGAGCAAAGGGAGGTAAGTGTGCTCTTTGCTGATATCCGTAACTTTACCCGGATAAGTGAGCAGTTGTCTCCTGAAGCTACAGTGAAAATGCTCAATACTTACTTATCAGTTGTGACCGATGCGGTAGTACAGCATGATGGTATAGTTAACAAGTTTGGCGGCGATAATATCATGGCAGTATGGAACGCGCCGCAATCTCAGCCAGAGCACGCATTGCTGGCAGTAAAGGCAGCGTGGGAAGCACAGCAGAAAGTTGCTGAACTACAGAAAAGCGATAGCCGGCTGCTCCCAGTGCAATTTGGCATCGGCATTAACACTGGTATAGCCTTAGCCGGTAATATAGGCTCGGTTGGACGCACCGAGTATACCGTCATCGGAGATTCCATTAACACTGCTTCACGCATTTGTAGCAGTGCCCCCGGCGGTGAAGTCTGGATTGGTGCTGAGACGTATAATCAAACAAAGGATTATATAGAAACCGAGGAACTCGAGCCACAGAAGCTTAAGGGGAAAGCAGCACCCATTATAGTATATCGAGTAACTGCGTGGCGCCCTATAACCCCTCAGAACAAAAGTAGGCCCTCGCCCTCCTAATGTCTACCTTTGCCTTTAAGGAGAGTCTCCTGGATAAGCCTCTCTAGGTTATCAGGCGCAACAGGCTTGATTAGATAATCAGCAGCACCCAGTTTCATCGCCTCAACTGCCAGCTCTGCTGAGGGATAGGCCGTTATAACGATGGACTTAATGTACGGCTTTGACTCCTTGACCTCTCTTAGTACCTGAAGCCCGGTTTTTCCAGGCAGTCTCACATCTATGACCAGAATGTCGAAGTCCTGCCTCTCTATTAGTTCCAGCGCTTCTTCACCCGTGCCGGCCGTTACCACCTGGTAAGTGTCCGTGAGGTAATCCCCTAGCGACTCCCTTAGAATTGCCTCGTCATCTACAATTAGAACAAGCTGCTTCTCAGCAGGATACTCTCCTAGGCTTTGCGTAATGAGTTTGACTAAGTACTCTTGTATAGAGGTATCTTCGGATACACACTTCACCTTCAGCTTTTTGTAGACCCCTTCTGGTATTCTCACGTGAAGCTGTCTTGCCTTCATTGCCTGATCTCGCCTATCGGATTTGGGATAAACGTATCAAAACACCATCCCATTGTCAATTGGTTAATTTAGGGAGGATGAGCAAGGCGGAGCGTGAAGAGCATACTTGGTTTGGGCTGTATTTGGAGGAAACTAGAAAACAAAAGGCATGTAGAGGGTTTGTGCGAGAATTCACAGCAAAAACAGAAAGAAAGGTCTAAGGTGCGAAGTCTTTGTCAGGCTCTATGACAATGTCAAATATGAAGACATTCTTGACGGTGCCTTCAGTTTCTGACCAAACATCAACCGATTTGATACTCTTGCCATAGACGAGTATTTGAACGGCTTGTCGTTCACCAGGCAATAACTCGTCAATCTCAAATACTATCCTAGTTCCTGTTGGTTCTCCCCCCTGGATTATTTTGACTCTTTCCTCGTTAGTTATGTTCACAGACACAATTGAGTTGGGGGTAAAATCAATATCCACTTTTAGTTTTCTTGCAACTCCGTCTCCCTTGTTATATGCGGTCATGATGTAGAGTTTCTCATCGTCTGAATATGTCCAGTTAAAAAGCATTATAGGTATTTCATTATCTTGAACCGACGAAACCCCTTCTGGAAACTGAATTGGGACTATTGTTATTTTAGACCTTATGGGAGCGTTTTCTTTTAACTGGTCAATAGTGTACGAATGGTTCATACCATAGCAACAAACGTAGGTATCTGGGTGTTTTTTAAAGATTTGGTCTTGTATGTGAGGCCAACCCAAAATAGCAACGATAACCGCTATCAGGATACCGATGATGGTGATTTGCGCTTCTAAGGGTAAACCCACTTTCTTTCCCTTCTTTCCCTTCATGTTCGGCGTCTAAGCGCAATGGAGACTTTTCGCTGGTGTCTTATACCTTGCTTAACTACTCGTTAGTCAAAGTATATATCCTAATCCCATTGTATCATAACACTTCAATCAATCGCTCAACGACGGATGTCGCAGTCCTGATAAGACCGGGGTCTGTGGTTCGAGTCCACAATGGCCCACTTTTTATTTCCAGTAATGCAGAGTTAGTTTATGGTCACCTAATAGCGAGGGGTAAGCAGGTTGAGACTACTAAGAGGTGGCGTGCCTTGATCCCTTGTGTTAGGCAGATTCTAGCTCTGTGTGTATCGTCCATTTGAGGGAGTTTGTAGTATAATTCAATTAAGAGGGGAGGATAATGCCGACTATCTATGGAATTGTTTCAAGGGGCTACTTACCCAAAGAGTTGCCTCCACCATTTACATCCGAGGTCTGCGGTAAAGTATTAGGAAAGAATCTATCTGCCCTACCCAGCGCATTTACGCAGAGTGATAAACCCAGTATGAATGCGACCCACAATCTGTTATCGCGACGCAGTCTGCGTAGGAAACTAGGGATACCAAACCCAACAAACTTCTTTAGATTAGCTGGGTTTGTTGTAGCGAACTGGAGTCTGTTGACCAGTATTACCGCAAGCTCTCACATATCCATGACTATTCCGGTTGCGGAAAGACATCCCAGAGCCATTGGTAGTAGGTCTACTTTTGCGGAGCGTGCTAATCGAAGGGCAAATCTAAGAAGTCAGTCTCGTTATGTGCTCCAAGCAGATATAAATCAGTTATATCACTCAATATATACTCATAGTATATCATGGGCGATTCACGGCAAAAGTATTGCAAAAGCAAAGACAACAGACAGAGCACTGCCAGGAAATGTGCTTGATCGACTGGTTAGGAATTCTCAAGATCGGCAAAGCGTAGGGATTCCGATAGGCCCGGATACCTCTTTCCTAATTGCTGAAATAATATTGACTGCGAACGACTTTCAATTATTGAACAGGGGGATCAGAAACGGATTTCGTGCAATCGATGACTATGAATTCGGCTTTGATTCTTTAAATGAGGCAGAATCTTGTAGGGACACTCTGCAAGAAATACTAAATGAATATGAATTAGTTCTTAATGCAGACAAGACATCTGTTATTGAGCTGCCAGTGCCAATTGAATCACTAGCGATATCGAAAGTAAGAGACTATGTATTCAGCGATACAGATCGTGGCAAGCAACGAAATCAGATCATGTATTATTTTGACGAGGTCTTTGTCTTTTCTAGAGAATACCCAGAAGAATCAATATTGAAGTATGCGATTTCCAGGTTGAGTGGGGTATTGATTCTCAAAGAGAATTGCCAACTCTGTGAAGACTTGCTACTGCAGTGTGTAACTGTTGATCCTAGCACACTGGAACAGGTGCTTAATCAACTACTGAAATATAGGGATGCGGGTTACTCTTTGCACTTGGACCACATCGCAGAGGTACTCAATAAGGTAATAGGTAAGCATGCTCGTTTAGGTCATGGTAGCGAAGTAGCCTGGGCACTGTGGGGATTAATAGTCCTGGGTCTGCCAGTAAGTGATAACAGTGCAGTTGAAGCAGCTAATATGAATGACTCAATAGTAGCCATATTGATGCTTGATGCAAGGGCCAAAGGGCTTGTGTCTTCAAGCGTTGGCTTCGATCACTTTAAATCCTACATGAGTACGAAAGATCTATATGGAGAACAATGGCTATTGGCATATGAAGCAAATGTGAAGGGCTGGTTACCATCGCTAGGCAAGCGTGATCATGTGCAACAGGATACATGTTTTGCATTTCTCAAAAGCCATGGTGTGTATTTCTACGATGACAATGTCAGCGGTCGCATGGTATATAAGCCGCCGAAACCACCTGCTAAAGGAGAAGAATATTAAGCAGTAGGCAATTCGAAAGCATAAGGTAGGAGGGAGAATATGGTAACAAGGAGAGCAGGAAAAACTGTTCGAGTGACGGGTCCACATGGGCAAACAGTGGATGTTAAGTTCTTTGCCGATGGGTCAATTCGTTTTCGATTAAATGAAGCGGGGCCTATGGTTATACGCTACGCCTTTTTACCTGGCAGGGGACAAAACGTCATTGTGGAGCTTGCGCCCATGTGAAGCAGTCCTTGGACCCAGGCCTGATTTGGCCTTGAAGCAATCGCTCAATAACGGATGTCGCAGTCCTGATAAGATTCTGATATCATATAGAGGAAGGAGGCAAGCGGCCTCTACCTTTTCTACTAGCTAGATGGGGTTCAGGTGGTCGGAGGTTCAAATCCTCTCACCCCGACTTTGAATTGGAAACTGAGAGGTCAAACCACCTCCAAAATGTCATAATTTTGTAATTATTTGTGAGTTAATTTTATGACTATTTAAGCTCCTATCTGCTAAATTTCATTGAGCCTCTAAGTAATTCATCCGAAGTTGACGGTGGCATGTATACTGCGTATACTGCTCGGATAGGACATTGTGAAACTGTTAATATGAATGCACAGACTGCTAACATCAATATAGTCGGCAACAAGGCCAACGTCGACGAGGTCATTCACTGCGAGCAACTGACCAAGCGCTACCCGGATGGCAATATCCTGGCCGTGGATCGGCTCGATTTGAGGGTACACAGTGGGGAAATCTTTGGGTTGCTTGGCCCTAATGGTGCTGGCAAGACAACGACTGTCGGGATGCTTACCACGCTGGTAGTCCCGACAAATGGCAAAGCTATAGTGGCCGGTATCGACGTCGTCGCTTATCCCGCGCTAGTTAAGCAGGTGATCGGTGTTGTGGCTCAGACGAATAACCTCGATAGGGCACTGACTGTATGGGAAAACCTCTATTATCATGGCCGTTTTTTTGGGATGAGCGCCAGAGAAAGCCGTGAGGCAGCGGACAAGTTTCTGGTGGACTTTCGCCTCACGGAACGTGCCAAGGCAGAAGTGATGGCCATATCCGGCGGTATGGCGAAGCGGCTCCAGGTAGCTCGTGCTCTGTTACATCACCCGTCGGTCCTCTTTCTCGATGAGCCCACGGCCGGCCTTGACCCACAGAGTCGCCTTGCCCTGTGGGATATCCTCGGTAAGCTGCACGCCGAAGGGCAGACTATCCTGTTGACCACGCATTATATGGAGGAGGCAGATTCGGTCTGCGACCGGATAGCTATTATGGACTATGGCCGTATCCTCGCCATGGACACTCCAAAGAATTTAAAGGAATCGGTCGGCGCTGACCATATCGTAACCATATCAGCAACAGGTGACTTAGACGCCTTCGCCCGGCTCCTTCGAGACCAAGTCGAAGGGGCGACCGAGAGCCAGCGAATCGATAGCACGATCCAGCTCCACATTAAAGGCACGACTGGCGTACTGCCCAGGATAGTTGCCATTGCTGAACAGGGAGGCTTCAATATCACTGATTTGTCTGTGGCCGAACCTTCCCTCGAAACTGTCTTTATTAATCTGACCGGAAAGGAGCTACGCGACTGATGAGCACCATGACTGCTATACCAAGTGTTCAAGCACCGAGGTCAGCTCGGTCGGCAGCAGCAGCCAGTCGTGCCGCCTTCAATGCCCTGCTGCTGCGTGACCTAACGGTGCTAAAAAAGAACCTGGGTGTCTTCATCGCCCGCACCCTTATCCAGCCCTTTCTCTTGGTCTTTGTTTTCCTGTATGTGTTTCCCCAGATTGGCGAGGGTGTGGGGGGAAGCTCGGCAGGTGGTCTGTCATCGTTTGCCACTGTACTGGTTGCCGGCGTAGTGGGACTCTCCATTATGTTCCAGGGAATCCAGGCTGTGGCTTTACCACTGGCTAACGAATTCGGCTATACCAAAGAGATTGAAGACCGAGTGCTCGCACCTCTCCCAGTATCCCTCGTGGCCATCGGTAAGGTTGTTGCGGGGGCCATCCAGGGCCTTATCGCAGCGGCAATCGTGTTCCCCATCGCCGCAGTTGTCCACGCCCAGGGTGTGCAGCCCAACCTTTCGGTGCACTGGGCGCTTCTGCTCACACTGATTCCTCTCACTAGCATTATGACATCCAGTCTCGGCTTAGTTTTGGGAACCCGCATTTCACCGCGTAACATCGGCGTCATGTTCGGGTTTATTGTCCTGCCCTTAACCTTCCTCGGCGGCACTTACTATCCATGGACGATGCTGGCAGCTATCAAGGTCGGTGGATTCTCCTGGCTGCAGGCACTTGTCTGCGTCAACCCGCTCATTTATGTGACCGAGGGCTTTCGCGCCGCGCTGACCACGGCGCCACATATGCCACTATATGTTATCTACCCCGTGCTCGTGGCTTTTTGCGTCCTTTTCCTATGGGTCGGGTGCCGGGGCTTCCACAGGAGGGTCATTAGCTAGCATTATCTTCGCTCGAGGACGTACAACAAGTGTAAACAATGATGAATGCCCAATAATTCAATAGGAGAAAATACAAATAGAAGGAATATAAGATGTTAAGAGGCGGCATACCTATTGGCAAGGCTTTTGGTATATCACTAAGGCTTCACTATTCCTGGTTTTTCATTTTTGCAGTGGTGACTTGGGCGCTGGCAGGTAGCTATTTCCCGTCTACCTACCCGACCTGGAGCTTATCTGCCAGAATAGCCGCCGGTATGATAACCAGTGTCTTATTCTTTGGCTCAGTCCTAGTCCACGAACTGATGCATAGCATAGTTGCTCAACGGCAGGGTATACCAGTTCAGTCTATAACACTTTTCATTTTTGGCGGTGTTTCTCAAATTACCAGTGAACCTAAGCGACCTAAGGATGAATTCCGTATGGCCATCGTCGGCCCTTTAAGCAGTCTATTAATCGGGGGTATACTTTTGGGCATTTACTTCGGATGGCATCATGTAGACACTTTTGCAGTCCAGTTTATCACGGCTATTGCATACTGGCTTGGATACATTAATCTGGTGCTGGGCGTCTTCAATCTTATTCCCGGTTTCCCCCTCGATGGCGGGCGCGTCTTAAGGTCATTAATATGGTGGCGTAGCGGTAACCTGAGAAGCGCCACGAGAATAGCTTCAAACATTGGAAGGGCGGTAGGCTTTATTTTCATCTTTGTAGGTATCTGGTTCATCTTTACAGGTAACTGGGTTAACGGTATCTGGCTGGCGTTGATTGGCTGGTTTCTGGAGAGTGCCGCTGTTGGTAGCTACCAGCAGCTTCTGCTGCAAGATATGCTCAAAGGCCACGTAGCCAGCGAAGTAATGTCCCGTGACTGTGTTGTAATTCCTCCGGATACTACTATTGACCACCTTGTGCATGGAAATATCTTGACCTCCGGACGCCGTTGTTTCCCCGTAGTTTCCGGCTCACAAATCATGGGCATGATGACATTACATAACATAAAGGCGGTACCTCGAGAGCAATGGAGCACAGAGACCGTCAAAGAAGCGATGACGCCGTTTGACAAACTCAAGTGGGTGCGGCCGGATGAAGAGCTTTCCTCCATACTCCGAATCTTAACTGAGGATAATATTAATCAGGTGCCTGTAGTTCAGGATAGCGAAATTATGGGCATGGTAAGCCGTGAAAACCTGCTCAACTTTGTCAACATTCGCAGCAGGCTGGGCGTATAGTGTTTTTATGAATCTCTGTATGCCCTCTGGCACGAAGGTGTGAAATAGAAAGAGAAAAACAAGGATTAGGACAATTGATAAGGTACTAAACTCGCTGTGAGCGGCCTTTGCCTTTTTCACAAGCTACATGGGGTGAAAATAATCCATTGAAGCAGGAGAAACTCCACTGATGCAGGGACAGAGGAATATTTTTAGGAGGTCGTAATATGCCAACAGTCAAAGCCTTTTTCACCAATATGTCAGTACCCATGCCTCTGGGAAAGAAGCTGAAACTAGTGTTTCGCAATAACTGGATAAAGATCTGGCGAAGACAGAACTGCTGTGGTCATCCAGGAGAGCCAGGGTGTTGCGAAGGATCGTCAGCGACGCATCACCACCATGGGGAAGAAAAAGAAGTCAAGTAGAAGATATCTGAAATATCAATCGGTGAGGAATTTCTGGTAGTGGCAATCAAATATGTGAAAATTGAACCGCTCGACCTTCCTCAATCCATGATTGCTATGCTTACTCTGGAAGGAGACAAGCGATCGCTGTCTTGTTCACCGGCTACACGGGGTATTAGGTAGCAAGTCCCGCCGCTTTCAGTATATCTGGGACCACCTCCTCCCGGCCTATGGCCATGACATGAACTCCGTGGCACATAGATTCCTTTTTTATAGTGGCAATCATCCGACCCGCGATTTCTATACCCTTATTGAGTGCCTCGCCTTTGGGGGCACTGGTTAATTCATCAATCAAATTTTGGGGCACAAAGACGCCCGGGACATTTTCAGTCATATACTTCGCCATCCTGGCTGACACAAGTAGAATGATGCCAGCTAGTATCTTGACCGGGAACTGGCGGGCATATTCCATAAACTTAGCAAATTTGTCCAGGTCGTAGATGGCTTGAGTCTGAAAGAATTCGGCACCGGCTTCAACCTTCTTTTCAAACTTCATTAACTGAGGCTCAATCGGGTTTGCTTCAGGTGTGACTATGGCTCCGGCACAGAACTCCACAGCTCCGTCGAGGTCATTCCCTCCCAGGTCTTTGCCCGATTCCATCTGCCGGATTGTCTTCAGCAATTGTGCTGAGTCCAGGTCGAAAACGCCCTTGGCCGCCTTATGGTCGC
>Ga0315277_10005705_pt1 | contig 16373 bp, 12 predicted proteins | sample YL17G05_15_MG_FD_203695 | JGI IMG/M metagenome (GOLD analysis project Ga0315277, IMG submission 203695) | Sediment microbial communities from Yellowstone Lake, YNP, Wyoming, USA - YL17G05_15 | ecosystem: Environmental > Aquatic > Freshwater > Lake > Sediment | place: USA: Wyoming | collected... | reverse complement strand
GTCACCCGAGACCAGATGGCAGCCTACATCGCCCACGCCTTTGATCTCTCCATGTGATCTTGGCCGCACACAGCGGCCGCCTGCGCTTGGTGATCGTCCGGCCGAACGGGATGCCCGTGGCACCAGGTGTCTCTGTCACGGGCCCATGAGGCCGGCCTGACATCATGCCGCCAACTGGACGGCTGTGACCTGTATATCCGGGAAGAGCCGCCGCTCGATAGCGCGACGGAACCCCGGCCAGTACAACTCAAGCCGAGGGGGTAGCCGGAGTCGGGGGTGTCCGCGGCCGGCGACCGGAATGCTTCGGCTAAGTGGGTGTGGCGCGAGACGCAAAGCGCCGATCACGAATGCGTGGTGACCAGTATGCGGCGGCCGCCCTCGGCCAGCTCACAGCCCCCCTGTCGCCGCTGTTCCACGTCTCCCAACTCGCGCGCTCGGCCCGCAACCGCGAATCCAAGTTCCGTGTCAGGGGAACTCGGACCAGTAGCGGTCACAAGTGACAACCATACCGATCTCCTAGGCCGCGTATCAGACGCACATGGCGGCTGTCATGGGCTAATCCTTGAGCCTGTAGAGCCCATTCTCGATCCGAATGAATAGCTCCGTTTGCCCCCCTGGATTCCCAACGCGGTGTTTGGGGAGGAACACGCCAGCCCAGTCAATCCCGAGAACCTAGTTGACTTGACTCGGCCTAAACACTCCGGGCAACCTGCCCTGCTTCACTGCCTGCCGAATCCTTCGAATCGTCTAGCGCTCCATGTGCGACTCCAGAGCATCGGATGAACTGGGATATGGTGCAGTCGGAAGTCCCCGGGGCCGTCGCACAGGATGCTTCGGCAGCGCGGGCGGAGGTCCTGCTCGAAACGGCATCAGTGCGAGTGGGGCGATAACGCCAGTTCTGTCACAATAAACGGCACTCTGGTTGCAGACCCTTCGTGGGTCACGGCCTCTGCGCGCTGCCCCCCTGCGCCCATCCACACAGCATCCTGATCCCCTTCGGTTCCCCCAGGCGGATGAGCGCCCCGCCCTGAGTTTCGGGACCGAAGAGCCCGGTGAACGCACTGTAGGCGTCGAAGCCTGCTCTCTCGGCACTGAACGAGTGCACTACCAGCGCCGCAGCCGTCGCGCCGAAGCGGATGGCCTCATGCACCGCCGACGCCATCCGATGGAGTAGCTGGTACCGAACGTAATCACCGAGGTCGCCCCCGATGCCCAGTGCTTCCTGAATGTACTTAAGCCGCCTCTTCTTGCCAGCCGTGAAGTCTTGCCGCCACTCACCCAAAGTAGGACCGAATGCCTCGGCCACCTTCGCCTCCACCGCAACCGTCATCAGCCCGCCCGCCGTTCGCATCAGCACGAAGAGGTCGGTCTGGGACGGATGCCCCCCGCCAGGTATGTGCACCTGGTACTCCGGGATCGCCAGCAGGAGTTCCGGATCACGCAACTCGGCACCCTCTGGCCGGTCGAATAGTGCCGCGACCTCCGGAGGCAGTCCCTCTGCGGCCTCCCAGCATTCGGCCAGGCACTTGGCCGAGTAGCCATCCCGCCATTGCTTCTCGGGATCGGCCAAGCGTCGTCGCCAGTCTTCCGCACCACGCGATGGTACGAAGATGCGTCTCATGCGGTGACTCCTGTCTGCACCCGCTTGGGTCGCCCTGGCCCTCCACCAGTTCGAGCTACTATTGGAGATGCGCGGCCCCACCTGATGCCGGTCAGCCGCGCAGGTGCGGGCAAGTGATGCCGTGCCTCTTGACGTTGCCGCGCGGATACTCCAGGTTGGCTAACGGGGAAGGACGCTCGGGATCGCACAGCAGCCTGCGTGAGTCGGTGTCTACGCCGCGCACGAACGCAGCCAGCATCTGCTCTTCGACGCCCTCCGGATCGCTGTGAGGCGTCGCCGCCCAGAAGACGAACGTGCACCCATAGTCTGTGAGCGTCTTGAGCCAGTAGCCACCAGCATGAGGCTTGGGCAGTCCAAGGGGGGTCCGGTAGTACTGGCGTATCCTCTCGCGCAATCCGCTACCTGTCTGCCCGATGTAGAGCACCGACTCGCTCGGCAGCCAGAACTGCCGCAGACGGGCGCAGAGGTCTTCCACGCTCGGACGCACCCCGTCGAGCAAGAGGCACGGGACGAGGTCGAGCCAGTTCTGAACATCGTCCAACGCGAAGCTCGGCCGATACCCGCCTGGAGGCGCCCCCAACTGCGGATCGCTGCTATGAGACACGGCGTAGACCCCTCGCCGCGTCTCAGGAATGGGTTCCCCGAACAGGACAGGGCCACTGGCTCGAAGGCTCACTGCGGCAAAAAGCGACTCGATGGTCGATGTCACAGCGCTCTCCGGTACTCTCCTCCCTCTTCCGCGGCTACCCGCTGCTGTCCGCGTATGGGGCGAAGACTACCCAGTTGTTCTCCCACTCGGAGCACAGGTCCTGAAGGGCGAATCGCCGCTCCCAGTTGGCTGTGCCATGGGCGGGATGCGCTCGGCATGCTTCGCCCGCGGCGCGCTTCGACGTGATCCAGTACTTGGGGCTCTCGTTCTTGCGGGGAGAACCCAACCACACGAAGACCACGAAGTGGTTCTCCGGCGCGTCTACCCACTCCTCGTCGGTCTCGCGGAGGATGAAGCTGGAAGCCCGGTCGGGATGGCACGCCTTGACCTGGACGAAGCAGATACTGGTTCCATCTTTGCACCCAGCGATGATGTCGTCATCTGAGAAGTTCTCCGGCAGCAGTGCGTTCGGAATCCCGCGCTTCGACAGCTCCGCCGCGACGTACAGCTCGCCCGCATGACCGCCGAGCTTCTTCACCCATTGTGGAGTGCGCATGACTTAGCATCCTTGCCGCCGACGTGCCAGACTCAGCCCCCGGACTGCTCTCCTGGCTCGCTACCACTCGGAGAAGGAGTACTCGCCGCGCCGGCCGCCTCCGCCCTCACTGCCTCGAAGATCTCTCTCGCGAGGATGGGGAAAGCGGAGCCCTGAAACTCGCGGTCGACCATGTAGCGCGTCACGATCTTGTCGTTGTCCGCCATGCGCGCGATCATCAGGTCTTCGATCAGTTTCCGGATGCCCAACTCGAACTTGTCCAGCGGGTTGGCGAGGGCGGTCTGCACCACTCGGTCATCGTGGACAGCCCGCTCCTTGATCTGCTGGAAGAAGAGCCGGTCTTCCTCGGCGAAGTGCGTACCGAACCGCTCATTCAGTACCTCGATGATCTCGGAGAGCGGCGCCTTCTCATCCTTCCCTCTACCCGTGCCGACATCCGTCGGGCTCTTGACGTACTGCGCCTCGCCCTCCTTCACCTCGATCGCGCCGGAGTAGACACGCTCTAGCCGGTAGTACTGGAGGTCCACCTCATCGCCCAGCTTGATGATCGCCGCGTCACGGTCGACGGCCAGGTGCGGGAGCAGGAGCCGGCCGAAGCTATAGAGCATCTCCAGGTCCGGATCGGCATAGGGGATGATCTGGCTGAGGAACGCATACACCTTCACGTACCCGCTCAGCTTGTCGCGGAACTCCTGCCGCCTTTCCTCTTCCCTGATGCCGTCAAAGCGGTCCACAGCCGGCTGGATACGCCTCTGCATGTGGGCATGGTCGGCCGGGTTCTGGCGATCTACCGGCTTGTAGAAGACCTGGGCGAAGGCCTCCACCTCGCTCCAGTGGTAGACCTGGGCCTGGTCGAGTTCGTGCTTCAGTGCCTCAAGCTGTGCCGGGTCTGAGCCCTGCTGCAGATCGGTCTTGTCATAGTAGGGCTTGAACGCTAGGTAGATGTCCTCCGCGTTGTTGACGAAGTCGAGAACGAATGGCGCGTCCTTCCCCGGGATCATTCGGTTGAGCCGCGAGAGTGTCTGCACGGCGTGGATGCCTTCGAGCTTCTTGTCCACGTACATCGTATGCAGGAGGGGCTGGTCGTAGCCGGTCTGGTACTTCTCCGCGACCAGCAGGATGTTGTAGTCGGGTGAATCGAACCGCGCCGGCAACTGGGCCTCGCTGATCGACTTGCCGGTTACGGAATCGATGTTCATGCCCGGCTCGGTGTACTCCAGCCCCGTTTCTGGGTCGCGGACGGTGCCGCTGAACGCCACTAGTGGGTGAACATCGTCGTAACCGTGCTCCGCGATGTACCGCTGGAATGTCTGCATGTAGCGCGCCGCGTGCAGCCGCGACGAGGTGACCACCATCGCCTTCGCCCGGCCACCCAGTCGATGCCTGACGCTGCGCCGGAAGTGCTCGACAATCACCTCCGTCTTCTGCTCCAGGTTGTGGGGGTGCAAGCTCATGAACTTCGCGAGCGCCCGCGTCGCCTTCTTCTTCGGCAACTCCGGATCGTCCTCAACCTGCTTGAGCAGCCGGTAGTAGGTGGCGTAGGTGGTGTAGTTCGTGAGCACGTCGAGGATGAACTCCTCATCGATGGCCTGGCGCATGCTGTAGATGTGGAAGGCTTCCGGCTTGCCGCTCGGCCCCGGTCGCCCGAACAGCTCGATGGTCTTGCCCTTGGGCGTCGCAGTGAAGGCGAAGAAGCTCAGGTTCGGTTGTCGCCCGCGCGACTGCATCACTTGGTTCAGGCGATCTTCCCAGTCGGCTTCGCCTTCCTCTATCTCGGTCGCATTCGCTCCCAGGATCGCCTTCAGCTCCCGCGCTGTCTCCCCGGTCTGGCTGGAATGGGCCTCGTCCACAATGACCGCGTACCTGCGGGCCGCAATGGCCGCCTCCCACTCCCTGGCCCGCTGCCTCTGGTCGTCGGTCGCCGTCTCCCGGCTATCCGCGCCAGCCACCTTGAGCAGCCCGCGCAGGACGAACGGGAACTTCTGCAACGTGGTGATCACGATTTGGGTGCCGTCTACCAGCGCGGCCGCCAACTGCTGCGAATCCTCGTCAATCGCCTTGACCACGCCTTGGGCGTGCTCGATCTGGTAGATGGCATCTTGGAGTTGCCGGTCGAGGACACGGCGGTCCGTGATCACGACCACGCAGTCGAAGACCTTCCTGTCGCCGGCGTCGTGCAGGCTGGCGAGGCGATGCGAGAGCCAGGAGATGCTGTTGGTCTTGCCACTGCCGGCCGAGTGCTGGATAAGGTAGTTGCGGCCCGGTCCGTCCGCGCGGGCGGCGGCCACGATCTTCCGCACCGCGTCGAGCTGGTGGTAGCGCGGGAAGATCACGGCCTCCCTGACGACCCGCCGCTGGCCGCCGTGGCCGTCGTCAGCCTTTTCCTCCCGCTTCTCGATGAACATGAAGTGGCCGAGGATGTCCAGGAAGCTGTCGCGCGCCAGCACCTCCTCCCAGAAGTACCCGGTGCGGTAGCCCGAGGGGTGTTGGGGATTGCCTTTGCCGCACTGAACCTCGCCGGGATGGCTGCCGCGGTTGAAGGGCAGGAACTGCGTCGCCTCTCTGGCGAGGCGCGTCGTCATGTGCACCTCTTCCGGATCGGCGGCGAAGTGCACCAGCGCCCGCGTCCTGAACCCGAAGAGCGGCGCCCGCGGGTCGCGGTTCTGTTGGTACTGCCGCACGGCATGCTGCCAGTGCTGTCCCGTGGCGGGGTTCTTCAGTTCGCAGGTAGCAACGGGCAGGCCATTGACGGCGAAGACGAAGTCCACCGTCTCGTGTCGGCCGGGATGGCAGGGGACCTGTCGCGTGACGGTCAGCCAATTCCGGGCGTAGAGGGCCAGGATTTCCTCGTTCAGCCCATGGGCGGGCCTGAAGTAGGCGAGCCGAAAGGTCTTGCCGTAGAACTTGAACCCGTGGCGCAGGACGTGCAGCGTACCCTTGAGATCAAGCTCCTTGACCAGCGTGGCGAGGAGCAGAGATTCCAGGCCGTGGCCGTGCAAGGCATCCATCTCGGCCCAGAGTTTCGGTTGAGTGTCCCTAAGGAAGGCGAAGACATGCCCCGGGTACAGCGCACGCTCCGGGTCCCATTCCGCGGCCGTGCCAGTGGCCCACCCCGCTTGGTCCCGGAGAATAGCCTCGACGTGCGCCTCAAACGCCCCTTCGCTGTGAATCTTGCTCACTGGCTCGCCTCCCCCCTTGTGTTTCACTGGTGAAAGACAAACTGCGTTGTGTTGCAGAATCGGCGAAAAATGCAACACAACATCGTTTGTGTTGCACCGCTGCAAATCATCCGCGGCCTTCGGTTATGTTGATCAGCTCCGGGAAGATCAAGATAACCGCCCTGCGCCCCTTCCCCGGCCTCAGGTCTTCGATGCTGCCCCTCGCTCGCAGCGCGTTTCATAGTCCGCCGGCCGCTATCAGCCGGGATGCCATCTCCTTGTATGGCGCATCTGCTCTATATGAGACGACCCTTGAAGGCCTTCTCCTTGGTCTGTACTGCGGTCATCAGATCGTGTCTCCCCCCTCATTGCGGCTGCCACGTGAACTGAGCCTGCAGTGACCTTAGCATCTCGAAAGTGTCCAGGTACCGGACGCCGAAGGCCTCGCACACATTCGGTATCGGCACCTTCCTGCGGACTTCTTTGTTCAAGACTTCCTGGGTCACCAAGACACGTCCGGTGACCTTCGCGTATGCGACTAACCAGGCATCGGCGCTTCCTGCGAACTCCGCCTTGGCCTCAGGTAAGAACTGGGGTTGGGCTTGGACCCAACTCATGACGTCCCTGAAGCAGTCGATAACAGGTGGACTGTCGGTGGAGGCAAAGCATACGGTTGGCATCACCGTTTCCACCCATTTGGTCAGGTCGTCCCCGCCGCGCTGCAGTTCCGTCTTGACTCGGTCAATGCTTCCGATGGCGCCCCGCTCGTGGTGCCACAGAAGCGCCTCCCAGAAGCCGGGGCACAGGTCGAACGCGTAGTACCGACGCTTTGCTTCAATGAAAGAGTTCGCATCAAGGACATACGTGTGCGATGCGCTCATTGGCTCGGCCCCGTCCCCAGGGCCTCAGCGTAGCTGTCGAAGGTCTTGCCGTAGAGCCCGGTGAGTTTGTAGGCGTCGTGGTAGAGGAGCCGGCCTTCTTTGGCGGCCTGGATGACGGCGCGAGCGAATCGTCGGCCGACGCGGCCGTCCTGGGTTGCGAAGAAGTCTCCGCCCCCTCCCGTTTTCGCGGCCTTCCGCCGCTCGTCGGCCTGGTAAGTGTGGTAGAACTCCAGGAACTCGTCCTCGGTCAAGAAGCGGAGGTCCAATGCGCGCCGGGCGGCCACCAAAGCACTTACCTTGAAGTGGCGTGCAAGCTCCTGGATTGGCTCAGGTTCTCGCTGGGCTTGGGGCCAATAGGCGCGCAATTCTTGTTCATCTATCAGGAACTCGGCGGCGACTCGGTTGCAGACCCGCTCGATTTCATCGCTAGCCGGCTGGAGGTCACGCAGATCGAAAGCTGCGCTCTGGCCGAACCACAGGTGAGCGACTTCATGCGCGAGCGTGAACATCTGCGCAGCCTTACCATCGGCTGCGTTCACGAAGATCAGGGGTGCGTATTCGTCGGCCAGGACGAACCCACGGAACTCGCTTGGGTCGAGCTTGCGATGGGTGTTGTTGCCAAGGACGCCATTGGCGACGACCAAGATGTCGGCCTGCTCGATGGAGTCGCGCAGGTCGCGTAGTGCGTCGGTCCAAGTGGCGTGGTGCTGTGCCCAGTCAGCTTCCATTCGCAGCAACTCGCGCATCTCGCTGGCGACGGAAGCGGGGTCTGCGGTAGTGCGCGCGGAGGCGACGAACGGAAGGGGCGGCTGGCCCTCTTCAATGAGGAACTCGCGCATCCAGGCCTGGCGCCGCTGCATAGTCTGCACAGTTTCCAAGAGTTCCGGGCTGGGCCTGCGAACAGAGGTGTCGGCGACAGTTCGGTACTCCGGAATGGGCAAGCGGTCTTCCGGCGGTTCGGGGAGAAAGAAGTATCCAAAGGGAACCAGCGTGGCCTTAGCGAGGTCCTCGAGTTGTCGGAGGGTTGGCTGTGCATCGCCACTCTCCCACAGGTCGAGATTGGGGAAGCGCCGCGCCAGCGCGGACGCGCGGCGAGCGGAACGCTCGCGCGCCCAGCGGATCACAGACGTGCTAACCGCGACGCGACTCATGCTCGATCTCCGGCAGCGAACTCGGCCAAGGCCGCGGCAGCCTCGGCCGCAGCGTGCCCTCTCACGTCTATCTTACCCGTCACCGCCGCGGTAATCAAGGCGGCGCGGTACTCCTGTAGCCGCTCGATAGCCTCCTCGACCTTGGCCGCCATCTGGTCAAGCTTGGTCGTCTCACGGTCGAGGAAGTCGGCGATGGCGACCTGCTCCTCTGGGGGTGGCTTCGGCAGCCGTATGCCGCCTAGCCTCTCGGCGGTGAGTTTGGGTTGGGCAGCCCCCGAGACGAGAGGCGTGTAGTCATGGGTCTGGAGAACCGCTACCCAATACCGGATATCGCCTGCCACTGGCCTCAGGATGTGGGCATGGTTATTGACCCAGTACTTGCCTGTTGCCAGGAATGCCAGGGGCGTGCTCCTGGACAACAGGTTCGCGCCATCCTCAGCGACCAGGATCAGCGTCTCGTCGAACAGGTAGTCCTCCACGTGGTCAATGATCCCTGACGCGCCGTAGTAGGGGTAGACCTTGTCCATAGTGGCCCGGTCCTCGCCAGCCACTGGGATACGCCGATGGTCGAGGTTGCGGAATGCGTACCGCAAAGGCACAAGGTCCCAGTGCCCCGGCACATCCCCGAGCCACTCGACGCCAGAGGGCCTGAGCTTCGGGTGGGGATCGAGGGCGGCGGCGCGGGCGGCGTCGGGCGGGAGGCCGCGGGTGACGGTCTGCGAGATCAGCGCCCTGCACTTCTCCCTGAGGAGTTCGACCAGCGCCCGTTTCTTCTGCACCAGCGTATCGAGCTTCGCCGTCTCGCGGTCGAGAAAGACTGCGATGGAGCGCTGTTCGCCAGGGGAGGGCAGCGGAATCGAGATCGTCCCGACGTCCGAGGCATTCACCGCCGGGTAGCTCACGCCCACGGACCGCGCCACAATCGACTCCACGAAGCGCGATTCGCGCAGCGCGTACGACAGGAAGCCGGGGTCAACGCTCCTGGGCCGCACGACGGCGAAGCCTGTGGACACGACGAGATTGTTGCTTGGAGCGCGGATCGGCGCAATGGCACGGAGGTAGGTGCGCACGGTCGAGATGATCGTGTCACCATCGCGCACAACGCGCCTGGCCCTGGAAGGCGCATCTTCGAACACCATCTCCTCGACGGCGACGATGCCGGCCGATGCTTCGACGCTGCTGATGTCGACATAGGCAATCTCGAAGTCCGGAGGGGTGCCCTCGTGCAGGGCGTCGTCGTTGATCGACGCGACGTACTTCAGCCGCTTGCTCTCCCAGTGCTCTGGCATCTCGCCCAGCCACTCTACGTCGGGGTCTCTGTATGCCGGGTATGATCGCCAGCGCCGAAGAGATCGGCTCTCCGGGTTCCCGGAAGCTGAACGACAACTGACCTCGCTCATTCGTCGTCCGCCTTGCCCAGCTCCCCAGGCTGCCGGAGAGAGAACTGCACCTCATAGAGCATCAGGTCTACCCCAGGCACGGCCAGGAGCGCATAGCGTAGTTTCGTGTCCGACCCATGGGCGATCACGAGGCCCTGCACTCGGTCGCCCGGCTGGGCGAGGTGCTGCTTCACCCAACCCATGTATCGGAGCAACTGGCCCACGGTCTGGTCGCTTCCCTGCGCCCGCTTCAGCTCGACGACCAGCCAGGCCGGCTCCGTTCGGTGCTTCGCCAGCAGGTCGATGCTCCCGACTGCACATGGGTACTCGTAGCCCGGTTCGTCGGCGCCGGGGTCGCCGTAGAGAGCCCACTGGGCTCCAAGTGAGGTGTGATCCCAGTTGTCGCGCAGGAACTCGTGCAGGTGCCGCTCAAGCCCGAAACGTTGTGCGACTGGCGGCTGGATCTGTGGGGCCTCGCCGTCTGGTGGGTTGTCTCGGAACTCTTCCTCTGCCGGTGGCGGCCCGATGACTCCGTAGAACGCGGCGTCGAGCGTCCACAGGTCCACGTTCAGCGCTCGCACCAACTCGTTGAGGATCGCGTTCAGCTTCACATAGCGACTGCCAAACGGCTCGCCCCAGTCGAACTGCGGCCATAGGCCGAGGGACTTGAGTGCTTGCTCGGAAGTGTTGTTCCAGACGCCGTACTTGTCCGGGTGGGCGACGTGCAGCACGGCCGTCATCACCCCCCGACCCATGCCCGGCACAGTGGGGGCATTCATGCGCTTGTCGATAGGCTGAGTCGCATCGAGCAGCACCTTCAGCACGCTCCGCAGACGCGGCATGTCAGCGCACATCCTCGTCCACTGCCGGTGCAGCGGCCAGTGGTGGTTGTTCTTGAACAGGAGGAAACTGCGGAACTCGTCCGCGGTCAGTTCAGGAAGGTGCTCGGGAGCGAAGATCGGCTGAAACCGCGACAGCACCTCGTCCCGCGACTGGATGATCTCCTTCAGCCACGGATCGCCTCGGCTGAGCGCCTGCCGAAGGGCATCGACGGCCTGGTTGAACGCCGGGGTGGTCATGATCCTGTCACCTCCGCGAGCCGCGCGAGGATGTCGCTCTCCAGGGCTTTGATGTCCGCTTCGATCCCCTCCAGCGGCCGCGGCGGCTCGTAGCGGTAGAAGTGACGGTTCAGCGGAATCTCATAGCCGACTTTGGTCTTGGTGTGGTCTATCCAGGCCTCCGGGACATGGGGCAGCACCTCGCGCTGGAAGTACTCCTCGATGCTTTCCTTGAGCGGCACGTTCTCGGTGTCGCGCAAATCCGGGTCCGGCTCCGGGTTGCCGTTTCGGTCGCGGCAGATTTCGGCCGTATCGTCGCGCTCCCCCAGGGCGTTCATCACCGCCTTCAGCTCAGGCGCAGTCAGACGCACACCGCGACCGCGGTCCATCTCCCGGAGGTCGGTGAGGAACGCCTTCCGGCCGCGATAGAGTGTGTCGCCGTGGGCCTCAGCGAAGGCCTGGAGCAGCCCGCGAATCGCTGCCTGCCGGCGTTCACCCTCTGCGATCTCCTGGAGGCGCACCGCCTCGTTCTTCTTGTTGCTCGTGGCGAGGTTCCGGAAGGCGGTCTCGTCCTCCAGCCGCGCGATGCGCTCGGCCGTGGCCTGGAAGTTGAGCCGCAGGGGGCGCTCCACGGTGATCTTGGAAAAGCCGAAGTCGGCGTTATCGAAGACCTTGCTGACGACGAGCGTCTTCTCCTCGCCATTCGTCTTGACCGTGCGCGTCTCGCCGTCCTGGAAGTTGCCGTGGATGCGGGCGATGTCGCCGATCTGATCCGGCTCTCCGTCGTCCGCGTCACCGATCTTGTTGCGCTTGTTGCCCAGGCTCTTTCTCATCTTCACGAAGAACTGCCGCGCATCTATGAGCTGGACCCTGCCCTTGTGCTCCGGCTCCTTCCGGTTGGTCAGCACCCAGATGTACGTGGAGATGCCGGTGTTGTAGAAGAGCTGGTCGGGCAGCGCGACGATGGCCTCCAGCCAATCGTTCTCGATGATCCATTGGCGGATGTTGCTTTCCCCGCTGCCGGCGTCGCCGGTGAAGAGGGGCGAACCGTTGAACACGATGCCAATACGACTGCCGCCTTCTGTGGGCGCGCGCATCTTCGAAAGCATATGCTGGAGAAAAAGGAGAGAGCCATCGTTTATGCGGGGCGTGCCGGCCCCAAAGCGTCCGTTGTAGCCGAGGGTGTCACGCTCTTTCTCGATGTAGCGCTGCTGTTGCTTCCACTCCACGCCGAAGGGCGGATTGGCGAGCATGTAGTCGAACGTCAGCCTCCGGCCCTCCCTGTCGCGGTCGAAGCCGTCCTGCGTGAAGGTGTCACCCAGCCGGATGCTGTCCGCGTCCTCGCCCTTGATGAGCATGTCGGACTTGCAGACGGCCCACGCCTCGTCGTTCCAGTCCTGCCCAAACAGGAGGGGGCGCGCCTCCGCGTTGAGCGCGCGGACGTACTGCTCGGCCACCGAGAGCATGCCGCCGGTGCCGCAGGCCGGATCATAGATGGTCTTCACCACGTGGCTGCGGCCCAGGTCCTTCTCCGGAGACAGGAGGAGGTTGACCATGAGCTTGATCACCTCGCGCGGGGTGAAGTGCTCTCCTGCTTCTTCATTCGACTGCTCGGCGCCGACCCGGATGAGTTCTTCGAAGACGTAGCCCATTTGGACGTTGTCGACGCGCTCGGGCGAGAGGTCCACCGTGGCAAAGGCCTTAATGACCTGGTAGAGCAGGTTCTTCTCGGCCATGCGCGCGATCTGCTGGTCGAAGGCGAATCGCTCCATGATCTCGCGGATGTTCCGCGAGAAGCCGTTGACGTAGGCGTTCAGATTCGGGGCGAGTTGGTTCGGGTCGTCGAGCAGCTTGGGGAGGTCGAGCTTGGACAGGTTGTAGAAGGGGCGTCCGGTGACATCCTCAAGGAGCCGGCGGACCACGCTCTCGGGCTTGGCCTTGATCTCCGCGTGCTTCGCCAGAACCTGCGCCTTCGTGGGAGCAAGCAGGCAGTCGAAGCGCCGCAACACAGTCAGCGGCAGGATGACCTTACGGTACTCGTTCCGCTTGTACGGGCCGCGGAGAAGGTTGCAGATGCTCCAGATGAAGCTGGCGAGCTGGGAGTGGGTTTCAGGGCTCATTCACACATCCTCGGATCGACGAGCTGGAGCGAAAGTCCGCTCATTCCTCTTCCGTGCCTTCGCCCAGCTCGATAATATCATGCGTAATGTCGCGGTGGCGGAGTGGCTGTCCGGCCTCGCTCAGTACGGTGTGGACTACGTCCAGAACGTTCATCCCGCCCTCTCCTGGGATCGTCTCCGAAGGCACACGATGCCTAACTCGTGAATGATCCCCTGATCTCTGAGCCAGGCTGCTAGGCGGTCCGTGGCTGGCCCACACAGCATCGGCAGGATTCCCTCAGGTCGGTCGCCTCACCTTCTAAGAGGAGGTGAGGCGGCGCAATGGATCTATGGCACGCACGCGGCCGCGAACGGCGCGCCGTGCGTGACTGTGTGCGCGGCTGGCCGAGTCTGCTCTTATAGGGCATCACGGAGGGGGCTTTGTAGGTCTGGAAGACCGGTGCTGAGCAGCTTCGACCACTTTCCCATATACCGGCACAGGTAACTCGCGTGAATGCGGAAGGTCTGTGCGAACCGTGAGGCGGCAGTTCACCTGGCCCGCCTTGTTGCTGGGACCGAACCGCACCTTGATCCTATACCCCCCGCCTACGCCCGGCAGAGAGACCGGGTCACTGGGGTGCACGAGATCGTTATCTGCCGTCACCTCGACAATGGAGAATGAGCGCAATTCCGTGGCGGTGATGGTAATGGACCGCTCTACAGTTTCCCCTATGGAAACCTCGCCGATATACACTCCCCGCGGCTCGACCATCACCTCGGCCTTGACTGTTCCCGAGACGATCAGCGCGACTCTGGGATTAGCGGTATCGTTGGACCGCACGTAGAGCTTCTTGCTGACGTGGCCATGCATGAGCCCTGCGTCGAAGGTAACCCTAATCGCACCTCTCTCCCCTGGCTCGAGCCATCGCTCCGAGACGATGGCAGCTGTGCAGCCGCAGAGAGGGTCGACATCTGCGATCTCAAGGACTCCACCCCCAGCGTTTCGAAAGGTGAAATCATGGGATATCCCTTCCATCTGGTACAGCGTCCCAAAGTCGAACGTCGCGCTGTCAAACACAATTCGCGGCGGGCCCGCCCGGGGCTCTGTATCCGGAGTTGCCGCTACTCTAGGGCTTCCGGGACCTTCCCGGTGTCCCGCACTAAGCTCGGCGGGATAGGTGCGCCCCGATGACAACTCAGCCTTGTGCGAAGCAACCCGGGCCGAGCCGTCGACCACTGGTGGCGCCGGAACATCGGTCGGTGATCGCCGATCATGAGCACGGCGAGATATCAGCGGCTCAGCAGATGGGTGGCGGAGACCAGCAGACTTCTGGACGTGCTCCCCTACGGACGCCTCCGAGAGCGCGTGCTTGCTCATCCCGCGGTGCCACTTGCTTGTGCGGAGCAGGCAGCCCCAGACAAGAGCGAAGAGAACGACCATTGTGAACATGCCCAGAACCATACGACGAGAGCGCACGGTCGTCGTCCTCGTTTGCCGTTTCTGGGAGCGCCGCAGCACTCGATCTGAACGAAAGGGAGCCCTGCCACTGGGCTCACCGTTCCGGCGCCCACCACCACGTTAGATCACCTCGATCCGTAGGCGCGTCTCAGACAGCGGCCACACCGGAGCCTGATGCCCAGACTCCGCACCATCTCCGCGTCAGCGTTAGAAGCATATCCAGCCTGGGTCGGTCACACGCCGCGTCGACTTCGCAGTCTCCTGCACTCTGCGCGCTTCCTCCCTTACCTGCTGGGTTACGAACCGGGACTCAGTATCCAGGGCAGTCGCGGCGTAGTGCTTGATGGACACATCCTCATAGAAGTTGCAGTGCCCGTCCCTGTAAAGGAAAGACGACCACGTCCTCCTCCCAGTCCTCATTGTGCGGATGAGCGTTCGGACATGGGACTCCGTCAGCTTCTCTCCCATCGCCGCAAGCTTCTCGGCCGCAGCCGAGCGCACCTCCGCGTTGCTGCTGCTCAGCTTCGCAATGAGCTTATCAACCCGCACGCTGTTGACCTGAGCGACTGTGTCAGCCACCTCAGCTCGAGCGCTTCGGACACCCGCAAGCTCCACGCGCATGCCTTCGCCTGCGCGCTGGCACTCGGCCATCGTGCCCTCGGAGATCTCAATGGTCGTACTCCCGGCGATCTTGGCGACCTCGCGATCCAGCACATCGTCGAGGGCCTCGGGTGCGTCCACGGCTACCTCGGTAGTCCGCTTGATCGCATCCTCCACCCTCACCTCAAGCTCTGCGTCTAACGTCTCTCTGAAGACGTCCAGTATGGGTCCCAAAATGGGGTACGCCTCGATGAGCGAACCAAGGGCCTGATTCCTCGCGGCCTCCGTGAGGATCTTCGGCAGTTGACACGCCAGCCTCTTCCCCCCTTCGGTTCGCAGCAGCGTCACCGGTCTCGATGGCTTCCGTGATCTGTACTTCTGGATAGCGGCCCTGCCGTGTTTGACCTCTGGCCAGGTCACCGCTTCGACGTTGCCCTGTGCCCGATCACCGGACTTGCTTCTGCCCTCCTGTATGAGGCAGAGCTCTTCGCCGATATCTGGCAGCCGTTCTGCTCTCTGCGAGTACCGTTGAAACAAGAGTTCGGTGCTCACACTGCGGACCTGCTGATCGCGCTGAGCTGCCCCATAGGCGGTGCGCAGCGATGCCAGTTGTCCACCGATCTGACGAGGCAACTCCAGTTCCTCGTGAAAGCTCGGGGGAAGCGCCGCGAGCACTTTCTCATACAGCAGGGCGGCTGCCCGTTCAGACACAATTGTCTCGGCCTCGCGGCACAGGTCGGCGTAGCCATCCCGTATCGTCGCGATGCGAACCTTCAAGTGATTCGTCGGCGGGCCAAGTTCTCTCCCGAAGAACGTGAAGGAACACAACAGGACTGCGACCGTATAGACACGTCTGGTGATAAGCCTGTACTTGTCGAACGCTTTGAACAGTCCTCCGACGCTCTGGATGCGAGCTATGAGCAGCGCCAACGCGAACAACGCAAATAGGACCACAAAGGCCTGCACGGCACTCAGCTTGAAGACTGCAGCGGCCGACCTGACCCGCCCGAGGAAAGCCTCGAAGTCCATTAGGGACCCGACAGTCGCAAACCCAGGCGCCAAGACCACGACAATCCAAATGAGCAGGTACAGGCAGGCAACGCCGGTGAACGGAACCAGGAACTCAAGGCTGTTGCTGACCAGATGGTACCTGGCGGTTCGCTTGAGGCCGCGGCGTGCCAGCTGTCTACTGCTTCCGAGGAGAATCCAGGTCAGCACCCCTCCAACAACAGCAGCCGCAATGATCATGGATCACCTCCGTCCAGTGTCGTTCCCCCAGAGACTGCGTCCTGGGCGAGTCAGCTGTCTTGCTGGTTCCTGCTTCGTGCCGGAGGCCTGTATCCCTTTTCACTCGGTCTCCCGTTGCAAGTGCGGCAGACCGTGGCGTACCCGCGGGCTCTGCTAGGGCCGCGAACGGCGCGCCACGTGCGCCTGTGTGGGGCGTTCGGCGGCGGGCTCGTGGCGTCGCTGGGACCGCTGCTGTGCGCGGCGCTGTCGCCGCGTTTGGGCGGCGTGTCGTGCCGTCTGTAGTCCTCGAACGATGGGCGCTGTTCCCCCCGGGCAGCGCCTGCGGCCTCAGAGAGCCGCCGCTGGCGTCCGGCCAACGCGACAGAACATGATCTTTCTGCTTGCATAGTTGGCTTATGTGAGCGCTCACATAAGCCGAGTTATGCAAGCAAAGTTGTTATGTGACGCAGACATCCTTTGCGGGTGTCGGGGGGGCGACTCCGGGCTCTCTGGGGCAGAGGTCGCCGCGAGTGCA
>Ga0315277_10005704_pt1 | contig 16376 bp, 16 predicted proteins | sample YL17G05_15_MG_FD_203695 | JGI IMG/M metagenome (GOLD analysis project Ga0315277, IMG submission 203695) | Sediment microbial communities from Yellowstone Lake, YNP, Wyoming, USA - YL17G05_15 | ecosystem: Environmental > Aquatic > Freshwater > Lake > Sediment | place: USA: Wyoming | collected... | reverse complement strand
AAACGCGTTCGTGGGGCCTTCAGAAGCTTGGTTTGTCTCACCCAAGGAGCTTATCCGGTCTTGGCGTTCCGGGTACCCAGCGCCGGCGCTGGGTGTCCTTGGCGGTTGATAATTTCGGATTGGGGCCAATTGAAAACCGACAACCGACAACTGACAATGCAAAACCGGCAACGACCGGTTGTCAGTTGTCCGTTTTGAATATTTTCGTTCCCGCATCGGCGCGGCCTACCAGGCCCCTCGTCGGACCTTGATCAAGATCAGGCTCACCCCCAGGACCAAGGCGAACAGGATCACCAGGAGCGAGCAGGCATAGCCGATGTGAAAGTAAAAGAGGCCAACCTGGAACGTGTAGACGTTGAGCGTCTCCGAGGCGAACCCCGGGCCGCCGGCAGTCATGACGTAGATGATGTCGAAGGTCTTGAGGCAATCAATGGAACGGAACAGCAGGGCGACGATGATCGTCGGGCGCAGGAGCGGCAGGGTGATCCGCCAGAACATCTGGGCGGGCGTGGCGCCGTCGATCAGGGCGGACTCGTACGGCTCGAGCGGCAGGGTGGCCAGGCCGGCCAGCGTGATGAGGGTGATGAGGGGCGTCCATTCCCAGGTGTCCACCACGGCCAGGGCCGGGATCACGAAGCGGACGTCGCTGACCCACTTGTAAGGGCCCAGGCCGACCAGGCCGACCAGATAGTTCATGACCCCCAACGTCGGGTTGTACATCATCATCCAGACGAGCGCGATGGCGACGGGCGTGGCCACCATGGACATCAGGAAGATGGACCGGAAGAACCCCTTCCCCCGGAAGGGCCGGTTGAGCAGGAGGGCCAACGCCACGCCCAGGACCAGTTGCAGCGCGGTGGCCAGGGCCGTGAAGTAGATGGTCAGCCAGATGGCGTTGCGGAAGCGTTCGTCCTGGGTAAAGGCCCGCTTGAAATTCTGGAGGCCGATGAACTCCGGCGCCGTGAGGCTGCTGGCGAACCACGAGTGCAGGCTCATGTACACGGTGTAGAACACCGGGAAGACCATGAGGATAAAGACGACCACGGCTGCCGGAAGCGTGAAGACCAGCACCGGGTGGTGCTCGACGAAGAGCGACCACGCCGAGCCCCGCCTTGGCGGGGTCACCCACACCGGAATCTTCTGCGCGCGAATCTCGTTTGCCATGACGGCTGGTACGAAAAGGGAGGAGGCCCCTCCGGACCTCCTCCCTTTGACAGTACAGGGAAAAATGCCGAGGCTATTTCCCCTCGGTCTCCGCCATGATGCGCTTCATGTCGGCAGCGGCCTTGTTCGCCGCGGCGCGGACGTCGCCGCCCTGGATCGAGGTCACGATGGCGGCCCCGATCGTATCGCGCACCTCGGCCACCGCGACGACAGGCGGATTCCAGAGAGGCGTGCCAATCTTGGAGCCCTCCATCAGGGACTCGGCGAGATCGGCCGGGACCTTGCCCTTGCCCTTGGGATCCTTCCACACCGACTCGCGGCAGCCCAGGACGCCTTTCTCGCTCTGGACCTTGAAGACCTGGTCGTGGTTGGTGGCCCACTGCATGAACAGCCAGGCGGCCTTCTGGTTCTTGCCGGTCTTGGGCATGGCCAAGCCCCAGACGGCCACCGTGGCGCCCGGATGCCCCTTGGGTCCCTTGGGATACAGGGCGTAACCCACCTTCCCGATCACCTTGGACTTCTGCGGGTCCTCGATCACTGGAAACAGGGAGTTTGCATCCAGCCAGATCGCCGCTTTGCCCTGGGAGAAGATGGAGCTGGCCTCGTACCAGTGGTTGTTCTCAGAGCCGGGGGGGCCGTACAGGCGAAGGAGCCGCCCCCACATGTCAATGGCCTTCACGGCCTCTTCGCTGTTGATGGCCGGCTCGCGGCTCGGAGTGAGCCAGGTGCCGCCCATGGCGTGGAGCATTCCTGCGAACTGGGATGTGGCGGCGGCCCGCTTTCCCCGGGCCACAAAGCCGAAGCCGGGCTGCCCGTCATCGGTCATGGCCTTGCCGTTTAGGGTCTTGGCGGCGGCTTCCAGCTCGTCCAATGTGGTGGGGACCTTCACATTGTATTTCTGAAAGACGTCCTTCCGGTACATGAGGGCTGCGTTCTCCACCTGGATCGGGGGGCCGATCAGCTTCCCCTCGATAACCATGGCATCGCGCGTCTTGTCGAGGAAGTCGTTCCAGTTGTAGTCAGGCGCCGTGAGGGACGGGTCCTTCAGGAACTCATCCAACGGCTGGAGCCAGCCGGCCCGCATGTACTTCAGCCCCTCCTGCGCGGGCATGCTCATGAAGACATCGATGCTGCTGGCGCCGGAGGTGAGTTCGACCAGCGTCTTGGCGCGGAACTGGTCCTCCGGATACACCTCTGTGATGAGCTTGATCCCGGTGAGGGATTCGAAGTCCTTGAGGTACGGCTCGATGCCTGCCTGCCAGGGATGTTTGTTGAGCAGGACGCGGAGCTGCGTCCCCTTGAACTGCTGCCAGTTGAACTGGGCGGCCTGGGCCGTGGAGGCATACGCCAGCCCCAGGATCAGGCCAAGGGCCAAAACCATTCGCGCCATCCTCATGAGAGGTCCTCCTTTTTGCATGTATCCGTTAACTCGGAGACTCTGGGCTGAAGGGCGGTACCAATGTGAGTCCGACACATTATAGTTAGCATAGCCCTCTGGCCGATTCAAGGTCAAAGGTCGCGAGGGACCTCAGTTGTATGGACGATGCATTGATGGCCAGCCGGGGAGCGATATGCCCGGCAGTCTCCTACGAGGATCTCCGTCGTCCAGACTGGGGGGTCGCCGGGACCGGAGGGCTCTCAAGGCCTTCGGTGGTCCTGAGGATCTCCGCGAGGCGCTGGGCCGCAACGTCCGCGGCCGCGCGAAAGTCTTCGCCCCGGATGGCCGCCCCGATCACCTGGCCCACCACCTCGCGCGCCGCGGTCACGGCGACCAGCGGTGGAGCCCAGTTCGGCACGCCGATCTGCGCGGCCTCTTGGAAGGATTGCACTAGGTCAGCGGGGATTCCGTCCCAGTTGAACTTGTCCTGCCAGGCCGACCGCCGGCCCACCAGGACGTCGCCCACGAGAGCCAGACGGACCATCTCCGGACTGCTAGCCCATTGGAGGAACAGCCAGGCGGCCTTGGGATTCGCGCTCTGCTTGGCGATGGCCAGCCCCCGCACGGCGATGGTCGTACCGGGACCCCCAGGGCCGGCAGGGAACACGGCGTATCCCACCTTGCCCGATACGCGGGAGGTTCCCGAGTGCTCGAGGAGGGGGAACACCGAGCTGCCCTCGAGGTACATGGCTGCCCTGCCATCCATGAAGAGCGTCGAGGCCTCTTGCCAGTCGAAGTCCGAGATGTTGGGCGGCGCGTAGGTGCCGAGGAGGCGCCCGAGCCGCTCCAGCGCCTCGAGACTCACCGGTCCGTTGATCGTGGGCCGGCGGCCCTCATCCAGCCAAGTCCCTCCCAGGGCGTGGAGGTAGGCGGCGTAGAGCGACGTCGCGGTGCTGCCCTTGCCCCGACTGACGATGCCGACGCCGGGGGCTCCCCCGGGACCCATGGGCTTCTTGTGGAGGAAGCGCGCCGCGGCCTCCAGCTCGTCCAGGGTGCGCGGCACAGAGACCTGGTACTGTTTGAACAGATCCTTCCGGTAGAGCAGCGCGAGGTGCTCGCCCATCACCGGCGGACCGAGGATGGCGCCCTCGATCTCCATGGCCGCCCGGGCGCGAGGGAAGAAATCCTCCCAGTTGTAATCCGGCGCGGTGAGGGTCCGGTCCCGCAAGTACTCGTTGATCGGCTGGATGCCGCCGGCGCGGAGAAAACGGATCCCGTCGAGGCCGGGGAGCGTCATGAACACATCCACCCGGCCTGGCTCTTTGAGGCCGTTCTCCAGGATGTCCCACAGCTGACCCTGGGGATACACCTCGGTGGCGAGCTTGATCCCCGTGAGCTGCTCGAACTCGGGGAGACGCGGTGCGATGACCTGCTGCCAGTGGTTCTGGCTCAGGAGGACCCGGAGCGTCGTTCCCTCGAACTGTCGCCAGTTGAAAAGAGGAAGCCCCGCGCTCCGTCCCCACTGCCCGCCTCCGCAGGCGGCCAGCAGCGCGAGTGCCACGAGCACATAAAGGAAGCGCCATGATCGTCGCATGCGGTTTCTCCCGTTGAGCCCAAGAGGAAGTTCATCCTGGGCTTATAACACGCGACTGTCGGCCTCGCAAAGAAAATCCGTGCGCGAGGGGACTCCATTCCTCGGATAGCGGGACATCGCACAGACGATGACGCGTCCCGGATCCTGCGGATTCCCTCTTGACATCAGCGACACGGCTACAGCATGCTCGATGGTGTCGGCGTCCGAGGGCAGGGGATGGGGCAGGGCAGGGTGGAAGGCGGCTCAAGCGAGCTCCAAAGAGGGCCGGGCCGCAGCGCGATCGAAAACCAAATTTGTATCACCTCAGGCCGGAACGCGGGAAGCGCGCCCGCGCCGCCCTCTACCAGAACGAGCTCAACGACGACGCGCCCATCGAGATCGATATGACGGTCCAGGTGAAGCCGTAGAGGCGCCGGCGTCGCGTTGGACGCCGGACCCGAAGACACCGCGAAGGAGCGAGACATGGCGAAGTCAGTGGAAGAAGTCCGCAGGGACATGCCCTATCTCAAGGACTTGGTGTACCTGGACAGCGCCTCGGTGGTGCCCGCGCCCCTGCCGGTGATCAAGGCCATGGAGGAGTACCTCTACAGCCATCCCTTCAACTACGGCGTAGGCGTGTGGAAGCGCTCGGTCGAAGCGGCGGAGCGGGTGAACGAGGCTCGGCGCATCGCCGCGCGCGCCATCGGAGCCACCTCGGAGGCCGAGGTCGCCTTCACCAAGAACACCACCGAGGCGATCAACCTAGTTGCCCAGGGTCTCGACTGGAAGCCTGGAGACGAGATCGTCCTGACGGACCTGGAGCACCAGTCGAACGCCATCCCCTGGATGCGGGCCGCGCAGGAGCATGGTGGCAGGGTGAGGTTCGTCCCCGCCGACGCCGACGGCATGGTGGACCCCGCCGACGTGCGCAGGGCGATGACGCCCGCGACCCGGCTGGTGGCGTGCACCCACGTCTCCAACGTCTTCGGCACCATCCAGCCGGTCAGGGAGATCACCCAGATTGCCCATGAACACAGGGCCCTCGCCTTCGTGGACGCCGCCCAGTCAGCAGGTCGCATCCCGGTGCGGGCGGATGAGATCGGCTGCGACTTCGTCGCCTTCTGCGGCCGCAAGGCCCTCATGGGACCCCAGGGCACCGGCTTGCTATGGGGCCGCCTGGAGCTGCTGGAGAAACTCCAGCCCCTCACGACCGGCAGCCGGGCGGCCAACGTAGTGGACGAGGAACGCTTTAAGGTCAATCGCCCCCCGCACAAGTTCGAGGCCGGCGTGCTGAACACCTCGGGGGTCATCGGCCTGGGCAGGGCCATCCAGTACGTGGAAGAGATCGGTTACAACGCCATCCTCACCCACATCCGGGATCTGACGGCCTACATGATCGAGACCCTGCGGGCCACGCCCAAGGTGATCTTCCACGGCAGCGCCCGGCTGGACCGGCAGGCCGGCATCGTGATGTGGAACGTGGAGGGGATGAACCCGGATCAGGTGGCCAGGGAGCTGGACCGGATTGGAAACGTGGCCGTCGCCTCGGGCGCCCAGGGCTCGCTTTTGGCGATCAAGCCCAGGGGGGTGACCTCCATCGTCAGGACGTCGGTCCACTACTGCAACACCCGAGGAGACCTCGATGCCCTGGCGGCGGCCCTGCGGAAGGTTGTGACCCGGTAGGGGTAATTGGAATCTGCTTTCCTCTTGAGATCGGCGACCTCGACTGGCGGTCCGCATCGCGCTAAGATGAGCACCTTGGGGAAAAGAGGAGGGAGCCATGGAGGAGAAGATCATCGGCATCATGGGAGGCATGGGGCCGGAGGCCACCGTTGACCTCTTCCGCAAGATCGTCGCCGCGACGCCCGCGAAGACCGACCAGGAGCACCTGCGCATCATCATAGACTGCAACCCGAAGATCCCCTCCCGGCCCGCGGCGCTGCTGGAAGGTGGGGCGGACCCCACGCCGCTGCTCCAGTCAACCGCCCGGAACCTGGAGCGGGCGGGCGCCGATTTCCTGGTGGTGGCGTGCAACACCGCCCATCTCTTCTACGACCGGATCGTGGAGGCGGTGCGGATCCCGGTGCTCCACATCGTGGACGAGGCGATCGGCGAGGCGCAGCGGCGCTACCAGGGACTCCAATCGGTGGGCGTCTTGGCCGGCCGGGGGGCCATCCGGCTGCGCCTGTACCAGGACAGGTTGGAAGCCAAAGGCATCAGGGCCATCGTGCCCTCGGATGAGGACCAGGAGATCGTCGTGTCGGTCATCTATAGTGTAAAGGCCGGAGACAAGGGCCCGGCCGTGCGGGCGAAGATCCGGGAAGTGGCCGAGCGGCTCGCTCATGCGGGGGCCCAGATCGTGTTCACCGGCTGCACCGAACTTCCCCTGGTGCTCGAGGATGGCGATGTGGGCGTTCCGGTATTGGACCCCACCCAGGTGCTGGCCGAGGCGGCGGTTTGCTTCGCCCGGGGGCGGTGAGGAGTCCACCCCGGCCGCTCGGTCCTCCTTACCGTTGGAGATCGCGGGCCGCTCTTCCCGCTGTACGCTTACCTTCCTTTCATCGCCTTCATCGAGCAGGGCGAGCTCATTGAAAAGATGTTCTCGCAACTTCGTCGCCTTCGGATAGTCCCTTCGGCACTTCACGCACGCGAGCCAAACGAGGCTGGACATCCCGGCTCCCTCCCTTCGTCTGTCGTCCGCTCCTCTTCGGTGCAAGAACCATCAGGCGTGGGGCCGCCTGTCGGGCAAGGGCCGGCTCCCGCTGCGCGACGGAGGCCCCACATCGCGACGCCTCCAGAATGCGAACGACCTGCGGGGCCCCTGAATCCCGCGCCGCCGCATTTGCCAGGCCGATCCGGCGGACGACCTGCCGGAGCGGGTAGTGGGCGACCCCGAGGTGGCGGTCATGCGAGAAAGCTTCGCGCATTCTGGCACTCGGTGATATGCTCTGCGCGGCACCGGGGCGTTGGCGACCGTTCACACACCTCGCGGGAGCCCTCGGAAGGCTCCTTTGTGGCCTCGTGCTTCCGCGCCGAGCATAGACCGTGACCCCGGAACCCGGCAAGGCCGGCGGCTTCCTGGTCGGGAAGATCGCAGGAGGCCAAATCCGAAATCGCGATCGCCAGGAGGAGACAATGAACGAACAACGGATGCCCGTGTCCGCTCTCGACACCCCTGCGGTCGTAGTGTACATGGATGTGCTGGAGGCGAACATCGCGGAGATGTCGAGGCTCGCCTCAGAGGCGGGGGTCAAGCTGCGGCCCCACACGAAGGTCCACGAGTGCCCGGACATCGCCAAGCTGCAGATTGCAGGCGGCGCGTGTGGAATCGAGGTGGGAACCGTCGAGCGGGCGGTTTGCATGGCGGCAGCGGGGATCGACGACATCCTCATCGCCCACCCATTCTACGGCGACCGGAAACTGAACACCCTCTGGCGACTCCTCGAGAAACCGGGCCTGAAGATCACCGTGCTGGTTGACATGATGGAGCAGGCAGACGGGATTTCGCGGCTGGGGCAAGTCCTCGGCAAGACGATTCCCGTGCTCCTGAAGATCAACACGGGGGGAGATCGGTTCGGCGTTCGTCCGGGTGGGCCGGCGCTGCACATGACGAAGCAGCTCTGCCGTCTCCCGGGGATTGCCTTCGAGGGAATCTACGCGCACGAGTCGGGAGGGAAGCCGACCCAGGAGAGCTTGGACCATCTGGCACTCGAGGTCGCAACGATGACGGCGGAAACCGCGAGGCTCTTGACGAAGGCGGGGATCCCCGTAGCGCACGTGTCCGTTGGGGCCTCGCCCACGCTGCGGCCCACGTGCGCCCTCCTGAAAGGAAAGCAATTCCCCGAGATCACGGAGATCCATCCGGGGCACTGCGTGATCGGCGACATGTGGCACGTCCACGCGCTCGTCAACACGCGAGAGGCGTGTGCGGCCGCGGTCGTGTGCGCGGTGATGAGCACCGTCGACCCGAGGTACGTCGTGATCGATGCGGGGTACAAGACCTTTGGAGCCGATTCGCTCATCCAGTATCGCGACATGCCGGGCTTCTTCTGGCAAGGAAGGCCGAGCTACGGTTCGGTGCAAGGCCGCCCGGACCTCTGGCTGGGACGTCTCGCCGCGGAGAGTGCCTGCGTGTACTACATGGAGCCGAGTATCGGGCCCGAGAAACGGCTCCGGGTTGGGGATCGGCTGGAAATCGTCCCCAACAACGCCACGCTGGTGATCAGCATGCAAGAGAAGATCTCCGGGGTCAGACACGGCGTGGTCGAGCGAGTCTTCGCGGTGGCTGGAAGGGATTGGAGGGCATCGCCCTGATCATCGGGGTCGACGTGATCCCGGATATGTTCCGGACGACGCTCAACGTGGTCGACGACCTCTCCGGGGCAATCATGGTCGCAGCCACCGAGAAGGGAATGCTGCGACGGGACATACTGTCCGGGGAGCGTGAGCTGTCCCCCGACGAGATCACCTTTACGGGAGTAGAAAAGGAGTAACAGAAAAGAGGCGGGGCAGCACCTGGGAGAAGGCCGCCGGGTCGGCCAATCCGGGGAGAGCCAGGAATCCTGCGTCAGCGGGGGTGCCTTGCGGGGCGTAGGTGTGTCATGCGAAATTGCCCGACGCGTAACGCATCAGTTCCCCCGAAAGCCCCGTAGCGGCCCAGATGAGGGCGCTGACAGGCTACCTGGGACTCTCGCGTCAGGCTGCAGAAAGGAGTCGTCGAATGGATCCCGAACGGTTCGCCCCCACCGCGTCGAACTCTCTGGCCGAGGCCTACCGGGACTTCCCGGCGACCGAGCGCTGGACGTACCTGGATGTCGCGGCACGGTGCGTCTTCCCGCGATGCGTCCGGGAGGCCATGGACAAACACCTGGATCATCGGATGCTCGACGGGGGAAACAAGCCGAAATTCTTCGAACTCATCGAGGAGACCCGCGGGCGGTTCGCGACGTTGGTCCATGCCGACCCCGACGAGATCACGTTCACCAAGAACGTGTCGGACGGCCTCAACATGGTAGCGACGGGTCTGGATTGGCGCCCGGGCGATAACGTCATCCTGTGCCCCGATCTGGAACACCCGAACAACATCTACCCGTGGCTCAACCTCCGACGCCTCGGGGTCGAGGTCCGCGCCGTTCCGCCTCGGGCCGGCGCCATTTCCGTGGAGGACATGCTGGCTCGGGCGGACGCCCGCACCCGTGTCATCACCGTGTCCAGCGTGACCTTCGCGCCCGGATTCCGGACGGATCTCGACAGCCTGGGACGGGCCTGCCGCGAGCGGGGGATCATGTTCGTCGTGGATGCGGCCCAGTCGGTCGGTGTTCTGGCCACTGACGTCCGGCGGTCCTGCATCGACGCCCTATCCGTGTCGACGCAGAAGGGGTTGCTCGGCCTGTACGGGATGGGGTTCCTCTACTGCCGACGGGAGTGGGCGGAGCGGATGCAGCCCGTTTACCTGGCGCGTTTCGGCGTGGATATGGGCGAGGCGCACGAGGCGTCCATGGGTGAGTTCGAATTCCGCCTGCGGCCAGCGGCCCGGCGGTTCGACCTCGGGAATTACAACTTCCTGGCCGCTGCGGCCGCCAATGCCTCGATCCAGTACTTGCTGGAATGGGGTCCCGCCGCCATCGAAACCTACGTGGTGGGCCTGACGCATGCCTTGGCTCGGGGGATCCTGGATCTTGGGCTCCCGGTCTGCGGCGGGCGGCCGGGGCCGCATCTCGCCCACATCGTTACCGTGGGCGAGATCGGGCGCGGCGGCCATGACTCGACCGATGACCCCCGATTCGGCGCGCTCTACAAGTATCTCGTGGAAAACCGGGTCAAGCTGTCCATCCGGCGCGGCGCGCTGCGGTTTTCGCTGCACGTCTACAACACGGCAAGCGACGTGGAACGGGTCCTCGACCTCGTCAAGCGCAAATGGTGAGGGACAGCTCATACTCAGCGGCGCGAAACTTAGGCTACACGTTCGCTCGCGCCGCTTCGTTCGCGGGGAAGGCCCTCGGACTTGCAGGGCACGCCGCAAGTCCTCGGCCCTCCCCGCGGGCCCTACCGAGAGGGGCGGGCCGCCGCCCCTCCTCGGACTCTCCCCCGGACTGTGCGGTCCCAGGTGACCTGTCGCCTATCTTACGCACCGCACAGTAAGTTCCCGGCCGACCCGATTCGGGCGGCATGCATCGTGGCATCCTCGTGGATCTCCCCTGGCCGAAGCGAGCGATAGGCCGCACGCATGAACGATGATAGGCTGTGTGGTCAAGTGCGACTTTGGATTTGACATCGCCGGGAGAACTTGATAATAGCGACCACACGTCAAGTGGCCCTTTGGTCCAGGAGGAGGCCCATTCATGGCAGCCATCGGGGACGGGGCCGTCGGCCTGATCAAGCAGGCGGGAGAGGGAGGCTCGGACTCTATCCGGCCCTTCAGGGAACGGTGACCCTGAAGGGCCGTCGTTTTTTCCAGGACAGCTCGCGGTCATCAAGGCTCAATCGGCGTGGGAACGTCGGCGGGAGAGACCAACCACGCCTGCTGTCCGGTTGGGCCTCTGACCCATGCGGCGTCCGGATGGGGAGGGGTTCTGGGATTCCCGGCAAGGGGGACATCATGAACTGGCAGGAAGTCCGCGAGCAGTTTCCGGTGACCAAGGAATACCTCTTCTTCGACCTGGCCAACAAGTGTGCGTTGCCGCTCTTCGCCACCCGGGCGATTCAGGAGTACATCGCCAAACAGCAGGCCTTCAGCGGGGACAAGGACGAATGGTTCCGTGCCATCGACGAGGCCCGGGCCCGATTCGCGCAACTCATCAACGCCAGCCCCGACGAGATTGGCTTCACGAAGAATACGTCCGAGGGGCTGAACATCGCCGCGAGAGGCATCCCCTTCAAGTCCGGGGACAACGTGGTCCTCAATGCCAGCGAGCACCCGAATAATATCTATTGCTGGCTGAACCTGGAGCGGAGGGGCGTGGAGGTCCGGTGGGTGCCCACCCGGAACGGCATGGTCCTGCTGGAGGATCTAGAGACCCTGGTCGACGGTTCAACGCGCGCCGTGGCCATCTCCCACGTCACCTACGCGCCCGGCAACCGGAACGACGTCCAGGCGATTGGGGAGTTCTGCCGCCCCCGGGAGATTTACACCGTCGTCGACGCGGTGCAGGCCCTGGGGACGCTTCAGGTGGACGTCGCCGGGATGGGGATCGACATGCTGGCCACGAGCGGCCACAAGGCCCTCTTCGCCCCGCATGGCGTGGGGGCCTTCTACTGCCGGAAAGCGATCATCCCGGACATCACGCCGGTCTACGTCGCCCGAGCGGGAATGATGGGGGGGGCGGCGGTCGAGCACGATTCCCAGCGGTATGAGCTGCGGGTCTCTCCCACTGGAAGGGGATACGAGATCGGGAACTACAACTACCTGGGGATCACCGTCCTCAACGAGAGCCTGAAGTATCTGCTGGGCATCGGCATGCGGGCCATCGAAGAGCGGATTCTGGAGCTGAGCGGCTACCTGACGTCCCGGCTCGAGGAGGCCGGGTTCCAGGTGGTGAGCCCCCGGGAGGAGACGCGCCGCTCTTCCATCGTGTGCTTCAAGGTGGCCGATCCCGCCGGGTTGCACAAGTGGCTCCTCGGGCGAAAGGTCATTACGACCTGCCGCCGCGATTCGCTGCGCGTTTCCGTTGGCATCTACAACACCGAGGACGAGATCGACACCTTCGTGAAACTGGTCAAACAATACCACGCGTAACGCCGGGCCTCCGGCGCCCGGGAAGGGCCTGAAAGCCAGGAGGGCGCAGGACTCACCGGGTGGGATGCCAGGTGCAGTCCGTTTCCCGGAGGCCGAGGGCCGACAGGAAGGGAAAAGCTTCCGAAAAGGAGGTGGGATCCACACAGGTCTGAGACATGTTCTGGAGGCGAGGCGGAATCAGCCCCGAAGGGGGCAAGAGGAGGATCGGGCCATGCGCAAGCTATCACTGGCCACATGGATCTTGATCGCAACGTTGCTAGGGTTGGTAGCCGGGCTCATCGTCGGCAAGCCCATCGCGAACATCAGGTTCCTGGGGGACCTCTTCCTGCGCCTGGTGCTGATGGCCGTCGTCCCCATGGTGTTTTGTTCCGTCACCCTCGCCCTGGCCAGGATGGACCTGCGCGACCTCGGTCGCGTGGGGGGCAAGGTGATCGCCTACTACGTCGGCACGACGATCATCGCTATTATCCTTGGGCTGCTGGCGGCCAACCTCGTCCAGCCCGGAGCGGGTATCCAGGCGCCCCCTGACCTCAAGAGGCCGACGACAATGCCCAAGGTGGACATCGTCGAGGCCATCCTGCAGATCGTCCCGCGGAACCCGATCGACGCCATGGCCAGGTTCGACATCCTTGGCGTGGTGGTGTTCTCGATCTTCCTCGGGATCTCGCTCTCCCTTCTGGGTAAGCGGGCGACAGCCGCCATTGACTTCTTCGAGACGCTGCGGGATGCGATGATTAACATTGTGCGCATCTGCATGTACTATGCACCCATCGGCGTCTTCGCCCTCATGGCCTGGGTGACGGGCACGCTAGGGATAGGGATTATACTGCCACTGGTGAAGTACATGCTGACGGTGATCGTCACCATCATCATCCAGACGGCGGTGGTGGTGTCGCTCGTAGTGTGGCTGTTCGCGCGGCTGGACCCGATCCAGTTCTACCGTCAGTGCACCGAGGTCATGCTGGTGGCCTTCACCACTCGCTCGTCGAACGTGAGCCTCCCCGTTGCGATGGAGTGCGCCGAGACGAAGCTGGGCATCAGCAAGAAGCTCAGCGGATTCGCCCTGCCCCTGGGCGCCGTCATGAACCAGGACGGCATGTGCATCTACCAGGCGATCGCGGCCATCCTCATCGCCCAGTTCTTCGGCGTGACCTTCACCCTGGGGGACCAGATTCGGCTGCTCATACTCATCCTGCTGATCGGCTTCGGCTCGGCCGGCATTCCGAGTGGCGGCATGGTCCTCCTCGCGGTCATCCTCGCCGGGATGGGCTGGCCGGTTGAGGGTATCGCCATCATCGCCGGCGTGGACGCCATCCCCGACATGTTCCGCACCACGCTGAACGTCCTGGATGACCTCTCCGGCGCGTTGGCGGTGGCCTCCTCAGAAGGCCAACTCGACCGCGAGATCTATTACGGCAGGAAGGTCGTCACCGCCTGACCGCTCCGGCTCGTTGGGCCGACGTCAGATTTGAATGCGTTGGCCTGCATCGCGGGCGGGGCCCCGATTTCGCGGGTCCCGCCCGCTTCTGTTTAGGTGTCTGGTCTCAGGAACTCTCGGGCCGGCGGGGGCAATCTCCCTCGCCGGGGCGATGCGTCTGAGGCAGGAGGGGCGTCTCGATGGCGACCCGCGGGTCGTCTGCCTCGTCTCGGGGAACGGCCTGAACTACATCGAGGCTGCGCAGCAGGGCGGCAAGCTCACCGGGCCGATGAGCCTGGAGGCGATTCACGCCATGACACCCGAGGCGCTGCTCGGGTGATCGCCGCGTGGCGGATGCCAAGCTGGTTGGCATCGCCGACGTGGATCCCACCAAGAGACGTTTGGCCCCTGGGGGCACTCCCAGATCTCAGCTCGAATTGGTCATTGGGATTTGGTCATTACCCTAGGTCCGGAAATCCCCTTGCGCCCCCGCCGGGGACGATGGTAGCATGCGCAAGTGTTGAATAAATGGCGCGTTGGCACGTCCAAGGTTACGGGGAATGGGAGGTCCTGAGGGGCCGCCGAAGGAGACGGAAGACGATCGGGACCTGGTGGAACGGGCGAGACGGGGGGACCGGGAATCCTTCGGCACCCTGGTCCGGCGCCACCAGGATCGCGCCTTCAACCTCGCGTATCAGATGGTCCGCAACCGCGAGGACGCCCTCGATATCTCGCAGGAGGCCTTCGCCAGAGCCTACACCTCGCTCCCGGCGTTCAAGGGCGAGGCGAGTTTCACCACCTGGCTCCATCGCATCGTGGTCAACCTGGCCATCGACAGCCTCCGGCGGAAGCAGCGGGGCGCGATTGCGACCTACGACGACACCCGGGCCGCACCAGAGGAACGAGACGCCGACCTTTTCACGCCTGAGGATCCCGCGACGGCACTGGAGAACAGGCAGGTTCGTGACCTGCTCGCCCGCGGGATCGCCCAACTCCCGCCGGCCCAGCGCGCGGTCCTGGTCCTGCGAGAGATCGAGGGCATGAGCTACGAGGAAATCTCCCGAGCGGTGGGATGCACGCTCGGGACCGTGATGTCCCGGCTCTTCTACGCGCGGCGGAAGCTGCAGCAGGTTCTGAAGTCGCACCTCAGCGACCTCCGGTGATGGGATGGCGATGACGCACCGGCTCCACATGGTTATGGGTCGAGGCCGGCGGCTGGCAGCCTACGCCGCGGGCGAGATGCCGACGGTGGTCCGGGACCGGGTGGAGGCCGATCTTCTGCGCTGCCCCGCCTGCCGGCGCGAGGTCGAGGCGTATCGGCAGGTGTCCCGCAGGCTCCGGGCGTCGGCACGGGCTGTCCTGGCTCCGGATGAGGCGGTAGCCTTCTGGCCTGGTGTGGAGAACCGAATCAGGCGGGGGACGGCCGAACCGGCCCGGGCGGCGCGCCCGGCCCTGCGCGAGCTTTTCTGGGATCATCCGCGGCTGAGCCTGGCGTCGGCAGCTGCCGCGGTGATCCTCGTCCTGGGTCTGACGCTGAGCCAGATGGAATTGTGGGGCCCAACGGTGGGGCCGAATGGTGTGGAGGTGCTCTCGATCGAGGCTGGCGAGGACGCCCCTGTCATGGTATTCCAGGCGCCGGGCAGTAAGCTGAAGGTCATCTGGGTGTTCGAGAAACCCTCCTCATCCTAAGGAGGTGACCGGGTGGGACATCCACAGGAACTCAGGTCTCTTGCGTACTCTTGCATCCCGCTCTTCTGCATCCTCAGCGTTATCCTCGCTACGCCCTCCGTCAAGCTGCACGCCCAGGCAACAGTTTCCCTCCGGATCCAGGTGATCTACGCGGCAAACGAGCCAGGCGGCGTGGACAGTCGTCTGGGGGGCTTGGCTGGGGATCTCCAGAAGACGTTTCGCTATTCCATGTATCAGCTCCTGGATGCCCCGCAGGGATCGGCGGCCCTGAACCAGGCCTGGACAGCATCCCTCCCGGGTGACCGGCGCCTGGAGATCGTCCCCACGGCCATCCAGGGGGGTCAGTACAGCCTGACGGTCCGCGTCCTCTCCTCCGGCGGGCAAGCCGTGGTGAACACCGCAGTTCGGTTGCGGAGTGGGGCCACGGTACTGGTCGGCGGTCCGAGTCACCAGAAGGGCGTTCTCATCATTGCAATAACGGCTGGCTAATGCCAGCCTATGGGCCATAACCGCTGGTTGACATCGGCGGTGGGCCATCACGGCGGCTGACGCAGGCCTGTGGGCGAAGGCCGCCGGCTCAGGCCAGAGCACGGTCTCCTGTCCTCTCCTGGTTTCCCTTCCCGCAAGAACACATTGAACAAAAACGCCGCCAGGTCGTCGAAATAGGTGAATGGAGTGAACAAGCGTTCAGCAATCAGCGATCAAGGATCAGCCCGGCAGGGAAAGGGCTGCCCGCTGATCGCTGACGGCCAAAGGCGTAAGGTGCGAACCGGGAAGGAGGTGATCCCGATGCGGAAATTCCTTGCAGTCACCCTCATTGCCAGCCTGATCCTGGCTCTGCTACCCTCGGCGGCCCTGGCTGGCGATCCCCACGCCGTCCGGAACCGGTGGTTGGGGGCGGCGATCGGGGCGGGGTCGGTCGTCATGGGTGGCATCCTCTACAATGTCATTCGGGGCAGCGGCGCGGCGGTCGCCGCGCCGAGCACGTACGGGGCGCCACCGGTGGTCACGACTCCCCCTTCGGTCTTCTATTCCGCGCCTCCACCGGTCGTGTATGCCCCGCCGCCTGTGGTGGAATACCGGACGTGGGTTCCAGGCCACTACGAGGACCGCTGGCTGCCGACGACCGAGCGTGAGCGCGTCTGGGTGGAGGGTCATTACGAGAATGGTTGGTGGGTCCCCGGCCACTGGGAGGCCCGGGTACGAGGCGGCGGCTATTGGACCCGAGTGTGGGTAGAGGGGTATTGGAGGTAGGAACGACCGGATGATTCACCGCTGAGAGTGTGTGAAGAAATCGTTGCTGGGCCGAGAGTGTGACTGTAACCTCCCTGCCTGTCGCCGGGCGACGGCAGACAGGTTGATTTTCCGTGGGTGAAAAATGCGCTTGGCTTCGTCGTGAGCTCAGCCGAACCGCGCTGAT
>Ga0315277_10005703_pt1 | contig 16377 bp, 18 predicted proteins | sample YL17G05_15_MG_FD_203695 | JGI IMG/M metagenome (GOLD analysis project Ga0315277, IMG submission 203695) | Sediment microbial communities from Yellowstone Lake, YNP, Wyoming, USA - YL17G05_15 | ecosystem: Environmental > Aquatic > Freshwater > Lake > Sediment | place: USA: Wyoming | collected... | reverse complement strand
GTCAAACGGACACTGGAAGGTATCCGGGACGAGGTAGACAGGGAGCGTCTGATAACAGAGGATTCTATCAAACAGAGACTTCAGCTGTTGCAGCTGCTGCTCCAGGACAATGAGATAAGCGAGGAGGAATACCAGGAGTTGGAAACCGAGCTTATTGATAGATTAAGAGCAGTCAGAGAATACCAAAAGGAGGTTAGCCGTGGCATTGCAAGCGAGTCGAGATGAGGCAACGACCCTCGCCGATGTTATTGGACGGGTTCTTGATAAAGGCTTGGTTATCAATGCTGACATCTGTGTCTCAGTGGTTGGGCTTGAGCTTCTGGGCATCAAAATCAGGGCTGCTCTCGCATCGTTCGAGACAGCCGCTAAGTATGGTCTGGAATTTCCCAGCGGGACTAACATGAACACGGCGGCCTGGAAAGAAGCTGAACTGAGCAAAGAAACATGCCCGCAGTGTGGCAAGAGGACATCTCATGAGGAACTTATCAATGAGGGGTGCCCCTGGTGCGGCTGGATAAGTGCCAGGGCAAAGAAAGCCAGAACCGGGCTAGTGTCTGAGGTGGTTGCGGGGTGAATTCCAGTCACCGGACAGAAAATGGAGAGTGGGTAACAAGGAAATGAGCCTGAGAAGCGAGACCAGGGAGGATTTGGCTGAGCTAGTTGAAGTCCTCGATCAGCGAAGCCGGGCTATCTTGTGGCATCTGTGGCGGGAAAGACACGCACACATATCTGAGCTCAGGAACCTTATCGATGTTGCCAGCGACTACGAAGTTCTATTCAGGCTGAAGGAGATCATAAATGGCAGGTCCCGAGAACTCTGGGGCAGACCAGTGGTGAGTTTTGAAGAATCGAAGACTGACCCTTTCACTGGCGAGAAGGTGCCGTTTAGCTGGTGGCTGGTCGATGGGGATGATGCTCCGACAGTCGACAGGAACAGGCCATTGGTCGATATATTTCAAGAGAAAGATACTATTACTATAATTGTCCAACTGGCGGGCTGGGATGGTCCCGTCAATCCAGGGGCGGAAAACGAGAGCAGTTCGCCGCACATCAAGATAAACGATGTCAAATATAAGAATGGTATTTTGCAGGTCAGGCTGAAAAAGGGGGGAGATAGCCTTGTCTGTAGCCGTTGAAATCAAGGAAAACGATCTCAAGCAAGGGGTCCTGGGACTGGTCGTGGCTCTGGTAGAGATTATTAGAGACACCTTGAAAGTTCAGGCGCTCAAGAGAATGGAAAGCGGGTCTCTGACGGAGGCAGAATGCGAGAGGCTGGGCGAAACACTCATGAAGCTAGACATAGCTCTTGAGCAGATAAAAGAGGAACTGGCAATCACCGAGTCGGTTCAGGCAGTTAGAGACGGTCTGGATGACCTGGTGACAGAGGCAGTGGACAAGCTAGTCAACCCTGAAGCGTGGCGGCGGCAAGTCAAGGAGCAGACAACATAGCTGGAGCATCAAGATGGAGAATATATTTTACGCTGCATTAGCCCTTCACGTCGCCGGAAAGCCAGTAAACAAGGAAAACATACGGGCCGTTCTTAAGGCAGCCGGTACGCCGGTCAATGAGGCTGCGCTCGATGCTATGACGGTGCTTGTCGAAGCTCTTGAAACCGGTTCGAACAAGAAGTCTCTTGATACCAGAGTCATTAGATTCTTGACTTCTGAACTGGTCCATCGGAATGTGGAAGCCGGGCAGGTCGAAGACCTTCTTACACAATTGGCCAGGTACAGTTCCTCGACAGCGCCGGTTGGTGAGGCAATGCCGGCAGCATTAGTCGGAGCAACCAGCCTGAATGAGTTAAGTGGAGATGAAGAGATGTTCGCAGAACTCGGGGATGGCAGGAGCCGGTATATCTACGGAGTCGCCGCCGGCGGCGAGACAATTGAATTCGGGCGGATCGGGATAGAGGACAATCAAGTCTATTCTATCCCGTACAAAGACATTTGTGCCATTGTTCATAGTTGTCCCTCGGAGCCCTATCAATCGAGGGATGGCGAGGTAGTGAAGGCGTGGGTAAAAGCCCATCAGCAAGTTGTTGAGGCGGCAAAGGAGCGACTGGGCGCAGTAATCCCCCTGAGTTTTGACACCATAGTTCGGCCCGGCAGTGGTACGGCTCATCCTGACCAGGTCGTCAGAGACTGGCTTAAGGAAGATTACGATAGTCTTTTCGCTATAATGGAGAGAATTCAGGGCCGAGACGAATACGGGGTGCAGGTTTTCTACGATCCAAAAGTCATAGACGCACGCATATTTGAGCAAAGTGAACTTGTCAGGCAGATTCAACAAGAGATGGCTAACAAATCGCCGGGCATGGCCTATATGTACCGGCAGAAACTGGAAAAAGCAGTGAGGTCGGAGAGGGAGAAACTTGTCGACCAGTTGTTCCAAGATTTCTATGCGAGAATGAAGAGACACTCAGATGATACCGTAATCGGCAAGACCAGGAAAGGCGGCAAGGAAACAGTGATGCTGCTCAATGTCTACTGCCTGGCAGCCGAGGAAAAGGTTGAGAGTCTGGGCGAAGAGCTAGAGGAAATTGATAATATGGAAGGTTTCTCTGTTCGTTTCTCCGGCCCCTGGCCGCCTTATAGCTTTGTGGCTAAAACGCTGGCGCCAGTGAAAGGAAAATAAAGTGAATCCAGTCAGGGATACTCAGGGCGCGCTGGTCTTTCTCCTGGACAGGATATTGGATAAGGGCTTGATTCTCGATGCCGACATCATCATCCACGTGGCTGGCATACCCCTGGTAGGTGTAAAGCTGAAGGCGGCTCTGGCGGGGATAGAGACCATGCTGGACTACGGCATCTGGGAGGACTGGGACAAAGCGCAGCGCGGTATCGCCGCTGAGGAATACAAGACTAAGGAACATGCCCGGCTTATGGCAGTGAGAGAAGAGGTGCTTAACCCGGGATGATATGAGCACGGAATAAGAAGAAAGGAGGTAAACGCCCGATGATAGGATTCACTGAGATGGTAACAATAGTGAAAAGGGAGTTCACCGGTCTAACGAATCTGCCGGTGGACAGCATTACCGGTTTCAGTAAGGACGACGGGACGTACATAGTTTCGCTGGAGGCATTAGAGAGGAAAGCGATACCTGATAGTATGGATGTCCTGGGGTTTTATCAGGTACGTCTGGACGACGATGGCAAGCTTGTTAGCTTTGAAAGAAAGAAGCTGCGAAAGCGGGCTGACACCGGAGAGAGCTAGGAGGAGGAGCCTGATGAAAGAGTGGAATAAGTGTCCTGGCTGCCTGATCACAACTGATGGCGGCCCGGACTACTGCCCCAACTGCGGCGAACCATGGACCATCCGCTGTACCCAGTGCGGACTGACCTGGCGCTTCTGGGAAGGTCACAAATTCTGCCCCAATTGTGGCACCCAGGCTGAAAGGCAAGGAGTCACAAAAATCAAGAGAAGGCAAGGGGTGACCTAGGTTAGCCACGCAGAAGTTTTAACACGGGGTAGCAACTGGTGAGGAAGCTTTACCTTGTCCCTATAATTCACACAGGTTCGGATATGGGGTCTGTTGCTCCGACGCTATCCGAAAGTGCTGCCGCTGTTCTGGGCAAGGAAGTATGGCATAGGCATCAGGAAACTGTTTCCGGGTTTTGGCATTCTATCGCTGGGTTTTTTAATTCCCTTGAGGTCAGCGGTTTCAAAGTGTACCAGGACGGCCTCGTTGCTGGTGGGGAGGACGGGTTGAGAATCGTCAGCGAAGGTGTAAGAAATGGAAGTGCGAATTACAGCATTATTTCCGGCCTTCTAGCGAAAGGAGCCGTATTGATTAAGACGGAAGATATCCTCCTGGTCAAGAGGGAGCACACCTACATTATAAAGCTGGCGAACGCCAAATCAATTCTGGAAAGGGAGGCCGCTGCTTTGAGGTACAAGCTGGCTCAGCGGAGACTCCTGGAGGAACGGGATGATTTCATAGCCAGAGCAATCGGCGGGACCCTGAAAGAGGGAGAGACGGGGATACTTTTCATCGGGGCCTACCACGATGTCTTGCGCAAATTGCCTGCCGATATCCGAGTGGTTCAGGTGAAGGAAGTTACCAAGGTGAGGGAGTATCACACATTACTTGCCGGGATTGGCACAAGAAAGCAGGTTCAGCATTTAGAGCGACTTGCCGAGTATCTCGTATCGCCTGTCACAGATACACCGTCTCGATAGTTAAGCCAGGGTCAGCTATACCCCGAAAGTAAAAGAGGGGAGGGCTTTTGGCCCTCCCCTCTTTTACTTTCCCCTGGAGTTCACCTCATGTATCCAGTGCCGGCTGTTTTTGCGGCGGTGCCTCACGCGGCACGGGTGCATCGCGTTTGCTTACCGTGATTGCCCAGATAATCGCAGCCAGCAGGAGAACCGATATGATGGTTACGGCTATGTTGAAGTGGATAGTGTACTTAACGATAACCGGTGCGGCAAGCAGGCTCACCAGGTTTGCCACCTTAATCATTGGGTTTAAGGCTGGACCAGCAGTATCCTTGAGTGGGTCGCCAACGGTATCACCAATGACGCTTGCCTTGTGCCGCTCGCTACCTTTTCCGGTATTGGCCGCCAGGTCACGGGGTTCGTCTTCGATGGCTTTCTTGGCATTGTCCCAGGCACCACCGGCATTTGCCATGTAAACGGCCAGCAACTGACCGCTGAGAATGATGCCGGCGAGGAAGCCACCAAGCGCTTCCACATGCAGGACCAGGCCGACAAGTAAAGGCGTTAATACAGCAATCGCCGCCAGCGGGATAAGTTCCTTTTGGGCTGAGGCAGTAGAGATGCCGACTACCCTGGCATAGTCAGGTTTGGTGGTGCCTTCCATGATACCCGGGATGTGAAACTGACGCCGCACTTCTTCCACAATCTGGCCGGCAGCGCGGCTGACTGCTTTGATAGATAGCGAGCTAAACAGCCAGGGCAAAGCACCGCCGAGCAGTAATCCGACGAAGACCCTGGTATCAGATATGCGGATGGCGGTCAGTTTTTCCAGCCCCAACTGTTCCTGCACGATGCCAACATCTGTGATGAAGGAGGCAAATAAGCTCACCGCGGCAATCACCGCGGAAGCGATGGCAATGCCCTTGGTAATGGCCTTAGTAGTGTTGCCGACTGCGTCCAGGTCTGCCATAATCTGGCGAGCCTTAACGGTCTCCTCATCATGTTGGTCACCCCAGGCCATCTCGGCAATGCCGTTGGCATTGTCAGAAATCGGCCCGTACGAGTCCATGGCTACGTTATTGCCGGTATGGCTGAGCATGCCAATACCAATCATAGCCACGGCATAAAGGACATAGATTGCGCCCTGACCGCTGTACAGCAACAATGCGAAGACGAAACTGATGGCAATAACTATGAGCGCCCAGACGCTCGATTCCATACCAACAGCCAGACCGGAGAGGATAGTGGTAGCCGGCCCGGTATTGGTGGAGTTAACGATTGACTTGACCGGCGCACGCCTCGTGGCGGTAAAGTAAGAGGTGAGCGGATTGAAGGCAACCGCCAGACCTACGCCGATGGTCGTCAGCATTGCGAGCTTCCAATCGCCGGCATAGTAGACTGCCAGCAGGAATGACCAAATTATAGTGTTGACACTGGATACCTCATACGAGCGGAACATGGCTTCCTCTGCGTCATGTGCCCGCAGGAAGCGGAGGGGAAACTTCTGCCAGATTGGCACGGTGAAGGTACCCAGGATAGAGCTGAGGACACCGATGGCGCGGATGATAAGCGGATAAACAATCCACTTAAGGTCACCGGTTATCGCCACCAAGGTAAGGCCGAGTATCAAGGCGGACACGATGGTGACTTCGTAACTCTCAAAGATGTCGGCGGCCATACCGGCGCAGTCGCCGACGTTATCACCGACCTGGTCAGCGATAACGGCCGCATTGCGCGGGTCATCCTCCGGGATATCCTTCTCCACCTTACCGACCAGGTCCGCACCCACGTCTGCCGCCTTAGTGAAAATCCCCCCACCAACGCGCATGAATAAGGCTAACAGTGTACCGCCGAAACCAAAACCGAGAAGTGCATCCGGGGCCGCCGTACCGAAAATGATAAAGATGATTGTACCGCCGAGCAGTCCAAGCCCATCGGTGAGCATCCCGGTGACGGTCCCGGCATAGTAAGCAATTGACAGCGCCTCATTGAAACCGCGCCGTGCTGCTGCCGAGGCACGGACATTGGCCTGGATTGCCATGCGCATGCCCAGTTGACCAACAAGCAGGGAGAAACTTGCACCCATGATAAAGGCAAGGGTGCGGCCAATCGCTATAATCAGCTTGGTGTTGTTAGGGAACTCGGCCACGGCTTCCCTGCTTGGTGTAACGATGTACACCAAGAGGAAGAGTACGACTGCCAGAACACCAATCGCTGGAAGGATGGTCCTGAGCTGGCGGTTTAGATAGCTGTCCGCCCCGATACGAATCGCATTCCAGATTTCCTGCATCTTGGGCGTGCCCTTGTCCTTCTTCAGCACGATACCACGCAGGAGCCAGGCATAGACAAGACTGATAATCGCCACAACGACGACGCCGACAATGGCAAGCTGCTCGAAATTATTGAGGCCATGTCCGGCTAGACCCAAAATGTTCATCTGCCCTCCTTGACCATTCTCGATAAATATCCGCGCACGCGAGCCCAGACGCATAGAGCATTCTGGGAAGACCGGGCAAACGGCAACCGATACAGAAGGTCGCTCGCAGTGCTTTTATCAGCGGGAGAATCTAAACTGTTAAGTAAGCATACAAGGAATAATATACACAAATATTTCTAGTTAGTCAAGGAGGGCTGCCGCAGTTTTTAGCTTCCTGGTGTAACATTTAGAGCTTGTGGCGGACCAGGGTTTGTTGGAATATCCAGAAAGGCTGCTCGCTCTGAGCGTGGTAACCGGCACTCCGGAAGACCCTCTGCACTTCAGCAGTAGCCGGCAACCGTACGCCGACCAGCGGTGGGTCATACCGTGTTGCTTCCGCTCGTAGTCCCAGGGCAAGTACATACAGGGAATCAGGCTGGCCGTCAACATAGGTGGCTACGAGACCTTCTCCGGAGTAGCCGGGCTCTATTATGGCCATGGCGCTTATATCCCCATGTTCCCCGACTGTTCGGACCTGACCCTTAGTGAGTCTGATATTAATTTGCTCAGGGGTCAGACTGTGAAACCTCCAGCCAGTGCCATACAGTCCTCCCATAGCCTCCAGTACGGTTGACCGCTGCCGGAAGGAAAGAAGGTGAGGCAGGTCTCGCTGCTCGGGACTTGACAGAGGGCTTTCAATCTGTGTCGCCTCAGCCTCATATGGGAGGATACTGGCTACTCTGGCGAATCCGATTTTGGCAGCAATCCGGTGAATCGGGGTGTTAAGAGAGGAGGTAAGGAAACGGATAACGTCTGCTCCCATTGCCCGAGCCTCTGCCGAGAACCGTCGGGTGAGCCGGGTAGCTAGTCCTGTCCTGCGGTAAACAGGGTCTACCCGTATTCCTTCCAGCCAGGCTTCACTGGGAGTAACCATGACTATGTGGCCAACAGCCACCGGATGTGTACCTATGGTGGTCACCAGCAATTTGCCGTCTGGTTCACGCAGCCAGCGGTCCCATACCTGCGGGATGTAATCTCCCCATTCCCAGGTGTCCTGGCAGAAGCGGAGCACAGCTTCTTTATCCGGCGGGCGAGCCTGTCTGATGTACGGCCTTGGCGATTGGATTTGTGTTTTCATCCCTTTTCTCAAGTATTGGCTCATTCTCTTGATTAAGTCAACAGATTGTCGGTCGAGATGGTTTCGGTCGCGGGCCTCACTATTAAAATGTCACACTTTTGTAACTTTTTCTGCCGCTATTTTATGACTTTTCAATTCGCCCCCGTATAAATTTACGCAATTATCCCTTGACATTCCGTAAATTATATGCTATAGTATAGGTATAAAGTGAGATTGGAGAAAAGACATGAAAACCTATACTATAAAAGACTTTGAGCAACAATTCCCTACCGATGATGCTTGCCTTGATTTTCTTTTTAGGGCTCGTTACCCAAAGGGAGTTTATTGTGAGAAATGCGGGAGAATAACCAAGCATTACAAGAGAGTAGGTATAAAATTCTATTCCTGTGAATTTTGTGGTATGGGTGTTGCTCCGACTTCTGGTACTATCTTCCACAAATCGGATACTCCGCTCCGCTCTTGGTTTCACGCTATTTTCCTGATGTCTTCTACCAAGACTGGCATTTCCGCCAAGCAACTTGAACGGGAATTGGGTGTCACCTACAAAACAGCGTGGCGTATGTTCAAACAAATTCGCAAACTCATGGACGAAAGTATCAACCCTTTGACTGGACAAGTTGAAGTAGATGAAACCTACATAGGCGGGAAACATTCGGGTAGACGTGGACGTGGTGCATCTGGCAAGACGGTTGTTATGGGTATGACAGAGCGTGAAGGGAGCGCAATCGCTAAGGTAGTGCCTGACGTTAAGACTAGAACGCTTCTCCCTATGATTTGGAAGAACGTATCTCAAAATAGCACCATCTTTACCGATGAACTGCCTAGCTACAATTACGTTGCTAAACTCGGATATGCTCACGAAGTCGTTCAGCACTACGCCAAGCAGTATGTTCGTGGCAACGCCCATGTCAACACTATCGAATCCCTTTGGTCTACAATCAAGCGTGGCATTGATGGTGTCAACCATTCTGTGAGTCCCCTTTACCTTCAGTCTTACCTCGACTCTTACGTTTACCGCTATAACCACCGGAAGGACGAGCAACCGATGTTCCTTTCTCTTCTTGACCGTGTTTCCACTCTGACACAGGTTGCGCAGCCTTCTTGAGAAGTTGCTCAAACTTTTTCTTGGTCAAGGCTTTTGTCTTCATGGCTTCACGTTCCCAGATGAAGCCAGTAAATAACCTATGAGTACACCTAGAATACCACCAATAAATCCTGACATTAGTGAAGTTGCCCATTTTGCACGATAAACGTCCCTGGACATTGCGTAGAAGCTAAGCAATGTATGTTGTTGAGTTTGGGGGCATTGCACATCAATATGATAGTCTGATTCATATAGTATCACGTGTTTTAGTTCCACAGTTGTTACGCCTTTAGGTTTGAGTTGTAACTTACCCCTTCCACTTACTACTGTCCTTTTGTTTTTGTCACTCCCAAAATCGTATAACTCCCAGTGGTAATCTCCTTGCTTCTCAAAGCCTAAGCCAGATGTTACTTTTAATTCCAAAGTCAGGTTATCTCCCGTTAGATACGGAATCCATCCCTTAACCAAACGCCTAAAGATATTTTTGGGTCTTAATTCTACTGTAATACTACCCTCAACCTCAGTTACCTTGTAATAAGTCGGCATCTCTATCCCCCTATTGTGGTATATCGTTTTATAAGGCATTATACCACACTCCTACGGAATGTAAAGGGATAGTCACGTTAATTAATATGAAAGTATGGGGCCACTCTTGATTGCCTTCGGTGCCGGCGCACAGTTTTGCAAAATTGTGGCCTTTCCTATCCGGTCTTGCTTGACTTGGATGGGAAGGTGGCTGGGAGGTATAATGTCATCGGTATTCCAGTTACCTGCTTCATTGATAGCAATGGTATAATCTGATTGGTGCTCTCCGTAGTGTAGCTGAAATAGAAGGTGTACTTAATAGAGTTTCCCCTTAATCTTGTGGGCTAAAGGAGGTGGTAAGTGGGTGATGTTTTAGATGAGGCATACGCCATCGCTCAGTGTAAAGACTGTCCATGGTATAAGTCCTGCGTATCTCCAATGAAGTTCACCGTCGAGGATATCCGGCGGCAGTTGGAGGCATCAACGCTAGGTACCAATATGCCGCTGGAAGCTAATCTTGGCATGCAGAATCTTCTGTCCGGTATGGCAACGGCGGCCCAGAACTCATTACTCGAGGCTTGTCCTATCTTCATAGGTCGCTTGCGGGCCAGCCCCAGGCTTGCCCAGCATTTGAAGAAAATGATGCAGGACTGGGGTAGTGAAGAGGAACCGCGCACGGTATAGACTTGTGACCTGACTTCATGAATAGAGTAAGGCGTTTTTCAAGCACAAGAATAATCGTTAATCCGCTTGCCGGTGCCGGGAAGACCGCTAAGAAATGGCCGCAAATCATGCGCCTGCTGAAAAGCATTGGCCTGAGGTTTGACTTTGATGTGACTGATGCTCCGGGCCATGCTACCGAGCTGGCTGAATCCGCCGCCAGGAAGGGTTACGAGCTGGTCGTTTCCGTGGGTGGCGACGGCACTATAAACGAAGTTGTGAACGGACTATATAGGGCCGGTAGCCTCAAAGACGTTACGCTGGGCATCATAAGCACCGGCGTGGGTGCTGATTACATCCGTACCATCGGCGCGGCGCGGCATTTTTTTGAAGCGTGCCACCGCCTCGCGAACCCTAGGCAGCTCACCGTGGACCTCGGTGTTGCTGAGTACCAGAATGGCGGGCAGGCTGCGAAGCGGCTATTTGTGAACTTTGCCGGTCTGGGTTTCGATGCCGAAATAGTAAGGGCTACCACTCTTAAGTTCAAAGCTTTGGGCAGTACGCCTTCCTACCTAATGGGGTTGCTGACAACGTGCCTTCTTTATAAGCCGAAGCAGGTATCTGTCATCGTGGACGGGCAATCAGAGGAAAGAAGGGTCTGGACCATCCTTATGAATAACGGTAAATATGGGGGTGGTGGAATGCTCGCCGCGCCTGACGCTGACCCTGCCGATGGTCTCCTCGATGTAGTGATAATAGGCAATCTGAGTAAACCGGACCTTCTCCTATCGCTGCCGCGTGTGTATAAGGGTACTCACCTGAGCCATCCCAAGGTGACCGTTAAGCGGGTAAGTGAGATAAGCATACAGTCCAGGCAGCCGATGTTCCTGCAGGCTGACGGTGAGCTCCTGGGACAGGCCCCGGCGCGCTTCTATATGCTGCCGGCAGCGTTAAACCTGGTTATTTAGAAGTTTCGGTGGTCAGCGGGGTCTTAGCCAGACGTGACCGGCTAAGCCAGCTGAACAGTATAACGCCTAAGAATCCGGCCCCACCGCTGAAGTAGAAGACCCACTGGATTCCACCCCAGTCATTGAAGACACCGCTCAAAATTGGGCCCACGCCGGCGCCCAGACTGCTGGCTATAGCGAATATCGCCATGGTTGAAGCCATACCGAACTGCCGGCCTAAATTAATAGATAGCGCCGACTCAGCCGGTATGGCAGTTGCCGAGCCGATACTGCGGATAATAATTAGTCCCAATAAATACCAGAAGTTGCCGGTCAGGGGAATCAGAGCCAGCATGGTAAAGTCGACGAGACTGCCGGCAAGCAGCATAGTTCTCTTATTGAAGCGGTCGGCAATTCTACCTGAGAGTATCTGAAGCAGTGAGAATGAATAGAGGCTAACGGCCAGCAATATCCCTATGAGTGTGGTACTCATTTTGAGATTAACACTGCAATAGATAGAGATAAAAGCCATGAAGCCGCCCATGGTCACCTCATACAATGTGCGGTAGATAAAAAGGCCTCTGAAAAGGCCGCTGTCGCTCATTTTCCGGAAGGAGAGTTGAGCCGGACCCTTTCCTTTCCTCTCGCCGGTTTCATAGAGGAAAGTGGCGGCTATGAATGCCACAAAATTCAAGCCGCCCATGAAGGCAAAGGTAACGGTCATATTGTAGCGGTCAGTGAGAAATCCACCCAGCAGGGGTCCCGTGGCGAAGCCGGTGGCGAAGGCGGCATTGAAGTAACCCATCCACTTGCCTTCTTCCCCTTGCGGAGCAATGTCACCAACCCAGGCTCGGGCTACGGGGGCAGTTATACCCGAAACAAGACCATGCAATATACGAACGGCCATTAGTTGGGGCATATTATGCGAGAATATGTAAGCCACAGCGGTCAGGCTTTGTAAAAGCAGGCCTAAGACCATAAAGAGTTTGCGCCCTTTGCGGTCGGAGAGTCGGCCCATGAAGGGCATGAATACAGCCCGTGAGAAGGCGTACCCACCATAAAGGGCGCCTATCCAGATTCCGGTGGCTCCTAGCTGGTCAGCATAGAGAGGCAGGATGGGCGTTATTACACCCATACCAATCATGCTGGAAAAGGTACACAGGGCCAGAATGGGGAATACTTTCTTTATCATGACGCTAAACTAGCGAGAGATGACCCCTATGCACAATAGCCTATTCATGCGTATGGTGTCAAGCGCAGGTTAATGCATGACTGCAGCGACTTATAGAGAAATAGTTTTATGCGCCCTGAGTAAAATATCAGCTATGGAGTACATGTTGGATACCTGCCCCACGGCAACTTTATCCGTCAGCCCCAGGCGAGACAGGCATGTTCCGCAGGCAAGGATTTCTACTCCCTGGCTTTTTAACTGGAGCAGCTCCCCCAGAACTGGCGATTCACTGGTTACCAGCTTTACTCCACTATTTATGAAAATTATTGTTTCTGGCTTTAATTTCAGGCCGCCCACGGTATGAAGGAAGCTTTGCATAAGTAGATTTCCCAGTTGCTGGTTGTCGCCTCTGCCCAGGATATCCGAGCCGATGAGTAATGCTATGCCGGTGGCAGATTTCGCCTCGACCTGAACTGAAAGAGCCCCAGCTTTTCTCAGCGTTAAGTAAATGCCATCTTTCTTGGCCTCGATGTTCACCTCGCAGCCTTTGCTCTTGCCTAACCGGGATACGTTGTCCCGCGCCGCTTCGTTATCAACGATGGTGATTACCTCGTCAGACCCCTCCAAAGCCTGCATCGTTAACACGACAGGCTGAGGGCAGGCTAGATTCCTGGCATCAATAGTCCTGGTCATTTGCTTTCCTCACCTTCAGGCCGGTTGTTCCGGGACAGGCAAATCCCCCTTCGTCGCGATTACAGTATAAAGTTCCCCGTTAACCTTATGCAAATGCTGGTATCTAGTCTGATTGTCTATAGACATAACGCAAACGCAGCAATACTGTGACAAAGTGTCTGCCAGGGGTAGGGTGTTGACACTGTGACCAGGCGGTGATACATACTTTAATTAAAAGGGGTTAAATTTGTGGTTACAGTCTACTTGCTGGAAAAGCTATCGTTGTATGAGCGGGGAAAAGGTAGACAAAAAATTTAAATTAGTGTATCGACTTCTTTATCCGTTCAGACTTTGGCGTTTTCTGTGCTTTGCAATATAATTGAAGTAGAAGGCTGATGCAGAAAGTCAGCGATGGAACAAAAGAGAAGCAGTGTGGATAAGACCGGGCGCTTGCGTCGCAGGACAGAGACCGCTGGGCTTGTCCATGAGCTTGAGGCGCGTCAGGCTGAACTGCAGCTACAGAATGAAGAGCTGCGGAAGGCACAGGCAGCGCTGAGGAAGTCGGAGGAAAGCTACCAGAACCTGTATGATTTGGCACCGGTGGGTTATTTCACAGTTGGCAAAAATTACATGATAGCAGACGGTAACCTGAGTGGCTGTGCCTTACTGGGTGTGGAGAGAGGGTGCCTTACCACGGAAAAAATTACCCAGTTTATATCTCCGGAGTGTCAGGATATCTTTTATGTTCATCACAAAAGCGTTTTAGAGACTAGCAAGATTCAGACCTGCGAGCTTACGATGCTAAAGCAGGATGGTAGCAAATTTGACGCCGAGCTTTATAGTGAGGCTGTTATGGAGGAGCTAGGAGAGTCCAGGCATTGCCGGATAGCTGTTCTGGATATCTCCAAACGCAAGGAGATGGAGCGAGGACTGCAGGAACACCATCAGCGGATTCAGGTAATCGTTGAAGAGGGCACTGCTGACCTGCAGAGAGTAATCAGGGAACTGAGGGATGAGGTAGTCAGACGCCAGCAGGCGGAGGAATCTCTCCGCCGGTCGGAGAAAAAATATCGCGAGTTGATAGAAAGCCTGAGTGAGGTCGTCTTCTCCGTTGACCGTGGCGGAGTGCTGACCTATATCAGTCCGGTTATCCAGAGGTTAAGCGGCTATAGCCAGCTAGAGCTCATGGGACACCCCTTCAGCGACTTTGTATATCCAGAGGATGTATCGCGCATATCGGAGGATTTCAATAGAGTTTGTTGTGGCGAGACTATTGAGGGGAATGAGTACCGTTTTGTTACCAAATCCGGCGAAGTCCGCTGGTGGCACTCATCCGGCCGTCCCGTCTTTGATGCGGACCGCGTTATCGGACTGCACGGAATCCTCACTGATATTACCGAGCGCAAGCGTGCGGAGCAAGGAGTTAAAGCTCTTTCTCACCGCCTTTTTGAGATACAGGAGGCGGAGCGTGGTAATCTCGCTCGAGAGCTTCATGACGAGGTTGGTCAGTTACTGAATGTCACCAAACTTTTACTGGACAAGTCAATGACCGCTGATGAACGAAGCCGGAAATCCCTGGTCAGTGAAGCCCAGAGCCAGATTGTCGACTTGATAACTCGAGTCAGCAACCTGTCCCTCGACCTGCGGCCGCGGATGCTCGACGACTTCGGTCTGCTGGACGCGCTTGTGTGGTATTTCAGGCGTTATACCGACCTGACACAGGTAGTCGTAGACTTCGAGCACCTTGGTCTGGACCGTAATTTGGAGCCGCAAGTAGCCAATAGCGTATATCGTATTTTGCAGGAAGCTCTCACCAATGTAGCGCGTCATGCCCGGGTGAAAGAGGCAAAGGTGAGTATCTGGAACAACGGACAGAACCTTCTCCTGCAAGTAGAGGACAAGGGTGTTGGCTTCAATCCGGTTGAGCTGCCCGAGGGCAAAAGTAGCGGCATCGATAGTATGTATGAGCGTATCAGGCTATTGGGTGGAAGTCTAAAGGTAATTAGCGCACCGGGAGATGGGACTTGTCTCACGGTGGAAATACCACTTAACGCAGCAAGCGGCACTGGCGGGAAGGTTGTATGACCACAATTTTGCTGGCAGATGACCATCAGGTAATGAGGGAAGGGCTTCGTGCATTGCTGGAAGCGGAGCCGGATTTCCAGGTTATCGGCGAGGCGGGCGATGGACTTGAAACGGTACGGTTGGTAGAAAGCCTTCACCCGGATGTTCTGGTAGTGGATATGATTATGCCGGGCATGAATGGCGTCGAGGTTACCAAGCGGCTCCGCCAGAGTTCTCCGGCAACTGCAGTGGTGGTGCTGTCCATGTACGGCGTAGAAAGCTACGTGCACAAGGCAATGCGAGCGGGTGCTAAAGCCTACGTATTGAAAGAGGCTTCGGCAAGCGAACTGGTCCATGCCATCCGCGAAGCTGTTGCCGGCCGCCGCTATCTCAGCAGGACCCTGTCCGAGCAAGCCATCGATACTTACGTTAAGGAAACGCTATCTACTGCGCTTGACCCGCTACTTGCATTGACCACCAGAGAGCGAGAAGTGCTGCAGATGGTTGCCAAAGGTGATACCAGCAAGCAAATCGCCGCCAGTCTGGGGGTGAGTCCGCGTACTATTGAGTTTCATCGTGCCAGCATCATGCGCAAACTCAAGCTTAGAAACCAGCAGGAGTTGCTTCGCTACTGCCTCCGTGCCGGCATCCTGGCCGCCGACAACCCGCTTTAGTTCCAGCCAGCCCCCGCGTAAGCGTCCCACTTATTTGCCAAATAGAAAATTCCGTATATTTACCAGGTATTTCTGGTAGATTAGCGAGTTCCAGACAATAGACAACGTTACTACAATTATAATTGTCAGGCATCTCCTTTTTCCCTCTTTCCTTTATTAGAAAATCTGCCCGAGGATAATCATCATCGTGTGGCGGAATAGAAAAAGAGAGGAACATTAAAGCCAGACCCGGCGTGCCGGTGATAAGGCTGCTTCGACGCCACTGACATCTGCTGTTCCTGATAGATTGCAGGGAGGGAAATGCTGTGAAAGGGGCTTATGTACTACTAGACGTTATGGATGGTTACTGCGATTTCGTCATGCAGGTCCTTCGAAGTCGAACGGGAGTAATAATGGTGGATGAGACGGAAGGCCCGGCAGACATTGTAATGGTTGTTGAGGCGTCCGATAGACATGAACTAGCCGGGCGGACGGTACGGGCGCTGGCAGCGGTGGAAGATATGACCATGAGTATGCAATTGCTGCCGGCCAGGGGGGATGGCGTGGCTGGCTACAAAAACAGGGACAGGAAGAACTGAGATGCTACATTCGGGTATTAATGCGGACAACTCCATATTCGTACTGCTGTCTTTTGAAGGCCCCGACCCTTACTCTTCAGCCGGTGGGCTTGGGGTGAGGGTAACAAATCTTTCACGGACTCTTGCCGATGAGGGTTGGCTGACACACCTTTTCTTTATCGGCGACCCCCGTGGAAAGGGTGAAGAAGTTACCGCTAGCGGCAGGCTACTTCTGCACCGCTGGTGCCAGTGGATAAGTGAGTATTATCCTAACGGCGTTTACCAGGGGGAGTATGAGAAAATCAACGAC
>Ga0315277_10005702_pt1 | contig 16377 bp, 16 predicted proteins | sample YL17G05_15_MG_FD_203695 | JGI IMG/M metagenome (GOLD analysis project Ga0315277, IMG submission 203695) | Sediment microbial communities from Yellowstone Lake, YNP, Wyoming, USA - YL17G05_15 | ecosystem: Environmental > Aquatic > Freshwater > Lake > Sediment | place: USA: Wyoming | collected... | reverse complement strand
AGTCTCCCCAATCTTGAAATTGAAGGCCTCTTTATCATCCCTCTTTTTCTTTCTCACCATGTTTTTATCCCTTTTGTATATTGTGCGGTTGAATAGATTCCAACCTTATTTCTTCAACCATTCCACAGTTTTGGCATCCCCCCACAGATGTTCCAGATCGAAATATCGGCGGGTTTCATCCGAAAAACAGTGAAAAACGACATCGCCATAATCCATAACGCGCCACGAAGACGCTGTCAATCCATCCATACCAAAAAGAGGAACACCGACCGCTTTCAGCTTTTCATTCACCTCATCGCAGATCGCTCGGAGATGGATGCTTGTCTGACCTGTGACCAGGACAAAATAATCGGTAAAATTGCAGACTTTACGGACATCCAGGACCAGGATATCCTCCGCTTTTTTGTCATAGGCAATGCGGGCGATCTTGATCGCCTTTGTTTTGGTTCTCAATACCCCTCTTCTCCCTCCTTCATATAAAACTTCAAAGCCTTTATAGAATCGGAATGCAGGGATTTTCCCCTGGAACGAACATGATCAATCTTTCTTTTCAAAATCGCTCTGAATGCTTCATCCCTGTCGGAAAAGGCCAGACTTCGAAACCTGTCCACACCTTCAAAATCTCGGGTCGGCTCAATGTAATCGGCAATATAAAGAATCTGACCCATCCGGGACATCCCCGGGCTTCCGGTGGGATGCACCCTGATCGCCTCCGCCATTTCCCTGCTTGAGATCCCAAATGTCTTCTCAAGCATCACAGCCCCCAACCGGGCATGCCACAACTTCGGAAAGGCAAGATCCTCCTCAGATAAGGGATTATGATATTCCTCCAGCATCTCCCGGATCCGGGAATACTCCACGCACCTGCCCGAATCATGGATAAGCCCCAACACCGCTCCTTCATAAGGATCTTCTTTATATTCCTGGCACAGGATCAGCATGGTATGATACGTGCCAAGCGAATGAAGGAACCGCTCTCGATCCACCAGTTTTTCAAGCTGCTTGATGAGGGTCCCAGACGTCGGTAATTTCAAAGTCCCTGTTCTTTGTCCCGTTCCAGGAGTATTCATGATTGAGATACTATGTGAAGCATCCTTTGCTTTGGATTCAAGGCTTTTTTTGGTTTTTTTGCTTGCAAACATTGTGTTGATAAGTGAATAAACATAATATATATGTTGAGTAAAGAAAAAAATCAAGGACAAAGGAGAGGTGGCCGAGTGGCTGAAGGCAGCTGCCTGCTAAGCAGTTGAAGGGGTGTAAAACTTCTTCCCCGGGTTCGAATCCCGGCCTCTCCGCCACTAACCTTTTGGAGGATTCATCCGGAAAGGTGGATGAATGGGTTCGAAAAAAAAGAAAAGGAGGCACATAATGGAAGGGAATGAGAGAGCCAAGGCTGAAGCTATGAATCCTGGTATGTCCGCTGATCAAATCCTTTCTCTGGTTAAGGAAAAGATCCAGGAGAAGAATGAAGTCATCAAGGAACAGCAGATCCAGATCCAGGAACTACAGGAAAAATGCGGCGCTCTTGAAGAGGAGAATAATAAGCTGAAAATAGCCGCCAGGGAACACGAGGATTTGGTCAAGAAAATCTCTGAGATTCTTGATTAATGTTCCCTCTTCCCCTGAAATGGGGTTATTGGTGTCTGTTCCAATTGCGACACTCCTGTATTGTAATATCCTTCGAATAAACACGGGTGATTTGAAATGAAGTGGCATGTCATGCGTTACCGTTTCCTTTTTCTACTCCTTTGCCTTATCCCAATGATTTCCTGTTCCTCCCTTTTCAAGAAAGACAAGATCACATTAAACCCTGAGTTCTCCGTAAATGTGGCAAAACCCCAGAAGGACTTCCCTGATGAAGACAAACTGGTCCCCTCAAAAAAAGAGGTTTTTAAACTCTACGGCGTGCCCGACTTTGTGCGGTTCTGGTGGTCCAGGGACGGACGCATTCACCGCTTCCTGGAGGTGGACAGCAAAATCAGAAACCAGAATTCCCTCCTGATCATGAAACACTCCTGGATCTTTCTCGATAAAAATATCGAATGCATCTTTGACAGCCCGACAGCCTATCGAGAGATCCCCCTGAACGATAAAATTCGAACCGTATGCACCTACGGAGATCCTGAGGATGTCAAAATCCTTTCCGATGTGGTACCCTACAGTGAAATCTGGAATTATTACTCCCAGGGTCTCATCTTGAAATTTGAAAACGATAAACTGATCAACCAGCAGATCCATAGCCCTATGGGCCGCGTGATCAAAAAATGAAAACCCCTCCTTGAGAAACTCCTATGATGACAAACGATCTGGAATATGTCCTGTTCCCCGAGGATAAGATAGAGCAACGTATTGCTGAACTCTCTTCAGAGATTGTCCGGGATTATCAGGGGAAAAATCTTGTCCTTGTCGGCATTCTCAAGGGCGGCATCATCTTCCTCTCGGACCTGACCAGGCGCATCCCCATCCCCCATTCCTATGATATTGTGGGCGCCTCCAGCTATGGCGACGGCATCACGTCCTCAGGCCATGTCATTATCACCAAGGATGTGGAAATCCCCTTGAAAGACAGGGATGTGCTTCTGATCGAAGATATTTATGACACAGGAACCACTCTGAAGGTGGTGAAAGACCTCCTTTTAGTCCATGGCCCCCGGAGCCTTGAAATTTGCGCCTTGTTATGGAAGGAAAAGAAAAATCGGAGGTATGACATCCCCATCCGATATATCGGTTTTTCCGTGCCGGATGTGTTTGTGGTGGGCTATGGACTTGATTATAATGAAAAGTACAGGAACCTACGGTGCATAGGGGTCCTTAAAAAGGAATTTTACAGCTGAAAATGCGTATTTTGGGAGGAGAAAAGAAAGGGCTGGTTCTAAAGACAAGGGGCGGCCCATCCACCCGCCCCCTCTCTGCGCGGGTCAAAACATCCCTTTTTGGCATCCTCTACCCCCATGTGCCTGATTCCCATTTTTATGACTTCTTTGCCGGCAACGGCGCTGTGGGAATCGAGGCATTGAGTCGGGGCGCTGCCATGGCGCACTTCTTTGAAAAAGACCCGGTCTGCATCAGGATTATACGCGATAATCTCTCCAAATGCATGCTGGCGGAACGCGCAACCCTTCACCAGGCAGACGTGCTCCGCGCCGTTCGTTCTCTCAAATACCCAACCAAGTCTCCTGTCATTGCCTTTCTTGGCCCCCCTTATTCATCCGAACTGGCTCACAATACCCTCCTCCTCCTCGCTGCTTGCGATCCCTTTCCTCCAGGCGCCCTTGTTATTGCAGAGGTGAGAAAAAAGAATTATCTCGATCAAAAATATCGGTTTTTTGAGCTGGTAAGGGATGAATATTACGGCGATACAAGACTCGCCTTTTTTGAGCGTACTTCACTTTAATCCTCCTCAGATGGCAATGTTACCTATGTCCTGAAGCTGACAGGATTCATGAAAAAAGTAGTTGCATCCTGATATTCCGTTCTACAATAATATTAGCGTTTTTTTTCGGGAAAAAAAACAGAGAGTATATGAAAATACTCCAGAAATCTTTGAGGAAATGGAATCAAAATATCATGAAAAAATTGTTTCTTATCCTTGGATGGCTGGCCCTGTGTCTGAGCGCAACCTTTGCCCAGGAGATCATTGTCGAGTCCCGGGCGGGGGGAAAGAATTTTTCCTCTTACAGCGAACCGTTGGGAAAATGGACTGATAGCGTGGCAAAGAGCCTGGCTGAGGGCTGCTCCCCGGAAGAAATCGGCTCCAGGTTTGTCATCGTCGATGCCGGCCCTGTGCAGGCAGAGGCTCGGTTTACTCCCGAGATACCCAAGGAGGGCAAATATGATATTTATGTCACATGGGGCAGAAGCGGTAATGCAATGAACGTCAAATACGTCATCAATAATGGAACGAAGGAAGAGGCAAAATATCTCGATCAGTCAGGATGGGGCGGAGAAGTCGCAGCCAATTCCTATACCTGGGTCCATCTGGGAACCTTTGACCTCCCCGCTGGGAACAAGGCTTATGTCGCGGTTCTCGCGACTGAAGTGAAAGGCAGACCAAGTACACCGAACAGCGGTCGGGTTTATGTGGATGCAGTCAAATTTGTCCCTGCGGATGGGAGCGGCGTCGGTCCTGTTTCCCAAACACCTGTCTCATCTCAGCCCGCTGTACCGGCTGCCTCTACCCCGGCAGTCATTTCGTCCGCCCCCTTTGTGACTACATCCCAATCAGGCGCCATACCCTTTGCGCCTATTCCCGCTCCTCCTTCCCTGTCCGCAACCTTTTCTCCCGCTGTCGCCCCTTCCGCGGGTTCCTCGCCCTTCCAACCTCTGCAGCCTGCAACTTCCCCTGTCGGTTCCTCCCCATTCCAGCCCGTTCAGGCTCCAAAATCCGCCGTGAGTTCCTCGCCGTTCCAGCCCGATCAGACGGCAAAATCCGCCGTGAGTTCCTCGCCGTTCCAGCCCGATCAGCCGGCAAAATCCGCTGTGAGTTCCTCCCCGTTCCTGCCCGCTCAACCTACGACCTCCGTTGCGAGTTCTTCCCCGTTCCAACCCGTGGCCCAGCCTTCCACCGTATCTTCAACCACCTCTCCTTTCCTGTCCGGTGACAAACCTTTAAGCCCTCTTGTTTCTGCGCCCGCAACAGGTCAGGTCAGGTGGTATACCAGTTATCCGGAAGCCATCAAGACCGGCGTTGATACCAAAAAATGTATCATCCTTTTCTTCCGTTCCGCTTCAAGCAAAACCTCCAGCACATTGGAAGATGAAGTGCTCAATGATCCGGCGGTCCGCGCTTCGCTCGAGCAGAACTATATTTGCTGCAAGCTGGATATCAATCAAAATCCCCAGGTGTGTGAATATTACAGCATCTTCAAGGCGCCCGTTCTGGTGTTCCTCGACGCCCGCGGGTATTCCAGGGCGCGGATTGACATCGTCATCACTCCCCCTCAGCTCGTCCAGGAACTCGAAAAGTTCAAACAGTAAGTCCGCCAATCTAAAGGGATTTACGGATTAATCAAGCGCGTATCCCACAGGGATGATGTAGAGCGGTTTGTGATCCTTTGGCAGCGCGAGGACGCCCGCCGCCTTTTCTTCCTGGAATGCGCCGATTGGCACAGACCCCAGCCCAAGCGCCACTGCCTCCAGATGAATGTTCTGCGCAGCGTGACCCACCTCGATGTGCGTGTACATGATCCCGCGATTGCCGTACCTTCCCGTGATGCGTTCATATACTCCGCATATCACAATATCCACAGGCGCGTCGGATACGGATTTTTGTCCCAGCGCAGCCCCTGCCAGGGAATTTCGCAAATCCCCGCTCCCCGCCCGCTCCAGCTCGTGTCCCTGGGGCTTGTAACGATACAGGCCGTCGGACTTGACCACGTATATCTCCAGGGGATACAGGGCGCCGGCTGATGGGGCAGCCCGCAATCCCCCCTTCTGATCCGTGATTCCCTGCGCAGCCCACAGAAGCTGCGAAATCTGCTCCAGGGAGAGAGGCTGGGATCTGAAGCTTCTTTTGGACCTCCGATTCTGAATGCACTCCTCCAGGCTCATGGCGCCTTTCAGGTTCGGCTTCGATAGTTTCACGATCGCGACTTCCTTTGTTCCCATGTCTTGTTTTTCCTCCTTCCCGCCAGGATAAATGGGGAAAAGGGTGAATAGAAAAAAAATCCCCAGGCCAATTTTATACCTCATTTATAATCCCTCCATGTGATGATATTGGAGATCGTACAGCCTGCGATACAGGCCGTTTTTTTCAAGCAGGTCCCTGTGAGTGCCTGTTTCATGCACCTTGCCCTTGTGCATCACAATGATCTGATCCGCGCTTCTGATGGTGGAAAGCCGGTGCGCAATCACAATGGATGTGCGGCCCTTGAGCAGCTTCCGAAGCGCATCCTGGATCAGGAGCTCCGTGGCTGTGTCGATGCTGGAGGTGGCTTCGTCCAGGATCAAAAGTCTCGGATCGAACGCAAGCGCGCGCGCAAACGCCAGGAGCTGCTTCTGCCCCTGGGAAAACGTGGCCCCCCGCTCATGCACCTCCTGACTGTATCCCCTGGGAAAGGATGAGATGAAATCGTGCGCATTCACGGTTCGCGCCACCCGTTCGATATCCTTTTCCGTAAGCGACTCCCTTCCCAGCCGGATATTTCCCATGATGTCGCCATAGAAGAGAAACACATCCTGCAGCACAAGCCCGATCAGGGATCTCAGCTCATAAAGATCGAAGCTCCGAAGCTCAACGCCGTCAATCGCAATTTTCCCCTTGTTGTAATCATAAAACCTGCACAGGAGGTTGATCAGGGAGGTTTTCCCGGCGCCCGTGGCGCCGACGATGGCGACGGTCTGACCCCTGGGAACAGTGAAAGTCACCTCCCGGAGCACATAATCCTCCCCGCTGTATGCGAACCACACGTTTTGAAACTCGATTGCATGTTCGAGCCTGGGCGCAGCCGCAGGCAAGGCAGGGCTTGTCACAAGCGGCTTTGTGTCCAGGATTTTGAAAATCCGCTCCGAGGATGCCATGGCTGACTGAAGGAGATTGTATTTTTCCGACAGATCCTGGATCGGATCGAAAAACCTGCTCACGTACTGGATGAAGAGGATCAGGGTGCCGATGGTCACCGTGTTCCGGATCACGCCCCCTCCTCCGTACCAGACCAGGAGCGCTGTGCCGCCTGTTGCCACGATCTGCACCGCAGGGAATAGGATGGCGTATTGGAACACCGCATCCAGGTTCGCCTTGCGGAGATTGCCGTTCAGATCCTGGAACATCTCGAAATTCTTCGCCTCGCGGTTATACACCTGGATCGTTCGCATACCGGAGAGGTTTTCCTGCAGGAAGGAGTTCAGCCGCGCCAGACGCAACCGGATCGTCCGATAAATGTCCCGGATATGGATGCGGAATTGATGCGCCACGAGAAAAAGAAGCGGAATCGTGACGAATACCACAACCGTCAATTTCCAGTTCACAAGTAACATGAGAAACACGATTCCCGCAAGAAGAAAGATATCCCCAGCCACAGCCACCACACCGGAGGCGAATAGCTCGTTCAGCACCTGAACGTCGTTCGTAAGCCGGGTCATGAGTCGTCCCACCGGGTTCTTGTCAAAGAATTTCAGGGACAGGGATTCCACATGCTCAAACAACTCCATACGCAGATCCATCATTGCCTTCTGCCCCAGGTAATTTAATAAATATCCCTTCCCATAATCAAATACAAATGTGCCCAGGAGAAGAGAAAAGTAAACCAGGGACATCACGAGGATCCCATAATAATTTTTCCCGGCAATATGCGTGTCAACGGTGATCTTGATGATATAGGGGAGCGCGAGCTCCAGGCTTGAAACCACAAGGGAGGCGGCGATGCCGATCGCCAGAAGGCGACGGTAGGGCTTCACGTAATAAAGGATGCGCCTCATGAGCTTCGCATCATACGCCTTGCCCAGAATCTCTTCTTCATGGAAGTCAAATGCGCTCATGCCAATGATTCCATCCTGCCCGGGAGAAAACTTTGATAGGAAGTGGGATCAATTTTTTTCGGTGAGGATCTGTTCGATCTCCGACTTTGCCTGGATCAGGATCCTGCCCAGGGCTTTGTCCATGGCCCGGACCAGATCCACTGCCGAATCCCCTTCCAGGGCTTCCCGGGCGGAGATGCTTTTTTGCCGGATCCGACTGTCACTGTCCGCCTGATACATCTCAAGATTCACGCGGATATGGGCTGTGGCTGGATCCGTGGTATGATCCTCCTCGAACCTTTCCAGGGATCCCGAAAGAATCCAGTTGAAGCTGCTCCCGGGATATTTCTCCGCACGAAGAACCCTGGAAAAAAGACCCGATGTGGAAAGACCCTGGATGAAAGCCCGCGTCGCCATTTCCCCGGGCGGATCAACCCATTGATCATAGGCATAATATCCCACCTCCACGTCCGATATCCGATAAAGCATCCTGCTCTCAATGGAGGAGGGGGAATCGAATCCATACACGCCCAGTGAAAGCGGGGGCAGTTTTTTCGTCGTTTCAGGAACTACCCAGCTTCCCTCCAGGGAATATAAATGAATCTCTACCTTGGGATTTCGACTCAGGCATCCTGTGATTAAAACAAGGATGAGAGAAAGAAGGAGGATATTTGAAAGGAGGGATTTCATGTTCTGTCATCTCCTCTGTTTGTCTCTCGGTTCCGGCGGCCTTTCTCCATACAGGAGAACCGACGGATCCCTCTCCAGAATCCTGGTCAGTCTCTCGATTGCGCCAAGGGTGGACTGGAGCTGCAAAAGAGAGCGATGAAGGTTGTATTCCGTATGGGAAACGCTTTGAGTGGTATTGCTCATGAATGTTTCCAGCGCAAGCGTGGTGGAGGATACGCGATCCGCCAGTGCTTGAACTTTCTCCCGGGTGGTTTTCAGATCCAGTTCCGTCACCTGGCCGTTCATATTTTGAACCGTACGTTCCAGGGAACCGAGCAGGTGGTCGAGTTGTATTTTGGTGTCTTTGACCGTGGTATCGAGGTTCTTGATCAGCTCATTCAAGTTTTCCGCAACGGTGCGGGTTTGCGAAGTGGCTTCATCCGCAAAGCCGCTCATGGCGGTTGACGCCTGGTCGATCTTGGAGAATAGATTCTCCACCTTTTCCTGGAAGTTGATTTCCGGTTCCCCGAGAGCCTTGTTGGTCTTCACGAGAATTTCATTCAGGCTCTCCAGTATCTCGGGAAAACGGGTGGTTACGTTGCTGATGAAGGAAGTCTCTGAAGGAATAGTGTACCCTGGCGGAATCACCACACCGTATCCGCCGCCGGAGAGCTCCACGTACGCAATGCCCGTGATCCCTCGAAGCGCGAGCTTGGCTGTGATTCCCTCCCGGATTTCAGGCAGTTTGTCTTTTCTGATCTTCAGAACCACGTCCACGCTGCCGCTGGGGCCGATCAGGATGTCATCCACCGCGCCCACAAGCACTCCGTTATAGCGCACGTCGCCGCCCTTGTCCAGTCCTGTCACTGATTCATTGAAAATCGCATGATAGGTGGCTGTGGGAAATCGCTGCATCCCGGAAATCAGCACAAGGATGATCACCAGAAACAGGATGCTGGCGAAGAGAAAGATTCCGACTTTGACTTTTTGTCTTTGGCTTGCCATCTCTTCATCCAAATGAAAAGTGAATCAGGATCCCCAGGATTCCGATTTCGAAGTTTCTATGAATATCTGACATAAGAGGATTCAGGGGATAAACTCAAGGAAAATAATGATCAAGATGCGCCCGGCAAACATATCTTGTGAAGTTGCCCCAGGAATTTCTGAGAGGAACTGATGCGCTCTGCCGGATTTTTCATCGTGGCTCTTGCAATCAGGGTGTTCAAGTTCTTTTCCCGGACATCTTTGTATCGGTTGATGGCGGGCAAAGGCTCATGAATTGAGAGCGCGGCTGCCGCACTCATCGGAAGATCCGCATAAGGGAGAGCGCCCGTGAAAAGATAATAGGTAAACACGCCGAAAACGTAAACCTCCGAGGCGGCGCTTAAGTCTCCACCCAGCAGCAGCTCCGGAGGTAGAAATTGGGGTTTCCCATCCAGATATCCCAGACGTGGAAGCTCGGAATATTTCGCCAGATTGATCAGCCCTGTATCCGGATACAGTAAATGCCGCTCTTTTGGATTGATGAGCATGATCTCAGGCTCCAATTGAAACCGGTGAATGCCCAGTTCAAAAAGCTTGGCAAAGATGAGTCTCAGCTGTTCCACAAGACTGTAAATAAATTTCAGGGACAGGGGCGAGTGTTGATGAATATAGTGCGCCAGGGTGGGATTATCCGAATATTCTATGGTAATGACAAGGCTCTGACGAGATTTTTCAACACTGAGAACAGGCAGTATCCTGTCGGATAAAACATTCTGCAGGGCAAGGGATTCTTCCTCCAAAGTGACAAACAGATCCTGGTATAATTCCTCAGGTAATGTGATGGGTGGTTCAAACTCTTTGACGAGGTTCTTTTGCTGGATCTTTTCCTCGTCCTTTTCTTCCAATTCGGCTGGAACGACCCTGTAAATCTGGCCCAGGGGATATCGTGCTGCCAGTTCGATTGTCTTATACTTCTCCGTCTGGAGCATAGCCCTTCCTCACATCCCACAATATAATACTCGTACTCGTACTCGTACTCATAATCGCACTCGCACTCGCACTCGTGCTCTCCATCCTTCTTCTATTGTTCACAACACGTATAAATGTTTTCTTCGCATTCGGCATAACCTGATTTCCTTGTTCCTGGTTGATGGAAGAACCCTATCTTGTAAGCATGGACAAGTAAAGAAAAATTATCTATCATCCTTGACCTCGCCCTCTGAAAAATGTTTGATTCATAGAACTTCAACTTTTGAGGTGGAGGAATGAAAACGGATATGCGCGTGTTCATGGGTGTTTTTTTTGCGTTTCTGGGACTTTTCTGCCTTATGACAGGAGAACATTTCCTGGAACCTTACTATTCGTTCGATGAGAGATTCCATTTTGCCACTGCGATTTCAATTGCCTCTCAGGGATCGCTCCATTTCGAGGCGATCGATGGGCAAACCGCATCCAAATTTGGCATTCTGCCCGCCCTTCTGGCGATTCCCTTTTACGCCGTTGGCTCACTGGCAAGCGATCTGTTCCCCCTGGAACAAATGGTGAAAAACGGCCTGGTAACACATTTTTTTTATCTGGTGAATGCCTTTACAACCGCGCTTCTTTTAGCCTTTTTTTACAGGTTTTCACGGTTTTTGGGCTATCCGCGCCGTTCCGCCTTTTACGCCACTCTTGTCCTCGGACTTGGCGCCATGCTTCTCCCTTATACGAAATATTTCTATATCGAACCGATCGTCGCGCTCCTGGCGCTCCTCTTATGCCTGTCCCTGTGCCGTTGGAATCGTGATGGAAAAACAGGCCGACTGGTTGCAGCCGGCTTCTGGTTTGCTCTTCTGCTTCTGACCCGGCTGGATAATCTTGTTCTCCTTCCCATTATGGGGCTTGCCATTTCATGGAAAATCCTGAAAGAGGGGCCTGCCCATGAAAATCGGCTTGGCCGCCTGGTTTCCCCTAGCGCGCTCCGCGCTTTTACCGCTTTCCTGGCGCCTGCGGCAGCGGGCATTGGCGCTCATCTGATCATCGAATACATGAAATACAGGGGCCAGCCCTCAGGATATGCAGGGGAGGTATTCTCGACAAACCTTTTCTACGGCCTCTTCGGAAATCTTTTCAGCGCCGGGCGGAGTATTTTTCTCTACTCTCCTCCCATGCTCGCAGCGCTGATGTTTTTTCCCCGGTTTGCGCGCAGACATGCGTTCGCCGCCTTTATCGTTGCCGGAACTGTTCTCTTGAAGCTGTTTGTTTTCGGGAAATGGTGGGGATGGAATGGCGGCATGTGCATCGGGCCCCGGTTCCTTCTCCCTGTCGTCCCTCTTTGCTGCCTGGCGCTGAATGAGGGATTCTGCCGCTGGAAACGCCTTCCCGGATGGGCGAGGGGGCTTGCATGGGCAACCGTGCTCTCAGGCCTCTATGTCCAGATCATTGCAGTTTTGTTTCGTCCCGGACTCCAGAGCGAGTATTATCATGTCATGGCAGGAGGAGATGAAAACCAGATGGTTTATATTCCCAATATCTCCGGCTTGTTCCCAGCGCCGGGCATCATCCGTATGGGTCATATTGACAACTGGATGATGAGCTGGTCAAAATTCCTGCCCGCATGGACAGCGGTTCTGCTTGCGGCAGGGGAGATATTCCTGATCGTATTCGCGTCACTGTGTCTTTATCTGCTGATCCGGCCCCGCCGGCAGGACCTCGTGATTCTGAGTCCCCGAGCGCCCGCCCCCCTCCGCAAAGCCTTTGCCGTTCTTCTCCTGGCAAACGTCCTCTTTTTTCTCCTGTGCTATCTCGGAAAAAACATGAACATCATCTGGCACGAGGAAATTCGAAAGTTTAAGGACGGCCGCGTGGAAACGAATATTGTCACATCCCGGCAGATGGCAGTGGACAGGCGTCTTCTCACAATACCGGAGAATCTTGATGAGATGCAAATGCGATGGAAAGGGGAGATGGACCTCCCCCTCAAGGGCAGCTATATCTTTTACATGAAGGCTAATGGAGGCGCAGTGTTCAAACTGGATGACCAGCCCCTGATTCTCTCCCAAAAGAATGAACCTCAATCCACGAGAAAGGCGGAGCTTCGCCTCAAGCCAGGACGCCATTCCTTCTCTCTTGATTACACGCCCGGGGATCTCGCTCGTCCCGTGCTGCACCTGTACGCCACGTTTCCCGGTTTCGGCGTGGACAGGGAGCTTTTGACAAACAGAAACGTGTTCATGTCCCCGCCTTCCCCCCTTGTTCGCGCAAGCCTGTTCCTGGATAATTTCAAGTGCCTTCTTCCCCTCCTGAGCCTTCTCCTCTTTGCCCTGATCCATGCAGTGAACACTCCGAGAGAAGCAAACAGATTCAAGGAATGAATATTCGTAATCGCCTGTCCTCCGTAGCTTTAGCGAAGGAGGATAATCATGATCGAATGGCTGCCTTCAGTCGCAACCAAAGATAAGAGTTTATCCACAGATTTCGCAGATTACGCAGATAAAAAAATATATTGTCATTAAAAGATTTCAAATCTGTGTCAATCCCGCCTGTGTCGGGACACGTCTGGGTAATCTGCGGATTATTCCGGCCTCTTAAAAAGCTTGCTTTTTATTTTGTTCATCGCCATCCCTGTATATATAATGCAAGGTTAAAATCATGAGGACGTTAATTTTCATATTTCTTTTATCTGCCCTATCCCTCTCATCCGCCCTGTCCCTTGAGGTGATTGTGGATAATGATACTGGATCGCCTGCTTATATAGAGACCGGATCCTGGATCACAAGCGGATCCACAGGCTATAATGGCGGCGCATATCGCTATGCCAATGCAGGGGGCGGCCACACTGCAACCTGGACCGCAGCCCTGGGCGCCGGCGATGCGGAAGTGCACGTGTTTTATCGCGCTGGCGGCAACCGCGCCTCATCCACACAATACATCATCCATGCATCCGACGGCGATCATACCGTCGCCATTGATCAACAGCAAAACGACCAGACCTGGGTGAATCTGGGAACTTTTTCCATGAAAAACGGGGATAATTCCGTCACTTTGAATGCAGCGGGCAGCTCCGGCGGTTCTGTGGTTGTTGCTGATGCAGTCAAGTTCGTTTCCGCCTCCGTCACACCAACTCCGACACCAACGCCCACTCCACTCGTGGGGGAATGGCGCGCCTTCTGGGCTGATGCCTGGCATGACGGCTTCTTTAACGCCTCACAGGTGACGGATATGGTCAATACTGCTGTGAATAATAATTATAATGCAATCGTGGTTCAGATCCGGCGACGCGGCGACGCCTTCTATTTCCCCACAGCTCCCAATATCGAACCGCGCGCCTCCGGAATCGCGGCGGATTTTGACCCGCTCCAGGAAACCATCAACCAGTCCCATATCGCAGGACTCGAAGTCCACGCCTGGCTTCCCACATTCCTCATCAGCAGTACAACCACTCCCACAAATCCCAACCACGTGTATAACCTCCATCCCGAATACCTGATGGAGAATGATGTCGGCGAGAAAAACATCTCCGAAGGGTATTACCTCGATCCGGGCAACCCGGAAGCAAACAAATGGAACTACAATGTGGTCATGGACCTTGTCACACATTATAACATTGACGGCATTCACTTCGATTATGTCCGTTATCCTCAGCAGAACTCCGGATACAATCCCGTGGCAATTGCCCGTTATAATGCGGAATTCGATTTGACCGGAAAACCCGCTTATACCGATCCCCAGTTCTCAGCCTGGAAACGCCGCCAGATCACAGACTGGCTCCGCGCCACTTATACGGATATCATTGCGCTCAAACCGAATATGAAAGTCACAGCCTCCGTTTTCGCCAGCCGCACCGATGCCTACTCTTACAGATTCCAGGATTGGGCAAAGTGGATGCAGGATAATCACCTGGATGCCCTGTGCCCCATGAATTATACAACAAATGACAGCACCTTCAACTCCCGCACGGATGACATTGTCGCGAATAAATACCAGCGCCATGTGTATATGGGAAACGGCGCTTACCTCGTGAGCAAGGAACAAACCGTAACCCAGCTCTCGTATGCGCGCTCCCAGGGATGCGAAGGACTCCTGAATTACAGCTATCAATCCACCAACAGCACAGGCGATTCCAATGCAACCTTCTATAGCTATATCAAGGCTAATCTCTTCACTTCAGCGAAGACCGTTCCTATTATGCCCTGGAAGTCGTCTCCCACAGGCGGCTATATCAGGGGAAAGATCACTGATGCGCCCACATCCGATCCGGTTTACAATGCCACAATTACTATTGTGGGAATCGGAAGGAATATCAGGAGCGACGGAGAGGGCAAGTATGCCATCACCTATTTTGAACCCGGGACATATACTGTCGTCTGCGAGGCATCGGGCTATTCTCTCAAGCAGCAGCATGGTGTGACTATTACCGCAGGCGAGGTGACAACAGTTGATTTCTCCATGGGAGAAACTCCACCGACTCCAACACCCACGCCTACCCCCACACCCACCCCTACACCATCACCATCACCGTCACCGTCACCGTCACCGTCACCGTCGCCCACCCCAACTCCTACGCCAACACCATCACCATCACCAACACCATCACCATCACCATCACCATCACCAACACCAACACCATCACCAACACCATCACCATCACCAACACCATCACCATCACCAACCAATGTCCCGCCCCAGATCACCATCCTTGCCCCATCCGATGAAGATGAATGGGCTTTGGGAAGTTATCCCATCAGCTGGTCAGACTTTGACCCGGACAATAACGCGATGATCAGCCTGTATTATGATGAGGATCAAACTGGAGCCGATGGCATCCTGATTGTTGATAGCATAAGCGAGGATTCAGATACAAATCATTATGATTGGAACACCGGATCAATTGATGAAGGGATCTACTTTATCTATGGAAAGATTGACGATGGAATAAATTCGCCTGTTGTGTCGTATTCTTCCGGTACTGTGATTATCAGTCATATAACAGAAGCGGAATTTCGCAACCATCTCCTGGGTATCGCGCCGCTTCTCCCGGAACGCCTCCCATTCGCTGATTTCAATAAAGACGGCGTCCTGGATATCGCGGATTTGATTGCCCTGATCAACCAATAACAATAATCAATTCATGAAGAGGTTAATCGAGTTTCGTCTTCCGCTCCACCCTCCACACAATCCCCGTATAAATGATCATGATCGAAAATGCCGCAAGGGCATAAATAATCCGAAGGGCTGTTTGTGCCGTTCCGGCAAATCCCATACTGAAAATCCCGCATAGAACGAATGTGATGAACACAAGCCGCAAAACCTTCGGATGCGACCACCCGCAAATCAGCAGCCTTTGATACAGGTGTGTCCTGTGCGCCTTGAAGATGTTCTCCCTCCGCGTGATCCGCAGCACAAGGGTGTATAAAACGTCATAAAGAAAGGGGAGAAAGAGGATCACAAAACTTCCGAAAGGATATTTAACAGGATCCCCGGAATGAAGGGAAAGGGCAATAACCGCCAGGATAAATCCCAGGAACTGGCTCCCGCAGTCTCCCATAAAAGTTGCTGCAGGAGTGAGATTGAAAATGAGAAAACCAATGCCTACTCCTGCCAGGAGCGATAGATTGACGGTTACAGGAGAGACGTATCCCTTTTTCAAGAGCAGGGACATAAACACGGCTGCTGTGGCTGCAAAACTCGCAGCCATGCCGTTCATTCCATCCATGAAGTTGAACGCATTGATCAAGAGGAGAATCCAGCATAACCCAGCCACACTTCCCGGGAACGGCGCGAGCGTAAGTCCTGCAAACCGCGCAAGGGAATGAATGCGATAGCCATATACGATCGGGAAAAGGGCATAGACAAACTGGAAAAAAAACTTCATGCCCGGTTTCATACCCCGGAGGTCATCGAAAAGCCCGAATAAAAAGCATCCTCCTCCGCCGATCACAAGAGAATCAATAAGACCAAGGTTGGAGAGGGATATTTGGGGGCGCCAGTATAGGTAGAGGTGGAATAGAATCAGGGGAACCGCAATCCCGATCCCGCCTATTCGCGGCGTGGGGATTGTATGTGAACTCCGGGCTGAGGGAAGATCGAGGATCTTGTATTTCCGCGCCAAAAGGATGGAGCAATATGTGAACAACCATCCGGAAATGATACCTGTCACAAAAAATATCACCCATAATATCATGGAATTGATTATTTTTCATCCTTTAAAATAGTGAGTAATTCATAGAAAAAATCTGCCCGCGAATAACGCGAATGAGCGCGAATAAGAAAAATATTAATTATTCGCGT
>Ga0315277_10005701_pt1 | contig 16378 bp, 18 predicted proteins | sample YL17G05_15_MG_FD_203695 | JGI IMG/M metagenome (GOLD analysis project Ga0315277, IMG submission 203695) | Sediment microbial communities from Yellowstone Lake, YNP, Wyoming, USA - YL17G05_15 | ecosystem: Environmental > Aquatic > Freshwater > Lake > Sediment | place: USA: Wyoming | collected... | reverse complement strand
AAAGGATTTGTTAGACTCTTTAGAGCATATACTTATAGAAATAAAATCTGGAGTTCCTTTGTTTAATGCAATGATTGGAGTAACAGACGGTTATGGAGAAGTAAGTGATGAATTCAAGATTGCTGTCAAAGAAGTAAATGCTGGAATACCTGAAATTAAAGCACTAGAAAGAGCATCATTAAGAAATCCTTCCCTGCATTTTCGTAGATCCTTATGGCAGATAACAAATGCAATGAAAGCAGGAAGCGATGTTGCGTCTGCATTAGAAGCGATCGTTAATAACTTAACACAAGAACAAATAATAGCAATAAGAAAATACGGTCAAGAACTTAGTCCTTTTACTTTGATGTACATGCTTATTGCTGTTATTATGCCAACTTTAGGAATAACTTTCTTGATAGTCTTGTCTTCATTTGCTGGATTAAAAATTCCAGATTTTACGTTTCCACTAATAATTCTAGTCTTGGCAATATTCCAATACTTTTATATGGGAATTATAAAAACTAAGAGGCCTGCTTTGGTGAGTAGATGATAAGATTAAACCTTCCTATAACAAAGAATATAAGACTTAGAGAGAAGTTAGCATTCTTTACTCCGAAAAAGTACAAAGAATCATTAAAAAAGCAGATGATATATGCTGGAATAAGAGAAGATATAACTGATAGGTTCATAGGATTCTCATTCTTCTTTACGATATTCTTAGGTTTCGTAATGGCTTTTGATTTTTGGCTTATAGGATGGGGATTAAGAGGGATTGCCTCAGGTATTGGCGTAGGAGCTTTAATTCTAATTGTTATACACCTTTCTGTTATTTTAATAGCAGATTCAAGAGCTGCTGAAATAGAGAAGGTTTTGCCAGATGCTTTGCAACTTATGTCAGCTAACGTGAAAGCTGGTATGACTGTTGATAGAGCAATATGGCTTTCAGCAAGGCCTGAATTTGGAATACTAGAGGAAGAACTAAGAAGAGCTGGAACAAAAACAATAGCTGGTAAACCAATCAAAGTCGCACTAATGGAGATGTCAACAAGGATTAAGTCTGATTTGCTTGAAAAGACATTTAGACTTGTTATAGAAGGTATTGAATCAGGTGGAGAGCTGGCTCATTTACTAGAAGAGACTGCAAACAATGTAAGAAACACCCAATCCTTAAGAAAAGAAATAAAGTCATCTGTTACTACTTATTCCATATTCATATTCTTTGCAGCTGTATTAGGAGCTCCTGCTCTTTATGCCATAAGTTTGTTTTTTGTAGAAGTAATGTCAAAATTATGGACACCAAAGGCTCTTGGCGGAATCCAGTCAACTAGTTCTACAATGGGAGGCGGGATGCTAGCAAAAGCAGGAGCACCAACTATCAGCGTCGACCAATTGTTCTGGTTTGCTACCATTTCTATAACAGTAACAACTTTATTTGGCTCATTAATAATAGGGCTTATACAAACAGGAAAGGAAAAGAATGGTATAAAATTTATTCCTGCACTAACCCTTGGTGCCTTGGCAATGTTCTTCTTAGCTCAAATTTTAATTAAAGCAATATTTGGTAGCTTTTTTGTTATATGAACAAATTAAGTAAAAACCTTCTCAGAACCATAGAAACCTTTAAGTATCACTTTAACGAAATAAAATTGAATAAAGGAGGTATTTTAAATGAAAGGACAAACAGCAATTGAGTACCTAATGACTTACGGATGGGCTATATTGATAATTTTGATTGTAGCAGGAGTTCTAGCTTACTATGGTATATTTGCACCATCAGGATTTCTAGGACCAACTGCCAAAGGATGGACACAAATATATGCTATGCAACCATGGGATCTTGACGCAGCCGGAACATTACAACTTCAAATAGAAAATAGAGTTGGTCAAGACATAGTTCTAACCGATATTAAGGCAGATTCAAATTCCACAGCTGTAACACTTTGTACACCAACCACACCATTTCCTGCAACAGCAATAACATCAGGCACAAAATATCCAATAACTGGTTTAATGTCACTTACTTGCCTAGGAACAGCAGGTGGAGCATCAGGAAGCAGTTATAGTATAACAGTTGAAGTTGACTATACTGTAGGTGGTACAGCACTAAAGCAAACAGGTACTCTTAGCGGATCTAGGAGCTAATTTTAATCCTTTTTAATTTTTTGTATTGTTTTTTCTATTTATTATTTTGTATAACTTCTCTTTCTCCATCTTAGCATTTTCTTAAACATGTCGTAATATAACTCATCCCACATTCCGTCTGGCCAATCTTTCTTAGCATTATACCTTTCTGTAATCTCCTCACCAGCATTATAGTTCTCTCTTGTCTTTTCCAGTAAAGCAGGACTGCTAAATCCATCAACATTGACATCAATGCCGTTTAGTCTAGTCTCTCCTGTCCTGTTATCAATAGTCATGCTGTTGCTGACTTTAGAAGAGTACATGCTATTTCCTCTTCTGCAAGTCATAAGTGTAGGAATTTGCCTTGTCTAGCAAGTCAGGCAAATGACTGGACAGATCCCTTGCTATTGGTAGGTCGTTTGATTTTGCACTTGCATCTCCATGAATAGCAGAAAAGTACTTGTTATTTGTGCAAATAGAGTTTACATTAATTTTACCATAATATTCTGACATTAAATCACCCCTTTTTTATATGAGCTTCATAAGCGATCTCGTTGCTATGTTCAACAGAATCTGCCAAGCCAGAAGAAAGACTTCTAGCGGTCTCCAAGTCGTTTGAATGAACAGAACCTTCTCCTTCTAGACTTGAGTAATCTTTTCCAGAATGGACAGTACTTTTGTTATAAACATTTCCATAACTCATGGCATCACATCCTTCTTAACCCAAGGAGCAGCTGCTCTAACCTCTTCCTTATCCTTTCCTTCGATTTTGAATTCCCTCTCAAATGTTGTGTAGCTGTCATTACCGTAAAGGCTTCTTTCATAAGAACTTTTCATGTAGCATGGAGAATTTTTATTTGGCATAGAAATCACGGTTTAAAATAGTTTCTATCAGATCTTTCTTTGAATTTTTTGTCAAACTCGTCTCGAATAGAACCGATAACATCTGTTGAATCTCCAATACCGTTAACTTCTATTTTGTCAATTCCAAAAGATTTCATTCCGCCTGTCAATTGTGGGTCATTATAAACCGCAGAATGAGAAGTTCCAAAGCTGTCATAATAGTCTGTTTCAACTGATATTTTATCCCCTTTTCTTTCTACTCTTATCGACATTTTATCACCTCAAGAATTTTTTAGCAGAAGGCTGAGTTTTTCTAGACTAGAGAAAATGTTGTTTAGATTTACAGAAATTATTGGAACTTGGAAATTTTCCTTTTGCATTTCGTTTTCTAATTCTTCTATAAGAATTCCTTTCCCTGGAAGTATTTTTCTCTCGTTTTCTATTCTGTATACTCCACATGTCGGAGAGAATTCAATTCCTAAAATTCCAATAACCTTATATTCTTTGTCTAAGTATTTTCTTACTTCTTTTAAAATCTTCAAAGAAATTTCTTTGCAACACTTTCTATAAATCTCGTTATTATAGTTTTCCTTTGTTTTAAATTGCCTTTCCAAACCGCCATCAAACTCGACTTCTGGACAAGGCAATTGAATTATTCCGATCTCAGCCTCTGCAAAGAACTTTATTATTTCTTTTACTGTTCCATATGATTTCTCTTTTCCAACGGCTCTTACATTTTGATTTAATATGCAGTGTGGAACGAAAACAACTTTTTTGTTTTCCATGCTTAATCTATGGAAACATGACAAGCAAATAGAATTCTAACCACTTAAGGTGGTAAAGACTTTTAAATATAGAATTTGTTCGACAATTGCAATTTTCTTCGTTTATTGTACAAAATTCTAAAAGTGTCGTGGTTACTTTTATATCCTAACGTTTTCAAATTAAGAAGAGTTATGAAAATAATATTTGAAAATGAAAAAGACGATGAAGCTTTTTTACAATTATGCAAAACAGTTGTTAAAGCATTAGAAAAAGACAGATTATAACCATAATAATTTAAAAATAATTAAAAAGGATTTAACCGTATTTAAGCTTAATCCTTTAATTATTTTTCAGGTGTAGAAAATGGCATACGTTGACTTTGAAGGTCCTGCAATAAAAGATATTACAGCATTGCATTATGCAAATGATGCTGGAAAACTGCCTGAGGCTTATAGAATATTCGAACATCTTGTTAAAGAAAGTGTACATGTTTCAAAAGAAGCTACTAGTTTTGATAGATTAATAGAACTAAATGAAGAAATACATCGTCGCCACCTGGAAGAAGGCGCTGCATTACTAGAGGGATTTTCTCCTTCAATTCTAAATGTTCAATGTCAACCAAGTGATGCTCTTCCAAAAATCATTGAAATGAATGGAGGTAAAACATTGAAAGTAGGAACTTGCACAGACGTGAGGTCTGTTGATTATTTCTTTAAAGGCAGAGGGATACCTTATAAAATTGCATCTGGCAGCAAGTTAGGAGTAGGTCTTGATGGAAATCTTAACGGAAAGTTTGAAAGATATGGCGGAGGCTTTGCTAAAGCAGATAGTTACATCCCGGAGGATGGAAACGTAATTGTAAATAGCATTATAGACGGAGCATTATGCAAAAAAGCACATGAAAATAAAAATAAAGTTTATGTCGTAAGAGATGAGAAAAACCCATATGTTCTTGGAAATATTCTTATAGACGGACTTAGAAAAGAGAAAATACCTTTTTCTATACTCTGAAGTTTGGCATTAAATTTCCAAACACTGTAGAACCCATTGAAAATGCAGCTGAAAGGTAAATTGATAAAGTGAAAACATACATTACTATTAAAAATCCTATAAACGTTGCAAACATGTCTGTAGAATAAAGTTCTTTTATAGCCCTAAAGTAAATTGACAAGCTTAAAGCTATTGTTATTGCAAGTAGAATAAAACCTACAAGCATTCCTAGCGTAGGATTTATTGAAGTTATTAATGACATCAGAAGAAGACCAATTGAAATTGGCAAAGAACTGTAAGTTGTTGCTGTTAGTGCTTCATAATATTTTCCTTTTCCGCCAAGGATATTCATTACAATGTTTATTAAGTAACTCAGGAATATGCTAAAAAGCAGTCCAAATAATAAAATTGTTAAAGCCGAACCAACTGCCACTAGAAGTAATATATCCTTATAGAAGGAAAAGAAAAAACTTATGCTTATGAAAACCCATGAAATCAAAAGTATTGATATCGTCTTATTTAAGTTCTTTTCTTTTTTAGCTTTTGTTATTGCTACAACAGGATTTGTAAAAATCTCTTTAATCCTCTCCAACAAAACACCTATTAGTTATTAGATTAATTTGTTTATAAAGTTTAATCATAAAGGCATCGTTAAGAACAACACTAATTCTAAAACTACCAAGGCAATACAAATTCCAATAACATGAACAGGCTTGAGCTTAATTATAGATTCTTTATCTTCTTCATCATAACGAACTAAACCTGCAACACCTGAAGGAGATCTCATTTTTTGCTTTTCTGCCACTTTATCACCTATTTCTTATTAATCTTATGACTTTAAATTGGTTTACAGAAATAAAAAGTTTTTTAAGAGTGTATTATTAATAATTAACTATGAAAAAAAGGGTGCAAGACGTACTTGTTGAGATATTAAAGGACTCTAGAAAAAGTGATAGGGATATAGCTAAAAAGTTAGAGATATCTCAACCAACAGTAACAAGAATAAGGAAAAAATTAGAGAGAAATGTTATAAAATCTTATACTGCAATACCCGTATTTCCTGAGATAGGAGTTGAACTGCTTTCTTTTAATTTTGGAAGATGCACTAATCCAAAAAAAGATACAGCACTTTGTTTAAAACAAATGGCTAAGGCTAACCCAAAAATATTATTCATATCTTCAGGAGAAGGAATGGGAAAAAACTGTTTGATAGTTGCGATACACAAGGATTATAGAGATTATGTAGATTTTATAAACAATATTAGGATACAATGCAAAGGCGTGAAAGATGTATTTGAAAGCTTTTTAGCTCCAACAACAAGGGACCATGTCTTAGATTTTGCAGGTCCAACAACAAGCTTGATAAAGGAAAAAAGTTAAAAATTTAACTTTTTCATCTTTGTATCATTAATACATAAATTCGAATCATTTTATCTAATAATTTAAATAAATTCTGAAATTATGAGAATTAAATATTTAGATAACTTCGAAGAAAATTAATGTTCTACAAGATTCTTGTGATAAGTATGAATGGAAGAAGAGGCAGATTAGATATAATAAGCGAAATATTAGATACTTCTAGGAATGGCGCTAGAAAAGTGCAAATAATGTATAAAGTAAATATGAGTTCAAAACAAGCTAACGACTATTTACCTTTTTTAACTAAAAAAAATTTTTTAAGAGAAAATGGCAATGGTGGAAAACCTATTTACGAAACCACTGATAAAGGAAGAAGATTTATTGAGTTACATGGAGAAGTCAAAGGATATTTAGCATAAAAGTAGGTTGTGTGCTGGGCATAATCCATCTTCTGTAAGCAAATCCTGTCAACACAGTCATTTTCACTTGATAGCATTCGTCTAAGCGATCTACCCGTCCCTCTTTCTTCATCAGGACATCTTGACCTTGCACCTTGCCAGCGATTTCAATCAGGACATAAAGCCCTTATGAAAAGCTTAAGCCTCTCAGCTTAGTTCTCATGAACGACAGTTAATAAAGGTGGATGGAACTTCCTCACTGCAAAGCAGCGGTAGCTATCTACCCAGCTCACAATTATCGATTGCTTTTAAAAGTATTTAAACTATTTCTTTTTCTTCTTTGCTTTTGTTGTTCCGCAGCATCCGCAAGACATTTTTTCACCTCATTCTACTTATAGAACCTATACAATTTGAAGTTTTCTTTATTGCGTTTGCCATGTAAGTTTTTGCTGGCTCTGAAGCATTTTTTAAAATATTGTCTAAAACTCTAATGTTATAATTTAATCTTTGGGTAACATTTTCTTTGATATCAACGCTAATAGGTCCTATAAACTTTGAAAATATATCTGTTGAATTCATGTTATTTTCGATTTTATCAACTTCTATTTCATACTCGCTCTCTATAATTTGGATTATGTTTGATTTATTTTTTGCAATTAAAACTTCCATTTCCCCAATTCTCCTCTCACTTAATCCTAAAGAGTATTCAACTCTCATTATTGAGGAGAACTTTACAAGCCTATATAATTCCTCAACGCCTCTTTGAAAATTCCATACAAATGGAATATCAGGAGAAAACAGCACCTTATCTTTAAAGCTCTGTGCAAACGCTATTGAAGAAAAAACCAAGAATATGATCAGTGAAGTAACTAACAATTTCATATTTCACTTTTGTGTTTTATTGCTTAAAAATGTATACTTCACAGTAGTTTGAAAAATAAAAACCAGCATAAGCAATTAAAGGGGCCCAAGTTAAAAGGATTGGGAGCAGCAAGCTGAACACATCGCCGAAGCTTTGTGCTTACACTCCTGTTCCATTAAACGGATCGTCTATCCGTACCAATTACATATTTTCCCAATAGTTTCCCTCTTAGATGCTTTCAGAGGTTAACTATTATGGTGTGGCTGCCCAGCATTACCAAACGATAACTGGTCAACTAGAGACCACGAGTGAGCGTTCCTTTCGTACTTGCCCATTCTTTGGGTCATGTAATACACCCTCAGTAGATATAAACCGTACTGTCTATGTCGTCTGACGTAGGAATTAAAGACCTTCAAAAAATTTTTAGTTCATCAGCTACTCCATCAGCGAATGTTTCGCAAGGGGGCGGTTCATTCATCACCAAAAAATTTTTCAAGTCAAAATTTTTATCATATCTGGTAACATAATTTCATAGCTAGCCATAGCTAAGGCTCGTTATGTTATCTTAGATACGAACATTATGAACAATCAGAGCGTTGCTAGTAATACCTTCATCTTGCTCATTAAAACGATTACCCGCGTCAGATCACGACGTACTGAACCCAGCTAACGTCCCCTTTTAACCAGTGAACACCTGTACCCTTGGCCGCTACTGCACGGCCAGGAGAGGGGGAGCCGACAGCGAGGTAGCAACGCGCGGGGTCGATATACTCGTTATTCTCAAGGATAGAGAAAACTAACTAGGAGCTCTCACCCGCCACAACTCTCTTATTCCCGGGGTAGCTTTTCTGAAGTCACCGACATCCATCAAAGACAACTCGGCGTATCGTTAACTCATGCTTTCACAATTGGATTCATTGCTGTGTTGCATCCAATAAATAGTCCTTTTGCGTTTACACTCTTCTCCGGATTTCTGACCCGGATGAGGACTACTTTGAGCACTCATGATCTCCTGTCATGAGTGTACCGCCCCAGCCGAGCGGTCCACCAATCGGTGTCCCCCATAAAAAGTTGAGGTTAGTCGTAAAATTGCAAAAAGGTAGTGTTACATTATCGCTTATTCAAAACCCAAAGGCTTTGACATGACAGCTCCTACCTACGCTATGCAATCACAATTGTACAACAACGACAGGCTACCGCAGAGCTCCACGGGGTCTTCTCTTCCCCCTGAGGGTCCGTGGCCTTTTCACCACGAAAGTAGGTTCGCCGAGCACCAGCCTGGGACAGCAAGGAAGACGTTAAGCCATTCATGCGGGTCGTCATTTAAACGACAAGGGACTACGCTACCTTAAGACGGTCAGAGTTACCGCCGCCGTTAACGAGGGCTTAGGCCGGTTGAAACCAGCTTTAACACACTCGCACTGGGCAGGCCTCACTGACTATACAAAAGACTTCTCTTTAGCAGTCAGCTATGTTTTAGTTAAACAGTCGCCTCCTCCTTGTCACTGCGACCTATGTATCTCTACATAGGCAACCCTTATACCAAAGATACGGGTCTAGATTGCCGATTTCCCTAGACTGGCGTGACTCGACACGCCTTTGCCTTCTCAGCAAGGGTACCTGTATCGGTTCTCAGTACAATCACAAACAATCCTTTCTAACTACATTTTCAAGGCCTCTGGAAATTTACTGAACTCCACTATACAGCGAAGCTATTCATAAATTCAACTGGTTCTCTCCTCGACGGAACTTCCCAGTTTTCTTTATTTAACTTACGTCAATATATCCCAAAGTGTCTGCAGTTAGACTTGTGTTGCCACACGTATGTCTGTGGTATCTGGATATTAACAGATTTCCCTTCCTCTACAGCAGTTAAGAGTAGAGTTAGGATTGACTAACTCACGACCAATAAATGTTGTCGTGAAACCCTTGCCCTTTAGGCGGAGAGGATTCTAACCTCTCTTTGATGCTACTACCAACAGGATTTTCAATTCTATGCGGTCCACACCTGCTTATGCAGGTGCTTCTGCCCACACAGAACGCCTTTCTACCCTATTACTTTCGTAATCTGGGGTCTCGGTTCTTAGCTTACTCCCGTCCATTTTCAGCGCACCAACCCTCGAGAGGTCCGTTATTACACGTTGATTATGCGGTGGCTACTTCTGAGCCTACGCCCCTCCTGTTTTTGAGTTGACACAACCTTTATGACTTAGCTAAGATTAGGGACCTTAACCCCAGGCCAGCTTGTTCGCTTTTTGGACACTAAGCTTACCCCAGTGCCCTCACTCCCATCTTCTCAGACGTTAACAGATTATTAGTTTGACAGGAAAACTGGAAATTTCTTTCCTTGGTCCCCCAATCAGTGCTTTACCCTGTTAACTATCTCCGATGAGGCTGTGCTGAAACACATTTCGAAAGGAACCAGCTATTACCTCTTTCGATTGGCTTTTCACCCCTAACCCCAACTCACCCAGGTGAATTGCAGCTCAACGTTGGTATCGGACCTCCACGCAGCTTTCGCTGCGCTTCATCCTGGCCGGGGTTAGATCAAGAGGTTTCTGGTCTTACTCCTGTGACTGCAGGCCTTTTCAGACCTAGTGCCACGCTTTCGCTACGCACTTTTTGCTTTCGCTACGGATGCTTCATTAAAGAATTATCCTCGCCACAAGCGTAAACTCCCTGTTCCGTGTTCCGAAACGGACTTCATGATCCTGTAATCTCTCACTCGTACAAACTGTTTGCACAGTTTTCCTTTGTAAGAGAACCTTTCAGACCATGAATAACAATGACCAACAGGTTTCAAGTTCTTTTCATCTTCGGTTAAGAATGCTTTTTAGCTTTCAGTCGCCTTACTTCTTCACTATCGAACTCCAAACTTATTTAAAGTTAGCTCTTGATTGAGTTATATTCCCACTCCATACTCAAGGAATGGTACTCTGTTCCTGAATCAGCTTTTTGGTTTTCCTCTACGCGGTTATCACGCTCTATGACCCTGCTTTCCAGCAGACTTCGAGTCAACCAACTAAGTTGTACCAGGCTCCACATCTTAACTGTATTTCTACAGCAATTCGGTTTGCTTTGTTCTGCTTTCGATCGCCTTTACTTACAGAATCACATTATTTTCTTTTTTCTCCGCTTACTTAGATGCTTCAATTCAGCGGGTTCCCTATCCTCTCGGACCGCTAGCCGAAGCTAGCACGAAGTCGCATTCGAAGATTCTTGGTTCAAAGGCTGCTTACGCCTACCCAAGACTTATCGCAGTTTGCTGCGTTCTTCATAGGAGTTTGGAATCTAGCTATCCACCTGTTGGCTTTCCTACTTGGACCCTAACTTTTGCCTATGCTGGCATCATCGATCAAAATGATCTTAAACGACTCATGTTATCGACCTTATTTTCATCGCGTTTCGCATCAAAAGGTGTTCATAAAAATTCATCGTCGTTTCAACCCTTACACCACAAAGCATCTTGTGATGCGCATTTTATTTTGAAACTTTTTTAAAAAGTTTCCTGCCATCATTTACCCCTGGATTTTTCATCGCGTTCGCTCAATTCTCAGTCAATTCATATGGCACTCATACATAACGTATGAACATTAATTTTGAACCACGCTTGATAGTATGGTATAAATGTTAGCATAGTGCTAACAGAAGGAGCATCATCTAGTCGCCTAATCAGCTAATTGCCAATGTTATTTAAAGGCGCACATGTTATCACTTAGTAAAAAATTATACTTCGTGAGAGTATTTAAACTTTACTATTTTTTATTTATTTACAAGTATAGATAATTAAAGATGATGAAATGAAGAAAAAAATATGTCCGCAGTGCGGCAGCGAGAATATAACATTTAATCCTTGGCTTGGTCAGATATGGACATGTCAACATTGTAGATATAGAGGACCAGTGGACTTGACTGAAGATGGCAAACTGGATGAAAAAGATAAGAAAGTATTAGAAAATATTAAAGAAGATCTGAAAAGTGAAAAGCCAGAAATAAAAAAAGTTGACAATTATAAGAAATATATGGTAATGTTTTTGGCTGTAATAATTTTAATTCTTATGATTGGTCCATTATACGGGCTAGTAATAGGATTTGTATTTTTGATATACTCTGTCTGGAATGAATTTATAAGATAAAGAAACATTTTTTTATAAATAAGATTGTTAAATTAATTCTCATGTCATTTGATCGATTAATTTACATGTACTTTAAAACTTCTTCCATAAATTCTTCAATGTTTATAACTGGACCTTGCTTGCAGCTTTCTTCGTCAAACTTTTGAATATGATTCGACTCTATTCCTTTTGTATAGAAAATAAATGGCAAAAATCCAGGCATATGCTCTCCTGTTTTTGATGAAGTCGGATGGTCTGAACAAACAACTAACAACGTCTTGTTAAAATCGACATACTCAAGTATCTTAGCAAAAGCCTCTCTGTCCATTTTCTCAATAAACAATCTTTTCAAGTTAGGTTTTTTGTCATGCGCAGCAACGTCACAACCAAGAAAATGTAAAATCACAAAATCATGATTATTCAAAGCTTCTAATGCTTTCAAAGTTTTTGCCCTAACATCTGTCTTCAAATCGCCTGTCGCACCTGAAACGTCATAGATATCCATCTCAGCTGCTCTTGCTATTCCTTTTATTACAGGCGAAGCAGCAACGCATGCACCTTTTAAGCCAAAATTATCCTTGAAGCTTTTTATGTAACGATAAGTGCTTGCTCCTCTAAGGAGAATAAAGTTCGCAGGAATATTCCTATACTTGTTTACGGGATGATTTTTCAAAATTCTGTAAGTTTCTTTTTCAAACTTGTTTAAAGCTGCTGCTGTTTTAGCAGCTTCATTATCATTAGAAAGAGGTTTTACTTCAGGTATTTCTACTCCCTCTTTCTCCAAGTCAGTGTCAGAAACGTTCGGAGAAATTGCTATACTGTTTAAAGCAATAACACCTCTATGACCCATGGATTTGTAAAAATCAATTCTTACTCCATCAAGGAAGAATTCCTTTATGTCCTTAGCCATTTCAAATAATCCAGTATAATCTCTTCCAGCTCTCCTATCAACTACAATCAAACGCGGTTCATATGTTCCTGTTTTTAAATCATCACGCATAGCTTCTTTAACAGTTGCAAAATTCGCTCTTACATAAACGCTGCCCGGCGTTGCTTTAATATTAATTCCTAAGGCATCTAGGTAACCACGACCAGGATAATCATCTTTCTCATATCCCAGCAGAACGAAATTAGATATAGCAGAATCAGGATGACCTCCTTCTCTATTTTCTATTAAACCAGAAAAACCGTTTTTTATTATTAAATCTAGATTAGACTTGACAGCAAGCTTTAGAGGCGTATCTGCTACATCGTCTGCTATACCATCAAGTATCACAAAAAGAACTTTCTTATGCATAATAATAATTTACCTTATGATTATTTAATTTTGCATATCCCGCCTACACATCCACATCTTGCAAAATTTTGAGTTACTCTTACGTCAGTATATCCATTGCAACTCTTATAATAAGTCTCTTGATGTGTTGAATTAACGCAATCGAGAACATTTGGATTACTTTTGCAATTTGCTAAAAAACATTCCAAGTCTCTTTTACAGATGTCTCCTGTCAATTCTGTAGATGGTGTTTGTTGGCTTTGCCCTGTTTCTTGTTCTCCACCTTGATTTGCTCCTACATTTTCTTTAGGATATGTGTACATAGATGCAAAAATTGCAACTAACGCAATTATTACTATTGCTGCAACTATAATCCAAGGCTTGTTCTTTTTTTGGGGTTCAGCCTTAACGGGTTTTGCTTTTTTCCTTTTAGCCATATTATCACCTTTCTAGCATGAATATTTTCTTTTTAGGAATCTCAGAAAATACCTTATCTAATAACATTCTCTCTTCGTATCTCTTGCCTATGACTACAGGCTCTACTTCCTCTGCCAAGTTAACAGCGTCATTTAATCTCATATAATTATCAGAATATACTGTAAAAAGAGTATCACCTCTTTTAACAGCGTCACCTACTTTAACATTCAAATGAATGCCTGCACCTTTGTCTTTTGGTGCTCCAGCTCTTCTAGCAACTTGAATTATCTCAGAATTTCTTATCCATAAAACTTTACCTTCATTTTTTGATTTAATTGCACCAAAGCTGTTCCCTATTACAATGTCCTCTGGCTGAATCTTTGGATTACCGCCTTGAGCCTCGATTATTTCCCTAAGTTTTTTCTCTGCTTTTCCAGATTTTAAAATTTCTAAAGCTGTTTGTTTATTGCCTACGCCAACAGCTTCAAAAAGCAATCCTGCCAATGTCGTTGCTTTTTCTACAACATCTCTTGGCCCTTTATTCTGCAGTGTTAGCAAAGCTTCTCTAGCTTCCAGAGCTGGACCAATGCAATAGCCTAAAGGCTGCTCACCATATGTTACTCCGCACACAACATGTATTCCTAATTTTTTCCCCATCTCAATGAAATCGTCTGCAAGCTCAAGAGCTTCTTCAGTTGTTTTAATTTTTGCTTCTCTTCCAGTTGGAATGTCTATCACAAGATAATTTGATCCAATTGCTTTTTTCTTAGACATAATCGAAGGAAGTAATAATGGATCTATTCCTAAAGGATATTCTATTTGAATAAAAATGTCATCTGCAGGAGAAATGTCCAGAGCTCCTCCCCATACCAAACAAGCATTCACTTTTTTAACAACTTTTTCTATTTCTTCTAGAGTTAGGTTAACGGGCGCTAGAACTTCAAAACGCTCAGCTGTTCCACACGGTGAAGTTATTGCCTTTGAAGAACTTTTAGGAATGGTTAAACCTGCTGCAGCAACTATTGGAACTAGGATAATAGAAGTTTTGTCCCCAGCCAAGCCACCTATCGAGTGCTTGTCGCAAATGTATTTTCCTGGAAAATTAATTTTCTTTCCAGCTTCCACCATTGCCCTTGATAAATTAGCAGCTTCGTCTAGTGAAATGCCCCTAGTATAAAGGGCTGTTATGAAAGCTGAAAGCTCAACGTCAGATATTTTTTTATCAACAGTGTCCCTAACAATTGCTTTTAATTCTTCATATTTTAATCTGCATCCACAGATTTTTTGTTTTATAAATCCAATAGATTTTAATTGCTTTTCTGGAGAAACTTCCAAACGTTCTCCACCTTTTATATCAAAGAACTTGGTTACTTCATCATTTGTTACTAATTCACCTTTTACAGTGAATTTAGACGTCTCGTCTACTATTGCAGTTAGTTCTTTACCATTGTAATTTATTCGAATCCTGTCTAATGAATGCATTCCCAAGGAGTCAACATCTTCCTTGTTCATTATAACTACGTTTTTGCCTCCAACTTCTAAATCTATTGGTCTTGCGATAAGCTTCATATGTTAGAATTTAGAATTCCTGGCTTATATTAATTAAACACCAGGACAGGTTTGCTTTCCAGCTATCTGATTGCAAGCACTCTTAAGACTAGAACAATCTAATCCTGAATTATGATATTGATTTTGAAGTTTGCATAGGTTGTCAATATACCACTCTATTTGTGGCAAACTTAAGTCTGCATTAGTATCACAGCTATAATTTCCCCAGTAATCACAGTTCTCAATCATAACGTCCTTGAAAGAAGCGCATTTGTATGCTGGTCTTGAAACTTCGCAATCGTCTTTAGGTGCATATGTAGGATATGAAAGGAAAATAACAAAAATTATTAGAACTATTATCGAAACTATGTCTGTTCTATTCATTTTAGGAAAATTTATTTTAGCTTTTATAGTACTTTCAGTTTTTTTCTCTTCTGCCATAAAATCAGTTGTTAAAACACTTTTAAATACTTATTTCCAAGTATCTAAAGCAAGTCTAAGTTCCTCGTAGTTTTTTGAGTATTCTTTCAATGAAACATGATTCATTACAGCATCTATTGCCTGTCTCATAGCTTTTGCTCCAGCCTCTGTTCCAAGAGGATGTCCATGAACTCCTCCGCCTGCCTGGATTATTATGTCTTTTCCTAAAGTCTTCACAAGATATGGTACTAGTCCTGGATGCAAGCCGCCTGAGCAGACAGCAAATATCGGCTTAATATCATGCCAACTCTCAGCTAGATAATGACCTTGTTCTTTTATGACTCTTTTCTCAACTTCATGTTCAATCTCTAAGATTTCTTCTTTAACACCTTCCATTTTTCCAACTATTGTACCGATATGCAACTGATCTAGCCCTATCAGTCTAGCAATGTCTGCAACAACAACCATTGATATGCCATGCTTTCCACGAGTAAAAGCCGCATGACCAGCTCTATGACCATGCAAAACTAATTTCAAATCTTCATTTGCATCCCTTAGTGTTTGCAGAGCAGACCAACCAACTGTTATGATGTCAACCATAACGTATTCTCCACCAGCATGTTTTACAAAATTTGCTCTTGCCAGCATAGTATCCAAATCAGCTGTTATGTTCGGCATATAAACTTTTCTTTCACCTGTTTCTCTTTCTGCTTTATCTCTCTTTACTAAAGTTTCTATGATTCTTTTTTCAAAATTATTAAAAGAAAGACTGGATAAGTTTTCATCATCCTTAACAATATCTATCCCGCCGTGCCAAGCATCGTATGCGACCTTTGCATGCTCTTCCTCATTTAATCCAAGCTTTGGTTTAATTATGGTTCCACATAACGGTCTGCCCCAGATTTTTAACAGTTCCCTTATTCCCTTTATTCCATATAATGGACCTTTGAATGATTTCATCAGCTCGTAGGGCCACTTTACGTCTTCCAATCTTAAGTTTTTTACAGCCTTCATTCCAAAGATGTTACCTGCAATGCTTGAAAGAATCTGAGACATGTTCCCTGGCTCAAACAATTCTAAAGGATAAGCAATCTTTACATCGTTTCCTTTAATTTCAAAAACCTTTGCGCCTAGTTTTCTTATTCTCTCATTCATCGTCTTTACTTCTGTCCAAGTACCTATAGAAGATTCAGCTGCAATGTGTTCAGCTGCTTGCTTTACAGAAGTTCCTTTTGATGGCTCAATTCTAAATTTACAGATTAAATCATTTCTTCCTGGTTCG
>Ga0315277_10005700_pt1 | contig 16379 bp, 14 predicted proteins | sample YL17G05_15_MG_FD_203695 | JGI IMG/M metagenome (GOLD analysis project Ga0315277, IMG submission 203695) | Sediment microbial communities from Yellowstone Lake, YNP, Wyoming, USA - YL17G05_15 | ecosystem: Environmental > Aquatic > Freshwater > Lake > Sediment | place: USA: Wyoming | collected... | reverse complement strand
GGCGAAACATGCATCGAACGAGGGAAAACATGATGAGGCAAATGGGTGCCGGCAGAAGAACGGTGATTCTTCTGGGCTTGTTGAGTATCGGGCTTGCGGGCGCGGGCGCACATGCCGTCGGAGGCCCTGAGCCGGGGATCACGTTCTATGGACAGGTGTTTGCGGAGGATGGTTCGCTGCGCACAAGCGGACAGCTGACCTGGACTCTCACGGGTGGCGGGGGTGCGGACTCCGTGCTGGTGCGTGTCTCGACGAACCTTTTTCCAATCAAAGACGGTTCGGGGACAACGTTTTCCTATTACATCCATATTCCGGCCGAGGCGCCGGTGGGCGGCAAGCCGATTGCGCCGAACTACTTGCCGGTGACGGACAACATAGCCATCTACCAGCGCGACGCGACGCTGGATGGCGCCTTCACGTGGATCATGGATGCGCCAACGACGACAACGTTCGGATCGGCCGAGCGCGGGAGAGTGGAACGCGTGGACCTGCTGCTGGGCATTTACGGTCCTCCGGGAACTCCGTCGTCGCCCTTGCCGGCCGATGGAGAGACACTGGTGCCTCTGGACATCATGCTCGACTGGGCGGATGCGGCGCGAACGGAGATGTATGACCTGTATCTGTGGCCCGCTTTCTACGGTAAACCTGCCGCGCCGACGGTATCCGGTCTGACGGCGAGTCAATTCCGCCCCACCGTTTCCCTCAGGCCAGATACGCTTTACGCGTGGCAGGTGGTTGCGCGCAATCGCAAGAGCAACACGGCCAGCGCGGAGTGGACGTTCCGGACCGCGTACCAGGGAGATCTGCAAAAGCTGCTGGAGTTTCTCTTGGGCAAACGGGTGCTGAGTTTCGAGGAGCAGTCTTCCCTTGATTTGAATCGCGATGGAAAGCTCGATGTGGCGGATCTCCTCTTGGGGCTGAAGCTCTCGCCGGCCCCCCTTGGGCAGGACCGCCTTGCGAGCATGGCGAATGCCGCTCCGCCGGCCGCGCCTCTGCTCGATCAGAGAACGGTTGCGATAGGATCGGAATGGGCGCAACCCAACCAGACAGTAGATGTGGCCTTAGCGGCCGGGATCCTTCCGACCACCGATGACATAGCGGGGCTCAATCTTGCCGTGGAAGCCGATCCCGGCATCATCGAGTTTGTCGGTGCTCGACCCGGTCGGGTCAACAGCAGTGAGGAAATGTATTCTTACAGTCCTTACCCGGGCGTGATGAACGTGGTGTTCTTTGCTCATCCGGTCGCACCGCTCCAGGCCGTCGCCCCATGCGTGCTGTGGCTGGACTTGCAGGTGACCTTCCCGCATGGCGGAATGAGCACGCCCGTGTATCTCAAGAAAGCTTTTCTATCGAATGTGGACGGAGTTTCCGCTACGGATGTGAAGCGCAGCGACGGGATAATTTACGCACCGGGATCATTCACGTTCAGCAGCAACTGGGAACTCTATCGGTAGGCATCCGAAACCAGGCAGCGATTGCCCAAGCGACATGGCGGAAGACCGATGCCTACGGCATTCGCCTCCGGGCAGATGCCTGTTGACCCTCACGAAAAGTCCTTCCCTTTTGAACGGATATTCCTTGTCTCATCTCGGGTCAAGACATTGAGCCGATTTGAGGGAGACCCAATCCAAGCCGGGCGAAAAGCAATACCATTGTGTGCTGCTGCGCCAGTCGTAAGGAACATCCGTCCTAACCGGTATTCGCATCTCCCCCTTTTTGAAGGCAAATGCCGCTGGCTACGTGGCATCGATGGCGTAACCCTGCTCGGCAAAGCGGCGAAGTTTGTAAATGAGAGTGCGACGGCTGATGCCCAGGGCGCGGGCTGTTTCCGTTCGGTTGTAGTTGTTCTCGCGTAGGGCCTGAAGAATGGCCGCACGCTCGATCTCTTCCATGCGTTTGCCCGGTCCGCCGGAATCTCCGTCCGTTTCAAGCCCCGCCTGTCGAATTCGCTTCGGCAGGTGTTCGGGAAGGAGCACACCACCGCGAGCCATGAGGGTAGCCCGTTCCAGGGCATTCCGCAGTTCGCGCACATTGCCGGGCCATTCGTAGAGTTCCAAACACGACGTCACGGGGGGCGAAAACCGAGGGCTGTTGGGGGAAAACTGCGAGGCGAAAAGATTAGCAAGCGGAAGAATGTCTTCCTGCCGCTCGCGCAACGGTGGCACGTAGATTTCCACTACGTTCAGGCGGAAGAACAGGTCCTCGCGAAAACGTCCCTTCCCCACCTCGCTTTCCAAATCGCGGTTTGTCGCGGCCAGGATTCGCGCATTTGCCTGGCGGTCCCTGTTGGATCCCACCCGGTGGAATGTTCCGTCCTGGGTGACCCGAAGGAACTTGGCCTGAAGCGCGGATGACATCTCGCAGATTTCGTCGAGCAGAATGGTGCCGCCGGCGGCTTCTTCGAACCGACCGACACGCTGCGCAACCGCCCCGGTGAATGCACCCCTCTCGTGACCAAACAGTTCGCTTTCCAGAAGAGATTCGGGAATGGCGGCGCAATTGACTTTGACCAGTGGCCCGCGCGCCCGTGGGCTCCAGGCATGAATGAGGTCTGCCACCACTTCCTTTCCCACGCCGCTCTCGCCGGTGAGCAAAACCCGCGTTTCCGAGGGAGCGACGAGTGCCGCCTGGCGGAAAACTTCGCGCGTCAACGGACTTTCGGCAACGACATGGCTGGGCAACACCAGTTCCTGAGGAATGTGCGCCAGAATCGGCTCGCGAATGCCTATGGCCTCGCGGACCGACACGAGCAATTCATCAAGATCAATCGGTTTTTCCAAGTAGTTGACCGCGCCATCTTTCATGGCGTTGACCGCATCGCGGACATCGGCGTAGGCCGTCACAAGCAACACGGGCAATCGCAGGCGTTTCTCGCGCACCTTCCGGAGCACTTGCAAGCCGGACATACACGCCATGCGCACGTCCGAGATCATCATGCTGACTGTTTGCGAGTCGAGAACGGCCAGAGCCTCCTCACCCGAAGGAGCGGTGACGATCTTGAAGCCTTGGCTGCTGAGGAACGATTCGAGCAAGCTGCGTTGACCCGCGTCATCATCCACCACAAGAATCCGGGTATCAGGGTAAGCACTCAAGTCCTTGTGCGGCAGCATTCTCACTAACCCTTCGAAACGACTCTAAGGCCATTCACCCGGAACCGCGCTCCCCTATCCCCACCGGGGATGTACTCAATGTCCCAAGCGTGCGCCAGTACGATTTGGCGGACCACGGCGAGTCCCAGTCCCGTGCCCCCCTCGTGGGTCGTGTAGTAGGGTCGAAAAAGGTTCTCCCGCGCGTCTTCGGGGATCCCTGGCCCATCATCCCGAACCTCCAAATAGGTGCGGCCCGATGAACCGTCTCCGACGATCACTTCGACCCTTCCTTCGCGGGCGACGGCTTGCATCGAATTGAGTATCAGGTTGAACAGCAATTGGCGCAGCAATGACTCATCGGCCTCGACGACGAGGTCCGGCCCGGTCAGAGTAAACTGAATCGCTTTCTCTTCCCGATCGCTTTCCAGGGCGCGTTCGACCTCGCAAATCACGGCGTTGAGATGGGTGGGGGTCGGCTTGGGCTCGCGCGGCCTGGAATATTCGATGAATTCACTCAGTCGTCCCGCCACGCGATCCACTTCTTCGGTGATCTCGAGGGATTTCTTGCGAATCCCCGACGAGGCGTCTTCCTGCTTCGCAATCATTTGCGCGAGACCCCTGACAATGTTGAGTGGATTCCGGGTCTCGTGAGCGAGGCCGGCGGCGGCGATGTTGAGTTCGCGCAAATGGGAATTCATCTCGCTCGCCCGGATCAGGCGCAGCTGCAACTGGGCCGTCCGGCCCATGTTTCGCCAAGCCAACCCGAATGCGACGACTGCTACCAGGGTGACGCACAACATAACGAGTCGAAGCCACAGATCGCGCGTGCTTTCCGCTCGAAACGCTCCCGTTGACATCAAGAGAACGAAACCATGCAAGCCTTGCTTTTGAAGCATTTCCTTATACCGGGATTCTTCCATCCAGAACGGACGGCCGAGACGGGGTGGCCGCGGCGGGCCGGGACCCCGTCGAAACTCTCCCCTCTCTTCTCCCCTCCGCTCATCCCCTCCCCTCCCAGGGAAAGAGAGAGCATTGGTAGGCGTGTCCGGCGGAAACTCGAGATGAACGACAATCGCTTCCGAGGTCTTCTGCACCGTTTGCCGAATGGGTCGCGTGGGCGCGCGCCTGGAGTCATCCCTGTCGCCTCGTGCAATCGAGCCGGGACCGCTTGTCGGTGTGTCGGGTGGGAATTCGAGACTCAGGATCACCGATTCCGAAGTCCTCCTGACCGATTGGCGCAGAGGGCGGGGCGGCCCCCGACGGGCCCCGGCCGACGATCTCTCGTCATTGTCCGTCGGCAGGATGATCGTGGCAGGCCGCGTTGTTTCCCCCTCACTCTCGCCCCCCAAGTCAATCAGGTTAACAAACGTCACCGTGTCCTTGTCCCAGCGAGCGCCTCCTTTTGGCAAGTAGTCAACGTCGAGCTTGATCTGCCGGCCGGCGGAAGCGACCACTTGGCCTGTGGCATTCAGCAGCGCAACCGACAGCAGTTCGCTGGACTTGGCCAGCCCCTTCAGCGCGGCCTCGAGTTGGGATTGAGGAATGAGGCCGAAGTGGCCCTGCGATTGAATCACGGCGCTGAGAGAATAGGAAATATCGCGGGCGCGGTTGACCAGCGCCTGACGCGCCGAGTCCTTGACTCGCACGTGTTCGTACAACTGCCAAAGGCAAATGATGCCCCACACGGCCAGCAACAAGAGGTAAACCGCCATCGTTCGATTGGTTTTCATGGAGCCGAATCTCCCGCGTTAAGCGAAATTGGAGCATCACGTCCCATCTGCGATCGCTCCGTTGGCCCGTCCCTTACCCCGGCTCCTCTTGTCTCCCACCGGGACATTAAGGACCCTACGCTTACTTTGGAGTCAAAGTCAATCATCGGAAAATCCCAACTGCTGAACGGACATGGGCCAGTGTGCGTTTCCAGAACCTTGGACGCGCCGTCGGGGTCGTTTGACGAGGGACATACAGTTTCCAATTGTCGAGATGCTTATCCAGTTCCTCATCCGTGAAGGCCGACGAGGCCAATTCCGCTTTCTTCGTTTCGGCGACCGACAGCGCCTCGAGACGCGCCGTTTTGTCCACCACATGGGGGGTCAGGAAAATGATCAATTCGGTTTTTTCTTTCGATTCGATCGTACGCCGGAACGCGGCGCCCAACCACGGAATGTCGCCGAGAATGGGGATTTTCCGAATCGTTTCGGTCTTCTTGTCCGTCATCAGGCCGCCAATGACAACCGTCATGCCGTCCGGCACGATCACCGTCGTATTGACCAGGCGTTGGGTGATAGGATATTGGAAGACGTTGGCCGTGACCTGAATCGGCCGGGTCCAATCGGTGGTCGAGATTCCCGTATTGCCATCAATAACCATTTCCACAAGTCCTTCGGCGGTAATGTGGGGAGTAACTTGCAGGATGATGCCGGTGTCCCGATAGTCAACGGTGTTGACGGGTTCGGTTTGCCCGGTCACATAACGGGTGGTGGTAACATACGGCACCGACTCTCCGATTTGGATGTAGGCTTCCTGGTTATTCCGGGTGAGAACGGACGGGCGCGAGAGAACGTTCAGCTTGCCGACCGTGGCAATCGCTCGGAGGGTTATATCCAAATCTTTGGTAATGATATGGTACATGCCTCCGCCTGACGCCGTTTGCGCGGCGGCCACGTCGAAAGCGGTCTGGAGGGTATCCCGCCAATCTATTTGGCCCGGCGCCATGGGGTTGCCCATCAAATCCGTGGCGGGAGTGGCCGGCCCAATGAGAGTTGGGTTTTGGGCTAGCATGCCCGCCGGGTTGACACCCGAGCCGGCCGTCGTTGTCAGATACGGCGTATACTGGGCCGGCTGCGGTTGCCGCCCGCTTAAGCGGGTCGCTTCCACTCCAAGGTCCAGGCCGGTGCTGTGAGTGACTTCCAGAAAGAGCACCTTGATCAATACTTGCGGAATCGGCCGGTCCAGGCTCTTGAGGATTGTCTGAATGTGTTCGTTGGTCTGGTCATCGGTAAGAACAATGAGATTGCCGGTATCTTTATCAATCTGAAATGTGGCTTCCCCAACCTTGCCGGCGCTGTATCCGCTTCCTCTCGGTTGCTGATCGGCAGGCAACGAGCCCGTCGAATCGGCCTCCTCAGCTGGCGGGGCGAGCGGGGGCAGAATCCGCTCGGGTGGTCTCCCGGAAAGCAATTGAGCCGTCGCGACCTGCGCGGCGAGCAGGCATAACCCAATGGTCAAGCCGGCTAGTGTTTTGGCGTACCATCGCTGTTTCATGTGGGAATTACCTCGTTTCTCGCTGAGTCTGTCGGGCATCCTCTATAGGCTTTCTCACCGGAGTCATCGAGACCCGCCTGACTGCCCACCACCAAACGAGCTTCCACCACCACCCCCGAACGAACTGCTGCCCGAACTGCCGCGGCCGGAACTACCGCCCTGATTGCGGTTCGAAGTGCGATTGCTCGTACGGGTGTTCTGGTTCTGGGTGCTGGTACCCTGGGTGGTGCGGCCTCGCGTGGTCTCACTTCCGAACATGCCTTCGAGAAGTGTGGATACTTTTTCGATGTCCGCATTGTTCAACGAGTGAACGAAGACTCTCTTTTCCTTCGCTCGATTGGCGTCTATTTGTTTGATCATCACTTCAACCTGAGTCATGATCTCGCTGGCGGCGCGAACGACCACGGAATTCGTTCGCGTGTCGGCCACGGCTTGAACCGTGCTCTCTTGCACTTTCCGTTCGCTCGTCTGATTGCTTTGCGGACCGCCCGGTGGCCGGAATCCGCCGAAGGGCCCCCTGCCGAACGCAAATGGCTGGTTCGACCGTGAGGACGACTGCCTGCTCTCCTCAAACACATCGGTGATGATCTTCGCCGTCTCTTCCGCGTCCGCGAACCGCAACGTGAACACGCGGATTTCCGTGAGGTCTTCCGTCATCGTATCAATGTCTTTGACCAGATTCTCGATCGTCGGCATGAGATCCTCGGGTGCACTGACCACGACGGAATTGGTCCGTTCATCCGCTACGGCGACAACGAGCGTTTGCGCTTGTCGTGCTTCGCTCACACCGCCTGAGGAATAGACCACCGTCGGCTGGTCACTCCCACCCGTCGAGCCGCTGGAGCCACCCGACCCGCCTCCTCTGTCACTCCCCCTCTCGCCGCTACTGTCGCTCCCCCTGTCGCTGCCGCGGTCACCGAGCATGGCGCTGAGAAAGCCACCCCTGTCGCCAAAGCCGCCCCTGCCGCCGGGGCCACCCCTGCCGCCGAACATGTTGCTGCCGCCCCTGCCGGACGTGGTGACATTGCGGGCCCGGAAAAGTTCCGTGATCGCTCGGGCGAGATCGGTCGCATCGGCGTATTTCAGCGCGAAAACACGGACTTTCGACAAATCCGCAATGGATGTGTCGAGCGCCCGGATAATCTCGACAACGCGCCGGATGTTGGACTGGGTATCTATCAAAATAATGGCGTTGCTGCCCAGGTTGGATGAAAGAGTCGCGCCGGGTGTAAGAAGCAGCTTCACATTGTCAATCAGTTGATTCGCATCCGAATAACGAACCGGAATGATCTGGATGACCATTTGGTCGCTTTTCGGGATATCCTCGGGCTTGTTGCCCACTTTGAGGGGGATGTCGCGCATCCGCGCATCCTCGCGTCTGACAATCAGGAGCGTTCTTTCATCTTTGCGGATCGCCGTAAGGCCCTTCTCGTTCAGGATGGTGTTGAGAAGGTTAACCGCCTCATCGCTGTTCAGGGACTGGTGGCTCCATACGTCCAGGCGTGCATCGGTCGTGGCCAAGCGGATAATGACGAAGCCCGCTGCCTTGCTCAAATAATCGAGAACCGTATCGAGCGAAACTCCGCGGAAATTGAAACGAAGCCCTTCCGTGTACGGCCCGGCGGTATCCGGGCTGAAAATCGTGGGAGAGGTATCTTGTACCAGTGCCACGACGTGGGCAGTCGGGCCGGGAATCGTGGCACTGGTGCTTTGCGCCGGCGCCACTGCGGGGGGCAAGAGAATCGTGGGACTGGTGTTCTGTACAGACGCCGCCACAGTGGGGCCGAAAATCGTGGGACTGATACCTTGTGCCGGCGCCAGTGCTGCGTTCAGCACGCACAAGACGCCGGCGAGGATAGCGAGTGCGCCGAGACGATCACACTTTTTTCTCATCGTTGGATCTCCTTCCTAATCTAGATTGATATCATCGCATACCAAGCGAACGAAGTCGAATCAAAATCTCTTATCTTACTTCTGCGCCTCCTGCTGGCGCCGTTCCATCAACTTCTTGAGAATCTCATCGGTCGAGACTGATTTGGCAGCCTCCCCGGTCGGAGCGGATGGCGTTCCAGGGGAAGTTCTCGACCGCGAGTTCGAATCCCGTCTCCCGCCATAATCGGACCCCCGTCTCCCTTCAGACGAACTCATCGCCCGTCTGCCGGCAAGATTGGACGCGGAAGCGACCTGCCATTTCCCCTCCCCCTGTCGGCTCAGTCCACAGCCCACGGGGATCTCAATCCGTTCATCGTTTTGCACCAGTCTCACGCCCTCCGTTCGGATTTCGGCAATCCGATAGCCGGCAATGGATCCCCCAAGTGAGCGAGTTGTGTTGTATTCGGCTTTCGATCCCTCGAAGAAGGCAACACATTCCCTGACGCTTCCCATGGTTTGAATAAAAGCCCCGGTCAGAACGATCTGTTCCGTCTGAACCGGCCGGGATATGGTCTCGGTGGTGGGACGCTCCACCGACCGACCGGCACGGCGGTTGGCGCTGAAAATGTTGCGATCGTAGACAATGCGAAACGCATCGAAGGGCGAACCCGACGGCAGGTTGGCATCCGCGCCCGAATGCTCGGCGGTTGCACCCGAGGAGGAGGAATTGGGCGGGGGAGGCGACGGCCGGTTTTCATCCGCGCGCGACCGTTCGGCGCCCGCGCCCCCGGAAAACGAACCGAAGCCGGGACGCGATGATCTGCCTCCTTCCGAGCGCGAACGCCTCGCGCTCGCGCCAAAGGAAGCGGGGTTCCACGCCAGCAGAATCAGAAGCAACGTTGGCAGCCACTTGCTCATTGTTTGTCACCCGTCAACAGCAGTCCGGTAAAACGGACGTCGAGTGTCAGATCGCGTCCGTTGTCGTCGCGCGCCGCGATCTCGATTTCTTCCACTCGCAGGGCCAGTGGATCGCGTTCGAGTTCGTACAGGAACCGCGCAACCGCTCCGATACTGCCTTGGGTACCCGCGCGGCACTCCATCTTCATATGGTCCTGTTCCTCGTGCGTCCATCGCGGTTTGACTGAGGTTGCGCCGATGCGGCTTTCCTGGCTCCAATGACTCAAAGATTGCAGGACCCGGTTCTCAGCCACGGACACTTCCACGGGCAGACTGTGCCGCTTCATTTCCTGCCACCGTTCTCTAAGGCTATCTTCACGGGCAATCAGGGCGCGCCCTTTCATTAAAAATCTCTTGATCTCTGCGATCTTTTGGCTGTGTTGCTTCCAAAGATTCGCCAGGGGTGACCGGATCAGTTTGTCACCGGCCCAGACTCCCAAGCAGATCACGGCCGCAAACAGTAGCATTCGTTCTCGCGTTTTAAGATCCATCTGATTCCCTCGCGTCCCAGACGAAACTCAACGTGAATTGGAGAGGGGCGTCGCCACGAACCTGCTGAAACCGCAAGTCTTCGATCCCCTTTGTCTGTCTCAATCGCTCCATTACTCTCAGCCATTCCTGATTGCTCCTTGCCTTGCCGGAACAGGAGACGGCGATGCGGCCCGAGTCAGGCAGCGTCTTGATCTCCAGCGATTTGACCCAAACCGTTCCCTCCTCGGGAAAGGCTTCCGTCATCTTTCGAACGATGGCGAGGCTTTGGACGGAATCGTCAAACCAAGGGCGGAACTGCCTGACCTTATCTTGAAGGGTCGCAATCTCGTTGACCCTGGGTTCGATGCTTTTCCATTCCGATTCCAGGTGCGACAAATACCAATGTTGATACAGGAAGACGCCGACGACGAGGAGGACCACGGCAGCCGCCGCGCCTCCCAGCCACAGAGTGCTGCGCGAGGAGACCCTACCGGTGATCTGTTTGAGGAAACTGGAACGGGGCGGCAGAAACTCCAGAACGGATGCGCCGTTCAACAGCCGCCCGGCAGCGCCACAAAACGCGCTGGGGGCCAGTTGCCCGAAGGCTTCCGGCTTGAGCATCTCCGCTCCGGAACCCGCGTTGCCCCCTTCGACCGACAGTCCCACGCGCTTACGAAAATCCTGCAGTTCCGCACACAGCGTTTCGACTTGGCCGGCAGGCCCGAACACGCGAATGGTGCGAATGGAATCTCTGAGATCCTGCGGCAATTGTCCCAGCGTGATCCGGATCTCCCGCTCGACCGAATCGGCATCCGTGCTTTCCGCCGCTTCATCCCCTGTGCCAGTATCCTGCAGTGGACGCAGAGCCACCACCCCTCCACCAAACAGAATCGCCAAGTCGAGACTGTCCTGGCCGGCAAGCAGTGTGATCTCTCCCTCTTGTAGCGAGGCGCCATTCGGCGGTATGGAAGTAACCCCCAGTGTGATGCTGACGAGGCGAAGTTTGGCGGCTTTGAAAATCTTTTGGAGCGCGGCCAGACGGCTAACGGGAATCGCCACAATGGTGGCCTCTCTCGCACCGCTTGGTCTTCGGTAGCGTGAAACCGATAGCGAAAGGTGCTCGGGTGCGAACGGAAATTCACGTTCGGCCTGGAGGGCCAGGTAGCTGTCGGTATCCGCATCGGAAAGTTCCGGCAAGTCGGTCCGCAACGTCAGCGCCCACGTAAGCGGAACGCAGACCACACACCGACTCTCGCGAATGCCCGCATCGGACAGACGGTCGCGGATTTCGCGACCGACCAGTTCAGGATCGTTGGTCATCGGATCGAGCGACAGCGTCATCTGCAGGGCCTCGCGAACCTGCACCCGCTTGCCCGCCCTTCGCAAGAGGACCGCCGTCATCCGGCAGCCCTCGAATGCGATTCCCAATAATGCCGAATATCCCTTGGATCGCATCGCAATCATCTTACTTCTCCGCCGCTGCCGCCAAGGTCGTGCGAATCTCCGCGCCCAGCGGCCATCCCAGATGCGTTCGGTCGCGCCGATAGACAACCACCGGCTTATCGCCGCTCGTATCGAACACGAACAGGACGCGCCGAAAGCCGCGTCCCGCGCGGCCCACCGCCGCCACATCCGCGGAGTATTGGCAGGTCCTTGCCGTGAGAAGAGGCCCGGCCAGCCTGGCCGCCGGCTCGTCGAGCACGTTCATCACCCACGCCACTGTGTCGAGTTCCGTGGTTTTCCCCTGACGATAGGCGACGAGTTGGTTCGCGTAGTCTGTGCCGATGATTCCGGGCAGACAGGCCAGAACTTCGGCAGGGGCCGTGTTCACATTGACCAGGCCCGTTGTGTATGCATCATCCGAGGCGCATAAGGCATCGGCAATCTTCGAAAATTCGTCCGGCGTCATCTGGCTGAGAATATAGAATTCCAGAACGCTTTGGACAGCCTGGTTGCCTAGGGCCTTGACGATCGTACCGGCGCGCTCCTGACCCAACTGATCTTGAAGCAGCGGGTTGAGTTCCGGGGTATTCGTGATCGTGATATTGATGCGTTTCGATCCGTCGCTGCGCTTGTTGGCTTCCCGGCTGTAGATGGTTACATACTCAAGAATACCCGGATCCAAACGGCCATCGCGATTGTCGTCTTCATTGGGATCCAGAACGCCGTTGAAATTGGCGTCTTCGCCATACAGGGTGTTCGGTTCACCGCCGATGAGAAGGCGCAGTTCCTCAACGGTTTCAAAATTCGAGTTCTTGCAGTTATACTTCGGGTCGCGCAGCAGGTAGTTCTGCGATTCCGCCCCATCGGGCGACAAGTTGCTGTCGGTGTCCCGCCAATCCATAATCGCCGCGGCCAGCTCCGGCGTCATGTCCGGCAGCGCCTCAAGCATTTCGCGTGTCGCGGTGTTCAGATTGATCTTCGAGGCCTCGTCCATAAGACCGAAAACCGGCGTATTGACTTTCAGCGTGCTGACTTTGGTAGCACTATTCTCGCGACCTAATAGCCAGAAGGCGGCGTTGCCGACCGGCACGTCTTCCGTCTCATAGGATTGAAGATCAGGCATCTTACCGGGCTCTTCTGCATTCGCCAAAACGAAACCGACATACCGGCAGGCGCCTTCGATCGCCTGGGTCGCTTCGAGACCGGCGACGCTGTTTTCGGCAGCCCGGTACTCGAGGACCATGGAATTGGCGAAAAGCAGAGCGGTGCTGACCAGCCCAAGCGCAATCCAGAGCACAATAATCAAAACGGAGCCTTGCGTGCGTGCGAGCGGCCGCTCGGATGAAAATCGCGCGAATAGATTGGATAGCCACCGTTGCCGTTTCATCTCTTGCCACCCGCTGTGGGACCCGTATTGCCGCCCTGTGGTGGCGTTGGGCTGGGTCCCGCGCTGCTTTGCTGCTGTTCTGTGGTCGTCGCTTGCGTCACAACTTTCGTCACAATCGGAACGACCAGCTCGATCGGAAGCGTCTCTCGCTCGCCCGTTTCCGGCGGCAGGAAGTCAATGCGCACCTTGACGGCGAGAGGCAGAGTGGTCGAGTCCGACGAATCGCTCTGCCGCGTCGTCGAGTCCCATGAATCCAGCCAGGCCTGCCCATAGTAGTAGGTGATTTTCAGCGACTGCACACCCTCCAACAGGTATTCCTTTTCGGGATTCTCCTCTATGGGGGCCAACAGATTGCGCGTGATTGTCCGAACGAAGGTCTGGCCTCCCGTTTGACTCTGGTTTTCAGAATTCTCTGCCTGCTCAAGAGAGTATTCGATTCGCTGAATGTCACCCCACGGGTCGCGATCGCCGATAGTTCCCGAGGCTGTGTGTATCTTCAGATAGTCGGAACGCACATTTCCCTTTTCTCTCTGTTCGCCGGTCATGGCGCCGGCCAAAATGCCCGCCGGCAACGTGATGTTCGCCAAGTCTCGCTTGATGATCCCGACCACGTAGTCTTTCGGCAGGTTTTTTTCGAATGCCTCATAGGCGGTTTCACGCAATTTAAGTGCGGCACTGAAAATGGAGTACAGTACCCCCACGATCACGCTAAACATCATGGTGGCGGTCAGGACCTCAAGAAGCGTGAAGCCGTACCCGTTCCCACGATGCTTGTATGTGAGACGCCTGCTCATTCTTCCGTGTCTTCCGCCAGCGTGCTGAGGCGCACGCTGTATTCGCTGCCCTGCACCTCAAAGAAAACTTCTACCGAAACCACTTGCATCGCATCTTTCCCCCAGGGTTCCGCGCGAACGGCCCAGCGATACCCCGGCCGCTCTTCTCCGAAATTGCCCGTCTGGTTACCGTGTCTCCAGTCGCCGGTGACGCAGGTCTCGCTCAAAAGACTGTCGGCCAGCTGAGCCGCCACGCGTTTGTGATCCGCGACGAGGCCCGCACGATTGGCCACGGTCAGGGCATGGACCGCTGCCGGGATCACGATGGCCATGAACACCATGGCCGCCAGCAGCTCCACAAATGTAAAGCCTCGGGATTTCAACGATGAATGATGAACGAGGAACGAGGAACTGAAAACAGGCGCTCCCGAACCGCCTGGACCGGCAAGGCGCAGTTTTCGTCTGGCTACACATTGGCAATTCATCGTTCTTCACTCGTCATTCATCGTTTGTTGCTGGAAGCCCCGATTTTGCTGGAAGCCCCGATTTTGCTGGAAGCCCCGATTTTGCTGGAAGCTCCGATTTTGCTAAAATCTCCGATAGCATATCCCGTCATTGAATCGGTTTTTGCGATCTCGATCATCTCGTCCTGGACGCTGTTTTGGATCCTTACATATTCGGGGCTTTCTTCGCCGATTGCACCATCCGGCTGAAACAGAATCCGCGCTTCTCCCTTCTCATCCGCAACCTCGGCTGCCACCTCGAAACTTAACCCTTCCGACAAATCGAACTCGACGGGCTTTATTGCATCCGCCGATTCATATCCTGCCTGGGGTCTGAGGCCATAGGAACCAGTACCGGCGTTGATCCACAGTTCCATCGGGACGGAGCGGGAGATGGCCTCGCTGCGTGCAAAGCGTGTCAGCGCCAACACCCTTCGCGCCTCTCCTTCCAGCGACCGTCCTTTGAAGAACCTCGACAGCAAGGGCGCGGAAAACGTCATCACCACCGCCAGCAATCCCATGACGACAATCAGCTCGATCAGCGACATTGCCCGCATGCGAGCGATGCTCCTGACACGCAGTGATCGTGGATTCGCCCGGCTCATTATCTCTCTTTCCAGTTGGTAATATCATCGCTGCCGCCCACGCGGCCATCCAGTCCCATGGACATCAGATCGTATCCCCTCTCGTTGTGTTTGCCGGGATATTCATAGACGTACGCGTTGTTCCAGGGATCAAGGGGAATATCCTTGAGATAGGGGCCGCGCCAGTTCTTGGCTTCTTTGGGTTCCTCGATGAGATCGAGTAAGCCGTCTTTTCCTTCCGGATAATAACCGTTGTCCACCTCGAAGGCGTCGAGAGCGGTCTCGAACGCGGAGATCTGAGTCTGCGCAGCCGTGACCCTGGCCTGTTCGGAGCGCCCCGCCAGTTTCGGCACAACAATCGCTGCCAGTGTCGCTAGAATAACCAAGACCAGCAACAATTCGACCAGCGTGAACGCCTGTCGGGTGGAGCGCCGGCTCATCATCGCCCTTGGAATGCTTCGCACGTCTGAACGCATCTGGATTCCTCCATCAAACGCTACTTGATATAGCCTTGAATGGCGAAAATCGGGATCACCATTCCCACATAGATTGTCCCGATGAAACTTGCCATCAGAAACAACAGCAGCGGCTCAGCCAGCGACACCGCTGATCTCAATTGCCGATCCAGGTCCCCATCCGTCACGGTGGCCAGCCGCACCAGTTCCCGATCCAATTTCCCGGTTTCCTCGGCGACGGAAACCATCTCGATCACCGATCCTGGGAAGAGATTCGGGCAGTCCGAAAGACTGGCCGCCAGAGAGTCGCCCTGTTTGACGCGCTCGATGGAGGCCGTCACGGCGTCCACGAGCGTTTGGTTTCCGATGGATTCACGGGCCACGCGCAAGGCGTTGATCAACGGCACACCGGAGCCCACCAATGTGCCGAGCATCCGGCAAAAACGCGTCATCGCGAACCGTGCGACCAAGGGGCCGACAACCGGAAGCCGCAGGATCAGCCGCTGCCAGGCTCTGCGCCCCTGCTCCGTCAGGAGCCATTTGCGTACCAGAAGAAATGCAACGACAATGCCTAGGGCGACAAACGCTCCGTACCGGGTGGCCACTTCACTCGCGGTCACGATGCATCGCGTCAGTAGAGGCAGCGCTGCCCCGAAACCTTCGAAGATCTTTTGGAATCTCGGAATGAAGAAGACCAACAGGAAGATCAGAACGGATATGGCCAACACCATCAACACGGCGGGGTAGATCAGCGCCGACAACACCTTGGAACGCAGTTCTTTCTCTCGCATTTGAAAATCGGCAATCTGGCCGAGCACCACATCGAGGAACCCACCGGTCTCGCCCGCCCGGACCATGGCCACATACACGCCCGGAAATATTTCGGGCGACTGCGCCATCGCATCGGCCAGCGCCATTCCATCGGCCACGAGGTCGTGAACCTCTTTCCACTTCTCGGCTGCCGCAGGATGTGCCGCTTCTTTGCTGAGAATCCGCAACGCCCGGCTGAGCGGCACGCCCGCCGCCAGCAAGCTCGACAGCTGGCGGGTGAAATTCTCCAGCGTGCGGAACGGAATCCGCTTCCGCCGCCATCCGAGACGAAATCCCCCCACGCCCGCCGTCTGTCCGTCGGAACTCTCCGTGAGACTGACCGGTTTCAGCCCGCGCCCCTCGAGCAGACGATGAGCCTCCTGGCGACCGGCGACCTCGACCTGGCCCTCGGCGATCGTGCCGTCCCCTTGCAGTGCGCGATATTGAAACAGCGACATGACAGCGCCCTCGATCCTATTCAATCACCGAATGACCATTGGGCAGCGCCGATCCGTTCATCTGTTCGTCCTTTGTGACCCGCAACACTTCTTCCACGGTGGTCGCCCCTTCGCCGAGAACGCGCCAACCATCTTCCCTCAGCGAACGCAGACCATCGCGCCGCGCCGCCTCACGAATCTGTCCACTTGAATGCGCAGTCAGGATCATCTGCCGGATTTCTTCATTCAAATCCATCAGCTCGAACACAGCACGCCGCCCGTGAAATCCCGTCTGCCGGCAGGACTCGCATCCCACAGCCAGATAAAGGGGAAG
>Ga0315277_10005699_pt1 | contig 16380 bp, 13 predicted proteins | sample YL17G05_15_MG_FD_203695 | JGI IMG/M metagenome (GOLD analysis project Ga0315277, IMG submission 203695) | Sediment microbial communities from Yellowstone Lake, YNP, Wyoming, USA - YL17G05_15 | ecosystem: Environmental > Aquatic > Freshwater > Lake > Sediment | place: USA: Wyoming | collected... | reverse complement strand
TATTTTTTGGTGAATCAGAGGGAATACCCCTCTATATCTAAGGGGCGACTATTTGGGTAGCTTGAGCGACTTTTAAAGTCGCTAAAAGAAAGGTTATGTTAAATGTCTAAAATCCAGGGAATTGGGCCGTTTTGAGATCTGTACTGGCAAAAATCACGCACATCTATACTATCATGGAGGTGGTCAGCAAGGTCAGGTAGGTATTTTCGTATGTTTTCAATACTATCATTTATTGCATTTCTTAGAGAATCTTTTTTACGCTTCAATGCTTTTGGATCAGGTTTTTTCTGAGGTACGGCTTCTTTCAGGTACTGACATATATCGTCAATCACTTTTTCTCTCTTTACAATTTCCCCATCATCTGAAATAGTACCACATTCCTTTAGATCGTCAATTTCTTCTTTTAACTTTTTAATCCTCTTTTCGCAATCATTTTTCGTCTTCTGGTCCATCAACTCCACTGGTTCCTCTTCACGACGTACCCTAAGCTCAGATGATTCTATTTTACCACTTTCATTTCTTTCTGTATCAACGACATCGTCGATATATTTAGCGACAGGTGTGATATGATAGAATTCATTGGTGTGTACATCGCTTTCTTGGTTTTTTAAAAGGCGAGAAATATAGCACATACCCTTCAAATCTGCTACATACCGACGCTCTCCTCCTTGAAAACGGATTTGCCATGCTTCATCTCTTAGAATGAATTCATATTCATCACTGGTTGGGATGTTATCAGCAGGTTTTCGGTCCCGCTCTCTGAACCATAACTCATATCTTCCAACGACTTTCTGAAGATGCGATACTAAATTTTTTATATCAGGGCTTTCGGGTAATTCTTTTAATTTACCTTCCCATTCCCGTAAATCCTCCCTTGCCCTATCTAACTCTCCTTGATTAAGCTCAGCACACTTGTCAATTAATTGTTCTTCTTTTTCAACACCCCACTCCCTTAATGTTTTGCTTTGATATCCACGTTCAAATGCCCATTTAAATTTATCTAGATCTGTTTCTGGTTTATCTTTAGACTCTCCCTCCTCAGTGAATTCGAGAAAGATAATCTCTGGTATGAAATTACCTTTTCCATATTGATATATTCTAAGGTATAATTTATATGTGTATCGACTTCCGTTGCCCATATTGATACTCCATTAATAATTATCGTGTAACCACCTCAACGCTACTTCTGGATCTGAGGATACTTTTATTGTATTCCCTTTCCCAGCAGACTCTGTCTCAAATATATCAGGATCGCCTGGTCTCTTCGGTATAAGTACTGCTCTTTTCCATCCTTTACCTATACCTAAATCGGATAAAGTTCTGGCTACATTGTAATAATCGAGCACGGAGTTTACCTTCATTTCTCGGAGTCAATGAGTAGGTGTTTGCAGTGATACTGTTCAGAGAACTTCTTGATATCGTCAGCATATTGTTTAATTGTATTCTCGTCCAGCGTACCTGCGAATTTATAGATTATACACTCATTCTGCTGATCGTAATGTACATTAAATTGCATCAGGACATTATTTTATTTATTGAAAAACTATAGGAAATACTTTTCCCTAACTTAACCAAACAACTTTTACTCATGATCCACTAAATCTTTTCTTTCAGATAATACTGCTAGTTTCCAATTTTTAACAATACCTGTCCTGGTCACCTTGTATTTTCCGTCTAGCGTTACATATCTAAATCTAGTCCCGTTGGTTATTAATACTCCATATGTTTTATCATTTATAACTGAACCATTCCACACAAAAAAACTCGGGGCGAATGGAATTGGTCTCTCGTAGCTCCCTGAAAATGAGTAATAAGCCGGTTCTGAAGCCATCAAATTAGCGCTTTGACTAATATCGATATAAATTTTGCCTTCAGGTTTATCCTGTTGTGTTTGTTTTTCCCAAAACATCCCCGCAATAAATCCAATACCTCGATCTCGAAGAAGGGATATCCACGGAGAATAAATATCGGTTTTTGTTATGTATTTTGAATAATCAGGTTTCCAACCAGGGGCAGGAAGATTATTTTGCTGTAGAAGTCGCATGACTATTTTATAAATCGTATTTGCAGCATTTAACTCGTCAGAATCATATCGTATTTCATTTTGAGCACGTTCTATTTCCACTAAAGCATCCTGATAATTCCCTAACAACATGAGGTACCAAGACCTTATCAAAGGAATATTTCCCTTAGTAAAATCTCTTTCCTTTTTATCATGTAGGATACTTAACTCCTTCTCGACTGCAGAATACATACCTAGATAAGAATAAACCATTGCTCTGGAGATGTAAGCGCTAGAATTGTATGGCCATTCGTCCAGATATTTATTTAAACTATCTATAATCCTTTGTCCAGATGATAAAGTGGTACAATATTTTTCATTATAAATTGCTTTGAATTGTTCATCTTCTTCTTGTCCTAATGCTGCCTCGGATGATAATAATGATACTGCAAGCATAGAAGTAATAATAATTTGCTTTATGCAATGTGAGAACATATTAAGACCTCTCATATTATTGGGAATTTGTAGGGAAATCATCTATTTGAATTATGATTTAAGTCTACTTTTTTCCGCCTTCCTCTAATGTTACATCCACCAAATAATCCCCTGAGTGAATTGACCGTGTATCATCCTTCTCGAACTCCCTCTTCCATGTGTTGAAAAGTATACGTGCAACGGTTTCAACCTCCTCTTTCTTCATTTCACGAACTGGTACGACTTCGAGTTCGATGTCTTGTTTTGTTTTTATCATTCGATGGCCATTGGATCTGAGAATATTTTACAAGAATCATTTCAGTAAAGGAAGTTGATCATCACCTTTGAGCACCCTCTTTCCCAAAGGAAGTAACTTCCCCCACATGAAACGCAACTTATTCTCACCAATCCACCCTTTGGTAGCTTCGATTAAGGAATAACTTTCTAGATAGGCAATTATTCGTTGTAATCTAGCGAGTGGTATTTTGAGAGATTGTAGTATTTTGTCTGAAGCGATAGGTTCTCCATCTATTGGAAATGCACTAAGTGTGTTTTTAATTTCTTCAACAATATCTATGTTAGGTAGGCACTGACTAACGTGCAAAACGAACGAAGAAGATTTTATATGAGCACATGAATAACCGATAGGACTATTCACATCCCCCATTGTTTCAATGATGGCGAGAGATTCCAATTCGTCAAATGCTTCACGGCATTGTTCAAGATTAATATTTATGGCAGTAGCAATTTCATCAGGCTTGGGAGATGAATCTATTTTTGTATTGGCATCCTCGATTAAGTAAGACAGTACGCTTGCAGTAATTCCAGATATTGTGCGTTTATCATCGCTTCGATTCATCTCAATAATTTCATTTGGGAACGCTATATCGGTCGATGTTCCTCGCCTTATATACACGATATTTTTTCCTAACTTACCATAATCTTTCATTAGATAGATAAGCCGATCCTGAATTGGAATGTGTATCAATCCAAGTTTCATTTTTTTATACATCACCGTATTATATGAAAATATGACGGGTTTCTGTACTTTTTTATTTACAAATTGTTGAAGATTCGCGTCATCGATATCTTGAGAAATGCCAATGGGAATTGATCTTCCTCCTTTGACTTCTCTCACACCTATCAGTATGTATGCATCTGTTTTCCTATCCGCATTAGCAAAGGCCAAGATGTCTTTCAATAACTCACTTTTATCTTCAATTGAGGCATTTTCAAACTTATATTGATCACATTTAAAATCAAGTGTGTCACACTCATCTTTTTCCAACAATTCTTCTATAAATTCCTCATTATATTTTTTCATTTTTCCCTTCAACAATCTTTATTTCTTCTTCCGTTAATCCATACAACTCGTACACTGCCGCATCAATCTGTCGATCAAGTGCTTCGATCTGTATTTCTAAACGGTTCTTCTCGGCCTCCGTGTTTGCTTTAACCTGCCTGGATTTTACTGCAAGCATTTGCTCAACAAGAGTAACTACGTTGTCGTGATGGGCTTTTTCTGCAGAATGCTCGAAGTTTATCATGCTTATTGGAAGTTGTTGAAGATATGTTGGTTTTATATTATAATCAATGTATGTGTTGGCAAAATAAAAATTTATCAAGGATGAATTCAAAATACCTAAAACATATTTCAATGAGTAACTTCTATTTTTTAAGATGATGTATGAATAATTGTTTAATGGATAATATAAACCTTCAGAATCCATCGCCGCAATGATCCGCCTGGGCATGCTTATTTTGCGAATGTACTGGACAATAATTTTTTCTACTTCAAGAGAGGTTCCCCGATAACCAGCCAACATAGGTGTCCACCAGAGATAGAATCCTTTCCATTCGATACAGTAACGAACTAATTCTCCAGTTTTTAATGCTTTATATTTATGTTCCTTCGTTGGAGTATTCGATATAAATTTTGTATTGTCTCCCGTCTTGATGCCATATAGAACATCGCAAATCTCTAAAAGAGGCTTGGCTTTGCAATTGCACTTATCTACAATTGAAACTACATTTTTTGATAATCTTAAGTTTATTGTACTTCCGATGTTTGTTTCCCATAAAGATTGTGGTACTTCAAATATCTTAAAGGCTTCATCGAAATTAGTAGAAGTCACCCTAATGAGTGTAGTTCTTTTAACTCGACAATTAGTATTATTTTCTTTTGAGTGTGATACTATTATAATGAGTGGTACAATATCAGGTGCTTCTTCGAAAATATATTTTGAAAGTTCTACAATTTCAATTATCCTTGTTTTATCAAGTATGTATTTACGAATCTCTGAAGAATTTAGTACAGATAGCCATGTATTCGGAGTGACGTATCCTAAGAGCCCAAATCTCTTAAGAAGTGTAACCGCTTTTTCAATAAAAAATAAGTGTGATTCAGATTCACCTCTTTTATTTATATATCGATTTGTTAAATAACTATTTTCGGTGTCCGTAAGAGTTGCACCCCATGGCGGATTCCCCACAACCACATCAAATCCATCTCGTTTCATGATCTCTGGAAACACATCTTCAAAGTTCATGGGCTTCAACGTATGTTCGGTTTCATAATTAAACAGCGTTCCGTCTAAAATATCTCTACCAATCAACGAATTACCACATACAATGTTGTGTCTCAGATCGGGAAGCATCCGCTCCTTCAACAAACTAAACTGGTATGCATCGTTCATTGTTACATCTTCCATAAGCTTCAGGTACAAAGAAAGCTGCGTTACCTCCGTTGCCTGAAAATCTATATCAACACCGTAAATATTGTTTACTAAAATCTCTTGCCGCTTCTTGTGTGATAACGCGATTGCACCTGCCCGCTTTTCTATATCACCCTTCTTTGCTTTCTCAGGATGTTCAGTATAATACATCAAATGATACTTAAGTAACCTATCATATACCTCAATTAGAAATGAACCTGATCCGCAGGCAATATCGGCAAACGCCATTTTACGAATCTCTTCTGGTTTTTTTCCTTCGATCAACATACCTACTGTTTCATCAACTATGTACCGAACGATATATTCGGGTGTATAATAGACACCACCCGCTTTTCTTACTTCTGGTTTCTCGGTTATTTTCGCCCGCTTATCCGTGGTTGTTACTACTTTGCCAAGAAACCGCTCGTATATGTTCCCTAATATCGAGATCGGGATAAAATTAAAATCATAAGGAGATGATGGATCAGCCAGCTCGCTACATATTTCTGAAAATACCTTTTCATCAGGTGCATTGAAGGCGGAGTTATCAATGATTGGATGTTCTTTGAAAACTAGCCCATTATATTTGGGTTCTAGGCTTTTACAAAGTCCAAGAAATGAATCCCATGAAAATGGTTTTGATTTGAAACCAATAATAGTATTCTCCTCTATACCTTTATCTTCAAGAAAGCGAATAAATACTAATCGATCTATAGTGCGCTGCACAGCCTCTGTGAGCTCTTCTCCGGTAAGATGTCGATTCTTATTTTTAAAAGCGTGAGCAAGCTGATCACGATATCCATCGAGTAATTCTAAGAACGCTTGATCTACTTGTTGGTATCTACTTTTTAGGACACCTTTTTCTGCTTTTTTACCTTTCGGTCTAGCAAGTGTGTCAGCATATTTTTCAATGGAACCATTTGCAACAGCTTCTCTTCCAAACAGATAAAATATCTTTTTAAATACCTCTTCTTCTCCGTATTGTGCGTAATGGAATGATTCTATCTTATGCTCTAAAGCAGTTTTGATGTTCGGTTTATACCGGCAATCTATGATGTGAAATTCTTCAAAATCCGTAAGAACTGCTATAGGTGTGGATTTATTCCAACCATACCGAATTATCTGATGGTAATAATCGGGATTACTTAAATCTTTTGCTGGCTTTTTCGCTTCAACAAAATATTTTACATCACGGTAATTCGGAGCGATGAAGAATGCATAATCAGCATAACGTTGTGAGCTTTCTGTTCTTACACGATTTTCAATTTTCACCTCCTGCTCATAAGGATTTTTCTGTTTTTCGTGCGTAACATCCCAGCCAAGCGCTATAAAGAATTTATCAATAAAATCCTGTCGAACCTGGCTTTCCTGATAGGTTGATGATAAGTATGCTCGTTCTTGTTCCTGGAAATCTCTCACCAGTTGGCTGACTAATTTTAGAGCTTGTTCCATTTATCGTTCATTCATGAAGATTAACTGTATTATTACAGAGTGTAAAAGTATTGAACGACCACAACTACTTACTATCACGAAGGGAGCATTGTATAGCTTGTTATCATGTGACGTTTGCATCATCGAGAATTTACAGTCCAAATATATCTTTCCTCAGTTCTGAGTACACTCTTGTCCCGTGTGTAACCAATGGAGCAAGAGTATCTCTCATAAATGTTTCGGCAGAATCACCAACCTGAGTCAATTGAAGGATACGTTTGATATCGACATACATGAGCCCTGCAGCAGACTTGATATCATCTTGTGGATTGCCTCTTTTAATGCTATTCATAATTGCCTTTTTTTTTGAATCAAGGACGATTAAGATATTATGAGGTTGGCTGACTTGATTGCAGAGGATTGTAAGAATTTCATCGTCAAGTAGATAGGATTCAAGATGTCTTCTCCCCAAGACGCAAATGCCTTCTTTAGTCAAATCTTGGATTTCTTGAGCACTCCGATCATCTCGGTCAATAAGACGAATCACTTTGGTCCCCGAAATAACTGTTTGAATAGATCTACCAACTTGTGCACTGTCTGATTGGACTTGAAACGCATTCCCGACAGAAACAAAATTAGTGTCGTAGAACTCAGAAGAAAATATGACGCGATAGCATCGGGCATCAAATTCGGTCTTACGTGTCGAACTTGATAAAGGTTTGCCTTCACAAAGTATTATTTGAGTTGGTGCTACGAGATTAGCTAAGTCATCGAGAGCAACTGAGAGAGTGCTTGCCCAAAATTTTCGATCAACTTTTGTCGGTGAAAGAATTACTTCTTGATCAAAATCTTGGTTATTAAAATCTAGAAATACTACTTGTTGGGGATTAGAATTTTGAAGTTCCTTTGCTTTCCTCATCATTCCTATGGAGTGCGTTGCGATCCAGAGCTGTGAATTTGTTGGTATCATAGAAAAGAGCTCGTTCAGAAACAAACTTTGCAGTCGAGTGTGCATATGCTCTTCAGGTTCATCTATGCAAAAAATCGTGTCGTTAAATTCATTTTGTTTGACGATGATATCTAAGAGAACATCAAACGCCGCCTTTTCACCGCCAGAGAGATTCTTGTAATGAAAATCTTTGCTTGCTCCTTTGTCGAAATAGAAAGTTCCATTGTTAAGTGGATCTCCAGTACCCTTCAATAGAAGATCATCAAACACTCTGCTCATAGACTCGCGTACTTTACCGATGAGCGATTCTCTTAATGCTGAGACACTCATTGAATCAAATTGTCCGCTATAAAGTCCTTTAATTGAAGCTGCAACGAGCCTTCGATAATTCTCCGACACACTGGCGTCGTTGTCGATTAATCTCTGTATTCTGGGATGATCTAGCGCTGAGCCAGTTCTTTCGAAACTTCCAATCGTAAAATCCGCCTCATTCCTATAGGCTGATCTTACATAGAAAGCCTTTTTTTTCAACTCAGATTCCTCCGGGAAAGGCTCGTTAAACTCGATTTCAACTAACTTAACCCATTCTTCTAGCGGATAGCCAGCTTTGCCGTGATACAATATGTCGTAAGCACCACCGGGTGATCCGTGATACCAAGACCACATTTTGAACGCATCAAAGATTGATGACTTGCCGCATCCATTTAAACCTATCATAACAACGAGTCGTACGTTTCGGTCAAGACCTGTAATTGTGAGGTCTGTAAAGCGCTTGAATCTTATTAGCCTGATCTTCTTGATGTGCATATGAATTCCCGCAAGGAATGAATGTGAAGTGCATATGACATATAACTCATTGCATCCTAATGCAATACTTCTGTGAACCTATAATTCTCATTTCAGTGAACAAAGTATTGAGCCGATGTGCTGAATGGTGGCTTGCGTTCGGTTTAGCCAACTGATGCCATCAAGCGACATCATTCGGCATCGATTATTTTGTCACATCAGCAAATCCATACTTCTTTCGACGCGCTTCTAGAGCAACCTCACCACCATCAAGGATATCAAGTACAGCTCGTATTATTGAGCTCTTAGGACAAGCGAGAAAGCCAGAAGATTCAACCCAGCCACTTCGCCCATCCGAATGCATCTGGAAAATCAGATCTGCGTCAGTGAGAACAACCAAATTAGCATTGTGGGATGTGGTGATATATTGTTGCTCAGATTTTCTTCGAAGAAGGTCGGGTGCAATGGAATCAGCGATATGTCTATTGTCTAGATTATCCTCCGGCTGGTCAATGACTAGAGGTCCCCGGGCATTGCGTAGCAATAGTGGGAACACAGCAGTGCATCTTTGTCCTGCCGAGAGGTTCTGAATTGAAACGAACCCTGGAGTTCCAACCTGCAATGAGATTTCAACATCGTCGTCATCTACCACACTAAGGAAATCGACAAACTTGACATCCCACATTAGCTCGTTAACGTTCCAGCCGCTTGCTGCGATATCCAAATTCTGAAGCTTATCGAAGAGCTCTCTAAAATTCTGATATGCCTCCGATTGACCATAGCTTTGCAGAAAGTTCACAAAGCTGCTACTGTCCTTTGCGTACTTCTCCTGATACCACGTGAAACCCGACTTATTTCCTCCACGTGTGAAGGCGAGCCGAACAGAATCCAAGTCTTTGTTTACTCTGAGAACTGTTGACTCCCGAATCTGGCATATTTCGTCTCTAGCTTTGCATACTACATCGCACAGATTCTTGATGAGCGAAGCAAGCTTTATCACCTCCGTATGGAGAGCATTGCAGTCTTCTTCCTTCTGAGGTAGCGTGCGTGTTTCCTCTAGAATCTGGATCTGCCGAGTGAGAATGTCTCGCTCTTCAGGCTGTAGGAGTTGCACTCGTGGGATATAAACAGTGTCACGAAAAACGGTGAAGCTCTGCTTTACAGCTTGTACTGCCCTATCAATAACTTCAATAACTGTCTTGCTGGCCTGTAACAATACCGCGTTATTCTCAGAGTCACTTTTTGACAGATTGTCCAAGGCCTCTGATACATTGGCGATAGATTCTTGAGCGTCCGCCGGTACTTTCGCACCAAGTTCATCGGCCAGTGTTGCAGCGAGTTTGAAGGGAAGCACCTTGCCAAGGCTGACCCGATTCTTCTCAAGCTTTGTCTTGTGACTGGTCATTCTTTGTTCTGCCGCAAGATACCACTCGTACTCGCTTTGCAGACTTACAAGTTCTTCCTTTTTCAGTTTCTGGAGGGTATCACGCTTCCGTTGCAAATCCCAAAGGCCCTTCAAAGTCTCATCTAGGCGTCTTAGGTTTTGCTGAAGAATTGGAAGCTGATCTCTTGCTTGTTGAACGTTTTGCTCAACAACTGCATATTTTTCTCTAATCGTCTGGGCCCCCTCAATTCCGTCAAGGAGTCTGATCCGGGCAGAAGCATCCTCTGCAACGGCTTCAATCTCATGCCAACCAAGAATGGAAACATCAAAATACTCCTCAACATGCGTCACATCTTGTGTGCCGCCAGTTTCATCAGTCATTGTTAGCCGTTGAGGAGCGTCGGCCCGCCTACTTAGCACAAAACACTTCCCATCAGATCGCTGAACCATGCATTCAACGACTCCTGCTGGACCGAGAACGTGGGTTAGGTGCCTTGAGACGCTCTCGCTACGCTCTTTTGGTACTGACGAATTAAAGAGGAATCGTAGGCATTCGAGAACAGAAGTCTTTCCCGATCCTTTTACTCCGATGAGAGAGTTCATACCAGGATTGAAGCTAATCCAGAGATCGGGAAGGAATACACCTATGATATGAACCCCAATTATGCGCTGTGACGGAATGTGTGGGACTGTGAGGGAAACGCGATGCGGGAAGGAAAGCGACGCGACCAGCTCACGGAATGTGGGTTGTTCGATTTGAATCCAAGTCTTGCGATTTCTTTCAATGACATGTTCGTGACTATGGGCGTCACTAGACTGAAGGCACACGGCGTGTGGAATGCTACGCCCAGCTTTTGTCGTCTTATCCCCACTAAAAAACCCAGCTGTCGAAACTTGGCGTACCTCAAGGGCCGAAAAAGCACCAGCTTCGACGAAACCCAAGAAAGCATCATCGTCATAGATATCATCAACACTTCTGGATGTCTCTGCCCCTTTTGATTGATGCAGGTGTGCGGGAATGAACATGGCACCCTGTTGAAGGAAGAACTTGCCAATGTCCACTATGCTAGACGTAAAGCCTTCGGGGTATTCTCCAGTTCTATAAGTAAACTTCTCGCATGCCCGCTTAAGGATGTATCCAAAGTCACCAGGGATTTCTGGGTCGATAGCGAGAACAGAGTGAAAGAAATAATCCTTAGAAACCTTCCTGAAAATTGCATCCACGAAAATATTCAACTCTGCTCCAGGGATTAACGTAGTTTGTGGGCAATAGGTTTGGAGTTCATGTAACTCTTGTCGAGTCGGAAACTCTTGGTGCTTGAGAATAATTGCGAACCGATAGTCTTCTGAGCATAGGGTTTCACCAAGCGCCTTCATTGCGTCGGCACCTTTGTACTCGTAATCGGATGACTTGGGCCAATGGATATGGAAGTCTGCCTTTACCCAGTGTGCTCCGGTGGAGGAAGACTTCTGTGAAAGAAGCTGACGAAACTCTGCTACTGCTGGCATTGGAATACCCTAATCATGTCCTTTCTGCTTGACATTACAAGGACGCAAGCCAATGTTTCAATAACGTTTGCGGCAACACGCAACGGTCTTGTGCTCCATAATTTTCATACCGGTGAACAAAGTATTGATCGAGGATTTTATAATGTTAGTTTCATCGAGCATCGTCGCACTACTGTTAGTTGCCCTTGTTTTTTATGAGTTTTGGGATAATATTTTCCCACTCACCATTTTGAATCCAGAGATCAGCCGTATTTCGGCTTGGAAAATTCGAAAAAACAAGTTTAAATGAATGACCGCCAACCTTGCATTCGTGGACACTGCCGTGACTCAATGGATCCCTCAAATGGAAATATTGGTTGGTGACAGTTTTTCCTAAGCTTAAAACCATATTCGGTAAGAGAGTGACTAACTGATTGTCTAAGTACTGTCGGCAATGTTGAATGGCGATATCTTTATTCTCAGAGCCTTTAAGTTTTTTTGCTTTATCATTACCTTGCCAGACGAAACACTTGATTAAATCTGTGAATATCCAGTTTTTGTTATTTTGATTCAAGATTGTAAACAATCTTCTCATTTCTTTCTGATGAAACTTTATGAGAGGCAACATCAGGTAATAATCACCCAAGTCGCCAACCTCTTTCTCTATATCAATCTGTGGTCTAAAAGTGTCTTCTCTACCCCCGCCGTGAGCCTCTGCTACGATAAGAATGTCAATTGGTACTTTAACTTTCTCAGATGAGAAACCTGGTAGAAGATTGCTGTAGCAATTGAACTTCTTATCATGAATCGAGAAATGAGACCTTTTAATTTGGCATTGATTACAGAAGGGTCGTTTGTTAACCTCTTCGAAGAGTCGACGGCTGATACCATCATTTAGAATTCCATAATTCATCAATCCTCCTTATGGACTAATTTCAAAATGTGTACTAAGGTAATATTGCGTTGTTATTCCATGTGTTGTTATCAAGAATGGTTTTCACATTCAGCAAGATCATCTCAGAAGGGAACCCCTGTAACTCCATCGTACCGTACTACCTACCAGTTGCTCCCTTCACCAGCTCAGTTTATAGTACTAAATAACACGGTTAAATTCAAGGAAAGATTACAGGTTCTGGATACCCTCTATAATGCCATTCTTTGTGAAAATACTGCCTTCCAGCCGGGGATTTTCAGAGGAACGTGGCTCAGGGGTAGTCTGGATACCCATGCGGAGAGATGATAGAAAAATTCGGAGCAGATAATCGATTTAATCTAAACAAAAAGATATCAGCGTTATTTCCAGTTCTGGAAATCTGGCACTGGTCAATCTTTCAAACACTTCCTGGTGCTTACAGTTACCTACGATAAAGTCTTTACGCACTCACTTAGGCGAGTAGCGCAATCAATTGATCGAGATCACAAACATCCGAACACATGAAAGCTCTAATGTTCACGCATACCGATATGATCAACCTTATTTATTCACAACGAATTCTCGAGCATATATGGTTGTATCCTGACCTCGACATCCCCTAAGCCTACTATTATTATTCGCTAATAGCGAATAATATTTGCTTTTGTTAGACTTTTTTTGTATATTTAAATTAGTACTGCAGAGGACGTTCGCGCCGCGGTACTTATACGATACCGCCGTTTGGGCGTCAGTTATCTGGCGCCCGGGAGCCTGTTCAGAAAAGGCTCAAACTTCTCCGAAGACAGACGGCATAGTGCACTCGTGTATTTGCACGGCACATCTTACTGTGTCCAATTGTTTTCGGATGCGTTTAGCGCGATTAAACGCATCAATAGGATAAGAAGCGAATACGGTACAACATCCTCTCCTTTCTGAGCGCGACACCTGGGGCGGTTCATGATGAACTGCCGATAAAGGTGAGAAAGGAATAACACCAAAATGAACAATGCAGTACGGTTGTATCGCGTCGCTCATTCGAAGTGGAAAAAGCTACTTTGGAAGCATAGAAAGGATCTTATAGAGATTCTTTTGCTTATCATAAGAACTTACCTTCGATTGTTTCGTGACTAGCTTCTTATACTACTTTTTTCAATTTCTTAAATAATCATTAGTCTTTATTATGTTGCATGAAGCTCTCCGTCTTTTACGTGTACTCCATGATCTTAAGTCTGTCGAGCTAGCTAGTAAGCTTGAGATTTCTCCAAGTTATCTTTCTGAAATTGAATCGGGTAAGAAAGAACCAACTCTTGAGCTTGTACGCAGGTATGCCCATATCTTTAATACAACCCCTGCGAGCCTTCTATTCTTTTCAGAGGATCTCGACAAAGAGGGTAAACGTAAGAATTTCAAATCTGCTTTCCGGAAAAAAGCAATACAATTTCTCCAAACCATAGAGAATGCGGATTGAGAAAACCTATCCCATAGAATGTAGTCCTCTCTATCGACTTCGGAACAAGCGTAAGCTAGCCGAATTACTTGGTGTTTCCCTGATTGATTTCCGATCTTTATGCACTGCTGGTAACTACAATGTTTTCTTGAAGAAGGAAAGGGGAAAAGAGCGGCTCATCGAACACCCTACCAAACAATTAGAGGCTGTTCACCGAAGGATACAACGACTTTTCCGAAGAATTGAATCGCCTAAATATCTCTTTTCTGGCAAGAGACACATATCAAGTCTGGACAACGCAAGAGACCATCTTGGCAAAAACCATACTCTCACTGTAGATATTAAACAGTTTTTTCCGCATTGTAGTGATAGATATATCTTTCGATTTTTCTATTCCCAAATGAAGATGAGTATTGATGTAGCGCGCTTGCTCACCGCGATTGTAACCTATAACGGGCATATTCCTACTGGAAGTCCACTTAGCATGTCGATCTCTTATTGGGCTTATTCAAAAACCTTTAATGCCTTATATAATCTTGCCCAGAAAAACAAAATGAAGTTTTCTTTATATGTTGATGATATGACCTTTTCCTCTCCTCAACCAATTCCAAGAAGTTTTCACACATCAATAAACCATCAACTCCGTAGAGTAGGGCTTTTTCTTAAACCATCAAAGATTCATTACCACTCCGCCTCTTACCACAAAGTTGTGACCGGCTCTGCTATTAGCCCCTGTGGTAGCATGAAAGTGCCAAACCGTATACGACTTAAGATTCTCAACAGACTAAAGGAATGCAAGAATTTTGAAACTGCCGATATCCATCTACTCATTTCCATACATGGGAGCTTAATGTCGGCTCGTCAAATTGAACCGCATTTTTTTGAATCAACTTATAGACATATTAAGAAAGCAATACTCATACGCAAGACTTGATAACTTTACTTTCCTTTTTCCTGTTCGAAAATATCTAAAGCTCTCCCTGATCTTGAGACAAGCCCAAATATGTCGCCTTTCCTTAACACACTGGAATGTAATCACTTATTATCCCATAAAAATCAGATTAATCCGGAGTTTAAAATAGGCTCAGCTTGTCGTTCCCAATGGGAGGCGATTGGTAACGACGTGGATGCTGAGACCATAAGATTAATTCTTGAGGCAGCGAACGCTAAAAGCGTAACCCACGTTGTCTCCGTAGTACAAGCGTATTAGGTTATCATCATAGAACAGGGCCATGTCGTCATCGTACGTTGGACCGCCCTCCGTGGAACCCCAAAAAGCTGCGTAGTAATTCAAAGAGACAAATACGCCACCAGGGCCTCGGGTACCCGGAAACAACGCAGTAAAGCCGCTCGTATTTGTACCTGCACCAGCACCAGTTCCTTGTCCTACGGCTTTTAATGCATTAGCATCACCACCTACGGTAGTGCTTAGGATTTGAAATTCTGCTAATGTCGGTATATGCCAATCTGGTGGACATATACCTATTGCTCCCGGTGTTGTAGTGTATTGCATTGCTTCATTCCACAGATATAAACCGCCATATATGCTACAATTTGCAGAATCATCGTTGTAACAATATTTTTCTATCGTACTGTTATCTGATTGGTTTGAACTTCCGTTTATCCTTATGCCAATATCGAGATTCTCTCTTAACCAGCACTGGCTCCCGATAAGGACTGTATTGTACGTTTTATCTGCGTAGTTTATAGTATTCCCACATGTCCATGTAGTAGTGAATCTCCATACCGGGCTGCTTCTCGAATTGCTGTGGTCATCCTTTGCCACAACTCTCCAAAAGTAGGTCGGCCCCTTAGCTAAATCATTTCGTACTATACTTGTTTCGGTTTGATCAGATGATACTTTTGTTGCCGGAGGAGTATCTGTACCGAAATAAACATCGTAAGTCAATGGATCATCTTCTGGATCTGCGCATGACCATGATATTGTGATATTGGTATCTACATCAGTTGAATAATCTGCGGGACTTGGATCATAAGGTTGGTTTGGAGGAAAATTTTCATCCGGTTCGATAAATATTAGTATTCCATCCTCCACCACTTTTACCCAATAACCTATACCCTTCTTTAATGTATCCATTGATTGATAACCACCACTAGGATTATATGCAAAGAATGCCGAAACAATTATGCCGGGTGGGTCACTCCTTAGTATATCTAATGCTGCTCCGTCGTATAATGAACCTATTATATTCCAACCTGAACCAACTTCTATCGTATCCTCCGGTACTTGGGCATAGATTGTACTCATTGGTACAATCATCAAGCTAAAACAGCAACAAACGATTGATAACCAAATGGAATATTTTACTCTGGTAGAAGTTTTCATAGTTTTCTCCTCATAATCTATTAATTGACTGGATGTAGATATTCCCTAAGATTGTGTGAATTTAAATAAATATTGTGGTAATATCAATAAGCTGGGAACAAATTTCTCACCTTTTATCAAACAAACAGGGGTAGTTTAGCACTACCCCTGTTGGAAACGATACGGAATTCAATGAAGGTTACTTCACAAGTAGCATCTTCTTCACTTGTGTGAAGGACTTGCTGGGATCAGATACACTTGTCGCTTCCAGACGGTAGAAGTAAACACCACTTGCGACATTTGATGCATTCCATTCCACTGATTTGAATCCAGCATCCTCCACCTTATCAGTAAGTGTAATAACTACCTGACCAAGAGTATTATACACCTTCAGACTCACCTTACTGTTTTCAGGTAGTTGGTATTTAATCGTTGTGTTCGGATTGAATGGATTTGGGTAACTTTG
>Ga0315277_10005698_pt1 | contig 16383 bp, 14 predicted proteins | sample YL17G05_15_MG_FD_203695 | JGI IMG/M metagenome (GOLD analysis project Ga0315277, IMG submission 203695) | Sediment microbial communities from Yellowstone Lake, YNP, Wyoming, USA - YL17G05_15 | ecosystem: Environmental > Aquatic > Freshwater > Lake > Sediment | place: USA: Wyoming | collected... | reverse complement strand
AGGGGCGCGCTGGTGCGGATTCAGGCGCGCCCTGCTGGTCCCTGGTAAGTATGCCTCATTCCGGGGCCGCTGTCCACCCCCCAGACGCTAGCGGAGCTTCATGGCTCGCCAGACCAGCTGCATGGTCTCCTCGGTCTTCCGGCGAGCGCGGCGGGCGCCCTCCTCGAGGATGGCGTCGAGCCGCGCCGGGTCGGCAGCGAAGGCGGCGCGCCGCTCCCAGTGGGGAGTGAGGACCTGAATCATGATGTCGGCGAGCCGCCGCTTGTGCTCGACGCAACCGAGGTGGCCGCGCTCGCAGTCCTGCTCGACCTGGGGGGCGTCCTCGGGGGAGTAGGCGAGGTGGTAGGCGTAGACCGGGCAGGTGTCGGGATGCCCGGGGTCGGCCTTGCGGATCTTCCGGGGGTCGGTGAACATGCGGGCGACCTTCTCCTTGACCACATCGGGCGAGTCGGAGAGGTAGATGCAGTTGCCGTAGGACTTGCTCATCTTGCGGCCGTCGAGGCCCGGGAGGACGGCGAACTCGGTGAGGAGGGCCTCGGGCTCGGGGAAGATGGGCTCGTAGAGCTGGTTGAAGCGGCGCGCGATCTCGCGGGTGAGCTCGAGATGGGGAACCTGATCGCGGCCGACGGGGACGGCGTGGGCGCGGTAGACCATGATGTCGGCGGCCATGAGCACGGGGTAGCCCAGGAGGCCGTAGGAGGGGTTGGCGATGTGGAGCTGCTCGCGCTTCTCCTTGTAGGTGGGGACTCGCTCGAGCCAGCCCACAGGGGTGACCATGGAGAGGAGGACGTGGAGCTCGGAGTGGGCGGGGACCCAGGACTGGATGACGATGGTGGTGCGGTCCGGGTCGAGGCCGGCTGCCAGGTAGTCGAGCACGGCCTCCCGCGTGTAGGGGAGCACGTTGCCGGTGTCGTCGAAGGCGGTGGTGAGGGAGTGGAGGTCAACGATCCCGGCGTAGAACTCGTACTCGTCCTGGAGCTTGACCCAGTTGCGGAGGGCACCCTCCAGGTTGCCGAGGTGGAGCAGGCCGGTGGCCTGCATGGCGCTGAAGATGATCTTACGCTTGTCCGAGGGTGGTGCCTGCGGCATTCCCGTCAGTCTTCCTTGATGGGAGTCCCCTTGGTCTGGAGGCCGGGCTGGGCCTTGAGCCGCTGCTCCAGCTCGACGAGAGCGCCCTCAAGCCGCTGCTGGCGGATGGCGTTGGTGAGGTCGCCGCGGGTGCGCTCGATGAGCGAGCGCGTGACATCGGCGGTGCGCTTGAGCCCGCCGGAGATGGCGGTGGGATAGTCGAAGGATACCATAGCGTAGTAGATGTCGTCCATGGCAGACAGGAGGGCCTCACCCCAGGCGATGTCGTTGTCGCGGATGCCGTCGAGCGCGTGGCGGCGGAGCTCGCCCACCGCCTCCCCCATGGCGTTGAGATAGGCGGCGTAGCCGACCTTGATGGCGTCGGGGTCGGGCAGGGATTCTCTGCGGACGAGCGCGTAGGTGAGGCGAGACTCGGCATACTCCTTCTGCGCGTCGTGGACGAAGCCGGCGTGGTAGACGTCGGGGTGGTGCTCGAGGGCCGCGTCGGCCTCGGCCAGCAGGGAGGCGCTCTGGTCCATGAGGGCCAGGGCTTCCGGGAACTCCTCGCGGTGGACGGCGCGGATGGCGTTGGCGCTGTTGCGGATCACCTCCCGGGTGAGGGCGAGGGCCTTCTCGCGGGCCGCGTCCTTGGCGTCGAAGTTCTCCCGGATCCTATCGCAGATATGCTTCAGCTCGGGCAATGCCTGCTCGGACATGTGGCTGTCTCCTATGGGATGTCCAGCCGGCGGAGGGACCGGAGTCCCTCGCGCGCGACCGTCAGGGGGTCCTCGGCCCAGTACTCCTCGTTATGGAGCTCGAGGGAGTAGTAGCCGGAGTAGCCCTTGCCGCGGACGGCGGCGAGCAGGGGCTCCAAGGCGAGCACTCCGGTGCCGGGGAAGACGCGGTGGCGGTTCTGCATCTCGTGCTGGGGGAGCTCCATGCAGTCGCTCACCTGGACGAGAGAGATCCGCTCCTGGGGTATGGCCTCCACCATGTCGAGGGTGGAGGGGCCGCGGTGGAAGTGGAAGGTGTCAATGACCAGGCCGCCGTTGGGGGCCTCCGCGAGGTCGACGATCTCCCAGGCCGCGGCCACGGTGTTGATCTGGGCAAGGGAGCCGATGAACTCAATCCCGACGCGGACCCCGAAGGGCCGGGCCAGAGAGCAGACCTCGGCAAAGCACCGGGCAGCGCCGATCGCGTCCACGGGTCCGTCAGCGGGCTCGACGACGAGGAGAGGGCAGTCGAGGCTGACGGCGAGCTCGACCGCCTGCTCGGCGTGGGCCAACGCGACGGTTCGGGAGGTGTGGTCCGAGTCCATCCAGCCGGAGATGCCGACCAGCTCGGAGATGGCGAGCCCGCTCAGCCGGACCTCCTCCACCCCGGCTTCCCCCTCGCGCCTGATCTCGTCCCAGGCGAGGCCGACGACGCGGAACCCGGCCGTCGCGGCGGCGTGCAACTTGCCCTCCAGGGAGGGGGCGCGGATGGTGACGAGGTTGAGAGAGGCCTGGCTACGCATGCTGCGCCCTCGCGGGGCCGCCAGGGAGCTCCCGGCGAAGCAGGTCGCCCAGCTCGCGCATGTCGGCCTCGAGGGCGTCGATGAGGGAGGCCTGGTGGAGCGCGGCGGCGGGGTGGTAGAGGGGGTAGTGGAGGATGCCGCTGATGCGGGTGGGCTTGCCGTGCTGGCGGCTGATGGCGAACTGGGGGTTGATGAGCGACTGGGCGGCGAAGCGGCCCAGGGTGCAGATGACGGCCGGGGTGATCAAGGCAATCTGCCCGACGAGGTAGTCGCGGCAGGCCTCGATCTCCTCTGGCAGGGGGTCGCGGTTGCCCGGGGGCCGGCACTTGACGATGTTGGTGATGAACACGTCTCGGCGGTCGAGGCCGATGGTGCGCAGGAGGGTGGTGAGCAGGCGGCCGGCGGCGCCGACGAAGGGCCGGCCTTGCTCGTCCTCCTCGCGGCCCGGCCCCTCTCCGATGAACATGATCCGGGAGTCCACCGGCCCGTCGCCGGGCACGGCGCGTGCGCGCGCCCGGCCGAGGGCGCAGAGCTGACAGCGCCTGACCTGCGCGTGGATCTCCTCGAGGGCGGCAGCTCTGTCAGAGGAGCCCAAGCTTCGTCAGCTCCTCTCGCACGACGGCGCGGCAGCTCTCGGTGGCCGGCAGCAGGGGCAGCCGGGTCTTCCCATCGGCCAGGCCCAGGACCTCCATCGCCGCCTTGACCGGGGCCGGGTTGGTCTCCAGGAAGAGGGCCTTCATGAGAGGGAGAAGGCGGTAGTGGATCCCCCGCGCCTGGGCGATCTTGCCTTCGGCGATGAGGGTGACCATCCGGCACCACTCGGCCGGCAGGATATGGGCCTCGGCGAGGATGGCTCCCGTCCCGCCCAGGCAGCAGACAGCGAAGGTCATGTTGCCATCGCCGCTGAGCACGGAGAACCCGGGGTCGGCGAGGCGGATGACCTCGGTGATCTGGGCCAGGTCGCCGCTTGCCTCCTTGATGCCGACGATGTTGGGGAGGCGGGAGAGCTCGGCGGCGGTCGGGGCCTCCATGTTCACGCCGGTGCGTTTGGGGATGTTGTACATGATGACGGGCAGGGAGGTCGCCTCGGCGACGTGGGTGAAGTGGGCGATCAGCCCGGCCTGCGAGGGGCGGTTGTAGTAGGGGCAGATGAGGAGGGCCGCGTCGGCCCCGGCCTGCTCGGCGTGCTGGGTGAGGGCGATGGCCTCGGCGGTGCTGTTGGAGCCGGTGCCGGCGATGACGGGGACACGGCCGGCGACGTGGGCGATGGTCAGCTCGACGACGCGCCGGTGCTCCTGGTGGCTGAGGGTGGCGGACTCGCCGGTGGTGCCGCAGGGGACGAGCCCGGAGGCGCCCTTCTCGATGAGGTAGTCAATGAGCTTGCGCAGCGCCGCCTCGTCCAATTCCTGGGCCGAGAAGGGCGTGATGTTCGGTACGAAGACGCCTTTCAGATCCAAGGCCATGCCTCTGACTCCCTGGTCGCTTCAGTTGCCCGGCTAGAGGACGAGCTTCTGGTGCAGGCAGTCCACCGCCTTCCTGCGGTCGCTCTCGGTGACGAGGTAGGAGAGGCTGATGTCGCTCCGGTTGGTGCCGTGGACCTCGATCCCGGCCTCGGCGAAGGCGGCTTGGGCCTGGTGGGCCCAGGAGTCGAGCCGCTGTCGGAGGGCCTCTCCCACCAGGGAGACGAGCGAGAAGCCGCCGGTGTTGATGAGTGCGGAGACGCCCCGCGAGTCGATGACCTGCCTGACGATCTGCTCGACGTCGCGGTACTTGAGGGGCCGGACGGCGAAGCGGACGCGCGCGGCGTCGGTGCTGACCTGGTAGTAGGTGAGGCGGTGACGCTCGAGGCGCTCGGCGATCTGGAGCGCCAGCCGATCGGTGGCGGTCTCGAGATCGAAGACGAGAAGGCGAGGCTGGTCGACGACCGCGGTGATGCGGTCATCGGTCACGAGGCCCGCGGCGGAGCCGACATGGGTGCAGGCTCCCTCGGCCTCGCGGAAGTTCCGCACGGTGAGGGGGATCAGGTGGTCGCGGGCCATCTCGGCGGCCTGGTGCTGGAGCACCTCCGCGCCCAGCCGGGACATGGCGACGCACTCATCGTAGGTGAGGTGCTGGATGGTCTGGGCAGCATCGGGGGAGTCGAGGCTCCGGGGGTTGGCGGACATAATGCCGTCCACTTCCTTCCAGATCTGGAGGGGCACGACCTCAAGCGCTTCGCCGAAGGGGAGGTTGGGGGTGTCCTTGATGACGCGGCTGAGGGCGACCGCGGTGTAGTCGCTGCCTCCTGCGCCGAGGGTGGTGATCTGGTGGTCGGGGGTGTTCCCCTGGAAGCCGGCCACGAAGACGACGTGGCCGTCCTGGAGCGCGGAGAGCAGGGGGTCAGGGAGGATGCGGACGATGTGGGCGTGGCCGTAGAACTGGTCGGTGATCAGCCCCGCCTGGCCGCCGCTGAGGGCGAAGGTCTGGTAGCCCTTGGTCTTCAGGAGGTGGGCCATGGCCACGGTGGAGATGATCTCGCCGCAGGACATGAGCAGGTCGAGCTCGCGGGGCTCGATGTCGGGCCCGATGCGCCGGACGGTCTCGACGAGCTCGATGGTGGAGTAGGGCTGTCCCTCGCGGCCCATGGCCGAGACCACGACGACCGGGTGCAGGCCCTGGTCGCGGGCCTCCATGATGCGCTCTGCGGTCACGAGCTGGTTGGGCTCGGACTCAACGCAGGTGCCGCCGAACTTCTGGACTACGACTTTCATCGCGCCGGTCGCCTCACTTGCGAGGGGCCAGCAGGCCCATCTCGATCATCTTCTCTGCGATCTGCACTGCGTTCAGGGCTGCGCCCTTCCGCAGGTTGTCCCCGACTATCCAGATGTTGAGCCCGTGGGGCACGGTGGGGTCCTCGCGAATCCGCCCCACGAAGATCTCGTCGCGGCCCGAGGCCGTCAGGGGCAGCGGGTACTCTGCGCTCTGGGGGTCGTCCACCACGACGACGCCCGGGGCGCGGGAGAGGATCTCGCGGGCCTGGGCGGCGGAGATGGGGCGCGCGAACTCGAGGTTGGCGGCCTCGGCGTGGCCGTTGAAGACGGGCACGCGCACGGTGGTCGTCGTGATCTTGAGGCCCGGCTCTCCGAGGATCTTGCGGGTCTCGTAGACGAGCTTCATCTCTTCCTTGGAGTAGCCGTTTTCGCCGAAGCTGGAGACTTGCGGGATGACGTTGCCGGCGATGGGATGGGGGAAGAGGCCGCGGTCGGCGACCACCTGGTCCGCGCCCTCGGAGGCGGCGGTCACGACGGCGTGGAGCCGCTCCTCGGGGGGCTTGGTCTGGTCGGCGGCGGCGGTCGCCCGGCGGCTGAGCTCGGCGATCTCGAGGCGGAGCTGCTCGACGGGGTCGCTGCCCTGCTTGGAGGTGCCGCGGCCGGACACCGCCTGGTAAGTCGCGACGACGGCCCGCTGGAGGCGGGCCGCATCGTGGAGGGGCTTCAGCGCCACCACGAACTGGATCGTCGAGCAGTTCGGGTTGGCGATCAGGTTGCGATGCTGCCGGAGGGCGTCGGGGTTGACCTCCGGGACCACGAGGGGCACCCCCGGGTCGAGGCGGAAGGCGTCGCCGTTGTCTATCACGACGGCCCCGCGCTGGGCGGCCAGGGGCCCGAAGTGGCCCTCGCGCTCGTCGCCGCCAGCGAAGAGCGCGAGGTCTATGTCGTCGAAGACGTGCTCGCCGATGACCTCGACGCGGTAGGTCTCACCATCCACGGCGATGTCGCGCTCGCGGGTGGCGAAGACGCGCAGGCTGGCGACAGGGAACCGGCGCTGACGAAGGATGCGCAGGATCTCCCGGCCGACCGCGCGGGCCCCCACCACTGCGAGGCGGAGTTTGCCAACACTCTCAGCCATCTGGCAGAGCCCCTTCCGTGCGTGCTCGGCGAAGACCCCCACGGGGGAGCCAAGGCCCAGCCCTGTTCGGGCGTGCCTGGCGATGATATCATCCGCCCTTCACGGCTGTCAAGGAAGAGGATCACAAGCAGGGGCAAGCCAGTACTAGAAGCAATCAGGCGCGGACCTCACCCCTCCCCTTCTCCGGCCTCGGCCTCGGGGGCGGGGTCCTGCCCGCCGGCCGCGGCGGAGGGGGAGAGGCGCTTGATCCCCTTGCACTCGGGGTAGCCCGTGCACCCGAGGAAGGGGCCATAGCGGCCGCGGCGGACGGCCATCGGCTTGCCGCAGAGATCACAGGTGACGCTGGCGGCCGACTCGGCCAGCGCGGCCTCCTCCTCTGGCAGGGGCCGGGTGTTCCGGCATTTGGGGAAGCCGGAGCAGGCGAGGAACCTCCCGCGCCGGCCGGTGCGGACGACCATGGGACTGCCGCACTTGTCGCACACCTCGTCGCTGGGCTCTGCGGGAGCGCGCGGCCGGGCTGGCCGCTTCTCATCCCCCGGGGCCGGTTTGGTGTTCCGGCACTCGGGGAAGCCGGAGCAGGCCAGGAAGGGCCCCCGCCTCCCCACTCTGAGCAGCATTGGCTTGCCGCATTCCTCGCACACCTCGCCGGTCTCCTTGGGCTGGACGGAGATGTCCTGCATCTCCGCCTGGGCTTTGGCGACGGAGGCGGAGAAGGGCTGGTAGAAGTCGTGCAGCGTCCCGACCCAGTCGGCCTGCCCCTCCTCGATCTGGTCGAGCTTCGACTCCATCCCCGCGGTGAACTCGACGTCCATGATGTCCGGGAAGTGGGCCACCAGTTGGTCGGTGACGGCGAGGCCGAGGTCGGTGGGCCGGAAGGAACGTTCCTCGAGGTACACGTAGCCCCGGTCCTGGATGGTGCCGATGATGGCAGCGTAGGTGCTGGGGCGGCCGATGCCGTTCTGCTCGAGGGCGCGCACCAGGCTGGCCTCGGTGTAGCGGGGGAGCGGCTCGGTGAAGCGCTGGTCGGCGGCGAGGGCCATCACATCGAGCCACATGCCCTTCTCGACCTCCGGGATCAGGGCCTCGCGCTCCCGGGTGGGGTAGACCCGCGCGAACCCGGGGAAGAGCACCTTCACGCCGCGGCCCCGCAGGATATAGGGGCCGGCCGACACGTCGACGGCGGTGATGTGGAGGCGCTGGTCGGCCATCTGGCTGGCCAGGAAGCGATTCCAGATGAGCTGGTAGAGGCGGGCCTGGCGCTGGTCGCCGAGGGCGGCCGCGACCTGCTCGGGGGTGCGAGTGGGAGAGGTGGGGCGGATGGCCTCGTGGGCCTCCTGGGCACCGCGCCGCGAGGCGTAGTGGCGCGGCTTCTCGGGCAGGTAGTCGTCCCCGAACTGCCGGGCGATGACACTCCTCGCCTCCGCCTGGGCCTCGGCGGCAACACGGGTGGAGTCGGTCCGCATGTAGGTGATGAGACCGACGTGCTCGCCGTCTATCTCCACGCCTTCGTAGAGGTCCTGGGCCGCGCGCATGGTCTGGCGGGCGGAGAGGCCGAGGCGGTTCGCCGCGTCCTGCTGGAGGGTGCTGGTGGTGAAAGGAGGCGGGGGCCGGCGCACCTGGTCGGTACGCTTGACCTGGGCGACCACCAGGGGCAGGTCCCAGAGCTCGTGGGCCACTTGCTGGGCGGCGGCCAGGTCGGGGATCTTGGTCTTCTTGCCATCCCTGAGCACCAGCTTCACGGGGAAGGCGTCGCCCGGGCTCCCCGGGGTCACGTGTGCGGTGATGTCCCAGTACTCCTCGGGGACGAAGGCCTGGATCTCGCGCTCGCGGTCGCAGATGAGCCGGACGGCGACGGACTGGACCCGGCCGGCGCTGAGGCGCCACTTGCGGGTCTTCTGCTGGAGCAGAGGGCTGAGAGTGTACCCCACCAGGCGGTCGAGGATGCGGCGGGCCTGCTGCGCGTCCACGCGATTGGGGTCGATCTTCCGGGGATGGGCCAGGGCCTCGGTCACCGCGCGACGCGTGATCTCGTTGAACTCGAGCCGGAGGGGGTCGGCGATCTGGAGCGCCTTGGCCAGGTGCCAGGCGATGGCCTCGCCCTCCCGGTCGGGGTCGGTGGCCAGGTAGACCTTGCTGGCGTTGGCGACGGCCTTCTTGAGCTTGGCCAGCACCGGCTGGCGCTCTTTGATGACCAGGTACTTGGGCTTGAAGTCGCGCTCGACATCCACGCCCAGGGCGGACTTGGGCAGGTCGCGGACGTGACCCATGGAGGCCTCGAGGAGGAACTCGCCTCGGAGGAACTGACCGATGGTCCGCGTCTTCGCCGGAGACTCCACAATGATCAGGGGTTTGGCCATTAGCTTCCATCGCGCGCTCCGCCGTCTCCGCGGGGTGCGGGGATCAGCGAACGCGCATGAACATGTTGCCCGGCAGGCGCCGCACCAGGCCCTTCAGCTCGAGCATGAGCAGGCCGGCGCTGGCGCGCGCCGATGCCAGCTCGCAGTCGCGAACGATATCATCAACGTGCTTTTGCTGCAAGGAGAGGGCCTGGAGAATGGTGTGTTCTTCGGACGTGAGCCCGGCGCCGGGCTGCTCCTCGGGAGTTGGGGGAGCAGGCGCCTCCGCCAGGCCGAGCTCGTCGAACACGTCGTGGACTGACTCCACCAGGCGGGCGCCGTCTCGGAGGAGCGCGTGCGTGCCGCGGCTCAGCTCGCTGTTGATGCTGCCGGGGACGGCGAAGACCTGGCGGCCCTGGTTGGCGGCGAGGCCGGCGGTGATGAGCGCGCCGCTCTTCTCGGCGGCCTCGGTGACGATCACGCCGAGGGAAAGGCCGCTGATGAGCCGGTTGCGGGCGACGAAGCGGCCCGCTCTGGCCGGGGACCCAAGGGGCAACTCCGAGATGACTGCGCCGCTGTTCACGGTCTGCTCGCGCAGCTCCATGGTGCCGCGGGGGTAAGGGACGTCAATGCCGCAGGCGAGGACGCCGATGGTGCGTCCCCCTGCGGAGAGCGCGCCCCGGTGGGCGGCGGCGTCGGCGCCGACGGCCATGCCGCTGGCGATGGTGATGCCCCGCGCGGCCAGGTCTCTGGCCAGGGTCTCAGTCACGAGGCGGCCGTAGGGCGTCGCCCGCCGCGAGCCGACGATAGCCACGCACCTCTCATCACGCGGCAGGAGCCTACCGCGGACGAAGAGCACGGGAGGACGGTCGTCGAGCTGGAGCAGGTTGGCCGGGTACTCGGGGTCGCGCACGGTCAGGAGCCGGGCCTCCAGCCCGGCCATGCGGGCCAGCGCGGGCTGGTAGTCTCGCTTCGCGGCCTCCGCCAGCCGCGCCAACTCGGAGGGCGCGACGCGCGCGGCGCTGGAGACGGCGGAAGGGCTGGCCTGGAGGAGGGCGGAGGGAGAGCCGAAGTGGTCGAGCAACTCGAGCGCCGTGCGCGGCGGCAGCTCCGCCGCGTTCAGCGCCAGCCATGCCTGCTGCTCGGTCACTCGCACCTCCGCCGTGGCGTACCCCACCGCTTGCTGAGGCTACCTTCCCCCCGGGCCTGGCCGACCGCGGAGCGTGCTGGTGGGAGTCCGCTCTCCCTCGGGGGGCGCGATGGTGGTATCGGTGAGGAAGCTCCACTCGGTGGTGCCAGTGTTGCCGCGGAAGTCCCGAGCAGTCACCTTGACGATGTGGGAGCCGTCGTTGGGGGAGCTGACGCGGAAGGAGCCCGTCGCCGAGGCGGCCGCGAACTGGGTGCTGACGGCTTGCCCATCGAGGGTCGCCTCCACGGTCGCCGGGTCCACGCCGCTGCCGCTGTCGGTGACGGCGAAGCTCACCTCCAGCGGCTGCTTGCCGGGGAGGGCCTCGCCTTGCTCGGGCCTGAGGTTGGAGAAGATGGGTCCGGCGGCATCCGGGGCCGCGGGGGAGAAGCTGTAGAGGCTGCCGCCGCCAGTCAGGCAGTAGAGCGCGTCCTCGCCGGCCTCGACCGGGGCGTAGATGCCCCAGGTGGCGGCCGCTCCCAGGTCCTGGTCGGGCTCCACACAACGGAAGAGCCACTGCACTGCGCTCGAGGTCACGTCGAGCGCGTAGACGAGGGCATTGCCGCTGCCGATGAACATCGTGCCGCCGAGGACCAGGGGGGCAGAGGTGGCGGGACTACTGATCTGGAGTGCGGCCCCGTGCTGCGGGGTGCCGGAGCGGCCATGGATCGCGTAGATCACGCCGTTGACGCAGGGGACGTAGAGGGTGTCTCCCACCAGAGTGGGCCGGCCGCCGATGCCGGCCGGCATCTCTGCGGTCCAGCTCACGCCGCCGTTGCTGTTGACGGAGATGATCCTGTTGCCGCCAGCGACGAACACGCGCCGATCGCCGGCGATGGGGGCAAAGGCGCGGGGTCCGGTGCGCAGCATGACGTCCCAGCGGAAACGACCGGAGGAGGGATCGACGCACTGGAGGGAGCCGTTCTGGCAGAGGAAGTAGAGCATGGCACCCTCGGCGATGGGCCCTTCACTGACCGGGGAGGTCAGCGTGCAGGCCCACGCGGGCCGGCCATCCGATGGGACCAAGGCGTAGACCAGGTTCTGGGCGCCGAAGACGACCAGGTCGTCGAGGATGATGGGGTCGCCGCCGACGGAGCCGGCACAGGGCTGCTTCCAGGCCTCCTCGCCGGTCTCGGCTTTGAGGGCGTAGACCGAGGAGTCGGTCGCGCCGACGATCACGAGGTCCTGCCAGGAGACAGGCGAGGTGGTGACGCGGGCCTCCACAGGGATGAACTTCCAGAGCTCTCCGCCGGTGCGCGAGTCGAGGCAGCGGAGGGTCCCACCATTGGTGACGTAGACGCGGCCCGGGGTGATGAGCGGAGCCTTCCAGCTCGCGGGATCGGGCTCCATGGAGTAGACCCACTGGACGCTGAGAGGAGGCTGGGGCTCGGCCCCGCTCGCCGCTGCGGTGAACCCCCAGAACAGGCTCAGGGCGACCAGCGCCACCCAGCTCCGCTCTTTCGCTCGCATCTATGCCTCCTGTGAACAGCGGAAGGGGTCCGGCGGCCGGCCTCGCAGGGCCGGCGCCTGTGGAACCCCTGAGACGCGGGATTATAGCACAGGGGAGAGGCCAAGGGAACTCTCAGCCGCGGCCAGACGAAGGGAGGGCCACCTGCTCGGGCCCGCCGCCTGCAGACTCGTGGGAGGCGATCTCAGGGGAGGAAGCGCCGCCCGGCGACTCCGATCGGTCGAGCGGTCAGTACCTCGGCGGCCGAGCGGGCGGCCGGTCCGGGATGCTGCGCTCCTCAATCAGGTAGCGCCGCCCGTGCGGCCCCGTCACCAGCTTCCCGTGGAGCCTGCCGCGCTTCATCATCCGGCGGACGGTCTCCTTGGAGACGCTGAGGCGCTCGGCCACCTCCACCATCGTCAGGTAGGTGATGTGGATCGGTTCCACGCTCCACTCCCTCCCTTCACTCAGGCGGGCCCACCCCCGGCTGCTGAAGTCTACGCCCTCGGGGTCGAGGCGTCAACAGCTCGGCGTCCGAAGGCTCCCTTGTTGGGACGAGCCGGGCTGCGCCTCCGGCGCCACCCCGGAGCGCGCCGGGCCTGGGGGGGCCGGCGGCGAGCGGCGGGAGGGGCCGAGGGTGTCGCCGGGGGCTTCGGGCTCAGCCCCACATGAACAGCACGGCGCCGACGACGAGGCCGACGGCGGCCGCGGCCCAGACGTAGCCGATGGTTCGGCGCAGGATGTGCTGGACATCAACGCCCACGTAGTTGGCGATCCAGACATTGTGGGTGTTGGTGGGGTCGCAGACGCCCTGGATCTGCCCCACGGAGAGCAGGGCCGCCATCACGGCGGCGGGGCCGAGGCCGGGGGTGGCGGCCATCATGCTGGCCAGGCCAAAGCCCATGCCGTAGACGTTGAGCGGACCGCGGTAGAGGGCCAGAGGGGCGAGCAGCGTGAAGATGAGCACGTAGGTCAACGGGGTCCGCGGGAGGAGGGCCGAGAGCAGGGGCTGCACCTGACCCAGCACGGCCTGATGGGTGACGGCCTTGATGAGCATGCCGATGCCGAGCATGAGGGCCACGGCCGGGGCTACAGCGCCGATGCCGTCCACGATGCTGCGGGCAAGGAGCTGGACCCGGCCTTGCGCGGGGCGGGGCGATGCGACCAGACCGTAGGTGATGCCGATCACCATGGCGGTGACGATGGGGAACTCGAAGCCGCGCCCGGGGCGGGCCAGGTTGTAGATGCCGAACCCGAGCACGGGCAGGAGGGGGACGATGGGGGTGAGCAGCGCGTACCAGGGGGCGAAGGTCGGGCGCCCTTCCGGGGGCGGGTCCTGCCAGTAGCGGCGGAGCCGGCTGGGACGGAGCTGTACGGCCGCGAAGACCACCGTGGCCACGGCCATCACCCCGGCGAGCGGGGCTGCGAAGGAGAGGACGGCGCCTGTGGAGAGGCCGAGGGTCTCCTTGTAGAGCTGCCAGTTGGTGAGGTTGAAGATGCCGCCGAGGCCCATGCCGAAGAGGAAGAGGGCGCCGACGGTGAGGCCGGGCACGCCGAGCGCGAGCAGGATGGGGAAGACGATGGTGGCGACCATGATGACCGCGCCCAGCCCGCCGAGGGTCGTGAAGAGCAAGGCGACGACGGCGGTGAGGATGAGGGCGAGAGGGAGCGGGCGGTCGCCGCCCAGCTCGGCCGCCTTCTTCACCATCGTCTCGGCGACGCCGGTCTTGGACACGATCTCGGCGAGGATGGCGCCCAGGATGGCCGTGGCGTAGGCCTTGTGGAGGAGGAAGGCGCCGTCGCTGATGATGCCGGCGAGGTCGGCGGCGGGAACGCGGGCCGCGAGGGCGATGAGGATCGCCATGAGGGGGAGGGCCACGATGGCGGGGAGGCGGTTGAGGTACATCAGCACCGCCATCGCGGCGAAGATCGCGATCAAGGCAAGGGCCACTCCCATCGCTCGCCACTCCCGGTGCGGGGGCGCCCGGACTCAGGCCCCGAACTTCTCCTGGACGCCCATGAGGTTGGTGAGGGTCGGCATCAGATCGAAGCCGCGGATGCGGACGAGCCCGCCCGCGATCACGGCGCGCTCGCCGAACGCGCGGACGGAGTCCGGCCGCACGGCGGGGCCGCGGATCGCCAGGGGGACCGTGTCCCCGGTGTGGTCGCCGAACGTGACCGGCGTGCAGTGATCGGCGGTGATCGCGAGGTGCAGGTTGGCGGGGGCGTCGTCGAGCAGGTACCGCGCCAGGCGGTCCATCTTCTCGATCGCGCGCATCTTCGATGTGGGATCGCCGTCATGTCCTCCCAGGTCGGGGGCCTTGAGGTTGCAGAGGACGAAGTCGTGCTTGTCCAGCATCTCGACCACCGCCCTGGCGAGGGCCAGCTCGTCGGTGTCGGCCCCGCCCGTGGCTCCCGGAACGTCGGGCACAGCCATCTCCAGGTAGCGGCCGATGCCGGCGATGAGCCCGGTCTCGACCACACAGGCGCCGGAGATGCCGTAGCGCTCGGCGAACGGCTGGAGGTGCGGGGCCACGCCGGCGCCCCGGGGCATGATGACGTTCGCGGGGAGCTTGCCGGCGGCGAGGCGCTCGCGGTTGACCGGGTGGTCCTTGAGCACCTCCCAGGAGCGCAGCACGAACTGGTTGAGGACCCGCGCGGTCATCTGGGAGGGATCGTCCTTCCCGACTGCCGCGTGGGGGGGCTCTCCGTCGGCGTGGGGGTCAACGTCGCTGACGTCGTGCCCCAGGCCCGGCCCGCGCAGCAGCAGGGCGGCGCGGTGCTCGACGGATTCCTTGAGGAGGCAGGTCACGCCGTCGATGACGAGGCCGTCGAGCGCGGCGGCGAGCTCATGGGTGCCCTCGGCGATGCGCTGGGCGCGCCGGTCCACGAGCTTGCCGCCGGCGAACTCCCCCTCCGAGAGACGCAGGTCCCCCTCCAGGGAGGAGAAGTTGCAGCGGAAGCAGATGTCGCCGCCGCGCACCTCCATCCCGATGCCCAGGGCCTCGAAGGGGCCGCGCCCGGTGTAGACCTTGAAGGGGTCGTAGCCGAGGATGGCGAGATGGGAGGTGTCGCTTCCGGCGCGGACCCCAGGGGCGATGGGGTCCATCTGGCCGGTCACGCCCTCGGCTGCGATCAGGTCGAGGGCCGGGGTGTCGGCCGCCTCCAAGGGCGTGCGGCCGCCCAGATCGGGGACCGGGCGATCGGCCATGCCGTCGCCGATGAGGACCACAGCTTTCGTGCTCTTGCTCATGCAGCAAACCTCTCGTTGTGAATGGTGACCTTTCGCTGCGAAGCTTCGCTAGCCAGGCGGGACAATCTTCCCCAAGACCACCGCGCGCTTCGCTCCGGTCACCCGGGGCAGGTTGGCAGGCCGGCCCAGCATGGTCTCGCTGCCCAGGATGGCGAAGGCGACGGCTTCCTTGGCATCGCCGCGTATCCCGAAGTCCTCGTGGAGGTAGACGGTCATGTCGGGCAGCCTTTCCCGGAGCATGCGGCGGAGCGTGACATTGTAGCTTCCCCCTCCGCCCAAGATCAACTCGTCAATGTCGCCCCGAGGCAGCAGGAACCTGCGGTAGGCGGCCGCGATGGACTCGGCCGTGAACGCGGTGGTGGTGGTGAGCAGGTCCTCGGCGGAGACGCCGGTGGCCTCGGCGCGCTCGAGGACCTGGCGGCAGAAGTCGGCTCCGAACTCCTCGCGGCCGGTGGACTTGGGGGGCTCCCGGCGGATGAAGTCGTGCCCCATCAGCCACGCGAGCAGGCCCTCGTCCACGCTGCCAAGAGCGCCGAGCTCACCGTCCTGGTCGAACAGCATCTCGCCGCCCGAGACCGCGGTCACGAGGGCGTCTATCAGCATGTTGCCGGGGCCGGTGTCGAAGGCTTCGACGGCGTCGAGCCCGCCGCCGGCCGGGAGCCAGGTGACGTTCGCGATGCCGCCGATGTTCTGGACGGCGCGGGTCTTCTGGGGGTGGCGAAAGAGCGCGTAGTCGGCATAGGGGACCAGGGGCGCGCCCTGCCCTCCGGCGGCGACGTCGCGGGCCCGGAAGTCGGCGACCACGGTCACGCCGGTCAACTCGGCGATGACCGCGGGCTCGCCGATCTGGAGCGTGGCGCCGGTCTGGGGGTCGGAAAAGGGGCCGCCGGGAGGGAGGTGACAGACGGTCTGGCCGTGAGAGGCGATGAGGTCAACGCCGGCCGGGGTGAGGTCGCGGTGCTCGAGCAGGAGCAGCGCGGCCTCGGCGAAGAGGCGGCCGACAGCGAAGTTCATGCGGCAGAGGTCGGCCACGGGAGCGTCCAGGGCGAAGAGGGCGAGGACCTCCCGCCTGACCTGGGGCGGGTAGGGAACCGTCTCGAAGGCGAGGATCGACACCTCGATGGCATCGCCGGAGCCGGAGATGCGAACGAGCACGGCATCGATGCCATCGGCCGAAGTGCCCGACATGAGGCCGATGACGGTGCGATCGCGCTTGCTCGCATACCTGGACAGCAGATCCATGTGCGGTTCCGCCCTGCTCGCGCGCGGCGCAGCCCGACCCGCGGTCAGTAGCCGCGCAGGTCCACCACCTCGGCGCCCGGGTAGTAGGCGGCGAGGATGTCCGCCGCGGTCTGGCCCAACTCGGCCCGGCCCCGCGCCCCCCACTGGCAGAGGCCTATCCCATGGCCGTGCCCAGTCCCGCGGAACAGGTAGGCCCGTGGGAGGCCGGTGCGGTCGGCTTCTACGCTCAATGTGAAGCTGGTGCTACGGAGGCCGGTCGGCCCGGGCCGGCCGCTGCCGAACAGCCAGCGGATGGCGTCGCCGCGGACGCGATAGGTCCCCCTGGTGGTGGCGACCTCCAGCCACTCGACCCGGTCGCCGGCCCGCCCGGCGATGCGCAGGCTTCGGAGGCGGCCCGGCGAGAGCCCGGGCTCTCCCAACACCTTCCCCAGGGTCGCGGCGCTGAGG
>Ga0315277_10005696_pt1 | contig 16386 bp, 13 predicted proteins | sample YL17G05_15_MG_FD_203695 | JGI IMG/M metagenome (GOLD analysis project Ga0315277, IMG submission 203695) | Sediment microbial communities from Yellowstone Lake, YNP, Wyoming, USA - YL17G05_15 | ecosystem: Environmental > Aquatic > Freshwater > Lake > Sediment | place: USA: Wyoming | collected... | reverse complement strand
TGGATGCCGAGGGGGTTGAGCATGAAGGTGAAGCCGCTCTGGTTGTCATTGAAGGTGTCGAGGATGACCCCGACGAGGTCGTCCTGGCCCATGGCGTCCCGCTTGCAGACGGAGGACTTGATCTTGGCGGGTTCGGTGTCGCTGCAGCGGAAGGCGAAGTAAAAGTTATCCGGGTCGTAGGCCAATAGGGCCTCAGTGCGCTGGGACGGCTCCTTGCCGTAGTCGGGCTTGAAGGTCTTGAAGGCGTCGAACCTGGCGGCCGTCTCCCAGATAGGGTCGTCGAGCCGGCCATCGATCGAGGGAGGGGTGGCCGTCGGGGGGATAACGGGGATAACGAGCGGGGCAGGGGGTTCGGCCGATGGGCCGCGGGATTGCCGGGCCGGGTCCGGGCCGGTATTGGCGGCGGATGATGGGGCAGGCATGGCCGTAAGCGTCAGCGCCAGGGCGGCTATCATCGCGAAACGCATCGATTTATTATTGAGGGAAAAACCAAAATTCATCTTGTTTCTCCAAATCCATCACTAATGACTACGTAAGGACCCGGCCGAAGGTTCCCTGCCCCGGGGCGGAGGCGCAAACTTTCTTGACTTCGAGGACATCCCCAAATACAAGTTGTATCGCCGATTTCTAAGTGGTAAATTGTTTTCAAAGGGAGACGCTCCATGGAAATGAATCAAGGGAATTCATCGAGTTCGAAGAGCAAGTGGCTGGTTGGGCTGGGGATCGGCTGTGGGGCGATCATCGTCATCATCGTCCTCCTGTTCATCGGGGGCTACTTCTTTGTCAAAAACATGACCCGGGGCTTCAAGGAATCCGAAAGCAAGATGAACGAGCTCGCCGTCAAGTACGGCCGGATCGAGGAGTTTTGTCCCAACCCTTCGGGGGCCATCGGACCTGACCGGCTGGAGGCCTTCTTGAAGGCGCGGGAGGCCGTGGCGCCGAATCGGCAAAGGCTCGAGACCTCGTTCGAGCAGCTGACCAAAGACAGAAGATCGTTCGCAGCGATCCGGCGCGGACTTGGGGTTATCCCTCAGGTCGCCGATTATCTAAGGGCGCGAAATCAGGCCCTTCTGGACGCCGGAATGGGGATGGGAGAATATTATTTCATTTATGTGATCGTCTATGAATCATATTTGAAAAAGCCTATGGACGACGGCCCCGGCTTTCGCTTTCCCGAAAGCGGAGGTCTGCGGACGGACTGGGACAGGGAAGGCGCGAAGGAGATGCAGAAGGACTTTGCTCTGAGGCGCATCCATCGGGCGGTCCTGCCTATGCTCAAGAACCAGCTCGCGAAGCTGGCGACCGAAAATGCCGCGCCGGGCGCGGCCGCCGGCACATCGGGCCGGGGAGCAGGGAAAGGGGCCCCGTTGAAATGGCAGGAAGCGCTCGCCGCCGAGGTCAAGGCCATGGAAGCCGACCCTCATCGTCTGCCCTGGCAGGACGGCCTGCCCGAGGTCCTCGAGTCTTCCTTGAAGCCGTTCCGTGATCGCTTCGAGGCGAGCTATAGCCGTATGACAAACATATTCGAGATCTCCTACGAACAAAAGTAGGGACCAGGTCTCGACATTGACCCCGGAATTCCGACTCGCGTCCTATCGGCGATTTTGGGGTTCGTCCCGTTTACGCGGTTTAGGGAAGAGCGTATACTAATACAAATGCAATAAAAAAAGTACCTATGTATGAACGGCGCTGAATGCCGACCTCAAGCCCCCGTAGCGGAGGGGGGACCCGGCGGTTTTTTCGACGGGGGGAAACGACGGGACTGGTTCCCCGGGGCCGGGGGAGTGAGGGCGGCTTCAGGCCGCTTAAAGTCAGATGTCAAACTATTTAATGCGTTTGTATTAGCTTCCCGAAATACCGAGCTGGAGAGGGGCGCCATGGATATCAAAGTCACGAAAGAACAATACGAGAAGCTGCTTCATCTGACCTACTTGGGCAATTGGATCGTGAACGCTTACCGGACCGAAGACTTCCTGGAAGAATACAATGCCGAAGCCGAGCGCATTTATTCCTACGCTCCGGCCTTCGGATTCAAGGACAAGATCGAATTCGATGAGCTCGAAGGCCGCACGTTTCCGGCGGCCAGGCTCGAGGAGGACGTCGATGAGCTCGTCGAGGATTACGACGATTGGTCGTTCTGGGACCTGCTTATCCTGAAGCTCGCCGAGCGCGACACGGTCCGCGAATACGGGCAGGCCGCTGTGGACCACATGACGGATAAGGAGCTCGAAGAGAAACGCGCCCCCTACATCAAAAAGTACGAAAAGGAGATCGAGGCCCACGGCATCGAGAACCTTGAGATCTACAAGATATCCTGAAAATCATCTCCGAGGCTGTAGACGAGCCACGTTCCGTCCCGCGAGAGCTGCGTCCCCTGGATTGATCGCCAGGAATCGTAGATGTCGTATGTGACGGGTTTCTTGGCTGCGGCCGCTTGACCGGCGGGGACGGGCGGGGGGAAGAATGACAAAAGAAAGGCTGAGAATGAACACGAAGGATTTTCCAGGCTGACGGGACAGGGCGCCTCCTACTTTTTTCCGGTGACGGTGATGCTCAGGACCTCGAAGCCGCTCTTGCGGATCAGACTGATCTCCTCGTCGTCCAGATAGCCTTTCAGGACGCTGTCGGGGAGCGTGATCCTTTTTGATGCTTGGACCTCGACATCGGAAAAGCCCGCCTTGCGGATGATCCCGATATAATCCCCTTCCTGGAGTGCTCCAGACACGCAGCCGGCGTACATTTCAGCCACCGACTTTAGTTTCTCCGGCAGCTCTCCTTTGAGGACGATGTCGGAGATGCAGAAGCGGGCGCCGGGCTTGAGGACGCGGAGGATCTCCGCGAAAGCCTTCTTTTTGTCCGGCACGAGGTTGAGGACACAGTTCGAGACGACGACATCGATCGTATCGGTCTCGAGCGGCAGGGCTTCGATGTCCCCGAATCGGAACTCGACGTTGGCGTAGCCCATCTTTTCATTGTTGCGTCGGGCCTTGTCGATCATGTCCCGGGTGAAGTCCACGCCGATCACCCGGCCGGACCCGCCCACGATCTTGCGGGCGATGAAGACATCGTTTCCCGCTCCTGACCCCAGGTCGACCACCGTATCGCCCGGCCGGATCCCGGCGTAATTGATCGGGAGGCCGCAGCCGAGGTTGAGGTCGGCCTCAGGGACGTAGCCGTCGATGCCCTTGTACTCGTCGTTCATGACGGTGTATCCAACCGGTCCCTCGGGCGGGCTGCAGGAGCATCCGCACGAACAACCCGCGCCCGCGTCGGCCTGACGGGCGATCTCGCCGTATTTCTCCTTGACGATTTTCTTGAGTTCTTTCTCGTCCTTCACTTTGAACCTCCTTGGACCTTACATTTGCAGATGGATGAAAAGAGCCCTGAAAACGCCGACATGGCCTTCCGCAGGGCCTTCTTATTTAAGCAATAACATGTCCGGGGGCCTTCGATCTCTCCCCTGATCAGGCCGGCGCGCTTGAGCTCCTTCAGGTGCTGGGAGACCGTGGATTGGGAGAGAGGGAGCCTGTCGACGATCTCGCCGCAGATACAGACGTCCCTCGCGGCCAGAATTTTCAGGATCTCGATCCGGACCGGGTGGGCCAGGGCCTTGGCCGTCTTTGCCAAGCCCGCCAGTTTGTTCCCGAACAGATCATTCTTCGCGCGCACCATGAGGGCTCTTATAAATCGGATATCGTAAATATACGATAAATAAAGGTGCTTGTCAAGGGAAAGAGGTCAAATCCTCTTCAGGACGCGGCCCGAGGTCGGCACGTTCCCCCTCGATTATTACGCCGACCGCTATTTTGTCTTTTTGGCCGGGCGTTCGAACTCCACCGGGATCGGGAGGGGCTTCCTGGGCAGCATCTCGTCCCGCATCGCCGTCTGGTAAACGAAACTGGCCATCACGACGGCCGACTGGATGAGGTCCTCCGGCACGCAATGGTCATAAACGTCCTGGCTTGTATGGTGGAGGTTGGGGAAGTAGTCGAGCGGGTCCTGGATGAACTGAAAACCGGGGATCCCGATGCCGTCGAAGGGAAGATGGTCTGTCCCCTCCGTGTTCTGGAGGGCGATCGTCGTCACCCCGAGGTCCTTGAGCGGTTTCATCCATTCCTCGAAGATCGGCTTCACCTGGAAGTTCTCCTGGATGTAGATCCCCCGGATCCGTCCTGACCCGTTGTCGTAGTTGAAGTAGCCGGAGATCTTGTTGTATTCCGGCTTGGCCAGAACCTTCGTGGAGTCGCCGAGAGGGTTCCGCCAATTCTTCTCCTCGGCCTCGAAATCGTGCTTGGCGAAGGAAGATTTATCCGTGTCGCCGAAGTGGCGGGCGACGTAGCCCCTGGAGCCGTAATAGTCCACTTCCTCGCCCGTCCAGAGCGCGGCCCGGATGGTCCGTTTCGGTTTGACGTTCAGGGCCTTGAGGATGCGCATCGCCTCGATAACCACGGCGCAGCCTGCGGCGTCGTCAACGGCTCCCGTGCCCCCGGTCCAGGAGTCAAGATGTCCGCCGAGCATCACCAGCTCGCCGTTCTTGTCCGTGCCCGGGATTTCGGCCACGACGTTATAGCCCTGCCGGTCCTTGTCGTAGATCGTGTTCCTGACCTCGATCTCCAGGGTTACCGGGACTTTGAGGTCCATGATCCGGCAGATGCGATTGTACTGTTCGGCCGCCATGATTATGCGCGGGCTTTGGCCTGGAGTGACATGGTCCTTGCCGTTCCCGCCGTAGGCGTCAACCTTGACCGTGCCGTAGTCCGCCCGGCTCTCGCTCGAGGGCTCGACGAGCACCCCGACCTCCTCCGTCCGGAAGAACTCCTCGACCTCCTCCCATTTCAGCCCGGCCGACTTGTCGCGTTCCCCCGCGTCCTTCGGTTTCACGGGGATGGGCGTTTCCTGGAGGTCCTTGAGGTCCGATTCGGTATAGCGGCTGGCGGCCGGTTTGAAGGACGGGTGGGTCGCCCGCGCGGGCTGGATGAAGACAATGGCGCCCTTGAGTTTGCCGCGGTACTTTTCGATGTCGGCCTTGGTGTTGACGAAGGCGAACATCGGGCCGCCGGTGATCTTGCCTTTCGTGCTCCCGGTCCAAGGTCTCGGGAAGGCGAGGATCGGCATATAGGAGGGCGCGGTCATGTGGGTCGATATATAGTCGTTCGACCAGCCAAGTCCAAACTCCCCGCACGGCTCGACCGCGGCGTTCACCATGCCGAATTCTGTGAGCCTTTTCGCGGCCCACTCACAGGCTTTGTTATGGGCCGGCGATCCTGGGATCCTCGGGCCAAAGACGTCGGTCAGGTAACTGAGGGTTTCCATGAGGCGGGAGTGGTTCGTCCCCTCCAGCCAGATGCGGTTGACCATGGCCGCGTCGGCCTTGTCCTGCTGGGGCAGGGAGTAAGAGAAGGAAAGCAGAAAGAATACGATCAGGGAGACCGCGAAATAAAGACGGTTTCGTTTCATAGGATGCGCTCCTTTCAGATTCAGGGATGATATCCGGACTCCTCGAAAAAGGCAAGTCGGGGCAACATGCTCTTTTGACAGTCTTGTCAAAAGAGTAGGTTTGACCCCATAATAACCAAGGAGGCGATTTATGCCGAAGAACATCAAGGCGGATATCCTCATCATCGGCGCCGGCCCGGCCGGCTTGACGGCAGGGATCTACGGTGCCAGGGCGGGCAAGACGACCGTCATCCTGGAAGGCCGGTCGGCCTCGCGCTTGGCGTTGGGTTACGAGATCGAGAACTACCCAGGCTTTCCGTCCATTAACTCCCTGGACCTCCTCGGGAAATTTAGGGCCCATGCCCTCCACTTCGGGGCTCTGCTCGTCACCGGCGACGCCATTGCTTTCGGCTTCGACTCCGATCCTAAATACGTCACGACAAAGGACGCCTTCATCGAGACCGGAGCGGTCATCATCGCAACGGGCAGACCTTTCTTCAAGGAGCGGATGATCCCCGGCGAGGACCGCCTCACGGGTGTCGGCGTGAGCTATTGCGCGACCTGCGACGGGCCGCTGTTCAGGGGCGCCGACGTCATCGCCTACGGGCATTCTGAGGAGGCCATCGAGGAACTCCAGGCCCTCGTCCAGATGGGCTGCCGGGTCCATTGGGTCCCCGGGACCAAGGAAACGGACCGGGCGCGGGCCGAGGCCGACGACCTTGTTCGGAAGGGCGTTCGTGTCCACATCGGGGCCGAGGTCCGGGAGATCGCCGGCGAGAAGCGCGTCGAAAAGGTCATCCTCGAGAAGGAGGGCGTCCGGGAAGAGTTGGCCGTGACCGGGGTCTTCATCTTCCGGGAGATCCCGACCGCGCCGTTCTTCAGCCGGGCCGGCATCACGCTCGACCACAAGTCTTGCATCGCGGTAGACCGCTCCCAGAGGACGAACCTTCCCGGCGTTTTCGCCGCCGGCGACGTGACCTGCGGCGGCCTCCAGATCGCTTCGGCCGTGGGGGAGGGTTGTGTTGCGGCGATGCAGGCGCTGGGGTATATCAGGAAGAGCTAATATAAACGAAATAATCCATGGTACATCCCACTTTGAGCGGCACTGAATGCCGCCCTCGAGCCCCCGTAGCGGAGGGGGGCCCGTCGGCCGGACAAAAACTTCCGGCGGATATGCCCGGCAAGTTGAACAGGCAAAGGCGGACGGGCCCGTCGGTCAATGAAAATAAGCCGACGATTGCCGGCAAGGCGTCTGAGGAAAGCAGGTGATATGAATAGCAACCGCGTTCTAGTTCTGGTTCTTGGGATCTTGGTGTCGGGGACCTTAGGTTCGGTCGGGTGCCGGCAAAAGTCGGCCAAACCGGACATGGACCGGCACGTCATCCTCATCGGGATCGACGGCATGGGCGCCCAGGCCTTTCAGGCGGCCAGGACCCCAAACCTCAAAAGGCTGGCCCGTCAAGGCGCCCTCTCGCTCAAAGCGAGAAGCGTCATGCCGACGGTCAGTTCGCCTTCCTGGGGCTCCATCCTGACAGGGGCCGGACCTGAGCAGCATGGGATGACCTCGAACTCCTGGCTTGTGGATCGGTTCAATATAGCGCCCACGGACAAGGACGAAGATGGCTTCTTCCCCTCCATCTTCACCCTCATCCGCCGCCAGATGCCCGGCGCCGAAACTGCGGTCTTCTATGATTGGGACGCTTTGGCCAACCTCTTCAACAACAAGGTCGTGAGCCGGGTCGAATTCAGCGAGACCTATCCTGAAACCTTTGCCAAGGCCATTCCCTATATCCTCGAGAAACGGCCCCAGCTGGCTTTCCTGTATGTCGGACGTCCGGACGATGTCGGCCACGAGTTCGGCTACGACTCCGAGGAGTTCTACCAATCCTGCGCCGAGGTCGACGCCAAGGTCGGCGAGCTCCTGGATGCGCTCGGCAAGACGGACTGGGGAGGCCGGTCGACGATCCTGGCCGTCGTCGATCACGGTGGGACGGGGCGCGATCACGGCGGCGAAAGCATGATCGAGGTCGAGGTACCCTGGATCATCTCCGGCCCGGGCATCATCAGGGACAAGCTGATCGAACAGCCGGTAAACATCTTCGACACGGCCCCCACGATCGCCCTAATCTTGGGGCTCGAGCCGCCGTTCTCGTGGATCGGCCGGCCCGTCCTCGGGGCCTTCGAAGCGAACAAGGCGCTCGCGGCCATAAATACGCGGGCCTTCGTTCCGAAGCCCAAGAGTTCCCTCGGGAGCGGGCTCTACGCGGAGCCCCGGGATATCTCTTTTACGGTGGACGACGCGGCGGCCGAGATCCGATACGTGGTGAGCGGGAACGAGTCGAAGCCCGACTCTTCGTCGGCCCGCTATGACAAACCCGTCCCGCTCGCGGAATCCTGCGTCGTCACGGCGGTCGCCATGAGGGATGGAGCGGTGAGCGAGCCGTCAGTCGTCAACTTCGAACGGGTCTTCGGAGTCAAAGGTGTCGCCCTCGGCAGGGCCCCTGAGGAAGGACACGCAGCCCAAGGCCCGCTTTCGCTCGTCGACGGAAAGTGGGGGAATTCGGACCCAAGGGACCGTTCCTGGCTGGGGTTCTCCAAGGACGGCCTCGAAGCGGTCATTGATTTCGGGTCGCCCCGGGAGGTTCATAAGGGAGGGATCGACGTTTATGAGGATAAGAAGGCCTGGATCCGACTCCCCGTCGAGGTCGATTTTCTCTTTTCCGAGGACGGGAAGACTTATCGGGAAGCCGGCTGCCTGACGGAAAAGGACATCCTCAAGGCCCTGACGAAGGAGGACGCGGCCTCCGGGCCGGTGAGACTTCTGGCCAGGGAGTTCAAGCCGGTGAAAGCGAGGTTCCTGAAGGTTAGGGCTAAGAACGTGGGTTATTGCCCGGCCGGGAGCCCCGGGGAAGGCGAAAAGGCGTGGCTGTTCGTTGACGAGATCATCGTGGAATAGGGGGTCTGTTCCACAATCCGCATTTTGAGGAAGTGAACCCGGGAGATGGGATCGGAGGGGCGGCACCCTCAGGACGGGCGTCTCGGCCTGTGCATCCGGAAGAGGATCTTCCGGCTCTTTGAGATCGACGCATAGCCGCCCACGGGGACGGCCATGAGGTTGCGCCTGATATTGTGACCGAAATTGGAGACGGCCAGGATGGGCAGGGGATACCCGTGCTTCCGCCTCCAGCGGATGACGTCGCTGAGATAGGTCCGGACGAACTTCAGGGCTTCCTTCTGGTGCTTCCGGTAATTGTTGTTGCCATACTGGCTCAGAGAGCCGATGACGATGCCGCGGATTTCTCGGAAGACGCGGTGGCGCCGCAGGGCCGCCAGCAGCCGGTGCAGGTCTTCGACGTCGATTTGGATGTCCTCCAAGAACAGGATGTGGTGCTTCCAGTTGAACCGGGGCGGATTTTCCCGGTTGAGGAAGTTGACGAACGTGGACAGGTTCCCGCCGATGGGGGTCCCGGAGAATTTCCGGGCCGGGGGAGGGGTCAGCCAGGCGGAGCCTTGGTACTGGACCTCCTCGCCCATGATCAGGGGGAGGATCTTCTTGATGTTGCCCTTTCCCAGCTTGAGCGAGGGGAAATAGACGCCCGGGACCCGGGAATGGTAATAAAATTCGTTGAGGAGGAAGGTGAAGTCTGAAAAGCCGACGAAGACCGGCTTTCGGGCCCGGATGACCGCGTAGTCCTTGCGGTCGATCTTGGGGGCCAGGTCCTCCGCCCCCGTGCCGCCGGCCACGGAGAAGATCAGGTCCTGCTCCCTGATGACCTTCTTGAAATGCGTGGAGCGTTCCTCGGCCGATGCTGTGACGTGGTCGATCTGCTCGTCGCTCGAAAATACGAACGGACTGAGGTAGACGCCGTCGATCCCGATCCCCTTCTTTAATAGATTGATCGTCCGGTTGAGCGTGCCCTTTTCACACTTGGGGATACAGGTCGAGGGGGCTATGAAGCAGATTCTTTGAATCTTGTTGCCGTTCATCTTGAGCCAGGTTGGGTTCGGTAATGTATACACTAACAGAAATCGGACTCACTTTCAACTTTCAAGCGAGTGGAGGGCGCCTAAAGCATTTATATCTTATAGATAATAAATTAGTTATATACGAACCGAAGAGATTTTCAGGAATTTTGCACGGCGAAAGAAGGGAGGTGTCCGGAAAATGGACAATCAGGATGTATGTGATAGATTACAAATAAATAAGGAATTAACACAGCCTGGATGCGGCGCCGGGTATCTGCTTAAAAGGACCGCAGCTTCTGGCCGGGTGCGCTATTCTGCAGCCGCTTGAGCGCCTTGAGCTCGATCTGGCGGATGCGCTCCCGGGTCAAGTGGAAATGCTGGCCGACCTCTTCGAGCGTGTATTCACGTCCGTCACCCAGCCCGTAGCGCATTCGGAGGACCGCGGTCTCTCTCTCCGGAAGCCCCCGAAGGGCATCCTCGATTTGCTCCCTGAGGCTGATGTGAATCACGGTGTCGGGCGGGGAAAGAATGCTCTTGTCCTCCACAAGGTCGCCGAGAGAGGTTTCGCCGTTCTCCCCCAGGGGGGTCTCCAAGGACACGGGCTCATGGGCTGTGGACATCATGTCGATGACCTTGTTCACGGGCAGTCCGACCTTCTTGGAGATCTCCTCGGGTGACGCTTCCTTGCCCCTCTGTTGGACGAAACCCTGGGAGATCTTGTTGAGCTTGTGCATGGTCTCGGTCAGGTGGACGGGGATCCGAATGGTCCGACCCTGGTCGGCGATGGCCCTGGTGATGGATTGGCGAATCCACCAGGTGGCGTAGGTCGAGAACTTGTGGCCGCGACGGTAGTCGAACTTGTCGGCGGCCCGCATGAGGCCGATATTGCCCTCTTGAATGAGGTCCAGAAGCTGAAGGCCCCGGTTCTGGTATTTCTTGGCGATGGAGACGACGAGCCTCAGGTTGGCGGCGACCAGCTCCTTTTTGGCCTTGTCCCTGGTCTTAAAACCGCGGTTGACGGCTTCGAGGATGTTCCCGGACTCCGTCTGCAGGCGGGCCGAGCCCTTGTCCACGATGGCCTCGAGCCGTTCCCGAAGCCTCTCGATGACCTTTTCCCTATAGTCCGGCCTAACGTCCATGCCCTGAACGAGCTTGATCATCCGGACCAGGAGCCTGCTGCGGCCGAACCTATTGGCGACTGTCGGGCGGGCCTTGGACAGCCTGGTGTTCAGGGCCTTGATCCTCTTCATCTTGCCCAGGACCTCCGCCTTCTTCTGTTCAATCGATTCCGGCGTGAGTTCCTCGTCGCCCATACTGAAGAACCTGTTCACGAGCTCGGGGGACTTCCGGATCTGCATTTCGACGGCGAGCAGCTCGTCCAAAACGGCCGGCGTTCCGGCCAGCGCCTTGGTGATGGCCTTATCACCCTTTTCGATCCTCTTGGCCAGGGCGATCTCCTCTTCCCGGGAAAGGAGCATGTAACTCCCCATGTCCTTCAAGTAGATCCGAACGAGGTCGGCGGTTTTATCCCCGTCATAGATTGTCGGAATATTGTGGCCGTTCCCCTTGCCGTTGCCGGGCTTCAGAGTGGGCTGAGCGGGCTCGGAATGGTCGGCGACCGGGACGAGCGGCGAAAAGGCTCCCATTTCCTCGGGAGAACCGTCCTCGGCCCTCCTAAGGGGGAGGAGCTGGAGGATGGCCTCCTCATCATACTTGTATCCGTTCGACATCTTGATCTCCCTTTTATCTTACTAATTCTATCAATTATATAAAATAACTGTAATTATAAGCCTTCCGTTGCGTCTGTCAAGAGTTTTTTATCCTCTGTCTCGGCCTATACTTGGAACTTCAGCTGCAAAAGAACCGATGCATCAACCCGAGAACGTTTATCCCTGCTATCTAATATATCTTATATCACCGCTTAGTTTTCAAATTAATTTACATCTAAATATTATCAAATGCAAGCTTTTTTTTACTTTTCTCAAAATATTTATTATTCCAAGCGGAAGCCAGGGCGAGCGGCGCCGATAGTTTCGCCAAAAAAACCTGGATATGGGTGTTCTTGTGGCGAAGATCGAAGGTCTTCTAAAGGGCGATTGACGACGGGCCGTCAGAACGCACAGGCCTTCTTCTTGTTCTTTTCGTAGTAACGCTGGTGGTATTCCTCGGCCCGGGTGAACTTGGAGGCGGGGACGATGCCGGTGGCGACGGGCTTCGTGAAACGGCCGGAGGCCCGCAACTCGTCCATGACTCTTTGGGCCGTTTTCTTTTGGGCCTCATCCGAGGTGAAGATCATGGAACAATATTGTGTGCCCACGTCGGGACCCTGGCGGTTGACCTGGGTCGGGTCGTGGATTGTGAAAAAGAACCGGACCAGGTCTTCGTAGGGGATGATCGTGGGATCGAAGGTGACGCGGACGGCCTCGACGTGGCCGGTCCTGTCGGTGCAGACTTGTCCATAGTCGGGATTCTCGGTCATGCCGCCCGTGTAGCCGACCTCGGTATCCTTGACCCCCTTGATCTCGCGGAACTTGTATTCGACGCCCCAAAAGCAGCCGGCGGCGAAGACCGCGGTCTCGGGCTTGGACGCAGAGGCCTTCTCTCCCGGGATGAAATCCAGGGAGGCCGAGTTGATGCAGTAGTGTTCGAACGGGGGCGCCGGCCCGTCGTTGAAGACGTGACCGAGGTGGGCGCCGCAGGCCGCGCATCGGACCTCGGTCCTTATCATGGAGAAGGACCGGTCTTCCAGGTATTCTATGCCTTCGTCGCTTATCGGAGACGTAAAGCTCGGCCACCCCGTCCCGTGGTCGTACTTGGTATCCCAGCGGAAGAGAGGGGCTTTGCAGGCGGCGCAGACGTAGGTCCCTTTTTCGAAGTGGTTGTTGAATTTCCCGGAGAAGGGCAGTTCCGTCACGCACTGCCTCGACACCAGGTCCTGTTCGGGCGTGAGGGATTCCTCCCATTCCGTATCGGATTTCTTGATCTTTTGGGCCATCGGTGTGTCTCCTTGGACGCGGGCGATCCGCCGCCCTGGGGCCGGTCTCAGCAGCGCGTTGAGGCCTTTCCAGCCCGCGAAAGAGATCAGGGCTGCGAAGGTCAGAACGCCGATCTTCATTCTTCCGGGCATGAGAACTCCTTCATTCTCAAATTCCTATAGAAATAGTATACATTAAAACCCATAAAAATCAAGCGAAGAGCGCGCCTCGATATTTTATTGACATTTGAAATCCAGCTCTATTATAATGAGGACGCTGGCTGGAGAGGGATCCTCCTTAGCCCCGCTTCCTTTGCCTTTGAAACCTTGGCGCCTCGCCAGCCAGTCTTCTTTTTTATTCCCGTGAAATCTGGTAAATGTTGTCCATGAGGAAAATCCATCCTTTTCCGGTTACGCGCCTTTCCTGAAGATCATGATCTTCCTGGCCCCGAAATCGAGAGGCGCGATGAAGGACATCGACATGTCCTACTTGAAGCCGCTGAGGCGAGGCCTCAGCTCGAACGATCTAGAACGTCCGGAAGATGTTGAATCCGATCCGCAGATCTCCCTTGCCGAGGCGCAGGTCGCCGCCCGTGACGAACTGGGCCGAGGTCAGCCCGATGGAATTCGTGATGAAAAATTGAAAGATGTGCCCCCCGATCTTCTTTTCGATCCCGAAACCCCATCCGTTCGCGATGTCCTTGTAGCCGGCAAGGACCGGGACCCACTCGCCGATCAATGAGAGGTTGTCCAGGAACATGAATCGGCCGCCGATCCCGATCGAGAACGTCCCCTGAGCGGCGGCTTCCCAATGGTTTGTGTTCGAGGAATAGATCGGCACGACGAGGACCGAGAGCCGTTCATTGAACTGGCGGCTCAGGATGAACTGGGCGTTGATCTTGAAGTTCCGGGAATTGAAGGCGCCCCGGCCTTCCTGTTTCTGCGTGACCCAGCTCAGCCCGCCGTTGACCGCGACTGAAAACGGAAGGGACGCGTTCTCGCCCTGTTCGAGAACGAGCCAGGTCGAGGAGAACTCCATCTCCTTGAAGAGACCGGAACGCCCTACGGTGACGCCGATCCTGTCTGAGATCCCATACCCCAGGCTGACGAAGGCCATGGACGGGCCGTCCAGACCCCAGGCAGTGTCGTAGCCCGTGCGCACAGACGGGACCAGCCGATGCGAGATCCGGAACAGGAAATCCCCTTTGTCCATGGTCATCCCGGTGGGGAGGTTGACGAGACGAGTTCCCCAGAAAGGCGGCTTCTCATAGGCCGATTTCGATTTTTTCGACTTGTCCGCGGGGGCTTGGATCGGAGCGGAAGACGCGAGGAGGCCCCCGGAACCGAACCCGAGTTCCCGGAAGGCGATGGCCGGCGGGCCCTCCTTCAAGCCCATGATCCAGTTTTCGACAAGGGCGATCTCGTCGCCGGCGAGCGCAGCCTTTCCGGGGGGCGGCATGATCTTTCCCGTGATGCCCTCGCTGCCTTTGATCTTTTTCAGGAGATAGCTCGCTTCTGGCGATGCCGTATTCAGGAGCTTAAGGGCGGGCTGTTCACGGCTCGGCGCGTTCAGGAGAGAAACCGGCAATCCCTCCGGCTCGAGATTCAACTGTTTCGGCGGATACTTCCCTTTGTGACAGACGGCGCAACGTTCTTTAAAGACTGCCTTGACGTTGTCGGGCATGGCCGGTCCCGTTTGAGAAGCTCCGAGCCGGCTTCCCAGGGCCATCGGTCCGAGGATGAACAAAAAAGAACAAACGAGGAACGAAGCTTTTTTCATGTTTTCTCCTAACCTGGCATATTCACGAGTCGAGGCGGCTGCAGATGCGAGGCACGGAGGGTGAAGCCGTACTCCCGGTACTGCGAACCCTTCGCAACAAAGCAGATGCGGCCGGATCGGCTCGCCCGTAGGGTAAAAATGCCGGTTTTTTTGAGACGAACTTTCGGAAACCGAATGAGAAATCGGCTTATCAGAGATATCGCAAATATCGCTTGAATTAAACAACGCATCGGCATTTTCATGAATAAGCCAGGTTAATTGTTCTTGGCGCCATTATTGATCCAGTTCTTGATGTTCCGGAGGCTGACCGCGTCCAGACTGCCGTCGATGGGCATCTTCGCTCCGACAGTTTGGCGGCCTTCGAGCTTGATCACGATGTATAAGTTGGCAGCGTCGCCGCGCAGGACGCGCTTCCGGGACATATCCTTGGTGGAGTCGATGTTGACTTTGATCATTCATCCTTCCTGCCGGGGTCAACGCTCCTCAATTCCGTTCTATGCTTAGAAATTATATAGAATTTGTAGAGAAGAGGCAAATCGCGATGAAGGACCGGTAGCATTTCCTTTCGTGTGAGAAGGAATTCCAGGCTTGGGGCGTGGGCGACGGTTTCCTTCAATCCATGTACTTGAGCTCCGACCCCAACAGGCTGTGGGGGATCATATGGATGATGAGCATGATGACGGAAGCGGCAAGAACCCAGCCGCGGGCCGGCCTTCCCCTTCGCCCGGCGATGAGGGCGGCGATCCAGGCGAACATGGATAACAGCGTCTTGTTGTCTGTGAGGTCGGTCCCGAAGGGGATCCCGGACCAGTAGACACCGAAGGCGAGTTTTTGGACGATCGGCCCGAGAATGAACCCCCCCACGAAGAAGAGGACGGCCGCCTGAATCACGTATCTCCCGGGATGGCTCTTCTTGTCGAGGGCCATGATTCCGGCCATGGTCGCGAAGAGCATGGACAGGAAAACCACGATGACGTGGAGGATGATGACGGCCGCGGGGACGGGGCCCTTGAACCGGATGATGACGGGGTCCTGTCCCGTGATCGATGTCTGTTGGTTTCCGGTCCCCAGGAAGACCCCGTAAGCGAGCTTGCCCGCGGCGGGCTGTTTGGGCAGGCCGGCGACGAGCGTGTCACCTTTCCGCTCGAACTCGACTTTGGTCCAGGAGTCTTCGGTTTTGAACCGTTTGTAGGACACATGCCCGGTCATGCCTGGATTCATGACCTTCACGACGATCTCGCAGTCCCTGACGTTCTCGGCGCTCCGCGGAAGGCGGAAACGGACCGTCTCGCTCCCGACGAGAGCCTTCCCGCTCATAGGGGAAGTCGGGCCGGTCACTCGTTGATATGCGGCTGAGGCGGCGGTGATGATGACGGCGAGCGTCCAGAAGAGGATCCTTTTCATACGTTCGCTCCTCTACGGGCGGCGGATGTTCATCCCTGCGGAGACCTCCCGGAAGGCGAGGACCGTTAAGCAGGCTAGAAAAATGACTCTGGTTCGCTTCATCCTTTGCCTCCTTCCATCCGCTAAAAGTCGCTGGTCATGATGAAGAACGGCTTCTGGTTGAAACTCTTGTAGAGAGGCCTGAGGCGGTCTTTGTCGTAGTATTTGTCCACGTCGATGACCTTCTTGGTGCTGGTCACGACCTCGATGGGGACGTTGTCATAGATCCCGTTGCGCAGGCAGACCATTCGGCCAGTCCGGTTGTCCATGACCAGGTCCAGGGCCAGGTTCCCGAAGGCCATGGGGACGATAGAGTCGATGGCGTCGGGGTCGCCGCAGCGGACGAGATAGCTCAACCGCTGATTGATGACGTTGGTCCGGCGGCCCTTGTTGAACCTCGGCGACAGTTCTTTCAGGTCGTGGGAGACCCGGTCCCCAATCCCTCCCAGCTTCTTATGGCCGAACATATCCTTCTCGTCGCTCTCGAAGACCATGCCGCCGCCTTCGTACATGGCCCCCTCGGAGATGAGGGCAACGGAATACAGGCTCGGGTTGGTAGAGCGGTCCTCGGTCAGAAGTTCGCAGAGGTGCTCGATATTGAACTTGGACTCGGGAATGAGACAGCGGTTGGCCGCGCCGGCCATGGTCGGCAGAAGGGCCGTGAACCCGGCGTAGCGGCCGAAGATCTCGATGACCAGGAAGCGCTCGTGCGAGCCCGCCGTGGTCCGCAAAGCGTGGGTCATCTCGATGGTGCGGGTGACGCAGGTCGAAAAGCCGATGCAGTAGT
>Ga0315277_10005694_pt1 | contig 16392 bp, 13 predicted proteins | sample YL17G05_15_MG_FD_203695 | JGI IMG/M metagenome (GOLD analysis project Ga0315277, IMG submission 203695) | Sediment microbial communities from Yellowstone Lake, YNP, Wyoming, USA - YL17G05_15 | ecosystem: Environmental > Aquatic > Freshwater > Lake > Sediment | place: USA: Wyoming | collected... | reverse complement strand
AAGCACGAATATCAAGGGCCTGAAGGAAAGCGGCGGAACAATCGTTGGAAGGGGAAAGCGGTTAACACGAGCACGACCAGCGTTTAGCACCGGCTACCGCGCAGCGGTTTCGTTCAACATCACTTCTCAGAAGTTGGGGAGAAGTCGCAGCTGGCTCTGGACTCCAAAGATCCGCACCTAAAAAGCAGGTGCGGAACAACTATAAGGGCCGCTTATTTCACCTACACGCAGCTGGCAATCAAATATGCCCCATCCTGGGGATTTGCCAAGAGTTTGCGGAGTGTCCACGTGGCTTGGATCTCTTCTGAAAACTCCGAAACTGGTCTCAATCTTTTTCATCTTGATCGTTACGACTCCCGTATGGGCGGCGGACTCTGAGTTGCTTTACGATCCTGCAAATCCGGCCGCTTCTCAAGGCCTGAAGCTCGTCGCCGGACGCATTCCTCTCGCTCGCAGCCAGGACTACTTCAAGCGTGCGGGGCTGTCTTTTCGGGTCAGTGATATTTTCGTATCCGGCGCCGCGCCGGTTTACCTGATTATCGAACACTCCGATTCCGAAATCGGACTGCTCCAGGTCAGCTACGATGCAGACAGGACCCCTAACGACCGCGCACCCGAAGATGACCCGGCCAACACTCCCGCTTCCGATGCGGTCGGTTATACGTGCCTGGGTACCGGCAAAATGAGACGTGCGATCTTTAAGTTTGAACGTCCGGCGTTCAGGCACCGCCAGCAGGATGGAGCCGACATCCGCATTGAAGGTCTCGCCGCTCTCAAGCGACTGCGCCTCACCACTTCGCTTTCTCCGGATGAATGGGAAAAAGTGCGGGCTGAGATCCCGGTATCGGCCTCGCCCCGGGTTAAACTTTCGCCGGCCATGCAGCTCGTGATCACTGTGGGCGCTGACAGTCAAAAGCGTGAAGACCTGGCGCAGTCGTTGTCGCGCATGCGCGAGCTTTGCCCGCTGGCGCACGCCCTCGGGTTCAATGGAATCGAGAGCTACGTGAAGTGGAATTTTGTGGAGCATGATAAGGGAAACTATGATTGGAGCTATTACGACGCGATTGTGACGGAGGCTCGCAAATATGGGCTCCGATGGTTCCCGCTCCTCATCGCCGGATCCGCCTACGCCCTGCCCGGCTGGTATCATGATTCGCCGCTCAACAGCGGTTTTATCTGCCTCGAGCACGGCCTCGGCAACGACATCCAATCGATCTTTTGCGAAAACCAGACTCCATTCGTCCACGGATTCCTGCGTGCTTTCGGCACCCACTATGAGCCGATGAACGTGCTTTTGGGAGTCCGCCTGGGACCAAGCGGCAACTATGGTGAATCGCAGTATCCGGCTGGGGGAAACTGGGGGTACAAATGGCAGCCGCAGCACATCCATATAGGCTGGTGGGCCGGCGATGCGCATGCGGCGCCGCATTTCCAGTCCTGTTTGCGAAGCAAATATTCGGACATCGCAGCGCTCAATCAAGCCTGGGGAGAAAGCTACTCCGCCTTCGACGCGATTAAGACGTTTATACCTCAATTTGCCGAAAGCAAGCGCAAGCGGAAGGACATGGTCGATTGGTACATGGGAGCGATGACTGACTGGTGCGAGCGGTGGGCGGTTTGGGCGCGCGAGGCCATGCCCAAAACCGAGATCTATCAGTCCGCCGGCGGCTGGGGCTTTGTCGAATCGGGAACCGACTTTACGGAGCAAACCAGGAGCATGGCTAAAATCCAGGGGGGCATCCGGGCAACGAACGAAACCGACAGCTATGCCCAGAACTTCTATGCCACAAGGATGCTTTCCTCCGCTGCACGCTTCTACAAGGTTCCCTTCGGCTCGGAGCCTGCCGGTTACGGCTCCGCCCGCGGCGTCGTGGCCCGTATTTACAACATCCTAGTCAACAACGGACAGCATCTCTTCTATTACTTTCCCAACCTGCTGCATAACGATCAAGCGGCGGCAAAATGGCTGGAGCTGGCTCCGCTTCTCGATCACCGTGAAGCTCCCTTTATCGAGATCGCCGCACTCTACCCTGACACGAAGTCCAAGCTCGACGACGCGGTCTTCCGCAATCTTTATGCTTTTGCCTTCAACCAGCGAGTGGCAGCGCTGCGGCCGCATCTCGATTTCGACTTTTGCAGTGAAAGGATGATCCTTGACGGCGCGCTCTCGCAATACAAGGCCCTCCTTTTCTTGTGGAGCGATGTCGTCGAGGCGGATGTTCTGCAAAGGATCGACCAGTGGGTTCAGGCGGGCGGCACAGTGACATACCCTTACTGGAACCGAATGCCGCTTGGCACTGTGGAAGACGACTACAGGATTTACAACCGATGGCTTAAGGGGGAGACAGGCCGCGGACGGGTTGTATTCTACCGGAGCGACCGGGAACCGCCGCAACGCTATGCTGATTTCATCCGCCGGGAACTCATGACAATGCAGAACCTGGATTCCCGTACGCGAAAAATGCTGGCGGTCATGAAGCCCGCCGAGGTTTATGTCAGTGTTTTGCAGAGCGGCACGCTGGCGATCCTTAACTACAACAATGAATCCGTCCGTGTCAGCATACCCGGCTCCGGTGTCATCACCGTCAAGCCATACCATATCGCACTGCTGCCCTAGCCGAGTTTGTGACGAAACGAGAGGTGCGGGTGTCTGGCCGTTGCGTCGCGTGAATCAACCGATCTTGGCGCACTCTGCCTTTCAGTCGGCATGTTCTGCATGTCGTGGTCTCTCGTCTTCGATAGCGATTCTCCTATCGCATGCGGTTGGAATCGGCGTCAACACGGCAGGCTTCGGCATCTTGAAGGCGGTACTCCTATATTCCCCTCCGTATCGTGATTCCCATGAGCTTGTCGTTGTCACCGCGCAAGATAGTGGGCTGTACGCCCTTTCTCCTCTGCTTTGCCGTTGGTGGAGGGAGCATACGACAACCCTCGTAAATGCCGGTATGTTCTATAGCACCGACGCCCATCTCGGTGGCAGAGAGAATCCCCGGATTGTCAAAGCGTGTTTTGCCAGCGCTACGCTGTTCGAAGTTTTAAGCGTAAGCCCGGCGCGGAGGTGGATCTGCTTGTGGAGCGCGCGAGGAAGGTCCTCGTCGTTTTCGAGTGCAAGAGCACCCCCAACGTCTCGGCGGCCAACCTCACCGGCCTCAAGGCATTCAGCGAGACACACACTAATGTGCCGCTCCACCTCGTGGCTCCAGTGAAGGCGCCGCGAAAGATCGGGGACGTGACCCTCCTCCCGCCTCTCCAGGCGCTGACCATGATGGATACGCGGCTGTGATAATTCCACAGTGTTGATCGGAATCAGGGAAGGAAGTAACCTGCTCTCAGAAATTTCGGTCAGCCGCATTCTCCTCGTTATTGGATGCGGCTGATGGTGGACAGGAGGGCTGATTTCATGTTCCAGGATCTCAACGTCGACACGATGAAAGCCTTTGCCCGAAAACTGGACCTTCCTCGAATCCTCACGCGCAAAACTGAGCTGATGACCGCTCTCGAGAAAGAACTGCGGTTGAACCTTGCGCGCATAGTGAGTCGACTGTCCGAGACGGAACGCAAGGCTCTGGCGCAGGCGGTTCACAACGGCGGTGTAGTCGCCCGCGAGAGTTTCGAGGCCATGCATGGAATTGCGATGCCGAACCTCGAGCCCTGGACATATCACAGGAAGGATCCTTCCCTGCTGCTCATGCTTGGCGAAGGTTCATCAGGACGTTTCGTTGTGTTCGATCCGCTGCTCGAGCCTCTGCAGCGCCTCGTCCCGGAGCCTCCCAAGCCGGCTGTCTTCTCGCTGGACGCCATTCCCGAAATCCATCGTCCTGCAAAAAAGGGCTGGAGAGAAGCCGCGCCGAGGCAGGTGCATGTCTACGAAAGTTGTGAAATCGCGCCGCTCGAACTCCGCTCGGTTCTCCAGCTGGTTCGGTCGGGTAAGCTGTCCGTGGCAGACAAGAGCCTGCGGCCCACTGAAGCAACCACCCGCCTGATTGCGCAATCCCTTGTGGCGCCCGACTTCGACGCTGAAGTTCCCCGGCCTGTTTCCAGATCGCATCAGGTCGAGGCGGCCGGAAGCATCCGGGCGCATGCCTTGGGCGTGGTGATTCAGCAATGCGGCTGGGCAAAACCGCGCCGTGGTACTTTGGTCCTGACTGAAAGCGGACAACGCCTGCTGCAGGGCAGGACTCCGGACGGCTTCAAAGAAGGCATCGACTGCCTTTGTGACAACAATCACTTCGATGAATTCAATCGCGTGAATCACATCCGCGGCCAGTCGGGGCGAGGCAAGCGCTACCTTTCCAAGCCGTCGGAAAGGCGACATGCGATTCTGAAATCCATTGCTCAATGGCCCGTCAACCGCTGGATCGAGTTCGGTGAAGTCTGGCGATTCCTGCTGGCGTCAGGAAACAGCTTTCTTCTCACATCGGACGCCGTTACGCTATATTTTGCCGAGCAGCAGTATGGACATCTCGGAGGGCACGAGCATGTTTTGCCGCGGGTCTACCTGCGCGTCTTTCTGAAGGAGATCCTCGCGACACTAGGAATCATCGACATCGCCTATTCATATCCACACGATCTCTGGCCGGATTTCGAAGGGGGATGGGGAACCGATGAGTTGAGTTTCTGCAGCCGCTACGACGGCCTGCTTTACGTCCGGCTCAATGCCCTGGGCGCCTACTGCCTGAATGTTACTCCCCAGTATGAACTCACTCCTGCCCGGGCTGCCACCCCCTGGGAAGTCCTCGGCAATGGGGAGATCATTGCATCCGAAGATCCCTCGCCAAGGGACGCCCACCTGCTGGATGCGTGGGCGGTCCACGATTCGAGGGGAGCGTGGTGGCTCGACGCCGGCAGAGTACTCGATTATGTGGTGTCGGGGAGCTCAGTCGCGGATATTTCTCGATTTCTCGAGGAGAAATGCCTGAATGCACTTCCCGAAACCCTGGAAGGATGGCTATCCGGAATAGCTACCAAGGCGTCCGCCGTGAGAGGTATCGAACAGGCGCTTTTGATCGAAATGTGCGACGCAGCCGCCGCCGCGGCGATTAGCGGGCACCCCGACGCCGGCATGCTCTGTCGTCACGCCGGCGAGAAGCAACTGGTCGTGGCAAAGAAAAACCTGCGTGCATTTCGTAGCGCCCTGAAGAAGCTGGGATACGCGCTTCCGGAGAGTGAACTCCCGCCGTGAGCGGTTTTCGCCGGCCCGCTGAGAAAGTGGCGTTCATTTTCAGACAAGCCGTTGAGCAATCGAAGAGAGCTCCCCGCCCGGTTGAGTCTGGTTTTGCGCGCGGCAGTGAGAATCGACTGCAATGCCGATGAATTGCTCTGCGGCGACGGTTCCTGTAAGAAGTTTTCCATTTAGAATCCGATGCTCCACGGCCACCATCCCACCGGCAAAAGACGCCAGCCTGACAAGGGATAAGCATGGATTTTCAACGAGGGGAAAGACAATTCCATCAGGGGATTTTTGTCTGCGAACCGGCTATACAAGAGCCGGATGTATACCATGTGTGCGGCAACTGTGTCGTGGAAGTCATCCGTTGTTGTCATCGGATCATTTCCCTGGCAGCGGGACGGAGCGCATTTCCCTTTGCCTCTTGACCCCTAAGCCGATTGACCCCTAAAGTTGACGAGCAATGCGAGCCAAACTCACTGATCTTGAGAGGAATTGAGACTGTGGTATTGCATCCAGGGCGGTTGGGGGATCCGTTTGTTGCCAGGTGGGTTCTGAAACGAATCAAGTATGCCCGCGAGGCTGGCGACCAGGGTCAGGCGGACGAACTGGAAGCTCTGTTTGACGAGCTGACTCTCAGAAGGATCATCGAGACCGGAACGCAGGACCTGGTTGCCGATATCTTCATTAATCTCGGGACAAATCTGTTCATTCCCGTCCAGAAATACATGCTCGGCAATTGGCAATCCTGGAAAGGTGTCAGGGCCTGCTGGTCCGCAGTCAAGCTCGCCGAGCTGGCGCCTCAGGACTTCCGCCGCATTCTGACCCGGTTCGTGGAGCTGCCGAACATCCTTCGCGATAAAAACAAGCTATGCGGAGCGTTCAAGGCCGCGGCACAGATGGGAAAGGCCGCGGCGGATATTGCCAAGGCTCTTGTGGCCGAGGTTGAAGAACGAGGTGACAAAGGGGAATGGTGGCGCCTCTTGGCCGATATGGTTCGGGCGGCGACTAACAGCGACATCGACACAGCCGTTGCCTTGCTCGTCCGAGGCTTTGAGAGAGCGGAAGAGGAGCATGAGAAGCAATATCTGGAGGCCTCTCTGTCTGCCGCCTATGAAGTCATCACCTCCGCTCTCCCATATCTCGATCATGTCCAGGATATCTCGGAGAAGCAGAGCAAACAGGGCTTTCACCAACTTACTGAGCTCTTCGGAGAGGGCGCATCGTTGGAGTCGATTGACAACGCGGCGCGCACCAAAGGACGCAAGAGGCTGTCAGCCGCACTGGAGCTTCTTCCAGAGGAAAGCCAGTCTTCGAAGGCGGCTGGGTTTGCTCGTAGGTTGGCCGGCGCGGCGCCGGAGTTGCCCGACAAGCAAGAGTGCGAAATGTTGGGCTCCTTTCTGCTTGCGGCCACAGCTGCGCACCATGCCCGGAAGAGTTTCGCCTTCGAAGGTTACAAGATGTCTTCCCTGATCAGCATTGCCTCGTATGACATCGCCGGCCTTCCCTGCTACCCGGCAGTTGTGGATTCTCTGCAACGCTTCCGCATCGGAGAGGTTGCGCCGGCCATGATAAGCGCGTTGAAAAAGGAGCGTAATCATTTCGGCGGAGTTCACCTGACTCGGATGATGGGGGATCTCAGACATCCCGGATTTGTCGATCCGCTGATTCGGTGCATCAGCGAGAGTTCGGGAGACTTCATTGCCGAATCCGCGATGGTTGCTCTGGCGAAAATTGGCGCCGAAGCCCGGCAAACCATCATCAGCCGGTGGAGTGAGTTTGATTCCTCACAGAAGATCTATAGCTGCGGCATTCTCGAGCGCATCGGTGGAGATGAAAAAACCGTGCAGTTTTTGGCAGCGCGCTTCGCTGAGGCTCGGCCCGAGCCCGGCATTTTGGAATGCTGGTGCTCAGCGGCTGAGGCAGTCCCGGACCGAAGGCTGCTCGAAGTTCTGGAAGGTGAGTTGCACCGCGAGCTTTCCGCAGTGGATGATACCTACAGCACGCTTTGCGCGGTTTTGGATGTTGAAAGACCGCAGCTGAAAGAGGCAAGAAAACGGGCCGAGCAGCAGGACGACCAGGTATTGAACAAATCGCTCGACGAGTTAACGGTCGAAGATGTGATGGGCAAACCCGCAAACATGGAGCTGCGCTGCGAGTCCTGCGGTGAAACCAACCAATTTGAAATGCCCGGCATCTATGTCAGCCCGAAGCATCCCAAAGACGGTTTTTGTATCGGGGGGGATATTACCTGTCCCTCCTGTGGTTCCTATGGTCCATTCGAGCCCGGCAAAATGGGCATGATGGCCGTCACGGCTGAGCTTATGAAGTTGGCCATGGCGGCCAATTCAGGTGTGGAATATCGTGGGCCTCTCCGCTTTTTCACTGCATCTCTCCAGGATGGAAGGCTCGTGTCACCCTCAACCGCGCTGAAGGAGTATCGCCGACGTGTCGAGCGTGACCCGGCCAGTGTGCCTGATTCGCTGGGGCTCGGGAATGTTTATGTCAAGATGGGCTCCCGAAAGCTTGCCGCAGCTTGTTTTACCAGGTGCCTGGCGCTCGAGCCCAGATGTGCTGAGGCTGCGCTCAGCCTGGCGCTGATTCGCTTTGACGATGGCGATCCGGGCGGCGCCTTTAGACTCCTCGATGATGCCTGGCGGCTGCGCGAGCAGTGGCGTTTCCACCGGCTCAGGGATTGTTCATCAGAGGATTTCACGGCGGAGTTTGTTGATCTACACAATACAATCGGCGCGAAATTGGGCAAGCCGAAGCTCTCAATGCCGTGCCGTAAGGCCCCCTCAATCGCGATCGGCAGAGTAGGACGAAACGCCCCCTGTCCCTGCGGCAGCGGCAAGAAATACAAGAAATGTTGCGGGGCAGGCGAGCGTGTTTGAGTCTTGGGACTCCCGAGCGGCGCAAGTCCCCGCACGGCTGGATGGTGGCGGCGAAGCGTTTGTCAGGGCCGGGCGGTGAGCCGGTCTGAGTCCTGGACGCCTTCTTGTTTGAGATTTGCTACATGAGAGTTTTTATCACGGGCGTCAGTTGTGTCGGCAAGACGACGATCGGGGCGATACTGGCATCCCGTTTGGGCTGCCGGTTTTTTGATCTGGACGTGGAAATAGAAAGGTTTTTCAATACATCGATCGAGCGATTGCGGAATAGATTCATCACTGCCGAATCATTTAGGAACGAAGCCGCCAGAGCGTTGATGCACATTCTAGGGCAACCTGACAGCCGCAATTGCGTGATCGCGTTGCCTCCGAGCGGGCTCATGGGTCGTTATCTCCGTGTGCTGAAAAGAGCAGGCGGGACGATCGTTGTTCTTACGGACAAGCCCGAGAACATTCTGAATCGGATTACGTTTTACGACATAGACTCGCACCCAATTGAGAAGCAACTCACAGACAAAGAGAAGCTGCTCTACTTGCGAGAAATCAAGAAGGACATCACCTATTATCGAAAGAGCTATGATCGGGCCGGTTTCCGGGTTGATATAACCGGCTTGGCGCCTGAGGCAGCGGCAGAGAGGGTGCAGCAATCGGTGGAGAACTTCTTGAGTGGTGAATCAAAGCCGGCCGTCGGATGCGGAAACGCCAGCGGACGCGGTCAATAAATCCGGACCTCAGGATCAGGAGGCCCGGGTTGGCGGCGCGCATAACGGCAGGCAAAGGAGAACGACAGTATGCGAAAGGTGTGGGTTTTCAACCCTCAGGCGGGAGGGAAGAAGATATCGCTGGCAGCGCAGGAAGTGGTGAAGAGGCGTATTCTCGAACACGCTGAGAGGAACTACTCTGGAAAGTACCGCCGGATCGATGTCAGGTTCAGAGGCGCACTGTGCTACATCGATGCGTTCGAGGAGCCGGATGTGGGCAAGGAGCATGAGTATCCCACAGCGAGCTTTGGCGAATCTCGCGAGCAACTTATTGATCGCCTGCGCAATACCCCGATACACCTATGCCGTCTGCGACACTTCGACACTGACCGGTGGACGCTGGCGTTCTATACCTACAGCCGCGAGAGGTATGAACCCTGCGTTTTCCCGAATGGGGAATGGTTCGGCACTCCGGAAGAAGGGTTCGATGTCGGTGCGCAGTATTTGGGCTGAGGCACGCTCAGCGCACCCGAGTTCAGCTCTCAAGCTCAATTCGAGGATGGCTTGGCCTTGTGGATGAGATCCTATCTGAAAACTGTCGCAAGAAGGGATTCCTACTGGAATTCGAGGATTTGGCGGCAGGCCAAAAACGGGGCCCGGAGCCCGCATTCTTGGAAAGAGCAGGGGCGCGTTGGGGCTCCAGGCAATCCACAGGTGAGTAGACACCTCGGAAATCGCGCGAAACCGGCTAAAAGGAGATTTCAGGCGCGCTTCGCGTCCGTCGAAAGGGGCAAGGGGTCAAGCTCGATAGGCAGGATCGGCGCGATGACGACGGTGAAACTAGGCCTCGCGCAGCAGCGTGCCGGCCACGACGCCAAGCACCTGCGTTCCTGTGCCTTGCTAATGGATAGTCGGATTGCCCCCGGCCATGAAATCCCGATGTTCGCTGGAGTGCGCTTCCGCACGCACCTCTGGGAGTGATTGATTCTGATGGTGCCGAAGGGGGGGGTCGAACCCCCACGACCTTGCGGTCGCGGGATTTTGAGTCCCGTGCGTCTGCCAGTTCCGCCACTTCGGCTTAGGGGCAAGATGGTAACTTAGGAGCGACTGGGAGTCAATTAAAGGACAGCACGGAGCACAAAGGACACCGAGATTCACGAGCCAGTCAGGCCGTGGCTAGATTCTGAATGCGGGCGCGCAGATTGCGGATGCTTACTACCTCGGCCCAGTCATTCAGCGGATACGATTCCGCACCTGGCACCACGATGAAGGCGCGTGACAACCTCAAATCCTGCCGCACAATCTGAAGCGACTTGGTAACTGCCGGCGCGTCGGCGTATTTGAACTCGAATCCGAATCGCTGGCCGCGGCAAAACACCAGCAGATCCAATTCCGCACCAGATTGCGTCGACCAGAAGTAAGCTTCACGGTCGCCCGTAACACGCAGTACCTCTTCCATTGCAAAGCCTTCCCAGGATGCGCCAAGCTTCGGATGTGATTCCAGGGACTCAAAAGAGGGTATGCCCATCAGAGAATGGAGCAGCCCGCTGTCGCGCAGATAAACCTTGGCCGACTTCACCTGTCGCTTGCCCAGATTCTCAAACCACGGCGGCAACTGCCGCATCACAAGGGCTCCGGTCAAGATGTCTAGATGGCGCTTTACTGTCGAGTGGGCTTCGCCGAGCGAACGCCCGATTTCCGAGGCGTTGCAAATCTGGCCGTGGTAATGCGCCACCATGTTCCAAAAGCGCCTCAGCGCCGGCGGAGAAATCTGCACCCCGTAGCGCCGCAGGTCGCGTTCGAGAAAGGCTTGAATGAAATCCTCACGCCATTGGATGCTCTCGGCATCCGTCTCGGCAAGGAACGAGCGCGGGAATCCACCACGCCACCAGAGCTGCCGCAACGAATCCGCACCCACTTCGGCCAAATCAAAGCCAGCCATAGACAGGTGGGCAACACGGCCGGCAAGCGATTCCGAAACGCCACGAACAATGTCGGGCGACGCGCTGCCGAGCAGAAGGAATCGTGCCGGCAACGGGACCCGATCCGCCAGAACACGGAGCATAGGAAACAGCTCCGGTCTCAATTGTACTTCGTCCAGAACAATCCAGCCACGCAGAGGCTCCAGCGCCGTCACCGGCTGCGCCAGGCGATTTTGATCGCGGATATCTTCGAGATCGAAATAGTGCGCCTGCCATTGCCCGGCCAACTCCCTGGCCAAAGTCGTTTTGCCGCTTTGCCTAGGGCCGAGCAGCAGGACAATAGGATTTGTGCGAGAGCGTTGACCAATCTGGGCCAGTAGATCAGTTCTTTGGATCAGGCTTGCCATATCCTTGCATTTTGAGCGCCCTTCGCTCAAAATGCAAGGATCGCCGTCATTAAAGAATTACAACCGGTTGCTGTGACTGGATCAAGGGACAAGGCGAAGGAAGGCACCAGGATTCCTAAGGAAGCTCGGACAAGCGGGGGATCCTAGGAGCCTATACCACTTCCTTCCCAGACGTTGCAGATCTGGCAATCACAGCCGGGCTGTTTGATTATCAGGGAAGGCGAGGTATGATGGTCAGGGAGCGCGATGATTCAGAATCCGGCTTTGTTGAAGGCGTTCGAAAGGTCTATCACCCGAGAGCAGCCCGTAAACTATCGCCAAAACCTGCTTATTTACGAGGCTTTGTATTTTGAGGCGCGAGCGCTTGGGGTGCTCCCGCTTAAAGATCCGCTGGACGGAATTGGCGTCGACCTCCACCTGGCAAGAGTTCTCCATGCTCGAAAAACTTCTCGAGAGGATCGCCAGAGCGCTGGATAAAGCAGCGCTGCCCTATATGATCATCGGCGGGCAGGCTGTGCTGCTGTACGGAGAGCCACGTCTCACAAAAGACATCGACATCACACTGGGAGCAGGCCTCGAACGTCTGCCCGAAGTCATCGCCGCCGCATCATCAGCAGAGCTGAAACTGCTGGTCGACCCTGAGTCCTTCACACGCCAAACAATGGTCCTCCCCTGCTCAGATGCAGAGTCCGGTATTCGCGTGGATTTCATCCTCTCGTTCTCACCCTTCGGGCAGATCGCCATCTCCCGAGCGCGTCCCGTAAGAATGGGCACGACAGATGTGAAATTTGCGTCGCTTGAAGACCTCACAATCCATAAACTCATCGCAGGCAGGGCAAGGGACCTGGAGGATGTAGCGAGCATTCTGCTCAAAAACCCGGACACGGACCTCTCTTACATCCGATATTGGCTGCATGAGTTCGAAGCAGCTACCGGCGAACCGTTCGCGGAGAGACTCAGCGCGGTTCTCAAGGAAATAGGCTGACTGCTGCTGCATCCCTGAGGAGGCGCACCTTGCTCCGCAAATGGATCGCTGCGACAATTCTCGCCCTCTGCATTCCAAGCCTTGCTCTGTGGGCCAGGGACGGCGTTGAGGTGCGCATCACGCCGGGCAGGGCTGCGATATCCAACAGCTTCCTCTCCATCGAATGCGTTCTCTCGAATAATCGGGCACGGACGGCGCTCATTAAGAACCTGCGCGCCGCAAAGGCAATGACGGTCGCGGGGGATGATTTCAGCCTCGAATTTGCCTCCGGACGCACAGCGAAAGCGGGCGATTTCCGGTTGGAAAGCGCGAAGGCGGAACCGGCCGGACCCTCCGGAAAGAGACTCGTGCTCGAATTCCGTCTCGAAGACCTGCGGATTCGCATGGTGACGGAAATGCACGCGGGGGAATGGCGGGCGACCCGATGGCTTGAAATCGAAGGAGGCAAAGATCGTCTCGCCGGCATAAGCCTCGCCCGCTGGCGCTCTGCCGATGCGACCGGTCCTGCCGGACCCGGAAAACAGGTCGATACTCTCGGCTTTCCCAGTGGCTGCGGCCAGGCTGTCTACGCGCAGGATCTCTTCTTCGCGATTGCGCACCCGGGAGCCGAGAACTTCGCAGCCGACGGCTTCATATCGTGCCATATTCCCGCTTACGATGAGCTTTCGGCCGGCAAGATTGTCCGCACCCGGAAGTTGGTCATCGGTTCCGGGGAAGGCGGCGCCGCGCGGCACGCGTTCCTTCAATACATCAGCGCTGCCCGCGCTGTGCCGGCACGAATGATCTTCCTTGTGAACGACTGGTACTGGAAGGACAAGAGCAAGCCCGTGGAAGCCCTCCAGGCGCTGGTCCGCGTGAAAAAAGAAAGCGGCGTCCCGATAGATTCCTTCACGCTTGATGACAGCTGGGACTTCGACTGGGACGAGGCAACCGGCATCTGGGGGCGCCTAAACCGCCTGCGTTTTCCGGGAGGCTGGCGAGCGCTCGAAGCTGCCGGCCGGCCCGCAGGAATCGGGGTCTCCCTCTGGTTTGGACCGATCGGAGGCTATGGCTTTCGCAAAAAAAGGATCGAGTTTGCACGACAGATCGGCTTCGAATTGAACGGGGACAAACTATGCCTCGCAGGAACGCGCTACCGGGCCCACGTCATCGAAAGCTTCTCCAACTGGGCAGCCCGAGGCATGGACTACATCAAAGTCGACGGCTTCTGGCCGGATTGCCGGCAGCCTGATCACGGGCATCCGATCGGCCCTGCCGGAGCGATCGCACAAATGGACTCGCTCATGGAGGTGTTCGCGGCGTGGCAGCGGGCCAAGCCCGGCCTCCTGATCGGCTACACGTCCGGGTCCAACCCTTCTCCTTTCTGGCTGCAGCATGCCGACTTCATCTGGCGCGGCGGCGCCGACGACAGCCACGCGGGCGGGGGAGAGCCGTTCGATCGCCACAACACGTTCATCGACACATGCCTTCAAGCCCATAGGACGACAGACGTGCCGATGTCCGCCTTTGTCACCTTCGATATTGTCCAGGGTCGAATCGCAGGGAATCGCGACGATGTCTTCGAGAGAGGCATCTGGTGGCTGGCGGCGCGCACTTCGCTCCACCACGATTGGTACATTCAGGCGAGCGATTTGACGCCGGAGCGCTGGAAGATGCTTGCGCGGGCTACCCGATGGGCCAAGAGCTACGAGAAGCTCTTCCAGTACAGCCGCATGGTGGGAGGAGATCCCGGGCGAGGGGAAATCTACGGCTTCTCGGCGCTCGACAACGGCCGCGGCACGCTCGCGCTCCGAAATCCCAGCGCAGAACCGCGAACGCTTCAGAGCACGCTTGCGGTGCTGCTCGATCTGCCCGAAGCGGCGAGCTCACGATCCTTCAGGCTGAGAGGCGTTTTCGGTGAAACTCGGGCGCTGGAGGGCGTCCATCAGGCCGGAGTGCCGTTCCTTATTGATCTCCCAGCTCTGGCGACAGCGGTCCTGGAGGTCGAGCGGGTACGTTTTTAAAGGACACCACAAAGGCACAAAGATCGCCAAGAAACCATACAGAATCGACACTTGAAGCTTTATTGGTGCGGTTTATTCAGGTATTCCAGGAGTCTGGATTTGAAAGGAGGCAGATCGGATAACAAAAACTTGCCTGGCCGCGGCCGCTTTGTTCTCTAGATACTCCCGGCGTCCTTGTGGTGAGGTTTTTAGAAAACGCCGCAGAGACACAAAGGATAGCGAGAATTCCAAGATCCGAATATTGTTTACAATAATAATCTCTATTGTATAATATTGGATATGAGATTTGAGGAGCTTCTGAACCTGGCCGGAGGCCAGCCGGTCTTCGATCTTGCCACTCTTGTCCAGCTGTCTGCTCCGAACCGACCAGGGCTTCGAGTTCAGCTGTCCCGTTGGATCCATGCCGGGCGACTTCTCCCTCTCCGGCGAGGGATGTACGCATTAGCCGATCAGTATCGCCGCGCCCCAGTCAATCCCGCAGCACTGGCCAATCTCCTGTACCGCCCGTCTTACCTCAGCGCGCGCTGGGCGCTTGGATTCTACGGCATGATTCCGGAGAGGGTTTCGACATTGACCAGCGTCACGACTCGCGTTCCCCGGACCTTCAACAACGCCTTTGGTGAATTCGAATACAGGCACGTTAAGCGGCCAGTATTTTCCGGATATGCGCCGGTCATGCTCGATGGGCAGAAGGTCCTTCTGGCGGATCCGGAGAAAGCCCTGCTCGACTTGTGGCATCTCGAAAGGGGAGACTGGACGGCCGAGCGGATGGTTGAGATGCGCTTCCAAAGTTGCGAATTGGTGAAGATCACCAGATTGAAGCGATATGCCGTTTTGTTCGATTCCCCGCGGCTGCTTCGTGCGGTGGCAACCTGGAGACAATTGGCAGCGTCGGACGAAGAGGGGACGGTCGAGATATGAAAGAAGAAGCGTTGGCCCTTATGAAGAATGTGATGGACCCTGCATCCAAACTGAACCTGCTGAGGGAATATCTCCAGGAATTCGTGCTACGTTCACTCCATGAAAGTGAGGCATTCCTCTGTCTTTCTTTCGTGGGCGGCTCAGCGCTGCGATTTTTATATGAACTGCCTCGATTCTCGGAGGACTTGGATTTCTCGCTCGAACGCGCCGCCAGCTACCAGCCTGCCCAATGGCTGGGAAAGCTAAAGCGTGACTTTGCGCTCGCCGGTTTTGACGCCACCATCCGATGGAATGATCGCAAGATCGTTCATGTGGTGTGGATTCGCATTTCCGGCATCCTCCACCAGGTGCGACTTGCCGCTGTCCCCGAGCAGAAGCTGTCCGTGAAACTCGAGATCAACACCCGGCCGCCTAAGGGCGCTGTCCTTCAGAGTCGGCTCGTGAATCGCCACATGATCTTCGCCCTCCGGCACCATGATATTTCCTCGCTGATGGCCGGCAAAATCCATGCTCTGACTACTCGCCGGTATCCGAAGGGCCGCGACTGGTACGATCTGTTGTGGTACCGATCCAGGCGTCCGCCGGTGGAGCCAAATCTGACGCTTCTCAAAAGCGCGCTTGCCCAGACAGAAGGGGAGCGGGCTTTCCCTGCCGAAACGTGGAGTACCAGGCTCCTCGGGCGCCTGCGCACAATCCAGGTGGAATCCCTGGCACGCGATGTGCGACCCTTCCTGGAGAGACCTCAAGATGCCGGCCTGCTAACGCCGGAGTATCTCAGGTCCATCCTGCAAGAAGCCGCCGTGACACCATAAAGTTTCCATGATCCTCCGGCTTACCGCGTTCGCCCGGGGCTGATCTCCGCCGCCCCATCCGGGGCTATTTACCTGTGGCCGATTACTTCACTATAGTGTGACTAAACCAGGAGAGTTTCCTATGAAGAGATTGTTTGCCATGACTGTGCTTGCGGCGGTGTTACTGACCGGCATGCCATTGACGCAGGCGTATTCTCAACAACCCACGCAAGAGCGACGAACCCGTGCCGAACAACCGGGCGCACAACAGCAGCCACGCACGCCGGAGCAGGAGCAGCCCGGCCAGGGCGCACCGGCTACAGGCCAGCACTGGGATATGGCTGAGGCTGTCCCAGTTCACACGCAGCACCAGATCACGGTGGGCGCAAAGATACTGAATTATACAGCGGCCGCCGGGCGGCTGCCGATCAAGGACCCCACCGGCAAGATCGAAGCGGAGATGTTCTTCGCGGCCTATACCCTGAATGGCGCCGACCCAGCCAAAAGGCCGCTCACCTTCGCTTACAACGGAGGTCCCGGCTCAGCCTCGATTTGGCTGCACATGGGCGCGCTAGGACCGCGCAAGGTCACGCTACAACCGGAA
>Ga0315277_10005693_pt1 | contig 16394 bp, 10 predicted proteins | sample YL17G05_15_MG_FD_203695 | JGI IMG/M metagenome (GOLD analysis project Ga0315277, IMG submission 203695) | Sediment microbial communities from Yellowstone Lake, YNP, Wyoming, USA - YL17G05_15 | ecosystem: Environmental > Aquatic > Freshwater > Lake > Sediment | place: USA: Wyoming | collected... | reverse complement strand
TGGCTCCTGTTCGTCTCGTACATCCTGCCGCACACGCCCTACGCGGCGCCCGCCGGGTACCGCGAGCATTTTACGAAGATAACGATTCCGCCCAACGTGCCGGCGGGCGCGGCCACGGAGTACGCCAGGCGGAACCTGCCCGAGTACTATGGCATGATCGAGAGCCTCGACGTGGAGATGGGTCGCCTCCTGAAGGCGCTCCGGGAGGCCGGCGCGGCCGACGACACGGTCGTCGTATACACGTCGGACCACGGCGACATGGTCGGCTCGCACGGCCTGGAGGCCAAGCGGTGGCCGTATGAGGAGTCGGCCCGGATACCGTTCCTGGTTCGCTATCCTCGGGCGATCCGGCCGGGCACGGTCATCGCCGACCCGTTCGGGTCGCCCGACGTGTACCCGACGCTGGCGGGCCTGGCGGGCGTGGCGGCGCCGCGCGGCCTGGACGGGGCGGACTTCTCGCCCTTTTTCCGCGGCGAGACCGCCAAGCCGCCCCGCGACTACGTCTACCTGGAGATGGCCTACGCCTACGTGCCGTGGCCGGGCTGGCGGGCGATACGAACCAAGCAATATATGTATGCCCGCACGAAAGACAAGCCGTGGCTCCTCTTCGACCTGGCCGCCGACCCCTGGCAGATGAAGAACCTCGTCGACGACCCGTCGAAGCAGCCCCTCGTCAGGGAATGGGACGACCGCCTGGCCGCCGTCATGCGCGAGACCGGCGATTCCTGGGACCTGAAGGCCGCCAGCGGCGACCTGCAGAACTGGGTGCCCGGCGGATCCAAACAGCAAGGCCAGGGGCTTGGAGACGCCGACTGGCCCGGCAAGGCCACCGGCGGGGGCGGCGACAAGTCCGCAAAGAAGGGTCGCAAGAAGAACACCGCCCCGTAGGCGGCGAGCATTTGGCGCGGCGGGTCAGGAGACCCGCCGCGCAAATCGTAATCTGGCGCTGTCATACTGATGAGACCCCGGAAAGAAAGGACGTACCCATGAACCGACGGGAATTCTGCGCGAGTCTGGCTGTTGGCGCGGCGGCGATCGCCCTGCCGCGGTGGTTGCTGGGAGCCGAGGCCGGCCGCACGGCCAAGCGGCCCAACATCCTCTTCATCTTCTCCGACGACCATTCGTGCCAGACCATCGGCGCCTACGGCTTCCGCCTGTCGGCCTTCTGCAAGCAGCAGGCGGTGACGCCGAACATCGACCGGGTGGCGGACCGCGGCGCGGTGTTCGTCAACAGTTTCTGCGGCAACTCGCTATGCTCGCCCAGCCGCGCCAGCGTCCTGACGGGCCTGCACAGCCACGCCAACGGCGTGATGACGCTCGATAAGCCCATCCGGCCCGGCCTGTGGACCTACCCGCGCGGCGTGCGCGAGGCCGGCTACCAGACCGCCGTCTTCGGCAAGTGGCACCTGGCCAGCACGCGGCCGGAGACGGATTACTGGCGCATCCTGCCGGGCCAGGGCTCGTACCTGAACCCGAAATTCGAAGGCCCGGAGGGCGTGGAGTCGCACGACGGCTACGCCACCGACATCATCACCGACCTGGCGCTGGGGTGGCTGAAGAAGCGCGACGCCTCCAAGCCGTTCCTGCTCATGGTCCAGCACAAGGCGCCGCACCGCAACTGGATCCCCCCCGAGCGCTACTACCGCTGGCTCGACGACGTGGAGGTGCCCGAGCCCGAGACCCTCTTCGACGACTACGCCAACCGGGCCTCCCCCGCCCGCCAGCAGAAGATGGAAATCGGCGCCGACATGACCATGAAGGGCGACCTGAAGGTGGAGCCTCCCGACGCCCCTATTGATCCCAACTCGGCCTACGGCCCCCGCAACGTCGACTTCCGCAAACGCAAGCCCGAGGGCCGCGACCTCACGCGCTGGAAGTACCAGCAGTACATGAAGGACTACCTGCGCTGCATCAAGGCCGTGGACGACAGTGTCGGGCGCCTCACGGCGTACCTGAAGGCCGAGGGCCTCGACGAAAACACCGTCGTCATCTACGCCTCGGACCAGGGCTTCTACAACGGCGAGCACGGCTGGTTCGACAAGCGGTGGATCTACGAGGAATCGATCCACATGCCCCTGGTCGTGTGCTGGCCCGGCGTGGTCAAGCCCGGCAGCCGCCCCACGCCCATGGTGCAGAACATAGATTACGCCCCGACCTTCACCGAGATCGCCGGCGGCAAAATCCCCGACGGCCTGCACGGCCGCTCGTTCGTGCCGATCCTGCGCGGCGAGACGCCCGCTGACTGGCGCCAGAGCGTCTACTACCACTACTACGACGCCGGCCACGGCGTGGCCAAGCACTACGGCGTCCGCACGGGCCGCTATACGCTGGTCCACTTCTACAAGTCCGACGAGTGGGAACTCTTCGACCGGGAGAAGGACCCCCAGCAGATGCGCAGCGTCTACGCCGATCCGGCCTACGCCGCGACCGTCGCCGAACTGAAGGCCGAGTTGGAGCGCCTGCGCGTGCACTTCGGCGACAACACCACGTCGGCCGACTTCGCGCCGAACCCGCCCAAGGCGAAAGAGCCCAAGGCCAAGGGTAAAGCCACGGCCAAGGCGACGTGACGTTAGCAGTACAGCGCAACTTAGCGCGGCGGGTCTCCCGACCCGCCGCGCTAACTGCGTTTTTGACCGCGTCAACGCGGCTTCGTCGCGCGATGGGTCGGGAGACCCACCGCGCAAATACCCAAGTTGCGCTGTACTGTTAGGTCGCCAGGCACACAACAGCGTGACCCCGCCGCCGGCCTGCGGCGCCGGATGCACATCGCCCGAACCCCCAACGCCATAGACACCTTTCGCCGACGGGGCGGTTCAATGCACCGTAGGTTTTTAGGAGTCAGAAGGAAAATGCGGTTGACCCTCAAACGGACGTCGGCGACCGGCCTGGCCCCGGTCGCGCTCGGTTGCCTTGCCGCCCTGGCCTCCGCCGCCGACTGGCCGCAATGGGGCGGCAACGACCTCGGCCGCAACATGGTCTCCGGCGAAAAGAACCTGCCTGACTCGTTCGTTCCCGGCGAGAAGGACCCCCAGGGCGGCGGCATCAAGATGGACACCACGCAGAACGTCCGCTGGGCCGCCCGGCTGGGCGCGTACATCTACGGCAATGCGACCGTCGCGGGCGGCAAGGTCTTCGCCGGCACGGACGACACGTTGCTGGAAGGCGACCCGCGCCTGACCCGCACCAACTCCGGCATGCTCCAGTGCCTCGATGAGGCCACAGGCAAACTGCTCTGGCGGCTGGTGGTGCCGCGGCGGGCGAAGGAGCGGCTGCCGGAGGGGACGAGCCTGAGTCAGCAGCGGTTCGGCATCTGTTCGTCGCCCGCCGTGGTCGACGGCCGCGTGTACGTCCTGACGAACGCCTGCGAGGTCGTGTGCCTCGACGCTAGCGGCCTGGCCGACGGCAACCAGGGGCCCTTTACCGACGAGGGCCAGTACATGGTCGGCCCGGGCAAGAAGCCCGTCGAACTCCGGAGCACCGACGCCGACATCCTCTGGGTCTGCGACCTGGTCGACCAACTGGGCGTCGGCCCGCACGACGTGCCCAGCGGCTCGCCGCTGGTCTGCGGCGGGTTCGTGTATATCGAGACATCCAACGGCGTCGTGACGACCGCCCCGCCGCGCAACAAGTGCCTGCGGCCCGACGCCCCGAGTTTCATCGTCCTCGACGCCGCCACCGGTCGCCTCGTGGCCAGCGACGACGAGTTCCTGGGCCGCCGCATGTGGCACTGCCTCTGGTCGCCGCCCTCGATGGGCGAGGTCAACGGCAAGCGGCTCGTCTTTTTCGGCAGCGGCGCCGACGGCGTCTGCTACGCCTACGAGGCGGTCACGAAGGCTGAGGACAAGCCGTTCCACCTCAAGAAGGTCTGGTCCTTCGACTGCAACCCGCCCGAGTACAAGGCGGGCGACGGCAAGCCCATCCTCTATTCGGCCGGCGACAAACGCAAGAAGGACAGCGCCAACAAGAGCGACGGCACGTACGTCGGCCCCAGCGAGATCATCAGCACCCCGGTCTTCCACGAGGGCCGCGTCTACGTGACCATCGGCCAGGACCCGGCCCACGGGCGCGGCCGGGGCATGCTCCAGTGCATCGACGCATCGAAGACGGGCGATATCACGGAGTCCGGCCGCGTCTGGTCCTACGGCGGCATCGAGCGGAGCCTCTCGAGCGTGGCCATCGCCGACGGCCTCCTCTACACCGCCGACCTCTCGGGCAAGGTCCACTGCCTCGACGTCGCCACCGGCAAGCCTCTCTGGGTCTACGAGACCGGCGCCGAGACGTGGGGCACCCCGCTCGTGGCCGACGGCAAGGTCTACCTCGGCACGCAGAAAGCGCTGTTCGTCCTGGCCGCCGGCAAAGAGGCCCGGCTCCTCAGCCGCATCTCCCTCGGCGCCCCGGCCTACAATACCCCGGTCGCTGCCAACGGCGCCCTCTTCATCGCCTCGGAACGGTACCTGTGGGCCGTGCAGAAGATGGAGGCGAAGAAACCGTAGGCGGCGGTTTCCCCGCGGCGCGCGACAACCCCCCAACGCCATAGACACCTTTCCCCGGCGGGTTGGTTCAATGCTGGGTAGAGGGGACCGCCTGCCTGCGAAAATACCCCCCCCCGGAATGGGCTGCTGAGGAGATTCGGGTGACCGTCAAACCAACGCTGGCTACCTGCCTGGGTCTTGCCTGCCTTGCGGCCGGCGCCGCACTGGCTTCCGCCGCCGACTGGCCCCAGTGGGGCCGCACCGACGACCGCAACATGGTCTCGCCCGAGAAGGGCCTCCCCGAGACGTTCGTCCCCGGCGATAAGGACCCCAAGGGCGGCGGCATCAAGATGGACACCACCCAGAACGTCAAGTGGGTCGCACGCCTGGGCGGATACGCCTACGGCAACCCGACCGTCGCCGCCGGCCGCGTCTTCGTCGGCGCCGACGACCAGACCCTCGAGGGCGACGCTCGCCTGAAGCGCGTCAAGGGCGGCATGGTCAAGTGCTTCGCGGAGGCCGCCGGCAAACTGCTCTGGCAACTGGCTGTCCCGCCGCGGACGCACCTGCCGAAGGAGTACCACTTCAGCCAGCAGCAACTGGGCGTCTGCTCGTCGCCCGCTGTCGACGGCGACCGCGTCTACGTCGTCACCAACACCGACGAGGTCCTCTGCCTGGACGTGCGCGGCCAGGCCAACGGCAACGACGGCCCCTTTATGGACGAGGGGAAGTTCATGGCCGGCCCCGAGCAGCCGCCCGTCGCGCTCGGCCCCGCCGACGGCGATATCATCTGGAAATATGACATCATCACCGAACTCAAGGTCGTCCCGCACGACGTCGCCAGTTGCTCCATCGCCATCCACGGCGACTTCCTGTACCTGAGCACCTGCAACGGCGTGGACCACCCCCATGAGAAAGCCGTCGCGCCCGACGCCCCCGCCGTCATCGTGCTGAACAAGAAAACCGGCAAACTCGCCGCCGTCGAGAACGAGGGCATCAGCCGCCGCATGTGGCACACCCAGTGGTGCTCGCCCAGCCTGGGCAAGGTGGGCGACAAAACGCTCGTCTTCTTCGGCGGCACGGACGGCTTCTGTTACGCCTTCGAGACGCTTACCGAGATGCCCGCCAAGCCCGTGAGCCTGAGGAAGGTCTGGTCCTACGACGCCAACCCGCCCGAGTACCGCCTCCGCGACGGCAAGCCGATGCACTACATGTCGGGCGACAAACGCCGGAAGGACAGCCCCAACAAGAACGACGGCTCGTACCTCGGCCCCAGCGAGATCATCGCCACCCCCGTCTTCTACGAGAACCGCATCTACGTGGCCATCGGCCAGGACCCCATGCACGGGCGCGGCCGGGGGCTCCTCCATTGCATCGACGCCACCAAGACCGGCGACATCACCAAGACCGGCTGTCTCTGGACCTACGACGGCCTCGACCGCACCATCTCCGACGTGACCATCGCCGGCGGCCTCGCCTACGTCCCCGACATCGCCGGCCGCCTCCACTGCCTCGACGCCGAGACCGGCAAACCCCTCTGGGTCTACGAGACCGGGGCCGAGACCTGGGGCTCGGCCCTGGTGGCCGACGGCAAGATTTACCTCGGCACGCAGAAAGCCCTGGTCGTCCTCGCCGCCGGAAGGGAAGCCAGACTCCTCTCCCGCATCTCCCTCGGCTCGCCCGTCTACACCACCCCGGTAGCCGCCAACGGCGCCCTCTTCGTCGCCTCGCAGCGGTACATGTGGGCCGTGCAGCAGATGGCGGCCAAGAAGCCGTAGCCGCGCAAGCGGAATGGGTCTGGCAACCCAAAGGGGTCTGGAGCCCTGTCCGGCCCCCCCGCAAAGTGCGAATAATAAGGAAATAAGGAAGGGAGAGTTCGCCCCGTTCGTTCACCCGGGCCTCGCGGCCTGGGCCAGTGCCCCGTCTCACGTGAAATGAGGGGTGCCACGGCTTGCCCGCCACGGCGGATCTTCGACTTGCAAGCCGTGCCATTCGGCTCGCACTGGTTGCAAGCAACCCGTGGCACCCCTCGAATAAGACGCGACGGAGCACCAGTCACGGCGCACCTTGGCCGCATAGGGGCTTGCTTGCGCCCGCGCGCGTACCTTACCATCGAGGCATGGCCCAAACGATGACCCAGCGCGAGCGCCTTGCGGCCGCGGTCGCCGGCCGCCCCGTGGACCGTCTGCCGGTGGCCCTCTGGCGTCACTTCTTCGTCGAGGAGACCTCGCGCGAGGGCCTCGTCGCGGCGATGACCCGCTGGCAGCGCGCCTATGACTGGGACTTCCTGAAGATCAACCCCCGCGCCAGTTATCACGTTGAAGACTGGGGCAACCGCTACGAGTCTTCCGGCAGCGAGCACGTGCCGCCGACGCTCGTCCGCTCGCGGGTCCACGAACCCGACGACTTCCGGCAACTGGCTCGCCTCGCGCCGGGGCCTCAGGCGCCGGTCCTGGCGGATCACGTGGCGGCCGTCGCCGACCTCCGCAGCGTCCTCGGCCCCGACGTGCCGATGCTGATGACGGTCTTTACGCCGATGTCCATCGCCGCCGACCTGGCCGGCGGGCCGCAGGACCTGGCGGCCCTCATCGCCGAGGACCCGCCGCTCGTCCACGTGGGCCTGCGCACGATCACCGACACCTTCGCCGACTTCGCCGCCCGCTGCATCGAGGCCGGGGCCGACGGAATCTTTCTGGCCACGACGCACATGGCCACGCGCGCCAACTTTACGCCGAAGCAGTACGAGGAATTCGGCCGCCCGTATGACTTGGAGGTCTTGGCGGCTGTGCGCGAGGCCCCCCTGAACCTGTTGCACGTCTGCAAGACCCAGGCCTTTGTGCGCGAGTTGGCGGATTACCCGGTGGCTCTCTTGAACTGGGACACCGCGGAGCCTTCCAACCCCGGCTTGGCCGACATGCTCCCGCTACTGGAGCGCGGCGGGTGCGGAGACCCGCCGCGATCAGTTGGCAAGGCCCTCATCGGCGGCCTGAACCGGCGGCTGTTCACGGAGGCCGGCGGCAAGAAGGCGCTCCTTCGCCAGGCCCGGGCCGCGCGCGACGCGATGGCCGGCCGCCCGTTCGTCCTCGGCTCGACCTGCACGATCGACACCGGTGCCGACCCGGACGCCGTGCGGGCCGTGCGAGAGTTCGTCGACGGCTAAACATGGAGGAATGCGCACCTATGGCCGAAGCCGCATTTCCCGCCCCCGCGCCCGACGCCAGCGGCACGTGCGACGTGCTCATCATCGGCGCCGGCATCGCCGGCCTCTCGGCCGCCATCTACGCCGTGCGCGAACGGCTCTGCACGCGCGTCCTGGAGCGCCAGATTCCCGGCGGACAGATCCTGACGACTGCGCGCGTCGAGAACTACCCCGGCTTTCCGGAGCCCATCGGCGGCATGGAACTCGCCGACCGCCTCACCGAGCAGGCCACGCGATTCGGGGCCGACATCGTCGCCCAATCGCAGGTCACGCGCATCGACCCGCATCCCGCGGACGGCACAGTTGACGCCTGCGTCGGCGACCAGCGCCACCGCGGCCGCGCGATGATCCTGGCCGTCGGCTCCGAGTACCGCCGCCTCGACGTCCCCGGCGAGAAACGCCTGAGCGGCTACGGCGTCAGTTACTGCGGCACGTGTGACGCCCCGTTCTATCGCGGCAAGCACGTCGTCGTCGTGGGCGGCGGCAACACGGCGGTGGATGAGGGGCTGCACCTCCTGAAGTTCGCCGGGCGGCTGACGTACGCCGTCCTCGGCGACCACTTTACCGCCGCGCGCATCAGCGTCGACGAACTCGGCCGGATGGGCGACCGCGTGACCACGCACTTCGTAAGCCGGGTCACCGAGATCCTCGGCGAAAAGAAGGTCGAGGCCGTCCGCGTCCGCAGCGAGAAGACCAACATCGAGCAGGTCATCCCGTGCGACGGCGTCTTCGTTTTCATCGGCATGACACCCCAGACCCACTTCCTGCGCGGCGTGGTGGACCTGGACGAGCAGGGTTTCATCCGCACGCACTCCTGCACCCTGCAAACGAGCGTTCCCGGCATCTGGGCCGCCGGCGACGTGCGCTCGGGGGCACTGAAGCAGGCCGCCACGGCCGCGGGCGACGGCGTCGTGGCGGCGCTGAACATCAAGGAGTACCTCAAGCGGCTGAAGACGTAACGGTTCTGGATCCCCACATTTTGCGCGGCGGGTCTCCCGACCCGCCGCGCGCCTGCGCGTGTCGCGTAACGCCCACCGCGCGTGTATAATGCCGCCCATGCCGACCCCCGACTTCGTACGCCAAACGCTCAACGACCTCCAGGCCCGCGACCTCTACCGGCGCCTTGTGGCCGTCGGGTCGGCGGCCGGGCCGCGCATCGACGTCGGCGGCCGGACGGTCCTCCAGTTCGCCTCCAACAATTACCTCGGCCTCGCGGCTGACCCGCGGGTGCGGGAGGCCGCCGTCCGCGCCATCGAGCGCTGGGGCTGGGGCGCGGGGGCCAGCCGCTTGCTGGCCGGCCACACCGACGCCCACGCGGCGCTGGAGGCCGACCTTGCGGCCTTCAAGGGCACGGAGGCCGCCCTCGTTTTTCCGAGCGGCTACATGGCGAACCTCGGCGCGATGACTGCTCTCGTTGGGCGCGGCGACCTCGTGGCCTGCGACCGCGAGAACCACGCGAGCATCTACGACGCCATCCGCCTCTCGGAGGCCGAACTTGCACGATACCCGCACGGTGATGTTGGCGCTGCGGCCGAGTTCTTCAATCCGCAATCCGCAGTCCGCAATCCGCAATTGTTATTGGTGACCGACACGGTTTTCTCGATGGGCGGCGACCTGGCGCCCCTGGGCGAACTGGCCGAGGTCTGCCGCACATCGGGGGCGATGCTCGTGATTGACGAAGCACATGCGCTCGGCGTTCTCGGCCCGACCGGCGCGGGACTGGCCGAGACGCTCGCCTGCGGCTCGCGGCTAAATGCGCCTTCGGCCAATCCGCAATCCGCAATCCGCAATCCGCAATGGCCGTTGGCTGTCACGGCCTCGGTCGGCACGCTCTCGAAGGCCCTCGGCGGCGTGGGCGGGTTCGTGGCGGCGTCGCGCGACGTGATTGAACTACTCGTGAACCGCGCGCGGCCGTTCATCTACACGACCGCGCTGCCGGCGGCCGCGTGCGAGGCCGCTAGGGCCGCGCTGGCGATCCTGCGGGCCGAGCCCGAGCGGCGGCAGGGGCTGCTGGCGCTGGCCGACCGGCTGCGCCGCATGCTCCGCGAGCGCGACTTCAACTGCGGCCGCAGCGCGACGCCCATCATCCCGGTCATCGTCGGCGAGCCCGCGCGGGCCCTGGCGATGGCTGCGGCGCTCCTTGATCGCGGCATCTTCTGCCCGGCCATCCGGCCGCCCACCGTGCCTCCCGGCACGAGTCGCCTGCGTATCAGCCTCACGGCGGAGCACACGGAGGGAGACCTCGACCAACTCGTGCAGGCGCTGGTTGCGGCCCGCTAAACTAGGGACAGTCACCTAGTTTTTAACGCGGCCTGCCATCTTGGAGGCGAATGGGGCCATATTGCTGGCGGCCTGTAAACACGGGCATGGAACGCACATCGCAAGGATTGGCGGACCCGGAATTAAAACTAGGTGACTGTCCCTCCTTTTCAAGCCGCCTGCGTATCAGCCTCACGGCGGAGCACACCGAGGGAGACCTCGACCAACTTGTGCAGGCGCTGGTTGCGGCGCGCGACAAGAAGTAGGCCGGGGCAAGGCCCCGGCATGACATGCCTTTTTCAACTGCGGGCGGATACGGCGCGCGACGCGCCGCGCGCCGCGAGCACGCTTTCGGCAGCAAGCATAACGACAAGCGCCAGCGCCAGCCACGGGGCGAAGTTCGTCGTCGGCACTTGCGCTGCGGCGGCGGGCGCACCGTCGCGCGTTCGGCCCCCGGCGTGTTCACCGGGGGCTGAATACACATGTTCGCGCGATGGCCCCACGGCCTCGGCCAGCGAGTGCATGAGCACGACGAACTCGGCCCGGCCCGCGAGGTCGCCCCACGCCGGGCCGGGGCCGGCGGCCAGGGCCAGCGTGCGGCCTTTCTCGACGCGCCCCTCCACGGCCGCCGCGCGCCCGTCGCGGAACGCAAGCGCGGCCGGGGCATCGGCGAACGTCAGCCGCCGGCGAAACACGGGCGCCCCCAGGTCGCCGCCCGTGCCGCCCTCAAACGCCGCCACGAGGTCGCTCGTGTATCCGCCGGGGTCGATGGTGATGCCGTCGGCAACGTCCTGCGCGGCCGACGCTCGCACACCGAGCGCGGCCGCGAGCACCGCATCAGGCGGCTGAGGCGCGTCGCCGGGGACCCACACCACCGCACCGCCGCGCGCGAGGTACTGCGTAAGCGTCCCCGTATCCTGCGGCGCCTGCGGGCCGACCCAGAAGATGACATCGGCGGCCGCGAGCGCCTCGCGGCCGGCCTGGGCGGCTGTTGTGCGGGCGATTTTCTCGACGGTGTCGTAGGCAAACGTCGCCGCTACGAGGTCGGCCGAGCGAAGTCGCCCGGTCTCCGGCCCCGCGGCGTCGACGATGAGCACGCGAAGCGGCTCGCCTGCTTGCGCTGTTGCCCTGTCGTGTTTACCCCCCGGTGAATGCACGGCGGGCGGCGCAGCGAGGGGCGCGTCTTCGCCAGTTCGGCCCGGGGTGTGTTCACCCGGGGCTAAATACGGCCCCGCCAAGGTAAGCACGAGCAGGGCAACCACGGCCAGCCGTGCCGCCAGCAGGGCGGCGCTCTTCAGCCATCGCCGGCCGCGGGAGGCGATGTGGGCGCCTTCGGCAAATCGCACGGTCGGTAGCGGCACGACCCGCGCGCGGCGTCGGCCCAGGAGGTGAATGACCAGCGGCACGGCCAGCGCCGCCAGGGCCGCCAGGATGGTTGCGTCGGTGAAGATCATTGCATGCTTGTATCGTTTAGCGGTCGCCGGTACGGCGACGCACGAATGATCGCGTCCGTAGCGGCCGCGGCAAAACGCTCGTTGCCCCCGGCCTACATTCGCCGCTTGCGTTCGTGCAGGAATTTCAGCAGGGCCTTGTCGAAGGCCGTGGCGGTGGTCATCGAGACGAAGTCGCCGCCGAGGTCCCGCACGCCGCGCTCGTACGTGGCCACTGTTTCTTCCAGGCGCTCGCGGTACGCGTCGCGGATGCCGTCGGCGTCGGTCTCAACGCGCCGGCCGGTCTCGGGGTCCTCGAGGATGACCGGGCCGGAGAAGTTGAGGTTCCGCTCGGCCGCATCGAGGATCTGGAAGACCACCACGTCGTGCCCGCGGGCCGCGAGGTGCTTGATTGCGCCCAGCACCTGCTCGGGCTCGTCGACGAGGTCCGAGAGAACGAGCATCAGGCTCCGCCGCCGCACGCGCCGGGCAAGGGTGTGCAGCCCCGCCGCCAGGTCCGTGCCGCCCGCGCTCTCGGTGCGCGTGAGTTCGGCCAGCACCCGCGCCAGTTGCCGCCGCCCGCCGCGCGGGCGCAGAAATCGGGCCAGGCCGTCGCCCACGAGGCCCAGGCCCACGTGGTCGCCCTGGTGGACGAGCAGGTATCCGAACGATGCGGCCAGGGCGGTGGCGTACTCGCGTTTGCTCATCGCGCCGTCGGGGCCGGCGTAGGCCATGCTGCGGCTGGTGTCGACCACGAGGTACGCGGCCAGGCTGGTCTCGGCCTGATACGTGCGGACGAAGAGGCGGTCGGTCTTGGCCCAGACGGTCCAGTCGAGGTTTCGCGGGTCGTCGCCGGGGGTGTAGCGGCGGTGCTCGGAGAATTCCATGCTGAAGCCGCGGTAGGGCGAATCGTGGAGGCCGGCGAGGAATCCCTCGACGATGAACTTGGCGCGCAGGTCGAGGCGGCGGACCTGTCGGACGACGTCGGGGTTCAGGTATTGTTCGGCGGTGAGCATAATGTAGGCCGGGGCAACGCCCTTGTCATTACTCACATTTCGGCAAACCTGGATAGCCCGCCTGGGCGGGCTTCCCCCGCCGCAGGCGGGCTTAGCCTCGGCGTTTACGCCGAGGGCAGTGGCGTGCGAGAGACTACCCGTCCTCAATCATCTTCCTTTAGCCCGCTTGAGCGGGCTTTCCCTCTTCGGCGAACGCGATCCCGCTCCGGCCGGGTGCCTGAACGTTGAACCAGGCGCCGCCCAGGTCTCAGTCGCCCGCTAAAGCGGGCTCCAACAAGAACAATGAACAGGGGGCGTCCTCGCCGCCACCTCGGCGTAAACGCCGAGGCTAAGCCCCGCTTCGCGGGGGGAAGGCCCGTGAACGGGCCTCAACGACGCCTCCGCCGGCCCCTGTGCCAACTACTTACGCTTGCGCAAAATGTGAGTAATGACAAGGGCAACGCCCCGGCACCTTTCGTGCGGCGTGTGATGCCGGGGCGTTGCCCCGGCCTACGTTATGATGACGATTCAGCCGCCCCCGCAAACCGCCTTACGGGCGGCTCGGGCACTTCTTTCAGGAGCCGTTCGAGGATGGCGATGGAGTCCAGCCCGGCGGCCTCGGCCGCAAAGGTCGTCGCCACGCGGTGCCTCAGCACGGGCACGGCGGCGGCGCGGATGTCGTCGAGGCTGACGGCCGCGCGCCCGGCCATCGCCGCAAAGGCCTTGCCGGCCAGGATGAGGTGCTGGCCTGCGCGCGGGCCCGCGCCCCACTCCACCATCTCGCGGATGAAGGGCGTGGCCGTCGGGTCGCTCGGCCGCGTGGCCCGCACCAGTTTGGCCACGTAGGCCACGACGTACCGCGACACGGGCACGGCCAGGACGACTTCCTGGAGGTCGCAGATGTGCTCGGCGCCGATGATCGGGACGGCGGGCTCGGCCGCCTCGCCGCTCGGGGCCATCAGGATGCGCTCTTCCTCGGCCGGCGTCGGGTACGGCACGTGCAGGGCGAAGAGGAACCGGTCGAGTTGCGCCTCGGGCAGGGGGTAGGTGCCTTCCTGCTCGATGGGGTTCTGCGTGGCGATGACGAAGAACGGGCGGGGCAGGGGGTACGATTTCTGGCCCACGGTAACCTGGCGTTCCTGCATGGCCTCCAGCAGGGCCGACTGCGTCTTGGGCGGCGCGCGGTTGATCTCGTCGGCCAGCACGATGTTGGCGAAGAGCGGCCCCTCGACGAAGCGGAACGCGCGCCGGCCGTCGGCCGTCTGTTCCACGAGGTCCGTGCCGGTGATGTCCGACGGCATCAGGTCGGGCGTGAACTGGACGCGGCGGAACCGCAGGTCCAGCGCCCCGGCCAGGCTCCGGACCATCAGGGTCTTGGCCAGGCCCGGCACGCCCACGAGCAGGCAGTGGCCGCGGACGAAGACCGTCGCCAGCATCTGGTCGATGGTTTCGCGCTGGCCGATGATCTGGCGGCCGACCTCGGCGACGAGGCGGTCGCGAATGCGCTTGAACTCGGACAGGCGCCGGTCAAAATCGATGTCGCTCATGCCTCACTCCGCGCTGCGCGTAATTTTCGGTGACACGGCGCCGCCCGTGGCCGATAATGAGGGGGTGAGCGCCATGCCCCCGGCCAACTGTTACCGGAACTGTTTTAGACTGCGTGTAATGGTTTTATCGGCCATTGCCCTGGCCGCGGTTAGCGTTTTTCCGCCGACGGCCCCGGCGGGAGAGCCCCCGGCCATCGCCGCGCCGGTCGCCCCGGCCGCCAAGCCCGCCCCCGCTGCGGCGACGGGCAGTGCGCCCACCGGCCGCCAGGTGCGGGCCGCCATCTTCCGGGCCGTCGACCGCCTGCGTAACCTCCAGGGCCCCGGCGGCCGCTGGGCCGACTATGCCCAGGACGGCGGCGTGACAGCCCTCGTCACCTACGCGCTCCTGGAGGCCGGCGTCGCCCCCGACGACCGGGCCGTGGAGGCCGCCCTGCAATCTCTCCGCCGCGCCCCCAATGACTACACCTACGTCGTTGCCCTCAAGGCGATGGCATTCTCGGCGGCCGACCCGACGAGGTACCGCGAAGACATCCAGAATTGTGCCGAGAGGCTCGTTTTCTTTCAGACCGCCACCGGCGGCTGGGGCTATGGCCAAGCCGTTCCGCCGCCGCCCGACCCGAACTACGATTTCGGACTGCCTTCCGCCAAGGTCGAGGCCGAGCGCCAGCGCGTCAGCCAGCGGCCCGATGCCTCGAACACGCAGTTCGCCATCCTGGGTCTGGCGGAGGCCGAGCGGGCCGGCGCACGGGTGCCCTTGGACGCCTGGAGAAAGGCCGACCGGTTCCTGCGGACGACGCATCGGCCGGACGGCGGCTGGGGCTATGTGTACAGCGGCCCGGAAACGGTCCCCGCCAAGGGCGCGGGCGAGAACGGGGCCGCGGAGCCCGACGAGTCTTACGGCAGCAGCACGGCGGTGTCGGTGGCCAGCCTGTGCCTCTGCCACGACCTGCTGGCCCCCGCCGACACCCCGGAAGCCGCCGGCGAGCGCCTCGCGGCCATCGACAAGGGCCTGGCGTGGATCGCCGCGCACTACACCCTGGCCGAGAACCCCGGCCGGGCGCTCGCGTGGTACTACTTCTGGCTCTACGGGCTGGAGCGGGCCGGCGTGGCCACCGGCCGGCGCATGATGGGCGGCCACGATTGGTTCCGCGAGGGCACGGCCCTGCTGGTCGAGGGCCAGCGGGCTGACGGCTCATGGACTGATCGCACATATCACGATGCGCTGTGCCTGCTGTTCCTGGCCAAGGCCTGCCGCCCGCTCCTGGTCGAGCGGCTCCAGTGGGCCGGTCAGCCTCGGCGCGACCCGCGGGACCTCGACCACCTGGTGCGGTACCTCGGGAAGCGCATCGGCGGCGAGCACGTCGCCTGGCAGGCCCTCAACGGCGACGCCCCGCTGGAGGACTGGCTGGCGGCGCCGCTCGTGCAGGTGGCCGGGCGCGGCCCCTTTACGATGCCGGACGCCGCCGCGGCCAGCCTCAAGGCGTACCTGGCGCAGGGCGGCCTCGTGCTCTTCGACGCCGAGGGCGGCGACACCGCCTTCGCCGACGGCGTCCGCAAGAGGCTCGCCGAGATGTTCCCCGAATCGAAGTTGGAGCCGCTTGCGGCCGATCATCCGATCTACACCGCCGTGCACAAGGTCGCGCCTGTGCCGCTCGAGGTTCTGAACCTCGGCTGCCGCGCGGCCGTTCTCCTGGCCCCCCGGGGCCTGGCCAACGGCTGGGCGGCCGCCGACCCCGCGAAGCCCAACGACGCCCTCCGCCTGGGTGAGAACCTCGCCGTCTACGCCACCGCCGGCGAGACCCTCCCCGAGCGGCTGGCCGCCGCGGCGCCCCTCGCGCTGCCGTTCGAGACCCCCACGCCGCGCGGCGCCAACCGTATCGGCCAGATCCAGCACGCTGGCGACTGGCAGCCACGCCCGTACGCCCTGCCGAACCTGCTGGCCGACGTGGCCAAGCGGTTCGGCGTCTCCGTCGCCAACCGGCCCGAGCCCGTGCGGCTGACGCAGGCCGGCCTTGCGAACTACCACGTCCTTTACATTACGGGCCACTATGCGTTTACCCTGTCGGACGCCGAGCGTGCGGCCCTGAAGGAGTACCTCGACCGCGGCGGCTTCCTCTGGGCCGAGGCGTGCTGCGGCCGGCCGGCGTTTGACAAGTCGTTCCGCGAACTCATAAAGCGGCTTTACCCCGATACGGAACTGGAGATGCTGCCGGCCGACCATCCCATCTTCCAGGGCAAGGTCGGGACGCCCATCCGCGACGTCGCGTACTCGCCCGCCGTGCAGGCCGAATCGCCGGCGCTCCACCGGCCCGTCCTCTACGGCCTCACGCGCAGCGGACACCTCGTGATCGCCTACAGCCCTTACGGCCTGGCGTGCGGTCTGGACGGTCTGAAGACGTACGGCGCCCGGACGTATTCTCCCGCTGACGCCAAGCGGCTCGCGACCAACATTCTCCTGTTCGGGCTGGCGTTCTAGCGACGAGGGCTTGCCA